>Ga0207681_10000263_pt1 | contig 40042 bp, 33 predicted proteins | sample KBSS53metaG_FD_184324 | JGI IMG/M metagenome (GOLD analysis project Ga0207681, IMG submission 184324) | Switchgrass rhizosphere microbial communities from Kellogg Biological Station, Michigan, USA - KBS S5-3 metaG (SPAdes) (version 2) | ecosystem: Host-associated > Plants > Roots > Rhizosphere... | reverse complement strand
AAACAACAAAGCCCCGTCGCACTCCACGACGGGGCTTTGTTGCTAACATCGCGGGGTGGAGCAGCCCGGTAGCTCGTCAGGCTCATAACCTGAAGGTCGCAGGTTCAAATCCTGCCCCCGCAACCATATACAATCATGCCATACCGCCTCAGGTCAGCCCGAGGCGGCTTTTTTTACGCCTATTTTCCGTAGCTTATCTCCGAGTCGCGTCGTCTCAAGGTGCCTCCCTGGACCCCATCCAACGCCAGGACGTCGATTTGCAATTGGGGGTATTTTCTGGGGTAATCGCCGCAACCCAAGCGGAGTACCCCCACATGGCGCTCAAGGAACTCGAAGTCCGCTACGCGGCCAAGCGGCAAAAGGACTATAAGCTCGCCGATGGCGAGGGCCTGTACCTTCTCGTTCGGCCCAACGGCTCGAAGCTGTGGCGGATGAAGTACCGGTTCGACGGCAAGGAGAAGCTGCTCTCCTTCGGCCGCTATCCTGATCTCAGTCTTGCCGAGGCGCGGCTGCGCCGCGCGGAGGTCAGGGTGGCGCTGGGGCAGGGCAGGGACCCTGGCGCCAGCAACAGGTCGCCAGCCGGCAAGACGTTCGAGCAAGCGGCCCGGGCATGGCATGAGAACCGCGAAGGCAATCTCGACGAAGGTCACGCCAAGCGACTGATGACGCGGCTCGAGCGCGATGCCTTTCCAGTGCTCGGCCATCGATCGCTGCGCTCTATCACCAGCGCCGACGTGCTGGCCATGGTTCGCACCGTGGAAGCGCGCGGCGCGCTCGACGTCAGCCGCCGGATCAAACAACATGTGAGCCAGATTTATCGCTTCGCGATCCCGCAAGGCTGGGCTGATCAGGATCCGGCGGCGTATCTGTCGGATCTGTTGAAACCCAAGCCGCGGGTGCGCCACATGGCACGGGTGGGGCTGCAGGAGCTGCCTGCCCTGGTTCGGGCAATTGACAGCTACGACGGCGAAGAGAATCCGCGCCGTCGCGCCGTGACGCGGGCGGCGTTGCTGTTCACGCTGCTGACCTGGGCACGGACCAACGAGACCCGGCTTGCGCGATGGGACGAGTTCGAGCAACTTGATAGGTCGGAGCCGCTCTGGCGCGTGCCAGCAGCGCGGATGAAGATGGAGAGAGAGCATCTCGTGCCGCTATCGCGCCAGGTTGTGTCGCTGCTCGAAGACGTCAGAACCTATTCTGCAGGCGCTTACGTGTTTGGTGGTGACAAGCTCGGGCAGCCGATCTCTCAGAACACCATGATCTATGGTTGCTACCGCATGGGATATCGCGGTCGACAGACGGTCCATGGCTTCCGCGGTCTGGCCTCCACATGGGCCAACGAAGCGGAGCGCTATCGGTCCGATTGGATCGAGATGGCACTTGCCCATGTCGACCACGATGACGTCCGCAGCGCGTACAACAGCGCGTTGTACCTGTCGCCGCGCCGGCGCATGTTGCAGGATTGGGCCGATCACGTGGTCGGCTTCTGAAGGAAATCAGTGACATTTCTCCGCTTGGAGGTCTCCAGTGGGCTCACACCGCCGGACAGATCCTGCCGTGCCTTTGTGGACAACTCATGGTCCGGAAAATGCGCGAGCGCCGTCCGGAAGGTCCGCCCGCCTTCTTCCCAGTCACCGCGGTTCCATAGCGCGCCCGCCATGTTGAACATCGCCACCGCATAATTGGGATCGAGAAAAGATGCCTTGCGATAGGCGGTGACCGCTTTGACTATTCGGCCCAGACGTTCGAGCGCCGACGCAACCTGGAACCAGTTCGTCGCGTCTGGTTGGATACTGTCTGCTTGCGCCTGGACTAGCGGAAGTACCTCATCATACCGGCGGAGAAAGTTGAGCACGTTGGCGCAGGCCTCGAAACGTCATCGGCTAGAGCATGATGACGTTTCGTTGAAACGCCCTCATGCTCTTGATATTTGTTGTCGCGCGATTTTTTGACAAAAACCGGTTCCCACTTTTTGTCATCGCGCTCTAGTCTACCTTAGCGGCAGGCGTTGAGGTGGAGGTGCAAGCGCCAGAGTGGAGCCGCATGGACCACGCCGTTGGTCCGGATCAACTGGTCGATCATTCCCCGAAACGCCGGCACGGCCTTAGGCCATTCAGCGATGGCGGCGAGCACGGCAGACTCAAAGCGTTCGAAAATTTCGTGTGGATCGAATCCGGCGTAGCAGCCGCAAATTTCCAAGAGCTCCTCGATCGGGTCGAGTGTGCCAGCTTCCTTGTCGTCCCAGCTCAGTCGGGCTGGAAGGTCGTCGGCCGCAGCCGATCGGGCAATCGCGCGAACGACCTCTAGGGCTCCTTCTCTTGCGTCGGTCCGCAGGACCAACCCCATGGTGCGCAGGATCATCCGTGGAAGCGAAAGTCCGTCGCGCCCGCCCATCGCGAGGCCGGTGAGGTCGACCGCAAGTATAACGTCACGCGCTCGCTGCAACTCCTCCTCGCTCAGCCCGGTTCTGGCGTGCTGCATAAGTATGGCCCAGGACAGCGCATCATCTCGATCTGCCTCGATACTGTTGAGGGCATTGGAGATCATCTCAGTGCGAATCTTTTCAGGCTCGACGGCCAGGGCCCGAAGTGTGGCTGGAGCTGCGCCCAGCACGCTGTCGAGTACGTTTTGACCTTCGAAGTTGCGGATTGTGAAGGCCGGTGCAGCGCTAATTACTTCCCCTTCGCGAACGGTGAAGCTGATACGTAGGCGCTGGACCTGCTCCGCGTTCAGCACCTCCTCAACCGGCCTATCACCGAGCAGCGCGCCCAAGAGATGAAAGGTCAAAGTCGCGCCCGTCATAGTCGCAGGTGACGATACGTCTCGATCGAGAAACCGCTCAAGATTGAGCCGATCAGCAAGCGCCTCGTTGAACTCGCCCTCCATAAAGAAACTTGCGACCAGGTTCGGATCGGCACCGCGCCGTAGGAAAGCGTCGAGCACGTGGTCGGCATGCAACCACACCAAGGCCAGTCGATCGCTTTCGTCGAGCGAGCGAAATTCCTCGTCGCGCCAGAATGCTCGGATGGCCCAATTCAGGATCGCGACCAGTGCCGCTGTTCCGCGCTCTATTCGCGGCAATGCCTCGCGGATGATTTCGTTCTGTTCGGCGTGATCGGCGGTTTGGGACAACTTCGTCTCGGTCCAGCGGAACACTGCGACCGGCGTCACCCCGCGGGGCGGTTCCGGTTGATCAGCGGTGAGGCCGAGCCGGCTGAGCAGATTTTCGATCGGAAGACCGCCGAGGCGGCGCAAGACTGCCCCGTCACCGATTGCCTCAAGTTCGCTTGCCGCGACCTTCAGACGATCCTGGAAACCTTCGGCGCCTGGTTGAAGCCGGAGATAGCGGAGTAGCGCGGATGCAGGCGGCGGCATAAGCGCTTCGCCAGCGATCGGACGGTTGGGTTGAAACGCTTCATCGAGTGCCGCGTAGGTCGCCTTGGCGCTGCGCTTGCGTGCGGCCATCCAGACGCGGCTGAAATCATAGGGCGTGCGAGCCCTGCGGCCCTGTTCGAGGAATTTCGCGTGATCGGTCGCCGTCAGTTCCAGCCCGTCGAGCAAGAGCTCGAAGCGTGTGAGGGGCGTCCCAGCGGTGTCGAAGATACCGCACAGGCTGTCGGCCAGACGGGCTGTGACACCACCGCTGATCGCCACGCCATTGTCGGTCCGCGCGACCCGACAACGCTTGCTATCGACGGTACGGATCTTGCTTTGGCCGTAAAGTCTAGCCGTCCGGACCGCCCGCCAGAAGCGGCTCGCTTCGAATCTGGCCCCGCGGATGGTCACCACTTCATTGGATCGCAGACCCAGATAGCGCCCAAAACGCGGGAAGCCCGCGAGCGCGTTCATGACGGCGGGCGGAAGCGCGGCGACCCGAATGCGGACGAGATCGCGCTCGATGGCAGGTTTGGTCGCGGTCGGGTCGCGGCCATCGAGACGCGGCAGATAGAGCAGCTGGATATGATTGGCGACACGCTCAATAATATCGGGCTCAGCGGACGCGTAGCGTGCGAGGATCGCCTGCCAAAACCATTGCGCAAATGCGCGGCGACGCGCGCGCCGAATGGAGAGCGGCACGTCTGTCGGCATTGCCAAAGCCTCGACGGCCGACGCGAAGCAGAGAGCAGCGAGATTACGGGCGGCCGCGCCCGGCTGATCTTCGGGGATTACGCGGAGTGAGCGTTCGATCCGGAAGGCGCTCCAGACCCATTCCGACCGGAGGACGCAATCGTCGATCGTCTGAATTGGATCGCCCCAGATCGCGGCGAAGCAGGCGTCGACGAGGCGCATGTCGCCGGTCAACACTCGCGATTCGTCCGGACGATGGTCGTCTGGCTCGGTCGGCTTCCCGACCATGATCCGCTGATCGAGCAAACGGGTCGCCGCGCGATTGCGTCGGATCGCGATCAGGGCGGGCGTCTCCCGCAGCACGCCCCCAACGATCGGGGCGGCCAAGACCGCAGGAATGACGTCGTCGGCCTCGATCTGGACGAGACCGCCACCTGTTCCAAGATAGTGGCTGAACTGGGCGCGGACCTCGGATTCCGTCAGAACTCGCTCGGCGGCAAGCGCGTCAAGCACGTCGACCAGCTCGACAATCGCGTGACTGCGGTTGGTTGGATAGCCGGTGAGATTCCGGTCCTCGAACCAGGATACGGCGCCGGTCACCTCCTCGGCGATCAGCGTGTCCATGAGGCAAGTCGTTGCCGTGTTATGCGACTGCATGTCAGCGACATCGGCTTCGTGCTCTGGATGGCGCTTGATTAGTTGATAACAGCCGGCTTCGATACCGACGCGGATGCGCTCACGGAGCGTATTGAGCCACCCCGCGCGGTCGGCCTTGCGGCCCTCCGTTTCGACATAGCCACGGATCGACGCAGCAGCGTCGGGCTCCAGACCGATATCGAAAGCGAGGCAAAGTGCCGGTAGCACGCCGATGCTGCACAGCTGCTCGGCGGCGTAGCCCGCGAGCCACAGGCTGTCGCCCATTGCGAGCGACGCGGCCTCGGCTTCGGAGGCTTGATCTTGCGTCGGCGCAAGACGTGCATGCGCTGCGAGCATAGCCGCTTCGTCGATGGCACCCGCGCGAAATGCCGCTTCGAGGAGGCTGTCCGGTGTAAAGTCGAATTGCTTACCTTGGTCGGGCAGCGTCAGCCCAACCGTTCGATCGCCAGTTCGCTTGCGACGCTCGGTAAGGCCAGCCCCGATCATTGGCAGCAATTTGCGGAGTTCGCCGAGCCGATTGGGCTGGGTCGCCGTCACGCGCCGCTGCATGTCGAGGAGCGCAGCCGGAACCGAGGAGGAGATGGTGACCGGATTTGGATGCGCCTCGACCAGATCGAGGAGATCAAACTCGGCGGCGATTAAGATCGCGGAAATGTCCATGTGGAGCCGCCACTGCGACCATGGGAGCCCGATCTGGACATGCCGTGGCCGCGCGCCATTGCGCAGCAGGCGGATGCTTAAGGGACCATTGTCAGGGTCGTGGCTGAGGATCAGGTCGTCGAGGCTTTGATTTTCCCGCTCGGCGAACAGATGGGCGGGCACACGGCCATCAAGATAGAGCGCGCGGTTTGCGTCGCCGCTCTCCATTTGGGTGCTGAGGAAATTCGGCAGTTCGGAGACGTCGAGTGACCAGACACCGGGCGCACCGTCGGCGGCGGCTCGGGCCACTTCAGAGAATAAGGGCCCCGCCTCTCTCTCCAGACCCAGGGAAAAAGCGAGGAAGTAGGCGCTGACCGCGAGCTGACGCTCGGCATCGGTCTTGACCGCGTAGCGCCACAGGTCGCGGGCGAGCGCCATGTCATTGGCGCGGAGCGTCTCGCCCCATCGCAGCGCGGCGTCGGGGGCGAGCTCTGCACTTCGCAATAAATCCCGAACGATCTCGGCAGCGCCAGCGGTGTCGCCGATGGTCGCGCGAAGCTGGGCTTCAAGATGACGATCGACCGGCTGGCCCGACCGCGCGCTGAGCGCGCGGGCTTCGTCGAGCGCGCTGACCAAGTTGCCGGCGCGGCGCTGGCGGTCGACGACCAGCCGTCGGACGTCGGGTGGTGGCTCATTGTTCGGGAAGGCACCGCAATGCTCGGCGACAAATGCCACCAAGGCATCGTCGGTGTCGGTCGACGCGATCAGATAGGCGACGATGCGGACGGCCTCAGCCGTGCCGAAAGCCAGGACCGCCTCGCGATGCGGTGCGAGGATCTCCCATTTCGCTTCGGCTGCAAGAAGCTGCGCGATCAACAGCGTCTGCGGTTGCGGCTTCGCGCCCGAGGCGATCTCGGCAAAGCTTCGCCCGACCATCGTCCAGTCGCCGCTTGCGCGGGCGCGCTGGATGTCATCGACCAAATGATCGGTTGCCGGCACTTCGGCGTTGACGGCCTCATCGCCAATCTCGGCTGTCAGTCGCGCAATCCAGGTCTTCGCCTCGACCAGTGCATCGCCGGTCTGCTTATCGAGATGCGCGCGGAGCTCGGATCGCGCGCGCGCGTGATCGCCTTCAGCAGTGAGCAGCAGCGCATGGATGCGTACGTCGATCTGTTCGGTGTCGCCGCTTGCATATTTCTCGGCGTAGCAGCGTCGGCTGGCTGAAAGATCGACGTCGAAGCGCCGCGCGAGCGACCAAGCGACCGCGATCGGATCACCCGGATCGTCCTCGATCAATTGACGAGCCCAAGCCTCGGCGTCGGCACGGCGATCGCGCTGATTGGCGAGTGCCGCCAACAGCCAGCGGCGATCTTCGATATCAGACGTGCGATCGACCAACCTCAGGAGGTCGGTGGTGGCGCGCGCAAGGATTGCCTGGCCTTCATCGTCAACGCGGACAAGGTCAAGATCGACCGGGCTTGCGTTCAAGAACCATTCGGGCGTGAGCATCGGCGACAGCGCATTGGCGTAGCGGACGATCGCTGCGGTGCGGACCGTCGCGATCCAATGACCGGCATCGCGCTCGAGTTGCTCCACCAGCGCCAATGCTTCTTTCCGCCGATCGCGCATGAGAAGAAACCAGGCGTGGAGGCGCCGTGTCTCGGGATCGGGCTCGTCCTGATCCAACAGAGCCAATCTGGCGTCGGCTTGGTCAAGGTCGCCCACCGTGAGCAGCAGCGCGACCTGGAGTTGGCGGCCATCTCGGGTCGTCGGGTTTCCGAGCACTGCGAGGCCCGCTTTGGCGCCCTCCTTCTGAAAAGCGATGCGCGCGGCGGTCTGCGGTTCGTCCGGCGACTGAAGGGCGTCCGCTTGAGCGGAAAGGTCAGACGCGGCATCTACATCATCGCGATTGAGTGCGGCTGATGCGGCGAAGCGCAGGACACGCGCCCGCGCGCCTGCCTCCAGTTGAGACCAGAGCGGCTCGGCGCGAAGGTCACCGAGAGTCCGCTCGACCGCACCAACGTCACCGGCGCGCAGATCGTCGAGAGCGCGGGTAACGCGCTGTTCTGTTTCGCCCGAGAGAAGGGCTCGAAGCTCGGCGAGCTGACTTGCGCCAACGGGTTGGATGCCAAGCGATGATCCGGCCGGCTGCAGCGCCTCGTGCTGCAGTGGTCCGCAGATTCGATCGACCCAATCCGTTCCAACGAATTGCGCAACGATACCGCGATGCGGCCGCATTTTTTCAATGAGCTGGGGCTGGCCCCATAGCTCATACTGGAGGCCGAATTCGGCAAAGCGCTTGCGCTCGACATCGGCGAGTTCAGCGACGCGCGTAGAATCGATCGGTGCGTAAGTTGACAGAATGAAGCGTCGCACCTGCTTCGGCTTCCAGTGGCTCTCCCAGTGGTCAAGAAACTCGGTCGACCAGGTCGCGAGGTGCGTGTTGTCGATCCGTGCATATTTCTTGCATGACGCTACATCGCAACCGCCGCCCTTGAGCTCGGCCTTGGTATCAATGCCAAACTGGGTCTGGCGCGATGTGCCATATTGGCTGGCGGTGACAACATCGGGCTCGTGATTGAGCAGCGCTTCGGTGAGGCGCTCAAGGTGTTGCCAATCGAACGTGCTTAGCTGCGGTGCCCGCGTTTCCTGAAGCGGTGGGTCGAGCTTGTGGGGCGCCATGTTACAACTAGCGCTGCTGTCCGTTGGCAACATCAACAAACGGCGGTCGACATACGTTGCGCGACGACCGAACAGCAGAGAGCATCGAATTCATCGGGGTTTATCTGCCACCCCCTGATCACGAAATGCAAGTCCGTTTCACATTAATGGCGAGTTTGAGCTCACGACTTAGAGCCGGCGCTTCGCCTAACGGCCAGTTTTGCCGGTAACCGACCGCCGACGGATCAAGCGGAATTTCCGGTATTCACGGAAGCGGCTGTTGGCAGAGGCCAGTGGAAACGATGGGTTTGTCCCAAATCTCGGCATGCCGCTAAGCCAAGGTTTGTCAGATGCGGACGATATCATGTTGTCCCGCACGTGCTAGCGGGCGTCATCGACCTGATAGACCATCCGCTTACCCATCTACCCACGGGTGGCGTCTCAGGCCGTCTCGGCCTGACCGCGCTCTCCTTCCGCTGCGCTCCAGCCGAGCCGGCACTGCCGTCTCGTCGGCATGGCCGGTGCGATCGCTGACGCTTGGCCCAGCCTTGCTGGCCGGTCCTGTCGGTCCGCCTCTGGCTCCCCTCCGGTTGTCGCCACGCTTTGGGTGCGCGGCGGCGTCTGCCTCGGCTCCGAGGTGACGGGGGGCGTCACGGCCCTGTAGCCCCGCCGCGACGGGGTGCAACCCGGCCCGCTGCGCGGGTCCGGGTGCTCCACGCTGTTGCGCTCCTTCGGATGCACCCCGCCGCCTGATGCGGGGCTGTCGGTCCGCTCCTGCCGCCCCCCGCCACCCCGGCGCCGGGCATGGCGGTTTAAGGAGCTTGAAGATCATGAACACCGTGAACACGAGCGAACGACAGTCCCTCTATGCCGAGGTGACCTCCCGCATCATTGCCGAACTCGAAGCCGGGCGCCTGCCCTGGGTACAGCCTTGGGATGCCAGCCGCTGTCCCTGCACGCTGCCCCACAATGCCGGTTCGGGCCGGATCTATTCGGGGATCAATAGTGCGCCGTATCGGCGCGAGAAGAAGGAGGAACTGAATGAACAGTCAGGTTCGCTGGTAATGACCTGTACCCACCGGACTAACCTCGGCCAGAGATGGCTGCGACCTCGAAAGAGGCGGGGGACAACAGCATGTTCGGAAAAGGCCCAAAGCGTCGAAGCCATTTATGGCGCGGCGGGTCAGGGTAAGACGTGCATGGCGAAAGCTATACTGCCTGAACCCCAGTTTGCAGCGACTTACACCCGCAGTGGTGCCGCACAATGGCTGACGCGGTGCTTCGGACGGTCGGAAAGTGCGTGGTTTATACTTTCCGCGAGCCGGACCTCCGATGTTGAGAGGCCCGGTCTACCAGCTCGTCCGACGCATCCTCTGTATGGAGGGGCAAGTGAACGAACGGGGCGCCTAAACACGTCGCAACCTCCCTCTCGCGTAAATGCGGGATCGCCTAAACAGGACGGCTCTGCCGGACCTGCATGGCGACGGAGCCGCCATAGTACTCAAATGCCCGGCGTAACGGCCGGGACAGTCGCCGGGCGACCGGCGGACGATCGACGCGATAAGCGTGGGACGACCTGCGTGAAACGTCCACCGATCGGGGGAAGGGCGGCAGCTTCCACGATCCGAACGACTTTGACGGGGGCGTGCTAATGCTGCCGGAAACCGTCGAAAAGGCAATCGGATCACTCCCGACCGTAGTGCGGTCGGGCCGGCGGGCCAACGGCCTGTTCCGCCTGATGAAAAGCCCGTCCCTCTGGGATCAGGCCTATCTGAAGGTCGCCGCCAACAAGGGGGCGATGACACCGGGCATCGATAGAAAGACGTTCGACGGCTACTCGCCCGAAAAGGTCCGCTCCATCATCGCTCGACTATCGGACGGATCGTATAAGCCCGCTGCTGTACGTCGTGTCTTGATACCCAAGTCCGACGGTCGCATGCGACCGCTCGGCATACCGACCACGGAGGACCGTCTCGTCCAGGAAGTGGTCAGGATCGTGCTCAACCAGATCTACGAGCCCATCTTCCATGATGCGAGCCACGGGTTTCGGGAAGGCCGCTCCTGTCATACCGCGCTGAAGACCATCGGCGCGGTCTGGACGGGCGTCAAATGGCTGGTGGACGTCGATGTTGTCAGCTTCTTCGACAACATCGATCATGCCATCCTTCTGCGCCTGCTCGAAAAGCGGATTGAGGATCGTCGCTTCATCGCGTTGATCCGAGGGATGCTCAAGGCGGGTTATATGGAGGACTGGCGCTTCCATCGGACCATGAGTGGCACCCCGCAAGGCGGTGTCGTCTCGCCGTTGCTGGCCAACATCTACCTGCACGAACTCGACGAGTGGATGCAGGGCAAGATCGCGGCCTTCGACAAAGGCGTAAAACGTGCCACGCATCCGGATTATCGCCGGATGAAGGGGCGTATCGGCAAACTCCGTCGCCGGGTCGAGAAGCTTCGCGCAAGCGAGAATCCCGATTCGGTCGTGATCCAATCCCTGTTGGAAAGGATCAGTCGTGAAAGCGCGGAAAGCCGGACAATCCCGGCCACCGACGCCCTCGATCCGAACTATCGCAGGCTCCGCTACTGCCGCTACGCTGATGACTTCCTCATCGGCGTGACTGGCAGCAAGGCCGAGGCCCGCCAGATCATGGAGGAGGTCAGGGTCTTCCTGTCCGAGCACCTGAAACTGGAGGTGTCTGAAGCCAAGAGCGGTATCCGGCATGCTTCGGACGGGGCGCGCTTCCTCGGTTACGACATCTGCACACGGACCAATCCCAACTTCTATCGCGCGAACTTCGGCACCCGCCGGGTCACGCGAAGGGGATGCCGGGACCGGGTGCAGTTGCACGTGCCTCGTGAGCGGGTGCTGCGGTTCGTCCAAGATAAGAAGTGGGGGCGCTTCGACGCCTGCAAACCAACCCACCGGCCCGCGCTGCTCTACGCCAGCGATGTAGAGATCGCTGCCGCCTACAATGCCGAACTGCGTGGCTTCGCCAACTATTATGCCTTGGCGCATGATGTGAAGCGCAAGCTGAAAAAGGCCGAATATCTGGCCTTCGGAAGCTTCCTTCGCACGCTTGCCAACAAGCATAAGAGCACGACGACGCGTATCGCACGAAGGCTGCGAAGGGGGCAGGATTATTACGTCGCCTACAAGGTGCAGGGCGAAACCCGGTCGATTAAACTCTGGAAGCTGAAAGACTTGGTGCAAACGGTTAAGCGATATGGCGTCGTTGATGCCATCCCGCACACGCCGTTCGTATACCGTCAAACGGAGCTGGTCGAACGCCTCAATGCCCGAATCTGCGAGCGTTGCGGGCGGGATGACCAACCGTGCGAGGTCCATCACGTCCGGAGGTTGAACGACCACCGTCGAGACGAAGACTACCTGAGCTACATGCGTGCCGCGCGCTCGCGCAAGCGCATCGTGCTCTGTGTGGACTGCCACGAAAAGGTCCACAGCTATCGGCCCTACACCCGCCCACCGAGGGCTATAGGAAGTGGAAAGCCGGATGCGGTGAAAGCCGCACGTCCGGTTCGGAGGGAGGCTGAGCCATGTTCTCACTGAGACGGGGCCAGCCCACCCTACTTCTCATTCTCTGGACCTCGGCCATCGAGCAGGGCTTTTCCTCGCAGCGCTGGCTGACCTATCGCCAGGCCGAAGCAGCCGGTGGCCATGTCCGGCGCGGCGAGAAGGGTACGGTGGTCTGCTATGCCGATCGCTTCACTCCGCGCGAGGAAGCCGCCAGGGCCAGGGACGAAGACCGCGAAGCGCGCACCGTGGCCTTTCTCAAGCGCTTTACCGTGTTCAACCTCGACCAGTGCGAGGACCTGCCCGAGGACATGGTTGCCCCGGTGATGCCGATTGCGCCCGAGCTGGCTATTGCCGGCGCCGATCGCGTAATCCAGAACAGCGGGGTGACCTTCCGCATCGGGGGCGGGGAGGCGTTCTATTCCCCCACCCATGACGTGGTGCAGGTGCCGCCCCAGGCTGCCTTCCTCGAGCCGATCAACTGGTTTCGCACGGCCCTGCATGAGCTTGGCCATGCCACAGGCCACCCGAGCCGGCTGGACCGGGACCAGACCGGCAAGTTCGGTTCTGCGTCCTACGCGAAAGAGGAAATGGTGGCGGAATTGGCCAGTGCCTTCGCCTGTGCGGCGCTGGGCATTGTGCCGACGGTGCGGCATGCCGACTATATTGGCGCATGGCTCGAGGTGCTATGCGCCGACGAGAAGGCGATTTTCCGGGCTGCCAGTGCGGCCAGCAAGGCGGCCGACTTCCTCCTGGCCTGTGGGGAGGACCGGCCATGAGCCGGCCCCTTCCGCCCGAATGGGGCACGCCCGTCCTGCCAACCTTGTCGCCGCGCGCGTTCTGGCGTCGGGGGCAACGTGGCCTGCGCCGCATGACCAAGCGGCAGCGGGCGATCTTCGCGGCGGTGCGCTTCGAGGGCGCCAGCTATGCCGAACTGGCCCAGCGTCATGGCATCAGTGTCGAGGCGGTGCAGGCCGAGCTGGCCAAGGCCCTCTCCACGCTGACCCGCGCGGTCTATGGGCACTGGTGGCAACGCTGCTGGCCGTGGTGAAAAATTCAGGCCGCCCGATGACTTGCCATCGGGCGGCCATCGCGACAGGGTGCCGCTATCATGCGTAGCGATCTCGATCATCTTCCCGCCAACAAGCAGCGCGAGCTCGAGCGCGTGGTGCAGATCGTCTTCGAGGAATTCGAGGACGCGCTGGCCCTGGCCTCGCACGAGTGGAAGAAGAAGGGCCGCATTCTCAAGGTCATCCTCTACGGCAGTTATGCGCGCGGCGGCTGGGTCGACGAGCCACACACCGCCAAGGGTTACCAGTCGGACTATGATCTCCTCATCATCGTCAACGACAAGCGGCTGACCGACCGGGTCAAGTACTGGGCCAAGGTCGATGACCGGCTGATGCGCGAGTACGGCATTGCCGGCACCATCAAGACGCCGGTCAATTTCATCGTCCACACCCTGCAGGAGGTGAACGATGGGCTGGCCCATGGCCGCTACTTCTTCATGGACGTGGCCCGCGATGGCATCGCGCTCTACCAGAGCGACGACACCGAACTGCACCAGCCCAAGCCCAAGACGCCGCATGCGGCGTTAATGATGGCGAAGGAGTATTTTGAGGAGTGGTTTCCTAGCTCGATCGAATTCTACGATGACTTCCGTTCAAATTTAGAGCGCAAACGCTTCAAGAAAGCGGCATTCGAATTGCACCAAGCATGCGAACGCTTGCTGCATTGCGTGCTACTCGTGGTAGAATTTTACACCCCACACAATCACAACATCGCGTTTCTACGCACGCAGGCTGAACGACTCGATGTTCGTCTCGTCCATGTCTGGCCTAGGGAGAATCGCAAGCAGCGGGCGATGTTCGAGAAGCTCAAGGAAGCCTACGTCAAGGCGCGCTATTCCAAGCACTACCGGATTACTGAAGAGGAACTGGCCTGGCTGGGCGAACAGGTCGAGGAACTAGGCCGCGTGGTCCATGCCATTTGCTCGGAACGCATCGCCCAACTGGAGGCGACGGCGCGGCAGGCGGGCTAGCGGACCGGTTGCAGAAATCGGCGGTCTTGTTCCGGGCGCATCTAAACGAGCGGGGTGAACGATGGAGCAGGCCCTTGTCGCGTCACTCGAAGCGGTGGCGGAGGTCATGGAGAACGCCCAGGATCCCTGGTGGATTATCGCGAGTGCGGCGGTCGCGTTGCATGGCGCCGATCCCGGGCCTGTAGGGGACGTCGATGTCCTTCTCAGTCTTCGCGATGCACGGCGGATAATGCCCACGTTGGGGCTTACCCTGCAGCCGGGCTCCCATCATGCCGAATTCCGCTCGACCATTTTTGCAACGTGGCGCGAGCCGCCACTGCCGGTCGAATTCATGGCCGGATTCCAACACTGCCAGGATGGCCGCTGGCGCGCCATCGTTCCGGCAACGCGTCAGAGGATCGCGTTGGATGGCAAGACCTTGTTCGTTCCCGATCGCGCCGAGTTGGGGAATATCTTGCAGACATTCGGCCGCCCCAAGGATCTCACACGCGCAGCTCGCCTCGCTGCGCTTTCTGCGTGAAGCATGAAGTCCGCAGTTGCACCGGCAGTCACAAGACGTGTCGCGTAACCTGTGACTGCCGGTACAGCAAAAGCTTTAGCAGATCGCGCGCGCCTGTGAATTGTTTTCCTCCGAAATGGTGATACCGGGAAGAGGCTTGCCGAGCGGTCAGCGAGAGCAATCTGCTTATTCAGTGTCGAGCAAGCGATATCGCCATACATTCCCAATACCTTTTGAGCGGAATCGGTTCAACGCCTCGTTATAAGTCAGCCAAGGGGTGCGATCTGGGGCGGTATTTTGGCGAACGGCAGTCCTGCCTGATGTCGGACTAAACTTCGTCAAGGCTCGTATCCGCACGTCTATCACTGCCCAGATGCAGTTGCCTTATAGGATGTGTCGATGCGCCAAGGTTTCTTGCCCAGCGCTGCCGCTCAATCAGCCGCCGCCTGACTTTCGCGAATGGCATCTACCAGCATTGCCGCGAGCGACTCTTCCGCACGCGCGCGAGCCGATGCATCTTTGGCGGCCAGATCGTTGCGAAGCCACTGGGGTGCGCGTTCGATGACGCCGAGAATGCGGGTTTTGGTCTTGTCGTCCATGCATGTCCCTATGGCGACGCGGCTGGCGTCGGGCAATGCGCTGGCGATGGATGGTGGAAGCGGTGTTGCCGGTTGCTCAATCTTTGTCCTGGGTATCGGCAAAAGCCCGCTGGCCGCGTCGCCGCCATAGGATGAGCTGGGTGCCGGTCTCGTCGGTGCGCAGTTTTGCCGCCGCCTCGACCAGCAGCCCGAGGATCACGGCGCGATCATCATCGGTCAGTTCGACGATTCCAGCCTTGGCAATCAGCCCACCCAGTTCGATCAACAGCCGTGTCCGCTCGCGCCGCTTCACCTGCCAGGCTCGTGTGTCATGCCGCGCCTGTTGCAGGGCCAGGCGATGGCGGGCACTGGTCGTGCGGCGCTGCTGGATGCGCGTTGTCGCCAGCGCCTCGGCCAGTTGCCTGTTCGGTCCGCGCGCCAAAAAAGAACGCGGCGCCGCGTTTGCGCCATGCCTCCCGTCGTTGCGCATCGGTGATGGCGGCGATCGACAGCAGCGCCCCGGCCAGTTCCTCGATGGCGAGGTTATCGGCGCCGGTGGCTTCAACCAGTTCGCCGAGCTGGCTCTGCTTGCGTGCCTTGAGTTGCCTGGCCTTGGCGGTGAGCGCCTTGAGGTCCTCGTCATAGTTGCGGGGCTTGCGCATGTCTGATGTCCTGTGACGGCGGTCTGTTGCGCCGCGAGGCCTGCCAGTTATCGGCCTTGACGATCAATGCCAACTCCCTGAAACCTCATGGGATTCCGCCGTCCCGAGAATGATGAAATCTTTTGAGGGCGCGCTTATACGTCGTGCCGACGTGCGCTTTTAGGCGTAACTAGACGATCGCCATGGCGATCTACCACTTCTCGGCCAAAGTTGTTTCGCGCGGTGGCGGCTCAAGCGCCGTGGCCGCCGCTGCCTATCGCTCGGCCGATCGGCTCTATGATGAGCGGCTCGATCGGCACCACGATTTCTCCAACAAGACCGGCGTCGTGCACAGCGAAGTCATGCTGCCCGACGGCGCGCCGGAAGAGTGGCGCGACCGGGCGAAGCTGTGGAACGACGTCGAAGCGGTGGAGGTGCGCAAGGACGCACAACTGGCGCGCGAGATCGAGTTTGCCATTCCGCGTGAGATGACCCAGGCCGATGGCATCCAACTGGCGCGGGACTTTGTGCAAAGGGAGTTCGTCGATCGCGGCATGGTGGCCGATCTCAATGTGCACTGGGATATCGGACCAGACGGCCTCGCCAAGCCCCACGCCCATGTGATGCTGGGGATGCGCGAAGTTGGATCAGATGGCTTCGGCGCCAAGGTGCGCGATTGGAACCGAACGGAACTGCTGACCCATTGGCGCGAAGCATGGGCCGAACACGTCAATGGCCGGCTGGCCCAGCTCGATATCGACGCGCGGATTGATCACCGGAGCCTGGAGGCCCAGGGCATCGCTCTCGAGCCGCAGAACAAGATCGGCCCGGCCGCCGCGCGCATGGCGCAGGAAGGCCTGGTGCGCGAGCGGCTGGAAGAGCATTTTGCCATCGCCAGAAGCAATGGCGAGAAGATCCTCGAAAATCCCGGCATTGCGCTCGATGCCATCACCCACCAACAGGCCACCTTCACTTCGCGAGACCTTGCCACGTTCGTGCACCGCCACAGCGAGGGCAAGGACCAGTTCGACGCCGTGCTGGCGGCGGTGCGGAGTTCGCCCGATCTGGTGCGCTTGGGGCCAGATGGACGCGGCGAAGAACGCTTCACTTCGCGCGCCATGCTCGAGACCGAACAGCGGCTCGAGAAGGCCACGGCCAGGCTCGACACGGAGCGCCATCATGGCGTGCCGGCGCGCCATCTGGCAGCCGCGCTGGACCGCGCTGAGGCGCGTGGCCTGGTGCTGTCGGTCGAGCAGCGCCATGCGCTCGAGCATGTCACCGGCGGTAGCGGTATTGCCAGCGTCATCGGCTATGCCGGGACCGGCAAGAGCGCGATGCTTGGTGTGGCCCGCGAAGCCTGGGAGAAAGCCTGCTACGACGTGCGCGGCATTGCCCTGTCCGGTATTGCCGCCGAGAACCTGGAAAACGGTTCGGGCATTGCCTCGCGCACGATCGCAAGTCTAGAGCACCAGTGGGCGCAGGGCCGCGAAACGCTGACGCCCAACTCCATCCTGGTGATCGACGAAGCCGGGATGATCGGCACGCGCCAGATGGAACGCGTGGTCAGCGAAGCCGAGCGCCAGGGCGCCAAGGTCGTGCTGGTCGGCGATCCGCAGCAGCTCCAGGCGATCGAAGGCGGCGCCGCCTTTCGCAGCATGGCCGAGCGGCATGGCGCGGTGGAAATCACCGAGGTGCGCCGGCAGGCCGAGGAGTGGCAGCGCGAGGCGACGCGGCAGCTCGCCACCGGCCGGACAGGCGAAGCCATCGAAGCCTATCATGCCGCCGGTCTGGTGGTCGAATCACGCACCCGCGAATCGGCGCGCGATTCCTTGATTGAGCGCTGGGATGCCGATCGGCAGGCCCACCCCGAGGCCAGCCGGCTTATTCTCACCCATACCAATGCAGAATGCGATGAACTGAATGCGCAGGCCCGGGATCGCCTGCGCGATCATGGCACGCTGGGTGCCGATGTAGCGGTCGAGACCACCCGTGGCATGCGCTTGTTTGCCGAGCAGGACCGCGTCATGTTCCTGCGCAACGAACGCGAACTGGGTGTGAAGAATGGCATGTTGGGCACCATCGAGCGGGTTGATCGCACCGGCATGGCGGTGCGGCTCGACGATGGCCGCGCCGTGGCGTTCGACCACAAGGACTATGGCGACCTCACCCACGGCTACGCCGCCACGGTGCACAAGGCGCAAGGGGCCACGCTCGACCGGGTCCATGTCCTGGCCACGCCAGGGCTCGATCGCCATGGCGCCTATGTCGCGCTCTCACGCCATCGCGATCACGTCGAATTGCATTACGCCAGGACCGACTTTGCCGACCGTGAGCGGCTGGCCGATCGGATGTCGCGTGATCGGTCCAAGGACATGGCGCGCGATTACGCAGCCAAAGAGCAGGAGCAGCGAGAACGCAAAGCCGAGCCGGCCCTGCAGCAACCAGCCGGCACAGAGCAAGCCGAACGCAAGGGTCGCTTTGCGGGGCTGCGGCTCAACGTGCCCAGCTTTGCCAGAGCGCCTGCACAGGACCAGCAGGCACAGCGCGATCCACCCAAGCCGGCCCTGGCAGCAGCGCAGCAGATCGAGACCAGGCCCAGCCTCGACCACCAGGCGGTCGAGCGCTATGCCCGCGCCACGGCGGAGATCGACCGCATGACCAGACAGCAACTCCCCGCGCTCGAATACCAGAAGATCGCGCAGGCCCGCGCCGCCCAGGCCCTCGATGCCCTACCCGGCGGCAGCGCGCGCGATCTCGACACCGCCTTCCAGCGCAACCCCGGCCTCATGGCCGAGGCCTCCATCGGCCGCACCGCCAATTCCATCGGTGCCATGAAGCTCGAAGCCAAGATCCGCGCCGATCCCGAACTGCGCGCCGACCGCTTCGTCGAGTCCTGGCAGCAGCTTCAGGACCAGCGCGGCCGTCTCACCGGCAGCAGCAACCGCGAAGCGCGGCAGCAGGTCGAAGGCCAGATGCGCGCTATGGCCAAGGGCCTGGAGAAGGACCCGGCGCTGGGCAATGCGCTCTCCAAGCGTGGCAGCCAGCTGATTGGCAAACAGTGGTCGCGGGAATGGTCGCCGGGCGTCAGTGGCCATGACATCAACGAAGCGGCCAGGACCAGGTCCATCGCCCAGCAACTGACCCACTCGCTCGAGCGCGGGCGTGACCGGGGGATGGGGCTATGACCAACAATTCTGCCCACCGCGCAAACGCCCAGGCCGACCTCGACCGTCCCGAAGTCGCGTTCGAGGAGAGTGCCTGTACTTATAATGATGAAGCTAAGTTGAGTTGTTCTTTAAAAATTTCAAAGCAGAATTATTCTGAGGCCCCGAATGGCCGTTCCGCTGCCTGAGTAAAAATACCTTCTTAAAGGAGAATCAACAGATCTCGGAATCCGAGTAGCGCCCTCCACACTTGAACGGACTGAGAGTGCTCGTTTTTTGAAGTTTAGGTGGCTTGGTGAGGGCGCAAAACCGTCGTAAATCTGTATCGCTGGGATGACGCGGATCTCGACGACCAGGCTAGAGCCGAATGGCATCAGCTTATGCCACCGTTCATTCCCACATTTGGCAAGCCGAGCCTGAATTGCAACATACTGGTATCATCAAGCAACTTGGGATCGGGATCTGAGGTTAAAACGTTGACCGCTTACGCGCATTCGAGACAGGGCAAGCCAGAGGCAACCTGGGAGCCTCTGGAGCATCATCTCTCAGCCGTCGGAAGGCGAGCCGAGCGTTTTGCGGCCTGGTTTGGCGGCGGCGTCTTGGCCCGGGCCATGGGATTGCTGCATGACATCGGCAAGTCTTCGGCGGCCTATCAGGCCTATATCCGGCGGCCTGCCGATGCGGGTGGGGCCAAAGGTCCGGATCACAGCACGGCCGGCGCGCAGCAGGCCTGCGCGCTCTACGGGCCTGCCTATGGGCGGTTGCTCGCGTTCGGGATTGCCGGCCATCACGCCGGGCTGATGAATGGCAGCGGATATGAAGGGGCAACCTTGTCCACCAGGCTCGCCAAGACCGTTGAGAATTACGCTGGCTGGCAGGATCACGTTATCGGCTTGCCCTCTGCCGAGGAACTGAAGCAGTCATTCGTGGCGCCGCGCGAGAACGGCATCGACAAGGGATTTTCCGCCCCGTTTCTGGCGCGCATGCTGTTTTCCAGCCTGGTCGATGCCGACTTTCTGGAAACCGAGGCCTTTTACGCCAATGGCCACCCGCCGCAGCGGGGCGGGTGCTTGCAACCGGCGCATCTTGCCTCGGTGCGCGCTTATCTGGCAGGGCATCGCCGCGACGATAGCGAAGTTAACCGGCTGCGCTCGCGCATTCTCGACCATGCCAATGCCAAGGCCGAACTGGCGCCAGGCCTGTTCACGCTGACGGTGCCGACCGGCGGCGGCAAGACGCTCACCTCGCTCAGCTTTGCCATCGAGCACGCCGCGCGGCATGGCCTGCGCCGGATCATTTACGTCATTCCCTTCACCTCGATCATCGAGCAGACCGCCGCGATCTTTCGCGATGACGTTGGCCTCGGTGATGCCGTGCTAGAGCATCATGCCAGTTTCGACTGGGACCAGCGCCGCCCGCCCAGCGATGACGAGGACGGCGAAGGCGCGGGCGGCCTCGCCAAGTTGCGCCTGGACGCGGAAAACTGGGATGCGCCGGTGGTGGTGACCACGGCGGTGCAGTTCTTTGAAAGCCTGTTTGCCGCGCGCACCAGCCAGGCGCGCAAGCTGCACAATCTAGCCCACAGCGTGATCGTGCTGGACGAGGCGCAATCCATCCCCGTCCATCTGCTGCGCCCGTGCATGGCCGCGATCGAGGAACTGGCGCGCAATTATGGTGCCAGCGTGATCCTGTGCACGGCCACGCAGCCCGCCTTGCGGGTGCAGGATGGCGCTTTGCCGTTGCGCGACGATAAATCCCTTGATGGCCTGGATATTCCCGAAGACCGCGAACTCGCGCCTGATCCGGCCGATCTCTATCGCCGGCTGCGCCGAGTGGCGGTGGAGTGGCGCCAGGCCCCCGTGGCCGACGAGGAGATTGCCGCCCGCTTTGCCCAAGCGTCACAGATGCTCTGCGTGGTCAACAGCCGCGCCCACGCCCAGGCCCTGTTCGCCCGCTTGCGCGCGGAAGAGCAGGAGGGCGCGGCACACCTGACCACGCTTATGTGCGCGCGCCATCGGCGGGAAGTGCTGGCCCGTCTGCGCGCAGACTTGCGCCAGCAGCGCCCCGTGCGCCTGGTTTCGACCAGTCTGATCGAGGCAGGGGTGGACATCAGCTTTCCCGAAGTGTGGCGCGCGGCGGCCGGGCTGTTCAGCGTGGCGCAGGCCGCCGGCCGCTGCAACCGCAGCGGCGAACTGGGCGCTTTGGGCGAAGCGTTCGGCAAAGTGGTGCTGTTCGAATCCGCTGACCATGCCACGCCCCGGATGATCGAGGCATTCTATGCCCCCGCGCGCATGGTGCTGCGCCGGGGGCCGGACGATCCGCTCGGCCTTGATGCGGTGCGCGCCTATTACGAGGAACTGTATTTTCGGAAGGGCCATGCTGCGCTTGATGCCGCGCTGCTGGATGGGGCCGCGTATCCCATTGTCGAAAGGCTCCGGCTGGGCGGGCGTGGGCAGACTTGGCCCTTTGCTGATGTAGCCCGAGCCTTTCGCATGATCGACGAGGTGATGGACCCGATCATCGTTCGGTTCGATGATGATGCCGAGCAGGCTGTCGACTCCCTCTATCATGCCCCGGTTCCGCCAGCGGGCGTGTCGCGCCGGTTACAGCAATATGTAGTGCCTGTCCCTGCGCGGGTGCGGGCTGCCATGATCGCGCTGGGTGTAGTGCAATGTGTCCGGCCAGACGACTATGGCGACCGCTTTGCCGTGCTGGAAAACCGCGCGTTTTATGACGATGAGCACACAGGGCTGCGGCTGGATGATCCGACCTGGCGGGATGCGGAGGCGAATATCGTGTAAAGTTCCAAAATGGATGTTTTATCGGGCGGCGTTGTGAATTATACCCAATCAAGTCATTCGCTTGCGACGACGGGATGGGTATACTCACTCGGTCATCTTCAAAATGAAGATATCTTGGCGCGAAGGGGGCACATGGGAATTCGGCTGCATGTCTGGGGCGAGCGGGCGTGTTTTACGCGACCGGAACTCAAGGTTGAGCGTGTCAGCTATGACGTGATCACCCCTTCGGCGGCGCGCGGCATTCTCGAAGCCATTCACTGGAAGCCGGCGATCCGCTGGCATGTCGATCGCATTCACGTGCTGCGGCCCATCCGGTTCCAGTCGTTCCGGCGCAACGAGGTGGGAGCCAAGATCAGCGCCCGCAACGCCGCCAGCGCGATGGAGCGGGGCACCACGCAGGGGCTGGGCCTGGCCGTGGATGAAAACCGCCAGCAGCGCGCCACGCTGGCGCTGGTCGATGTGGCCTATGTGATCGAGGCGCATTTCACCCTCACCGACCGCGCCGGGCTGGACGAAAGCGCGGCCAAGCACATCTCCATGTTCAACCGCCGGGCCGAGCAGGGGCAGTGCTTTCACCGCCCGTGCATGGGCGTGCGCGAATTTGCGGCAGACTTTGCCCTGGTTCCGGACGGGGGAACGCTGCCGCCGTGTGAACTGGCGCCCGAAAAGCGCAACGAGGATTTCGGCTGGATGCTGCACGATATCGATTTCGACCAGGGCAACACCTCGCGCTTTTACCGCGCGGTGATGCGCGATGGCGTGATCGACGTGAATGCCTGCCTGGCAGAAGGATCGGCGCGATGACCATGCTTCAGGCGCTGGATGGCTATTACCACCGCCTGGCCGCGCGCAACCTGGTCACCGCGCCGGGATGGAGCGCGGAAAAATTCGGCTGGTGCATCGTGATCGATGCCGCTGGCGAGCCGGTCGATGTTTACCCTTTGTATGAGGGCAGCGGCAAAAAGCTTCAGCCCAAACTGATTTCCGTGCCCGCCGCGATCAAGCGTACGGTGGGCATTGTGCCTAATTTCCTGTGGGACAAGACCGCCTATGTCCTGGGCCGCACGGCGGGCGAGGGCAAGCGCACGGCGCAGGAACACGCCGCGTTCGTCCAGTATCACCGCGAGCGGCTAGCCGGGCAGACGGACGAAGGCCTGCTGGCGCTGCTGCGCTTCCTGGAGCGGTGGATGCCCGAGCGGTTTGATACGGCCCCGTTCAAGGCAGAGATGCTTGATGCCAACGTGCTGTTCCGCTTGCGGGATGACAAGGGCTATATCCATCAGCGCCCGGCGGCGCAGGCCTTGGTCGGCACCGGTGCGGCAGCAGTTGGCGCGGGAGAAGGCATTTTCTGCCTCGTCACTGGTGAGCAAGGTGCGCTTGCCCGGCTCCATCCCACGATCAAAGGCGTGGAGGGCGCGCAAACCGCTGGTGCGTCGCTCGTCTCGTTCAATCTTGATGCCTTCACCTCGCTGGGCAAGGACCAAGGAGCCAATGCGCCGACCAGCGAGGCGGCGGCGTTCCGCTATGGTACCGCGCTCAACCACCTGCTGACGCGCGGTGGCCACAACCGTGTGAAGCGCCCGATCGGCGATGCCACCGTGGTGTTCTGGGCCGATGCCAGCGATGCGCAAGTGGCCGAGGATGCCGAGGCGCTGTTTGGCGGCGCGCTCGATCCGCCCGAGGATGCCGAAGAGGCCGAGAAGATCGGCCGGACGATGGCCGCCATAGCCCAAGGGCGTGGGCTGGCCGAAGTATGTCCCGGTCTGGCCGAAGGCACGCGTTTCCACGTGCTGGGCCTGTCGCCCAATGCGGCGCGGCTGTCGGTGCGGTTTTGGCAAACCGATGATTTTTCCGTTTTCGCCGAAAATCTTGCCCAGCACTTTGTCGATCTGCGCATCGAACCCTTGCCGCTGGGATGGAGCGGTGCACCCAGCGTCAACCGCGTGCTGGCGCAGACCACGGCCTTGCAGGGCAAGTTCGAGAATATCCCGCCGCTTTTGGCCGGCGAAGTGATGCGGGCGGTTCTGACGGGTGCACGCTATCCGCAAAGCCTGCTGGCCGCCGCGATTATGCGACTGCGCGCCGGAGATGATCCGCTTTCGGGGTGGCATGCCGCCGCGATCCGCGCCGTGCTCAACAGAGACAACCGCTTGAACCGCAAACAGGAGGATGTGCCGATGAGCCTGGCACCTGAAGAACAGAACAAGGCCTATCAGCTCGGGCGGCTGTTCGCGGTGCTGGAAGCCGCGCAGCGCCAGGCGCTGGGAAAGCTCAACGCCACGATCCGGGATCGCTATTTCGGCGCGGCATCGGCCACCCCGGCCAGCGTGTTTCCCTTGCTGCTGCGCGGGGCGCAAAACCACCTCGCCCGTCTGCGCAAGGACGGCAAGGGCGGCTGGATCGAGCGGGAAATCGAGGACATTCTCGACAAGCTGACGCTCGATCTGCCGCGTGCGCTGCCGCTGGCCGAACAGGGCCGCTTTGCCGTGGGCTATTACCACCAGCGCAAGGACCAGTTCAAATCCCGCGCCGAGGCCGAGCCTGAAGGTGACGACGAAGCCGCGCAGAATGAGGAGGCATGATGAGCACGCCCGTTACCAACCGTTATGAGTTTGTCCTGTTCTTCGATGTGACGAACGGCAATCCCAATGGCGATCCTGATGCGGGTAACATGCCCCGGCTCGATCCGGAAACCAACCAGGGGCTGGTGTCTGACGTGGCGCTCAAGCGCAAGGTGCGCAACTATGTGGCGCTGGTCGGCGAGGAGAAGCCTGGACTGGAAATCTATATGAGCGAAGGCGCCACGCTCAATAACCAGCACAAGAAGGCCTGGGCGGCAGTGATGCCCGAGGTGAAGGACGACAAGACCTTCAAGGAAGGCCCCAAGGACAAGGCGAAGTCGCGGGCGTTGACCCAATGGATGTGTGCCAATTTCTGGGACATCCGCACGTTTGGCGCGGTCATGTCCACCGGGGTTAATGCCGGGCAGGTGCGCGGGCCGGTGCAGTTTTCGTTCGCGCGCTCGGTGGAGCCGATCCTGCCGCTGGAAGTGTCGATCACGCGCATGGCCGCCACGACCGAGGCCGATGCCGAGGCCAAGGGCGGGCGCACCATGGGGCGCAAGCATATCGTGCCCTATGGCCTCTATCGCGCGCATGGCTATGTCTCGGCGCCCCTGGCTTCGCACCCCAGCAAGGGCACGGGCTTTTCCGAGGATGACCTCGAATTGCTGTGGCAGGCGCTCGACCAGATGTTCGACCATGATCGCTCTGCCGCGCGCGGGGAAATGGCCGCGCGCAAGCTGATCCTGTTCCGCCACACCAGCGCCCTGGGCAATGCCCGCGCGCAAAGCCTGTTCGACCGGGTGAGCGTGGAACGGATCTATCAGGGGCAGCCTTATGTGATCGGCAGCGAGGGCACCGGAAACTTGCCGCCCGCGCGCCACTGGTCCGACTATCGCGTGTCGATCGATCGCGCCGATCTGCCGCAGGGCGTGGAAATCATCGAGCGGTGAAAAATGGGCTTCGGATCAATGATCCGGAGCCCATAAGCTCTTTCAAAGGAGCAATAAGATTTCAATCCACACCCATAAATCGTGGGCGACAAGAGAAGCTATGGAGGTTCCCACTCCACTTTTACAACAAAGCTTCCGATCGAGATGCTCAGCCTCCAACCTCGCTTGCGCATTTTGCTGCCCTGTTCCGCACTTGGACGGGAGCTATAAGGAAGGAGATGATGGGAGTCAACGCTCAGCTTGACGCGGCGGCGGAGGACCGCCTGATCCCGCTGTCGGCCTTGCAGCACTATCTGTTCTGCCCGCGCCAATGCGCGCTCATCCATGTGGAGCAGATGTGGGCGGAGGACGGCGCCACGGCGGAAGGGCGGCTGATGCACGAGCGCGTGGACAGCGGTGGGCCAGATCGGCGCGCCGGCGTGCGCACGGTACGCGGGCTGGCGATCCGCTCGTTCGCGCTGGGCGTTGCGGGCAAGGCCGATGCGGTGGAGTTTCACGGCACGGGGCCGGATGCGGCGATTTTCCCGGTGGAATACAAGCGTGGCCGCCCCAAAGCCCATCGCGCCGATGAAGTGCAGCTTTGCGCCCAGGCCATCTGCCTTGAGGAAATGCTCGGCCGCCCGGTGCCCGAAGGTGCCTTGTTCTATGGCGAGACCCGGCGGCGCCTGGTGGTGGATTTCGATCCAGACCTGCGCGCTCTGACCACCAATGTGGCGCGCCAGGCGCAGGCCATGATCGGTGCGGGAATCACGCCGCCGCCGCATCTGCAACCAGGATGTCGCAAGTGCTCGTTGCAGGATCTGTGCGCGCCGAATGCCCTGGAAAAGCCGCGCAAGGTTGCCGCGTGGCTGGCGGCGCAGATCAACACCAGCCTGGGTCAGGAGTGAACCATGCGACGCCTGCTCAACACGATCTATGTCACCAGCGAGGATGCCTGGCTGCGCAAGGACCGCGAGAACATCGTGATCGAGATCGACGGGGCAGAGAAGGGCCGCGTGCCGCTGCACATGGTGGAAGGGCTGGTGTGCTTCAACCGCGCGGGGGTTTCGCCCGGCGCCATGGCGGCTTGCGCGGAAAAGGGCATCGCGCTGTCGTTTCTTCAGCCCAACGGGCGGTTCCTGGCGCGGGTGGAGGGCCAGCGCAGCGGCAATGTCCTGCTGCGGCGCGCGCAATATCGGATCGCGGATGCCCCTGCGCGCGCCGTGCCGGTGGTGCGCGGCATCGTGGCGGGCAAGGCCGCCAACCAGCGCACCGTCATCATGCGGGCCCTGCGCGACCATGGGGCAACGGCTTCGGCGCCGGCCAGGGAAGCCCTTCAGGCCGCGGCCCTGCAATTGTCCCACGCCGCCCGGCGCACGCTGGCGGCGGCCGACGTGGCCGAATTGCGTGGGGTGGAAGGGGATTGCGCGCGAATCTATTTCGCTGCCCTGCCGCATCTGATCCGCCACGACGATCCGGCCTTTGCCTTCACCGGCCGTTCGCGCCGGCCACCACTTGACCGGGTCAATGCCTTGCTCTCTTTCCTCTATGCCATGCTGGGGCATGATTGCCGATCGGCGCTGGAAGGCGTGGGGCTCGATCCGCAAGTCGGCCTGCTCCATGCCGATCGTCCGGGGCGGGCCAGCCTGGCGCTCGACCTGATGGAAGAGATACGCCCGGTTCTGGCCGATCGCCTGGCGCTCAGCCTGATCAATCGCCGCCAGCTCGCCCCGCGCGATTTCATCGTGGAGGAAAGCGGCGCGGTGCGCATGACGGACGATGCGCGCAAGGCCGTGCTGGTCGCCTGGCAGGAACGTAAGAAGGAAGAGCTGCGCCATCCCTTCCTGGGCGAAGCCGTGTCGATCGGGCTGATCGCGCACGTCCAGGCGCAATTGCTGGCTCGCCACTTGCGCGGCGACCTGGATGGCTATCCGCCCTTCATCTGGAAATAGGCGATGCTGGTTCTGATCACCTATGACGTTAATACCCAAGATACGGCCGGCAAACGTCGCTTGCGCCGCGTTGCCAAGGCATGCCAGGATTTTGGCCAGCGGGTGCAGAATTCGGTGTTCGAATGCGAAGTGAACCCGGCGCAATGGGCTGGCCTGAAAGCTGCGCTGGCCCGCGAAATCGTGCCGGAAAAAGACAGCCTTCGCTTCTACCAACTCGGCGCGGCTGGCAAGCGCCGGGTGGAACATATCGGCGCCAAACCGGCACTCGACCTGGATGGAACGCTGCTGTTTTGAAAGGCGGACGGGGCAGGCTTGGGCATCGGCGCGAACCTCTAGCTGCCCACAAAACACTGGCAGGTTCGCGGAAGCGTAACTGCATGAAATATGGGAATGCGCCCGGTTTCCGCCAGTAGCAGGCTGTTTCGACGCTCCTGCGGTCAAGTGGTTCGCGGAACACGGGCATTTTCCTGTTCTTTGTCATCGTGTAACGCAAACCCGGTCGCCCCCTGCGCGGGGGCGTGGGTCGAAACACCAATCAGATGCGCTCGACCGACGAGTGGATCGGTCGCCCCCTGCGCGGGGGCGTGGGTCGAAACTGCAGGACGGCCGGCACCTCGTTGGGGGCGAGACGTCGCCCCCTGCGCGGGGGCGTGGGTCGAAACAGCAGCAGATCGAGCTCTACCGGGCGATGGGCGACGTCGCCCCCTGCGCGGGGGCGTGGGTCGAAACGCCGCTCAGTTCCTGCGCCAGATCGCGCAGATGGTCGCCCCCTGCGCGGGGGCGTGGGTCGAAACGTGCATGGCGTCCAGCACAAGCATCTGCTCGCGCGTCGCCCCCTGCGCGGGGGCGTGGGTCGAAACCCGCTGAACACGCCGGTGATGGTCGCGGGCAGTCGTCGCCCCCTGCGCGGGGGCGTGGGTCGAAACACTACAATATCCCGAACGCCGAATATCACGGCGGGGGTCGCCCCCTGCGCGGGGGCGTGGGTCGAAACACCAGCGTGCTGGACGCGGTGCCGTAGCGGCTCGCGTCGCCCCCTGCGCGGGGGCGTGGGTCGAAACTTGATGATGTCGGATGCAACGGCCATCAGTTGAATAGTCGCCCCCTGCGCGGGGGCGTGGGTCGAAACTCTAATTGTTTCTTCAACTGGCGTACCGTTAGCTGTCGCCCCCTGCGCGGGGGCGTGGGTCGAAACAGGAAAAAGCCGGAATAAAAGCCGCGATCAATGGTCGCCCCCTGCGCGGGGGCGTGGGTCGAAACGGTTCCATTCGTCATTTGCCCGGTTCCTTTCGCTTGTCGCCCCCTGCGCGGGGGCGTGGGTCGAAACTCGCTTTCGAGCCGCTCGATGCGCTCAATCAAAAGTCGCCCCCTGCGCGGGGGCGTGGGTCGAAACATGCTTGTGGTCTCCCAAGGAGAAGGGCCTGGCCGTCGCCCCCTGCGCGGGGGCGTGGGTCGAAACGTTCGCCGCAGCGAGCGGATCACCGCCACGGTGAAAGTCGCCCCCTGCGCGGGGGCGTGGGTCGAAACTCCGCAGATGATGGCGAGCAACAGCCAAAGGAAGTCGCCCCCTGCGCGGGGGCGTGGGTCGAAACAACGCGCCAGCGCCAAAGCCCGGCGAATGGGGATGTCGCCCCCTGCGCGGGGGCGTGGGTCGAAACATTATTGTAGGGCTGACCGCTCTTGTTATGACCGGTCGCCCCCTGCGCGGGGGCGTGGGTCGAAACCTTGGGATCGAGCACGACGCCTTCGCCTTCGCGGGTCGCCCCCTGCGCGGGGGCGTGGGTCGAAACATGTCCTACCATGGGAAGAAATTCCGGCGGCATTGTCGCCCCCTGCGCGGGGGCGTGGGTCGAAACTGGTCCTTGCTGTTGGACAGGAATCGAGAGCGCGGTCGCCCCCTGCGCGGGGGCGTGGGTCGAAACACAGCGCTGCTGGAAAGCGACCCGACTTACAAGCAGTCGCCCCCTGCGCGGGGGCGTGGGTCGAAACACCAGCAAGCGCACCGGCGTGCGCGGAAACAACAGTCGCCCCCTGCGCGGGGGCGTGGGTCGAAACAACCAAATCAAGCGCCCGCTGCCGTCGCACTGCCCGTCGCCCCCTGCGCGGGGGCGTGGGTCGAAACTGCGGCGTGGCAGACGGTGCGCATCAACGGCGTGGTCGCCCCCTGCGCGGGGGCGTGGGTCGAAACCGAGGCAAGAGGCCATCAGCAAGGGCCTGTCCAGGTCGCCCCCTGCGCGGGGGCGTGGGTCGAAACGCGCAGCAGCACCAGCTGGCGTTCATAGTCGATGGTCGCCCCCTGCGCGGGGGCGTGGGTCGAAACTGCATTGAAGGCCATAACGTGCGCGGCGCGGGTAGTCGCCCCCTGCGCGGGGGCGTGGGTCGAAACATGGCTCACACTGGCACGCGATATTTCGCGTCTCGTCGCCCCCTGCGCGGGGGCGTGGGTCGAAACCCGCAGGGCGCGCAGGATTTTGAGAAGATCTACAAGTCGCCCCCTGCGCGGGGGCGTGGGTCGAAACGTAATCGGCGTCGGTGGGGGTCACAGCCTCAGCGGGTCGCCCCCTGCGCGGGGGCGTGGGTCGAAACGCCAGAGGACCAGCTACAACGATGTTGATGTCATGGTCGCCCCCTGCGCGGGGGCGTGGGTCGAAACAGATGGTTCTGCCATCCAAAAGCGAGACTATCACGTCGCCCCCTGCGCGGGGGCGTGGGTCGAAACACCGTGGGATGTCCAAAGCGCTTGCTGGGCACTGGTCGCCCCCTGCGCGGGGGCGTGGGTCGAAACTGCGACGGGCTGGCCGCGATCGTGGCGGGGTATTGTCGCCCCCTGCGCGGGGGCGTGGGTCGAAACAATGGCGCAGACAATGCGCAGTCAACGGCAGATGGTCGCCCCCTGCGCGGGGGCGTGGGTCGAAACCACAGCGATTGGACCACCGATCGGCACAAGCGTGTCGCCCCCTGCGCGGGGGCGTGGGTCGAAACACCAAGGACGGCCATCCCCGGCACCCGCTCTACGGTCGCCCCCTGCGCGGGGGCGTGGGTCGAAACACTAGGAAGAAGGATTTCAGCAGGCACTGTTACTGTCGCCCCCTGCGCGGGGGCGTGGGTCGAAACGCGTTGTTCGATGCCTGGAGCAAGAGCGGGCGCAGTCGCCCCCTGCGCGGGGGCGTGGGTCGAAACAAGTGGGGCAAGGTCATGCTGGCCTTTCACCACGGTCGCCCCCTGCGCGGGGGCGTGGGTCGAAACAGCGGGGGATGAGCAAGTGAGCCTTTCGAGCGACGTCGCCCCCTGCGCGGGGGCGTGGGTCGAAACATCCCAAAGCGCCTTGAACGTCGCAGCGCGGGCAGTCGCCCCCTGCGCGGGGGCGTGGGTCGAAACATGAAGCGGGCAGCGGCCCAGGCGGAGGGAAAGAGGTCGCCCCCTGCGCGGGGGCGTGGGTCGAAACCGGCTGCAAGGCGCGGACGGGGCCGTGGTGGCTGGTCGCCCCCTGCGCGGGGGCGTGGGTCGAAACAAGCTACTTACTATTTCTTCTTGAACTTTTACATTACGTCGCCCCCTGCGCGGGGGCGTGGGTCGAAACTTCGGCGATAGGCCGGGACTGCTCCATCAGCATGGGCGCCCCCTGCGCGGGGGCGTGGGCCGAAACGCGCCACTCTTCCTTCAGCCCCTTGCGCTTCTTGTCGCCCCCCGCGCGGGGGGCGTGGGTCGAAACTTCTCGGGTGGCGCTAGTAAGGGGATCGACCACCGTCGCTCGTCAAGGAGGTGGCCGCAACCGGCTGACCGGTCGTCTTTTGTGTGGGCGCGAATCGAAACCGGTTCGTCTGCTGAAAACCACACCAGGGTGGAGCAGTCAGCCAGTCGTCGCCGCACCACTGCCGATGAGGCAGAGCGCAACAAGGCGGTCATCGACGAAAACTGACCCGTAAAAGGAGCCAGTAGCCAAGAGCCTGCCCGGGGCCATTGGTTTTGCTCCGCCGTTGATATCGTCGACGGCTGCATCGCATCAAGCCGTTGCGAAACGGAGGTGCCCTGTTTCTACTGTCAACCGCAAGCAGTTCGTCGTGAATCTCAAGCGTCACATCGATCCAAGGAATATTGGGGGTACAATTAGGGGTGTCATTAAACTGTTTATAAAAATTGCAAATAAATTTAATTGCTTAAGTGGTTCTGAATTGCTACCCAGATCCTGCCCCCGCAACCATATACTCACAGCCGCCTCAGGGCGGCTTTTTGCGTTCTCAGCCACGCACGCCCAATACCGCCAACAGTACGGACAGACGGTGGGCTTTGCGTTTCCGTTGGCTCGGTTGCAGGAGCCAATCGCAGCAGGTCGGACGAACAGCATTTGTCCCTCTCCCGCAAGCGGGAGAGGGACAGGGTTAGCCGTGCTTCTGTTCCCTGGTCGACTGGACCATGCCGGGCGCCAGGAAGCCAATGGTCGGGCTGGGCTCGACCGCGCGCTTCTTAAGTTCGCCCTTCATGCGCTGATACTCGGCTTCCATCTCCTCGGTGACAGTCGCGCGCGAATCTTCCAGCGCATCGGCGAAATCGGTGGCGACGACCGACTGGACACTACCGCCAGCACGGCGGATCGCGTTCAGGCCTGCCCGCCGCACGACATCTTCCAGATCGGCCCCGGTAAAGCGCGCGGTCTGGCGGGCAACATCCATCAGGTCCACATCGGGCGCCAGAGGCATGGCGCTGGTATGGATATTGAGGATGTGGGCGCGGCCTTCGAGACTGGGCGTGCCGACGTAGACCAGTTCGTCAAACCGGCCCGGCCGCAGCAGGGCAGGATCGACCAGGTTCGGACGATTGGTGGCGCCGATGAGCACGACCGATTGCAGTTCTTCCAGCCCGTCCATTTCGGCCAGGATGGTATTCACCACGCGGGCGGTCACCTGTGGTTCGCCAACGCCGCTGCCCCGTGCAGGCACCAGGCTGTCGATCTCGTCGATGAAGATCACGCAAGGCGCAACCTGGCGGGCGCGGGCAAACAGGCGGGCGATCTGCTGTTCGCTTTCGCCGTACCACTTGCTCAGCAAGTCGGACGACTTGATCGCAATGAAGTTGGCTTCCGCCTCCTTGGCCACGGCCTTGGCGAGCAAGGTCTTGCCGGTGCCCGGTGGACCATAGAGCAGGAAGCCCTTGGCCGGCCGGATGCCGAGGCGGTGGAAGGCCTCGGGTGTTTTCAGCGGCAGTTCGACGCCTTCCTTGAGCTTGGCCTGTGCGTCGTCCAGCCCGCCCACGTCGGACCAGCTGGTAGTGGGCGCCTGGACCATCACTTCGCGCATCGCCGAAGGCTGCACGCGCTTGAGCGCTTCGAGGAAATCGTTGCGGTCGACGCTCAGGCTGTCGAGCACTTCGGGCGGGATCGTCTGCCGCTCGAAATCCAGGCGCGGCATGATGCGGCGCACGGCCTCGATTGCCGCCTCGCGGGCGAGGGCAGCGAGGTCGGCACCGACAAAGCCGTGGGTCGTGCGCGCCAGTTCGCGCAAGTCCACGTCTTCCGACAAGGGCATACCGCGTGTGTGGATGCCCAGGATCTCGCGCCGGCCGGGTTCGTCGGGCACGCCCACCACGATTTCGCGGTCGAACCGGCCGGGGCGGCGCAATGCCTCGTCCAGCGCATCGGGCCGGTTGGTGGCAGCGATAACCACCAGGTTGGACCGCCCATGCAGGCCATCCATCAGGGTCAGCAGCTGGGCGACCAGACGCTTTTCCGCTTCACCAGATACCTGGCTGCGCTTGGGCGCGATCGAGTCGATCTCGTCGATGAAGATGATCGAAGGAGCGTTCTGGGTCGCTTCCTCGAACACTTCGCGTAGACGCTTTTCGCTCTCGCCATAAGCCGAACCCATGATTTCCGGGCCGTTGATGGTAAAGAAGCTGGCGTCGCTTTCGTTGGCCACGGCACGGGCCAGGCGGGTCTTGCCGGTGCCTGGCGGGCCATGCAGCAAAACGCCCTTCGGCGGATCGACACCCAGGCGAGTGAACAGTTCGGGGTAGCGCAAGGGCAGCTCCACCATCTCGCGCAACTGGCGGATGGTGTCGCCCATGCCGCCGACGTCATCGTAATTGACATCGGCGCGGCCGCTGCGCGGCTCCTCGTATTCGGCCCGCAGCTCCACTTCGGTGGAGTCGTCGATATGGACGACGCCCTTGGGAACGGTAGACACCACCGTCAGGCGGATCTGTGTCAGCGCGAAGGCCGGGGCATTGAGCATCTGGCGCAGCTGGGGCGGCATGTCTCCACGGTTGACCTGCTGCTGCCCGGCGGTGGCAACCAGATCGCCGGTGAGCAGCGGGCGTCCGGCGAAATTGCGCTTGAGCGCGGCAGCCGGGCCTTGAAGGCGCAGATCGCGCTGCGCGGGTGCGAAGACCACGCGCTGTGCCGGCCGGGATTCGATGCGGCGCACTTCGACATGGTCGCCCGAGCCGACATCGGCATTGGCACGCTGCAGCCCGTCGAGCCGGATCAGCTCGAGGCCTTCGTCTTCGGGATAGGGCAGCATGGCGCGGGCGGCGGTGCTGCGCTTGCCGATGATTTCGATAACGTCACCTTCGGTCACGCCCAGCCGGCCCATGACGGCGCGGCTGATGCGCGCGATGCCATGGCCGGATTCCTCTTGCCTGGCGCTTGCGACCTGAAGGCGGGCGACGCGATTTTCGCCCAGTGTTGCTGCCTCTGCCATTGCGGTGTTTCACCCTCGGGGGACTACGGATCGGAGCAAGGTCGCTCCGCTTGAACCCAAGCTAGGATGGCAGGGCCGGGTTTTCAAACGCGGCGGGTGCACTTTGGTTCTCGTTGCCGCGAATCTGCCGCTTTAATCGGCATCTGATGGTTGAAATCACGCAAAAAAAGGGCCCGACCGTTGCCGGCCGAGCCTTTGAAAGTTTGGGAGAGGATGCCTGAAAGGCAGTTTCTGTATGCCTTGCACCCTAGTTTTGTGCAAATGCGAAAGACGAATAATCGATTGCATTAAATGCAATCGACGCGAAAATTCAGGAAGGACGCTTGAAGCGCAGGACGAAACGGTCGGTCTTGCCACGCAAGCTGGGGTCAAACACCACGACGGTATGAGGATCTTCGTTGCGCTGCAGCACGTTGCTTTCGCCGTCCGGAACGAAACCTGCGGCCATCATGTCGGCCTTGACCTGTGCGGGATCGATCCGGTGCAACGTATCGGCAACGACGGCCGGCTGCCCAGGCAGGCCGACGTGGTCAACGATCACCACCGTTCCGCCGGGGCGCAGTGCGGCAAACCAGTTGGCGAGCGTTGTGGCAATGGGGCGCTCGGGCGTGGTGCCGCCCTGTTTGGCGGGAAGATAGAGATCATGGAACTCAAGATGCGCGAAGATCGCATCGAGGCTTGCTGGCGCCAGCGTCATCGCGCTGCTCGGAGTCACGAGCGTCAGCACGTTGTGATGGGCCTTGGCGACGGCATCGAGCGTGCCGGGCTTGAGATAAGCGGGATCGGCCAGGGCATAGACCCGCCCTTTCGGCCCGACGATATCGGCAATCAGTTCGGAATAGTAGCCGCCGCCCGCGCCCCAGTCTGCCACGACCTGCCCTGGCTTGAAATCGGCAAAGGCAAGTATCTGCGCAGGCTTGCGGCTTTCATCCAGAGCGCGATTGGCGCTGCTGCGGGCAGGATCGGCCAAGGCTTTGGCAACGGCGCCAGATGGGGCAGGCGCCGCATGGGCCATGGGGCCGGCGAGGGCCAGGGCAAGAACGGATAGGGGCACGAACAGGCGGCGCGGCATCGGCATCACTCCACGGCGGGCGACACCCCTTGTGTCGCCGCCATGGCCCAATCATGCCAGACTTCCGTTCACGGGCAAGGGCTTGCCCGCAACCCATAGCCGTCCGCGATCAATGTGCCAGCAGCAGTGGCACGGCGGATTTGTCGAGCATGGCGCGCGACACGCCGCCCAGCAGCAATTCGCGCAACCGGCTGCGGCCGAACAGGCCCATCACGATCAATCCGGCGCCAAGCCTCCCGGCTGTCTCCAGCAGCGTGGCCGCGATCGGACCGTTCGGAGCAATGGCGTGGGTTTCGGCGTGAATGTCGTGGCGCGACAAATACGCCGCAGCATCGAGCGCTGGCAAAGCGTCCGCCTTTTCCTCCACCATGACCAGATGGACTGCACTGGCCTGCGCAAGCAGCGGCAAGGCGGCGCGCAAGGCGTGGGCCGATTCGATCCCGCCATCCCAGGCAATCATCACCGGGCCGGCAAAATCCAGCAATGGCTTGCCCTGCGGCACGGCCAGCACCGGGCTGCGCACGCCGAGTGCCAGTTCCTCTACCAGCGGATCAGCCAGGCTGGTGACGACGACATCGGCAAAGCGCGAACCGGCATAGGCGGCCGGAATGGGCGCCCGCGCGGTTTGCACCACATCGAAGGGGACGTCCTGCCCGGCAAGGCGGGCATCCACCCGCGCAGCCAAGGCCGCATCTTCCTGCCGCACCTGGTCGATCACTTCGGCCGTGAGGGCGGCCCCACCGAATGGCTCCCACACGGCGAGTTCGGCAAAGGGGCTGGCGATCTGCACGCTGACATGGCCCTGCGTGACGCGGGCGAGTGCAAGCGCGGTTTCGAGCCGATCATCGAGTGTCTTGGCGCCATCGATCGGGCAGAGAATGGAGCGCATGGGGATCCTCCTTCTTCCAACAATGCCGGCAGTGTGGCACCGATGGTGGACGATACCATGACCTGCATCAACTGGCCTAACCCGATGACGAAATGGAGTCTGTTGGCGATGAACTATACCCTGATCACTGCCAATCGGAACTATTCGAGCTGGTCGCTGCGTCCCTGGCTGCTGATGAAGGCGCTGGGCCTCGATTTTGCCGATCGGATCGAGCCGTTCACCCAGCCTGTCAATTATGAGGCGTTCCGTGCCTTTTCGCCCACCGGACAAGTGCCGGTGCTGATCGATGGTGGCACCACCGTTTGGGATTCGCTGGGCATCACTCTCTATCTGGCCGATCGCCACGCGGGCGTCTGGCCGGATGACGCGGCCGCACGGGCCTTTGCACAAAGCGCGGTGTGCGAAATGCACGGCGGATTTGCCGCCCTGCGCAACGACTGCACGATGAACGTGGGCGTGCGGGTAAAGCCGGTGCCGATGCGCGCGGCCTTGATCAGGGATGTGGCGCGCCTGCGCGAGATATTCGAGCAAGGCCTGGCGCGGTTTGGCGGTCCGTGGCTGGCGGGGGCGCGGTTTGGCGCCATCGACGCGTTCTTCGCGCCGGTTGCGTTCCGCATCCGCACCTATGGCCTGAACGTGGGCGGCGGTCAGGCGTGGGTGGACCATGTCCTGGCCCACCCTGCCATGCAGGACTGGGAGCAGCAGGCGCTGGCGGAATCCTGGCGCGAGGAAAGCCACGAGGCCGAACTGGCAGCGGCCGGCGTGATTACTGCAGACTACCGCCAGAACTGACCACCTGCCCAGGCTCGCTTACTTGGTGTAGGTGAGGTCTTCCTCAAGAAAGGCCTTTACCGGGGCACCGTTGGGAATCATCGCGCTGGTGCCGGTGGTAAAGAAACCGGCGACGGGCACGAACGCGACAGCTGCGACGACACCACCGGTGCCGGTCACGCCTTTGTCGTCGAACGTGCCGGACAGGCGGATGGTGCGATCATTGACACGCACCGACAGCACGCGCGCGGCAATATAGCCAGACTTGCCCCACATGCCCTTGTTCCGCACTTCGGTCACTTCGGCGACAGCAGGGCTTCCGGCCGGAATGACGACGACGCCTTGCTGTTCGACATTGGTAGCAACTTCCAACTGCACGCGTTGCCCCACGCGCAGCAGTTTGCCCTTGGTCGTCAATTCCTCGCGCGTGCGCAGCGGCACTTCGGTGCCGGAGCGCAGCACCATCGGCTGCGCGGCTGCAGGCGCAAGCACCGCCGGCGCCGGGGTGGCCACTTCGGCCGCAAGAGCGACCGAAGCAGTAGAGATAGCAAGGCCAATGGCCCCTGCAAAAAGAATGGTCTTCATGTTTTCCCCTCGATCGGCGAATCGCGTGACGATTGAGATGCGCCGCGGGAGGCTTATGCCATTATGGAGACAATATTGAGCAACAAACTGACATAATGAGCGATTTTTTACGCTCGCGATGAAGCCTCCAAGATGGAGGCACGCGTTCCCTTGTCCGCGTTGCTAGCGGCAAAGAATAACCGATTGAACATGACCACGAAATTTCTGTTGTGGTGGCAAGCATTTAGTTCGATTTCTCAATCGTCCTTGCGCTCTTCCATCCGCGCCCACAGGCCTTCGGTTCCGGCCTCGGTCGCCTTGTTCACGTATTGCGAGGCGACCAGCCAGCCCTTGAACGGGCGTAGCGAGCCCAGGCAACCGACTGCGAGGATCGGCACCGAGGTGATGAGGTGTACCCACCAGGGCGGGCTGTAGGCCACCTCCAGCCACACCGCGAAAAAGGTGAGAGGGAAGGCCGTCAGGCACAGGGCAAAGAATGCCGGGCCATCGTCGGCGCGGGCAAAGCTGAAGTCCAGGCCGCAGGCGGGGCAGCGGCGCGCAAGCTTGAGCCAGCCGTCGAAGATGCTGGCCTTGCCGCAGCGTGGGCACAGGCCCTTCCACCCGCAATGGACGATCCAACGGAATTTCGGGTTATCGAGCAACGCCATTAAACTTCCTCTCTTCGCCCAGGGTAGGGGCCGGAGGGAGGCGCTGCAACCGGCATCGTCAGGGCGTGATCACGTTGACCCGTTCTTCACCGGGTACCTGGCGAACCGGCACGGCCCCGATCCAGGCGCGCATGGCGTCAAGATCGGTCATGCCTATCACCGCGTCGGGCTTGTCGGCGAGCATGGTGAACGTGTCGCCGCCAAGCGCGAGGAAGTTGTTCACGGTCACGCGATAGCGCGCGCCGTCTTCCACGGGCTTGCCCGCGACCAGCAGCCCGGTCACCCGGCTGCCGACCGGACGGCGCAAGTCTACCGTGAAGCGGACATTGGCCGATGGCGCGAGGCCCTGGTTCGGGCCGTTGTCATCCAGTCCCTGTTCCAGCACCGCCTTGAGTTGTGCGCCGGTGAGCGTTTCGGTGACCAGCACGTTGCCGAACGGCTGCACGCGATAGATATCGCCGAACGTAACCGTGCCATCGGCGGCCGGAACCAGGCTGGTGCGGATGCCGAAGGGGTTCATCAATGCCAGTTGCGCGCCCGCGCTGCGCGTGGCGGCCAGTTGCGAATCGGCAATGAGGTTGCCCAGGGTGCCACCGGTTACGAGCGGTCCGCCGTCCCCCCGCTGGGCAGGGCCGGACAGGCGGCCCACCGGCCGCGCGGCATAGACTTTGGCTGCGTCGACATAGCGCTGCACGTAAGCGGCAACATCCGAACGAGGGGCAAAAACCGGGTAGCGATCATCCTGCAAAACCAGGCGTGTGGCCGATTGGTAGGGGGCGGACTGAACGATGACATTGTGCGCCTGTGCGTCCACCACCTTGTGCGCGACGGGATCGATCTGCAGTGCGATGTCGGTGACCATTTCGCCATAGAGCCCGGCACTGGTAAGCAGCAGGGGATGGGACGCATCGGTTGCTGGAAAGTGGCAGATGTAGGCAGCGTGGGTATGGCCGGAAATGATCAGGTCCACGCCCGGCGCGAGACGCTTGATAATGTCCAGGATCGCGCCCGACATGCCGTTGCAGCCTTGCGGATCAGGGCTGCCCTGCTGCTTCCCGCCTTCATGGATCAGCACCACGATGGCATCGGCGCCCTGGGCCTTGAGCGCGGGCACGGCCGCGTTGATCGTGGCGGCTTCGTCCTCGAACGTCAGCCCGGCGATGCCGGCCGGACTGACCAGCGTAGGCGTGGTGCGGGTGGTCAGCCCGATCACGCCGATCGTCACCTTGTGCGCGCCGCTGCCAAAAGTCTTGAGGCCGGTTGCGGGAAACAGCGTGTGGCCGGCCTGGTCCACCGTGCTGGCCGCCAGATAGCGGAAGCGGGCGCCCGCAAACGGTTCGAGCTGGCAGGGCTTGGTCGCGGTGAACTGCGCACACCCGCCGTTCTGCATGCGCAGCAATTCGTTGCGGCCGCGATCAAACTCGTGGTTGCCCACTGCGTTGAAATCGACGCCGATGCGATTCATCACCCCGATCGAGGGTTCGTCGAGGTAGAGCGAGGACGCCACCTGGCTGGCGCTGATCATGTCGCCGGCCGAGAGGGTGAGATGGTTGGGATAGCGCCCGCGCACGGCATCCACGGCTGAAGCCAGCCATGCTGCCCCGCCTGCCGGAACTTGCGCCGTGCCACCCTTGCCATCTGGCACCAGCACGGATTGGTGCGGCGGTTCAAGCTGTCCGTGGAAATCATTGAATGCGGCAATGCCGACGGTGACGATCTGCGCAGATGGGTGATCTGCCGCGCTGGCGTTGCCGGGCCGGGTGGGCTGGCCTGTGCAGGCCGCCAGGGCCAGCAGGGCGGCCAGCATCGTGCCAAGCCGGGTACCGTGTTGAAACAAGGGGGGCATGGGCTTCATCACCAAGGCAGCTTTCACCAGCAGGAGCGCTGCCGATAGACCCTGGCGATGACAACGCCAAGGCACTTGGTTTCAGATGCACCAATTGCCGCGACGGCCCTGCCAGTGTTCGGCCAGCCCCTCGGCCTCCAGCGTAGCGCCCAGGCTTTGCCCCCGCCGCGCCACGACGCGCAACGCGCGGCCATAGCGATCGACCGGCCGGCCTTGCGTGACCAGCGAGAATGGGCCGGCGTTGAGCAATTCGGTAAGGCGTGTCGTGGCCCGGGCGCCCAGCGCGGCTTCCTCTGCGCAGCCTGGATGGCCCACTTCGGGTGCATTGATATCAGCGATGCGGATCTTGGTGCCCAGATACCAGAAGGTATCCCCATCGACGACGCACGTGACCCGCTTTTCGCTGCCGCATGGCGCAAAGCGGGCAGCTTCGCCATCGCTGCGCGGCATGGCTGCTTCGGGCGGCATGGCAAAGGGCGTGGGGGCCGCGCCAGCGGGAACGGCTCCCGCCAGGATGGCGGCGCCCAGCAGGCAGGCGAGAGCGGCGAATATGGATGCAGAAGCGTTGTTCATGATGGCAACATGGCTGGCGCACGTGCCGTAACGAACTCTGGAAAATACCTATAGCACATATGCTTAGGATAAATACAGGGGCGTTGTGCGGCGCACTATCGGCGGGCCGGACTAGGGCCTGTGGGGATTCAGGATTCCCAAGACGGCGGAGATATGATTCACACTTTTGATGGATCGCTTCGTACTGACAGATGCCCAATGGGCAAAAATCGAGCCGCATTGCCTGGGCAAGCTGACG
>Ga0207681_10000260_pt1 | contig 40385 bp, 37 predicted proteins | sample KBSS53metaG_FD_184324 | JGI IMG/M metagenome (GOLD analysis project Ga0207681, IMG submission 184324) | Switchgrass rhizosphere microbial communities from Kellogg Biological Station, Michigan, USA - KBS S5-3 metaG (SPAdes) (version 2) | ecosystem: Host-associated > Plants > Roots > Rhizosphere... | reverse complement strand
TGGGGTGCCTGGGGCGCATCCACCGCGGCGATCGAGCAGCTGATGGACCGCGAATGGCCGCAGGAGAAAAAGAAGCGCTTCCTCGAAGTCATTGCCCGTCATCCCGAGCTGCGCGGGGTGCACGATCTGCGCACCCGCACCTCGGGCAACCGCGATTTCGTCCAGTTCCATGTCTGGGTCGATCGCAACATGACCATCGCGGCCGCCCATGACGTGATGGATGCGATCGAGGCGAAGATCCAGGGCGAGTTCCCCGGCGTCGAGATCCTGATCCACCCCGATCCGGAAGGCCACGTCGATGCGGGGTTGGCCGGGCGGCCGGATCTCACCGCCGCGCAGATCAAGGCCTGATCAGCCCTTCGGCAGCACTCGCAGGATTTCGGCCAGCCGCTCGCGAACGGCCTGGCGTTCGGCATTGTCGCTGTGGCCCAGCCGCACCAGCGTCACTTTCTGGGCTGGCGAGACGATCACGTACTGCCCGAGATGGCCCACGGCGGCAAAGATCCCCGCCGGCAGCTTGCCGGGCAGCAACCGGTCCGCACCGTCCGCCCGGTCGCGGTTTAGCCATAGCTGTGCGCCATAGCCCGGCTCGGCCGGGCTCGGCTGGGTCATGAACTCCACCCAGCCCCGCGGCAGGATCTGCGCGCCGTGCACCGCGCCCCCGTTGCGCAGGAACTCGCCCAGCTTGCTCCAGTCCCGTGCGGTCGCATGGATCATCCCGCCGCCCATCAGCGTGCCGGCCCGGTCGTACTCCGCCACGGCCGAAGCCATGCCGAGCGGCACCAGCAGCCGCGTGCTCAGGTATTCGCCCACGACCTGGCGCCGCAACGCCGGATCGGCGCCGTCGGCCAGTACCCGCGCGGCCAGGTCCGAAAGGATCGCTCCGGTCGCGCTGGAATAGACGAACTTGCGCCCCGGCTCGGCGGCCAGCGGCTGGGCCTCGGCATAGGCGGCGGTATCGTCGTGCCCGTCGCCGAGCAGCAGCCGGGCCGTGTCCGAAGTGTAGACGGGCGAGGCCTCCTCGACATGGCGCAGGCCCGAGCGCATCTGCAGCAACTGGCGTAGCGTGATCTCCCCGCGCGGATCGCCGCTGCGCTGCCAGGCTGGCACCGGCACGCTCTCGTCCAGCCGCAGCCGGCCATCGGACACCAGCAGGCCGATCATCAGCCCGGTCAGCGTCTTGCTCAGCGACCAGCCGAGCTGGCGGGTGCCCGCATCGAACCCGGGGCCGTAGCGTTCGGCCACCAGCTTCCCGTCCACCAGCACCAGCAGCGCGCGGGTCTCCCCGGCGGCAGGATCGGCAAACAGCCCATCGATCGCCCGGGCCAGCTTCTCGCGCGGCACCCCGGCCGCCGGCTTGACGACAGCGAGCGCCGCCGGATCGAGAGGCGCCTGCGTCGACGCCTGCCGGCCGCAGCCTGCCACCAGCGCGAGGCTGGCCAGCGCGAGGTTGCGGATGAACGTGCGGGAGCGTGTCGACATGGGCGGGGCGGTCATGCGAAGAACCGCGCGCAATGGCAACCTCCCGATCCGCTTCGTCCACCGCCCACTCCCGGGCCCTGCTGCGCCGGCCGCTCATTCGCCGATTGCTCTGGCTGGTGGTGATCGCCCTCGCTGCGGTGCTGCTGCTCTATGGCCCGACACTCGCCGCCCTAGCCCGCACCGGCAGCGCCTATGGCGCGCGGATCGGCTGCTCGTGCCGCTTTGTCGAAGGCCGCCCGCTCGGCCAGTGCCGCAAGGATTTTGAAGGCGGCATGGGCCTCGTCACGCTGAGCGAAGACGAGACGGCGCGCAGCGTCACTGCCCGCTTCGCCCTGGCCTTCCCGCAGACCGCCACCTTCACGGAAGGCGCGGGCTGCCAGCTGCAGCCGTGGCCGCGCGACTAGTTCAGGCGGCCTCGGTCCCCTCGATCCACCCGCCGCCGATCACCCGCTCCCCGGCATAGATCACTGCCGCCTGCCCCGGAGCCACGCCAAATTCCGGCGCGGCGAAGCGGATGCGCGTCGTCGCCCCTTCACCCAACGGCCCGTCGAGCGTCACCGGCACCGGCTTGGCCAGTGAGCGCACCTTGGCGGTCAACGGCCCATCTGGCAGCGGCCCGATGCGGTTCGTGTCGGTGAGAGTCGCGGCGCTCACCGCCAGCAGGCGCCGCGGCCCCACGATCACCCGCCGCGCGGCGGCATCAATCCCGGTCACGTAGAGCGGCTCGGGCTGGCCGCCGATCTCCAGCCCGCGCCGCTGGCCCACGGTATAGTGGATCACCCCGGCATGCTGGCCAATGACGGCGCCCGATTCGGCATGGACGATGTCGCCCCCGGCCACGCCCTCGGGCCGCACCGCCTTGACCACCTTGGCATAGTCGCCGTCGGGCACGAAGCAGATGTCCTGGCTGTCGGGCTTGGCCGCGACCCTGAGGCCCGCTTCCGCGGCCAGCTCACGCACCGCGCTCTTGGGCAGGCTGCCCAGCGGAAAGCGCAGGAAGTCGAGCTGTGCCTCGGTCGTGGCGTAGAGGAAGTAGGATTGGTCGCGCGCCGGATCGGCGGCACGGTGCAGTTCCGCCCCGGCGCCTAAACTTGCCAGACTTCCCGCCACGCGCTTCACATAGTGCCCGGTCGCCAGGCAATCGGCGCCCAGCTCGCGGGCCATCTGCAGGAGGTCGGTGAACTTGGGCCCCATGTTGCAGCGGATGCAGGGGATCGGCGTGCGCCCGGCGAGGTAATCGTCGGCGAACCGCTCGACCACCTCCTCGCGGAAACTGCTCTCGTGGTCGAATACATAATGGGCAATACCGAGGCGGTCGGCCACGGCCCGCGCGTCGCGGATGTCGTCGCCCGCGCAGCAGGCGCCCTTGCGCCCGGTGGCGGCGCCATAGTCATAGAGCTGGAGCGTGATGCCGATCGCCTCGGCGCCGCTGCGGGCGGCGAGGGCCGCCACCACCGAGCTGTCGACCCCGCCCGACATCGCCACCACGATCCGCCGCCCGGCCAGCGTACCGTCCGGTCCCGGCGACAGCTGGAACAGGCTGGCCAGGTCCACCTCATTAAGACTGATTTCCGGCGCTTCCATGAGCCGCCCCATACACGCGGTCGGCTGAATCGCCAAAATCGGTGCCCCTGCAATACGTTAACCAATCTCTCCGAGCGGTAAAACCCGCGTTTACCGTCCCTTGACCAACCCGGGCGTAAGACCGTCGCCATGCAGATGGGATTCGACTTCCACGATGGGGCGCAGGGCCCTGGCTTACCGGCGCAAACCGGCGGTTTCGCGGTGCCGTGGGACCTGCGCGGGCAGCCTCTGCCCGGTGGCCTGGCGCCCGACGGGCCTCTCTGGTCGCTCGACTGGATGAGCCTCAAGGCCCGCTTCGCGGCCATCCATGCGCTGCGGCGGACCATCGATTCGTCGCAGGAGCAGCCCGTCCCGGCGGGTGGGTTCATGGCGGCGGGCGAAGCCGTGCTGGCGTCGGCACGCGGGAACGTCGAAGCCGTTAACCGTCTTTGTTCGGGCAATGGCAAATTAGGGGCGGGCATGATCGCGCTGCTGTCGCCAACAGTCCCACGCGAGGCGACCGAGGATACCAATGATTGAGAACCAGAACATCCGCCCCGCAATGGTGATCGGTCCGCTAGGCGAGCCGTTGACGATTGATTCCCTGCCCCCGCCGAGCACCACCCGCTGGGTCGTGCGGCGCAAGGCCGAAGTGGTCGCCGCCGTCAATGGCGGGCTGTTGACCATCGAGGAAGCCTGCGAGCGCTATAACCTCACGCTCGAGGAATTCGCCTCGTGGCAACGCGCGGTCGATCGCTCGGGCATGCAGGGCCTGCGCGTCACCCGCATCCAGCATTACCGCGATCTCTACGAGCGCCAGCTCAAGTATTGATCGCGCTCTCGGGCCAGGCCCGGGAGTAACAAATTGTCTCGCCCGGGCCGCATCGATTGCGCCCGGGCGTTTGCGTCTTTATGCCGCTGTCGTTAGGGTCCTGACCCCAGGTTGGCCCCGGCTTGTCCGCGGCGATCCTGACCTTAAATACGATTTCCCGTGCGCTTCCGCGCGGATAAGGCGGCCTTCTCCAATGAACTTCGAAGCCAGGATCGCAAGCGAGGAAGGCGAAAGGGCGCCCGAACTCGCCCAAGGCCCCGTCGCTAGCCGCCGGACCTGGCTGGTCATCGCCGGTGCCGCCGCGATGCTGGTTGCCATCTGGTTCCTCATTCACCGAGGCGATCGCCCGGCCGCGGCCGATAGCGCCAGCCAGGCCGCCACTGTCAGCGTCGTAGCCCCCGGCCGCGCCACCGTGGTCGGCGCAATCAACGCCACCGGCACGATCGCCGCCCGCTATGACGAGCCGGTGGGCTCGGTCGGCGAAGGCGGGCAGGTAGTCGAAGTCCGCGCCGAAGCCGGCCAGTGGGTCCGCAAGGGCCAGGTCCTCGCCGTGATTGACCGTTCGGTCCAGGCCCAGGCCCAGGCCAGCCAGGCCGCCCAGATTCGCGTCGCCGATGCCGATGCCCGCCTGGCTCAGGCCAATCTCGATCGCGGCCTCAAGCTGGTCGATCGCGGCTTCATCTCCCGCGCCGACATCGATCGGCTCACCGCTACCCGCGATGCCGCCGTGGCCCGGGTCGGCGTCGCCCGCGCCAGCCTTGGCCAGCTCCAGGCCCAGTCCGCGCGGCTGACCATCACCGCCCCGTCTGACGGTCTGGTGCTCGAACGCAAGGTCGAGAAGGGCCAGGTCGTCGGTGCCGCGAGCGGCACGCTGTTCCGCATTGCCCGCGGCGGGGACCTCGAAGTGCTGGCCCGCCTTTCGGAAACCGATCTCGCCGCCATCGCCCCCGGCGTCTCGGCCGAAGTGACCCCGGTCGGTTCGCCGCGCTCTTTCGCCGGCCAGGTCTGGCAGATTTCCCCGGTGATCGATCCGCAGACCCGCCAGGGTACCGCCCGCATCGCCCTCGCCTATGCGCCCGAACTGCGGCCGGGCGGGTTTGCCAGCGTGGTGATCCGCGCCGGCAGCGTGGTCGCGCCGCTGCTCCCGGAATCGGCGATCCTCTCGGATGACAAGGGCAGCTTCGTCTACATCGTTGGCGCCGGCAACAAGGTGGAACGGCGCTCCGTGCGCACCGGCACTGTCTCCGATGCCGGCATCGCCGTGATCGAAGGGCTCACCGGGGCGGAACGCGTGGTGCTGCGCGCCGGCGGCTTCCTTCAGCCGGGCGAGACGGTGAACCCCAAGGCCGTTCCCGCCTCCGCCGCCGCGGCGCGCTGAGCCCGTCCTCGTGAACTTCCGCAACATCTCCGCCTGGTCGATCCGCAACCCGGTGGTGCCGATCGTCCTGTTTGCCGGTCTGGTCCTCGCGGGCATCGTCAGCTTCCTGCACATGGAGGTGCAGCAGCAGCCCGACATCGAATTCCCCGTGGTTATCGTCACGGTCACCCAGCCAGGGGCCGCGCCGAGCGAGATCGAGACCCAGATCACCCAGCGGGTGGAATCCGCCATCCGCTCCATCGCGGGCGTCAATTCGATCAGTTCGACCGCGACCGAGGGATCGAGCCAGACGATCGTCGAATTCGAGATCGGCGAAAACATCAACGAAGCCGTGAACGAGGTAAAGAACGCGGTCGATCAGGCACGGGGCGACCTGCCCGACGGCATCCTCGAACCGTCCGTCATCAAGGCTCAGACCTCGTCCGAACCGATCGGCTATTTCGCCGTGTCCGCCCAGGACATGACGGTGGAGCAATTGTCGTGGTTCATCGACGACACGGTCTCCAAGCGCCTGCTCTCGATCAACGGCATGGCCAGCGTGAGCCGCGGCGGCGGAGTCAACCGCGAGATTCTGGTCACCCTCGATCCGCCGCGGATGCAGGCGGCCGGAGTCACCGCGGCCCAGGTCAATTCCGCCCTGCGCCAGCTCAATACCAACGCCGCCGGCGGCAAGGCCGAAATTTCCGGTTCGCGCCAGTCGGTCCGCGTCATCGGTAATGCCGCCGACGCATTCGCCCTATCGCAAACGCTGGTGCCACTCGGCGGCGGGCGCTCGGTCAAGCTTGCCGACATCGCCACCGTACGCGATTCCTTTGGTGAGGTGACCTCGATTGGCAAGCTCAACGGCAAGCCGGTCATCACTTTCGGCATCAGCCGTGCCCGCGGCGCATCCGACGTCAGCGTCTACGACGATACGACCAAGGCCCTGGCCGAACTGGAAAAGGCCAATCCCGGGGTTCACTTCACGCCGCTCTTCACGACCACTGATTATACCAAGAGCCAATATGAAAGCTCGATGTCGGCCATGGTCGAAGGTGCGATCCTCGCGGTCATCGTCGTGTTCTTTTTCCTGCGCGACTGGCGGGCCACGATCATCGCCGCCATCGCCATCCCGCTCTCCGCTATCCCGACCTTCTGGTTCATGGATCTGCTCGGCTTTACCCTCAACCAGATGTCGCTGCTGGCGCTCGGCCTCGTCGCCGGCGTGCTGGTCGATGATGCGATCGTCGAGATCGAAAACATCGTGCGCCACATGCGCATGGGCAAGACCGCCTATCAGGCCTCGATCGATGCCGCCGACGAGATCGGCCTTGCCGTCGTCGCCACCACCTTCTCGATCGTGGCGGTGTTCCTGCCGGTAGGCCTTATGCCGGGTGTATCGGGCCAGTTCTTCAAGAATTTCGGCCTCACCGTGGTTGCCTCGGTGCTGATGAGCCTGGCCGTGGCGCGGATGATCACGCCGATGGTCGCTGCCTATTTCCTCAAGGCTCATGGCACCGAGGAGCATGCCGGCGGGCGGTGGATGGACCGCTACCTCGCCGTCCTCCACTGGTCGCTCGACACCAGCAAGGCCGCCGCCCTGCGCGATGCCCGGCGCGATGCGGCCGGCCGCGTCGCATGGCGCGATCGCGTGGCGGCGCGGCTGCGCGATCACCGCGTGTGGATGATCGGCATCGCGGTCGGCGCCTTCGCTGCCACCGCCGTGATGTTCCTCGTCATGCCCGCGCAGTTCATGCCCGAGATGAACAGCGATTTCGCGCAGATCAAGGTTGAGACTGTCCCTGGCACCACCCTCGCGCAGACCGAGGTGATCACCGATCAGGTCGCCGCTATCCTGCGTGCCCGCCCCGAGGTGGAGATGGTGCAGGAGCGCATCCAGGAGGGCTCTGCGCGGGTCTTTGTCGTGCTCAAGAAGAAGCGCGCACTCACCAATAGCGAGTTTACCCGCGCCGTGACCCCGGTGCTTCAGCAGGTCCCCGATGCGCAGATCGCCTTCCAGGCGTTGAACGGGCTCTCGGCCGGAGGTAGCGGGAGGCCGATTTCGATCATGCTCGCCGGCTCCGATCCGGTCCTGCTGGAACGCACCGCGGCCACGCTCGTGGAGCAGATGAAGGGCCTCAAGGAAGTCATTGCGCCGCGGATCAGCGCTGACTTGCGCCGGCCCGAAATCCAGATTCGCCCCCGCTTCGATCTCGCCACCAGCCTCGGCGTGACCACCCAGGCGCTCAGCCAGGCAATTCGCATCGCGACGATCGGCGAGATCGACCAGAACGCGGCCAAGTTCTCGCTGAGCGACCGGCAGGTGCCGATCCGCGTGCGCATGCCCGAAGGGGCCCGGCGCGACCTGTCCAACATCGCCAACCTGCCGGTGCCGACCGCCAGCGGCGGCACGGTACCGCTCAGCCGCGTGGCCGAAATCAGCTTTGGCTCCGGCCCGACCAGCGTGCAGCGCTACGATCAGCAACGCCGTGTCTTCATTGGCGCCGATCTCGCCCAGGGCGTGGTCAAGAGCCAGGCGATGACCGCTATCCAGGCGCTGCCGATCATGAAGGCATTGCCCAACGGCGTCACGAACAAGCCGTTCGGCGAAGATCGCTTCCAGAAGGAGATGATCAGCAGCGTGACCGCTGCCGTCGTCGCCGGCGTGGTGCTGGTGTTCTCGGTCCTGGTCCTGCTCTACCACCGCTTCATCTCGCCCTTGGTCAACATGGGCTCGCTCTTCCTGGCGCCGCTCGGCGGCCTGATCGCGCTGGGCCTGGTCGGGATTCCGATCTCGATGCCGGTTCTCATCGGCGTGCTCATGCTGTTCGGCATCGTCGCCAAGAATTCGATCCTGCTGATTGACTTCGCGATCGAGGAAATGGCCCAGGGCCGCAGGAAGTTCGATGCTATCGTCGAGGCTGGCCACAAGCGGGCCGTGCCGATCGTGATGACCACCGTGGCGATGACCGCGGGCATGATCCCCACCGCGGTCTCGCTGTCGGGCGATTCCGCCTGGCGCGCGCCGATGGCGATCGTGGTGATCGGCGGCCTGGTCATGTCGACCGTGCTTACCTTGCTGATCGTCCCGGCAGCCTTCAGCCTGGCCGATGGTCTCGAAAAGCGGCTCGGACCGGCCCTGCGGCGGCGGTTCCTGACCTATGAACCGCACCATGGGCGGAACCTGCCAGAGCCCGGGGCGTACCCGGCGGAGTGAGATCTCCGCCGCGCCCTCCCGCCCACCCCGACCGCGCCCGGCGCATGCGGCGCACCGCCACCGGCCTGCTCGCCGCCATGGCCCTGCTGTTTGTCATGGCCCATGCCCTGCGGGCCAGTCATTCGCTCTGGCCGTGGGTGCTCGCCTTCGCCGAAGCCGCCATGGTCGGCGGGCTGGCAGACTGGTTCGCCGTCACCGCCCTGTTCCGCCGCCCGCTGGGGCTGCCGATCCCGCACACCGCGATCATCCCGGAAAACAAGGACCGCATCGCCGACACGATGGCGGTGTTCCTGCAGGACAATTTCCTCACGCCCGAGGTCGTCGCCCGCCGCATGGCGGGGATGAACCTTGCCGCCGCTGCCGGCGCCTGGCTGGCCGATCCCCATGCCGGCGAAGGCGAGCGGCTGCGCGCCGGGGCGGGGGAACTCTTTGCCCAGGTGCTGGAGTCGCTCGATCCCGATCGGCTCGGCAATCAGGTTCGTAGCGGCCTCGTCCGCCAGCTCGACAAGCTTGATGTCGCCCCGCTGCTCGGCAGCGCGCTGGCCGCCGCCATTGCCGACAAGCGCCACATGGCGGTGATCGAAAGCATGGTGCGCTGGGCCGGCTTCACGCTCGAGGCGAACGAGGACCTCGTCCGCGAACTGATCCACCGCCGCGCCAATGCCATCCTGCGCTGGACCGGCCTCGATGAGAAGCTGGCCAATTCGGTGATCGAGGGCCTCTACAAGCTGCTGGCTGAAGTGATCGTCGATCCGGCCCATCCGCTGCGCGCGAAGATCGAGGAAGGGCTGGCCCAGCTGGCCTGGGGCCTGTCCCATGATCCGCGGATGCAGGCCAGGGTCCAGCGCATCAAGCGCGAACTGCTGGCCAATCCGGCCCTGGCGCAGTGGTGGCAGGCCGTCTGGGAGCGCCTGCGCATTGCCCTCGTCGCGCGGCTGCGTGATCCCCAGGGCGGGCTGGGCGTGTCCCTGCGCGAAAGCCTCGCCGAACTCGGCCAAACCCTCCAGGGCGATCCCGCCCTGCAGGACCAGCTCAACCGCCTCGCCCGCCGCACCGCCGTCGGCCTCGCCACCCGCTACGGCAGCCAGATCGTCCGGCTCGTCTCCGAAACGGTCAAGCGCTGGGACGCCACCACGGTCACCAACCGCCTCGAAGGCGCCGTCGGCCGCGACCTCCAGTTCATCCGCATCAACGGCACGCTGGTTGGCGGCCTGTTCGGACTGGGGATCCACGCGGTGGAGGTGTGGCTGTGAGGGCTTGGCCCGCAAAAGCGGAAGTACCGCTCACTGGACCATAAGCCGCCTCTCGATCGCGGTCCGTGGCATGAACCAAACCGACCTTAGGGTATAGTACGAGGCAACCGCTCTCCCGTCGGGGCTGCGCGCCGGCGTGAAGCGGGCATGTTTCATGAGGGCTGCGCAGCCGGGCGTGCTGAAGTGCTGGCTGACCTCGATGTTGGACTGGACCGTGCAGGAACTCGGCCGGCCCTCCGTGTCGACCATCAGCCGAAAATGCACGATGGCGCGTTCGCTATCGAAGGCCAGCACGTTCGTGTAGGTGGTCGTCAGCCAGGAATGGAGATTGTCCACTGGCTTGGGTGGCGATGCCAGCCCAGCTTGCGCCACTGGGTCGAGGCCCCACAGGTGAACGAGGTCCTCTGTGCACTTGCGCAGAGCGGCCATGGGTTTGGTCATGTCGCCGAGCTGCAGATGGATCGTGCGCTGCCCCACCTCAACCGTCACATCAGTTATCCCGGCTTCGGTCCCGGGTTCGACCGCCGGGCCATTTTCCTCGTCGACCAGCGTCCATCTGATCGGACTCCGCAAGGAGTTCTCCTCGCCGCTGCGGATCGGGGTTCCGTCGGCCGCCGCATTGTCGAGACGTACGGCAAGGAACAGGACGGGGATACTGTCGGTGCCGCCGGGAAAGGCGCGAACGCGGGCGAAGTCTCCCGTCGTGCCGAACCGCACCCGTGCAGTTGATGCGTCGTGAAGCTTGGTCAAGGGGTTGCCGATGAGGTTCAGCTCGAGACGGTCGCTCGGTTGGTAGCGGGTCATCTGCACCACCACCTGGTCATCGTCGGTTCCGAATTTGCGCATCAGGCGGCAACTGTCCGGTGCGTAGTCCATCAGCCAGCTGGAGCTGGGTTGCAGATCGTAATTCCGGGCATTGCCGACCGCGGGCCATACGATCAGACACAGCGCCATGACTGCGCCGCCCAGCTTATTCCACATTGCCCTCTCCTCTCTGTTCTATCGAGCAACTCTATAGGGCCGCCAAATCGCAGCAAGATCAAAAAAAGGCCCCGCTTGCGCGAGGCCTTCTTGTGAAATCGCAGGCTCTGCCGCCAAGCCCTACAGCTTGCCGACCAGCTCCGGCACCACGTTGAACAGGTCGCCGACCAAGCCGATGTCGGCCACCTGGAAGATCGGGGCGTCCTCGTCCTTGTTGATGGCGATGATGGTCTTCGAATCCTTCATACCCGCAAGGTGCTGGATCGCGCCGGAGATGCCGACGGCGACATAGATTTCGGGGGCAACGATCTTGCCGGTCTGGCCAACCTGGTAGTCGTTGGGGACATAGCCCGCGTCGACCGCCGCGCGGCTCGCGCCAACGCCCGCGCCGAGCTTGTCGGCCAGCGGGAAAATGACCTGCTGGAAGGTCGCCGCGTCCTTGAGGGCGCGGCCGCCGGATACGATGATCTTGGCGCTGGTCAGCTCCGGACGTTCGCTCTTGGCGATTTCCGCGCCGACGAAGCTCGACAGGCCCGCATCGCCCGCGCCGCTGGCAGCTTCGACCGCGGCCGAACCGCCGGTAGCGGCCGCCTTGGCGAAAGCCGTGCCGCGCACGGTGATCACCAGCTTGGCATCGCTCGATTCGACGGTGGCGATGGCATTGCCGGCATAGATCGGGCGGGTGAAGGTCTTGGGCCCTTCGACCGAGAGGATGTCGGAAATCTGCGCCACGTCGAGCAGCGCGGCCACGCGCGGCGCGATGTTCTTGCCGTTCGAGGTGGCGGGGGCGACGAAGGCGTCAAACCCAGCCATCAGCCCGGCGATCAGCGGCGCGACGTTTTCGGCGAGCGCGTTGGCATAGGCCGCATCGTCGGCCTTGAGCACCTTGGCGACGCCGGCGATCTGCGCGGCGCCGGCAGCGGCGCCGTCGCAAGCCGAACCCGCGACGAGGGCGGTGACTTCACCAAGCTTGCCGGCGGCAGTCACGGCGGCGAGAGTGGCGTCCTTGACGCTGGCGTTGTCGTGTTCGACCCAGACGAGAACATTAGCCATTAGGCGACTCCCAGTTCCTTGAGCTTGGCAACCAGCGCGTCGACATCGGCAACCTTGATGCCGGCCTGGCGCACGGGCGGTTCGGCGACCTTGAGGGTCTTGAGCCGCGGGGCAACGTCCACGCCGTAATCAGCGGGCGACTTGGTCGCCAGCGGCTTGGACTTGGCCTTCATGATGTTCGGCAGCGAAGCATAGCGCGGCTCGTTGAGACGCAGGTCGGTGGTGACGATGGCGGGCAGCTTGAGGCTGACCGTCTCGAGACCGCCGTCGACCTCGCGGGTCACGGCGACGCTGTCACCCGACACTTCGACCTTGCTGGCGAAAGTGCCCTGGGGGCGGCCGGTGAGCGCGGCGAGCATCTGGCCAACCTGGTTCGAATCGTCGTCGATCGCCTGCTTGCCGGCGATAACCAGCCCGGGCTGCTCCTCGTCGACGATCGCCTTGAGGATCTTGGCAACGGCCAGCGGCTCGACCTCGGCGCCGTCGTCCACCTGGACGAGGATCGCGCGGTCGGCGCCCATGGCCAGTGCCGTGCGCAGGGTCTCCTGGGCCTTGGCCGGCCCGACGGAAACGGCGACGAGCTCGGTCGCCACGCCCTTTTCCTTAAGGCGGATGCCCTCTTCGACGGCGATTTCGTCGAAGGGGTTCATGCTCATCTTGACGTTGGCCAGATCGACGCCCGTGCCGTCCGCCTTGACGCGCGGCTTCACGTTGTAGTCGATCACCCGCTTGACGGGGACGAGGATCTTCATCGTGGACTGCCCTCTTATGCGTGACCGGCGGCTCTCCACCCGGCAACTCCGCCTAGGCGCGGAATCGCCTTTAGCCGATCGGTTAATATGGCCCGCCGCCCATTGCGCCCCTCGCGCCCAACGTCAAGCCCCCCAAGGGGCATGACCCTGTTCGCACTTGCAGCATCGGATATGTGCAGCACTTTCGCTTCGCCAATGCAAAAGGGGGCCCCGGCGCGGGCCGGGACCTCCCTTGAGTGCTGCGCAAGGGGGCGGATCAGGCCGCCTTCTTGACCTCGGCCACGATCTTGGCCGCCGCATCGCCCAGGTTGTCGGCCGAAACGATCGGCAGGCCGGACTTGGCCATGAGTTCCTTGCCGAGCGCCACGTTGGTGCCCTCGAGGCGGACCACCAGCGGCACCGAGAGGTTCACTTCCTTGGCCGCGGCAATGATGCCTTCGGCGATCACGTCGCACTTCATGATCCCGCCGAAGATGTTGACGAGAATGCCCTTCACCGCCGGATCGGAGAGGATGATCTTGAAGGCTGCGGTCACCTTCTCCGTGGTGGCGCCGCCGCCCACGTCGAGGAAGTTGGCCGGGAACATGCCGTTCAATTTGATGATGTCCATCGTCGCCATGGCCAGGCCCGCGCCGTTGACCATGCAGCCGATGTCGCCATCGAGCTTGATGTAGGCGAGGTCGTACTTGGAGGCTTCGATTTCCGCCGGGTCTTCCTCGGTCTCGTCGCGCAGGGCCATCACCTCCGGGTGGCGGTAGAGCGCATTCGAATCGAAGCTCATCTTGGTGTCGAGCACCAGGAGGTTGCCGTCCTTGGTCTCGACCAGCGGATTGATTTCGAGCATCGAGCAATCGAGCGCCATGAAAGCCTCATAGAGCTGCTTCGAAATCTGCTGCGCCTGCTTGTTGAGCTCGCCCTTGAGCTTCAGCCCGAAGCCGACAGCGCGGCCGTGGTGCGGCATGAAGCCCTCGGCCGGGTCGATCACGATGGTCGTGATCTTTTCCGGGGTGGAGTGGGCCACTTCCTCGATGTCCATGCCGCCCTCGGTCGAGACGATCATGGCGACGCGGCCGGTGGCGCGGTCAACCACCATCGAGAGGTAGTATTCCTTGGCGATGTCGACGCCGTCGGTCACGTAGAGGCGGTTGACCTGCTTGCCCGCTTCGCCCGTCTGGATGGTGACGAGGGTATTGCCGAGCATTTCCTTGGCGAATGCTTCCACTTCCTCAATCGACTTGGCGAGGCGCACGCCGCCCTTGGCATCGGCCGGCAGTTCCTTGAACTTGCCCTTGCCGCGCCCGCCGGCGTGGATCTGCGCTTTCACCACATAGAGCGGCCCGGGCAGCTGCTTCGCTGCGGCGACGGCCTCTTCCACGGTCAGCGCCGGAATGCCGGCCGGGATGCCGACACCGAATTTCGCGAGCAGTTCCTTCGCCTGGTATTCGTGGATGTTCATCGCGTGGGTTCTTTCCGCTGCTATGAACCCCGGGGCGGTTTTCCTCGGGGGAGAATGGGTTTAATCGCTCGGTTGAATCGCTGTTTGCTTGGCCGCATAGGCGATGAAACGGGGCTTGAAAAGGCCGTATGATCATGGGCCCACACACACCGCTCTAATGAGAAGCAATATCAATAATAACGAGTAACGCGTGATAGATCGCCAGCGCCTCGAAACCATTGTCCGCGAAGCAGGCCGGATCGCCCTGGCCACCTGGCCGGGCAATGGTCACTCGCCCCAGGTGTGGGAAAAGAGCCCCAACAACCCGGTCTGCGAGGCCGACCTGCTGGTCGATCGCTACCTGCGCCGCGAATTGACCCAGCTGCTGCCCGCCGCCGGCTGGCTGTCGGAAGAAACCACCGACGCGCCCGAGCGGCTGGAGGGCGGGCTCATCTGGCTGGTCGATCCGATCGACGGCACCCGCGACTATATCCGCGGCCGCGAAGGCTGGTGCGTCTCGGTTGCGCTGATCTTCAACGGCCGCCCGCTGCTCGGCCTGCTGTGCGCTCCGGCACGCGGCGAGTTCTGGCATGGCGAGGCCGGCAAGGGCGCCTGGCGCAACGGCCGTCCACTAGCCGCCTCCACCCGCCGCCAGCTCCCCGGCGCCCGCGTTCCCGCCGATGGCGTGAGCAAGGAAGATGCCGACCTGGTGCTGGTCGACAAGCCCAATTCCATTGCGCTGAGGATCGCCATGGTGGCGGCCGACGAGGCCGATCTCGTCGCCACCCTGCGCTGGGGCTGGGAATGGGACATCGGCGCCGCCGCCCTGATCGCCCGCGAGGCCGGCGCCGCCGCGACCGATGCCTTCGGCGGCCCGCTCAACTACAACAAGCGCGACCCCCGCGCCTTCGGCGTCCTTGTTACCGCGCCAGCGATCCACGATGCTGCGGTGGAGCGGCTGGCCGATCGCGCGAAGGAGATCGCGGCGAGGGGGTGAGAATCCTCCCCGCTGGCGGGGAGGATTTGCCGCCTACTGCCCCCGGGCCCGGGCCACGTCATCCTGCGTCACCGGCACGATCTTGATCTCCACGCGCCGGTTCTTGCGGCGGCCTTCCTCGGTCGCATTGTCGGCCACCGGCATGGTCTCGCCATACCCCTGGCTGCGGATGCGTGCCGCGTTCACGCCCTGCATCTGCAGGTAGTTCGCCACGGTCCGCGCGCGGTTCTCCGAAAGGGTCTGGTTGTAGGCGTCCGAGCCGGTTGAATCGGTGTGGCCGTAAACGTCGATCAGGCTGTCGGGATACTGCTTGAGGCTCTCGGCCACCTTGTCCAGCGTCGCCCGGAATTCCGGCTTCAGGCTGTAGGAGCCGACATCGAAGGTCACGCCCTCCGGCAGGTTGACGAGGATCGCCTGGCCATTGTCGACCGGGGTCACGTCCACGCCCGATCCGGCGGTCTGCTCCTTGAGCTCCTTGATCTGCTTGTCGAGGGTATGCCCATAGGCCGCCCCGGCGATGCCGCCGATGCCCGCGCCGATGATCCGGCCCGTGCCGCCCCCGATCAGCCCACCGAGCAGGAGGCCGCCCAGCGCGCCCACGCCGCCGCCGATGGCCGTGCGCGAAACCTTCTGCTGGCCGGTGTTCGGATCGGTTACGCAGGCCGAAAGGCTCAGCAACGAAACGGCGCAGAGGCTGGAGACGAGAATGCGGGATTTGGTCATGGCAGATGCCCTTTCTGCTGGTCCGGGTGCCCGGAGATCGCGCGAAAGTGAATCAGCCAACCTGATCCCAAGGTGAACGAAGGGTTCGCGCCTCGCGCCATATCTGCTAGCGCCGCCTGCGTGACACCCTTTCCCTGGTCCGATGTTCTCATAATCGCGGGGCTGATCCTGCTGAACGGCCTGTTCTCCATGTCGGAACTGGCGATCGTCTCGGCGCGGCCGGCACGGCTCAAGATCGCGGCGGAGCGCGGGTCGACCGGGGCGCGCTGCGCCCTCGCCCTGGCGGACAATCCGGGCAAGTTCCTCTCCACGGTCCAGATCGGGATCACGCTCATCGGCATCATCGCCGGTGCCTATTCCGGGGCCAGCCTCGGCCACCCGACGGCGGAGCGGCTGATTGCCTGGGGCCTCCCGCCCAAGCATGCCGAGGAGATCGGCTTCGCCCTGGTCATCGCGGTGACCACCTACTTCAGCCTCGTTGTCGGCGAGCTCGTCCCCAAGCAGGTCGCCTTGCGCCTGGCCGAACCGATCGCGATCTACGCCGCCCTGCCGATGCGCATTCTCGCCCGGGTCACCGCGCCGCTGGTCTGGCTGCTCGACCGTTCGTCCACCCTGCTCATGCGCGTGATCGGCCTGAAGTCCGCCACCGAGCAGGAGGTGACCGAGGAAGAGCTGCACATGATGTTCGCCGAGGCCACCCGCTCGGGCGTGCTTGAAGAGGAAGAGCGCGCGATCATGACCGGGATCATGCGCCTCGCCGATCGTCCGGTGCGCGAACTGATGACCCCGCGCACCGTGCTCGACACGATCGACCGCCGGGCGACCGAAGCCGATGTCCGCGCCCTGCTCAAGGAAACCCCGCATTCGCTCTGGCCGGTAACCGACGGCGCGCCCGACCGGATCGTCGGCGTGGTCAAGGCCAAGGACGTGCTCTCGGTTCTTCTCGCCGGCAAGCGCCTGCAGATCGCCCGCCTGATGAAGAAGGCCGAGATCGTGCCCGACCAGCTCGACGCCATGGACGCCTTGCGCATCCTCCAGGGCGCCGATGTCGCCATGGCCATGGTTCATGATGAATACGGCCACCTCGAAGGCGTGGTCACCCCGGCGGACCTGCTCACCGCGATCGTCGGCGAATTCGCCTCCTATCAGGACGAGGACGCCGACCCGATGGTGGTCACGCGCGAGGACGGCTCGCTGCTGATCTCCGGCGCCCTCCCCGCCGATGCCCTCGCCGCTCGCCTCGAACTCGAGCTCCCCGCCGACCGCGACTATGCCACGGCCGCGGGCTATGTCCTCTCGGTGATCAAGCGCCTGCCGGGCGAGGGCGAACACTTCCACGAACAGGGCTGGCGCTTCGAGGTGGTCGATATGGACGGCCGCAAGATCGACAAGCTGCTGGTCAGCCGGGAGGATGCGGAGGCGGGGTGAGCTTGCAGTAAACACCCAACTCCTCAGGCAATCGCCTCCATCGTCAACCCCAGCGACCGCCGCCGCACCGCGGGATCGAAAGTCGCTCCCGCCACGATCAGCTCGTCCACCCCGGTCCGCTCGACAAACTCCGCAATCGCCGCCCGCACCGTGTCCCGGCTGCCGATGGCGGAAACCTGCCGGGTATGGTCCAGCCCGGCCAGCACCTGCGGCGGCAGGCTCTCGCGATAGCCCGCCACCGGGGGCTTCAACCGCCCCGGCGTGCCGGTGCGCAGGGCAACAAAGCTCTGGTCCATGGACGAGGCATGGTACCACGCCTCCTCGTCGGTTTCGGCGCAGAGCACGTTCATCCCGGCCATGGCATGGGGTTTCGCCAGCCGCTCGGAGGCCACGAACCGCTCGCGATAGAGCTTGAGCGCGGCATCGAGCTGGTCGGGGGCGAAGTGCGAGGCGAAGGCATAGGGCAGGCCCAGCTGCGCGGCGAGCTGGGCGCCGAACAGGCTGGAGCCGAGCACCCACATCTCCACGGCCGCGCCCTTGCCCGGCGTCGCCTGCAGCGGCAGCCGGGGATCGCCGGCAAAGATCGCGGCCAGTTCCACCACGTCCTGCGGGAAATACTGCGAAGCCTGGGCGATGTCCTTGTGGAGCATCTGCCCCACCCGCGAATCCGCCCCCGGTGCGCGGCCGAGCCCCAGGTCGATCCGTCCGGGAAACATCGCGTCCAATGCGCCGAACTGCTCGGCGATAACGAAGGGATTGTGGTTGGGCAGCATGATCCCGCCCGCCCCAAGCCGGATCCGGCTGGTCGCGTTGCCGACATGGGCCAGCACCACCGAGGTCGCTCCGCCGGCGATCCCCGCCATGCCGTGATGCTCGGCCACCCAGTAGCGGGCATAACCGGCCTCCTCGGCCGCCTTGGCCAGCAGCGGCGCTTCGGCCATGGCCTCCGCCAGGGTCCCGCCCTCGCGCACCGGCACGAGATCGAGCACCGACAGCGGGATCATGGCTTGGCCGTTCTGCTCGGCGCGACAGCCGGGACGGGCCCCAACTGGGCCAGATATCCCTTGGCGGTCGCCGCCTCGGCGCTGTCCGGCGCGGCAGTGACGACCGACGCCCATGACTTGCGCGCCGCCTCCTGGTGCCCGGCGAGCATGGCGATCACCCCGGCCTCAAGCCCGATCGCCGGATCAATCGGCAGCAGCTCCGCCGCCCGCACGATTTGCGCCTGGGCCTCGGCCAGTTTGCCCTGCCGGCGGGAAAGCGTGGCCGAAAGCAGCCAGGCCTCGGCATTGTCCGGCGTCGCGGCTCGCGCCTCGGCCAGCGCCGCCCCGGCCTCGTCCGGCCGCTTGAGCCCGACCAGCGCCCGCGCCCGGTCCAGCGCGATTCCCGCGCTCAGCCCGGCATCGCCAAGCGGCGCGGCATCGGCCTTCGCTCCATCCAGAGCCGCCAGCGCCCGCGCATCGGCGCCCGCCGCCAGCGCGGCATTGCCGGCCATGGCGCCAAGCCGCGCGCGCAGCATTCGGTCGGCCCCAGCCGCATCACGCCCCGCAAGGAACGCCGTCTCCGCCTCGCCCCAGGCGCCCAGCCGGCTCTGCGCCAGCCCCAGGCACAGGTTGGCCTCGGCCCGTTCCCCCGGGCCCCTGACGCCCTCGGCCAGCCAGGCCTGCGCCATGTCGGCGGCTTGTTCCGCATCCTCATCCACTTGCGCCGAGCACTCCTTTCCCCGGCTGCTGCGCGCTTCCGGCGGCGGCGCGAGCGGTACCGTCTTGTCCGCCTGCCCGCGCGGCTTGCGCACCACGCCTTGCTCAACCGGGGTCGAGCGAGACGCCCCCGGCACGGTCGAAAACGGCCCGACCTGGGCGATCAGCGGCAAAAGTGGGAGCAACAGCGGCATCATGATTCCTGACCGGCCAGTTCGCCCAGCAGCGCCTGCACCGTGCGCAGCAGCAGGGCAATGTCCGCCTCGCGGCTGAGGCGATGATCGCCATCCTTGATCAGGATCGCCTGCACGTCGGCTGAACGCAAGGCCCGGACCAGCCTCAGCGCCACGTCCCACGGCACGTCGGCGTCGGCCTGCCCCTGCAACAGCCGCACCGGGCAGTCGAGCGCGATTTCTCCCGCCAGCAGCAGGTTGCCCTGCCCATCACGCCAGAACCCGGGATGGGTCGGCGTCGGCTCGGGCCCATAGGGGTTGTCCTCAAGGAGCACCTCGCCGGTCGCCAGCAGCGCCTGCTGCGCTTCGTCAAAGCCCCATTCGGTAAAGTCCGGCGCGGCGGCAATGCCCACCAGCCCCGCCACGCGCCCCGGCCCGGAGTCATTCAGCGCCAGCGCCACCAGCAGCATCAGCCACCCGCCCATCGACGAGCCCACCAGCACCAGCCGCCGCCCCGCGCACAGCGCCGCCACCAGCGCCAGCACCTCGTCCCGCCAGCGCGAAAGCGTGCCCTCCGCGAAGGACCCGCCGCTCTGCCCGCAGCCTGAATAGTCGAGCAGCAGGCAGGCCCTCCCGGTCGCCCGCGCCCAGCCAAACAGCGCCTCGGCCTTTGATCCGGCCATGTCGCTCATGTAGCCCGGCAGGAATACCAGCACCGGCCCCGTCCCGTCGGTGAAGCGGTAGGCGATCCGGGGCCCCGCGGGCAGCTGGTGATAGGCGATCTCGGTCATGCCCGGCCTCATTCCCGGCTTGCGCCCGCTTGGCAAGTGCGACCGGTGGACGCCGCCCGGCACCGCCGCTATGGGCCTTGCCCATGTCCGAGATGATCACGATCAGCCTGCCCGATGGTTCCTCCCGCGAAATGCCGCAGGGGTCCACTCCGCTCGATGTCGCCGCCGCCATCGGCCCCGGCCTCGCCAAGGCCGCGCTTGCCGCCCGCGTCGATGGCGAACTGGTCGATCTCACCCGCCCGTTCACCGGCGATGCGCAGCTCGCCCTGATCACCAGCCGCGACGAGGCCGAGGCGCTCGACCTTGCCCGGCACGACTATGCCCACGTGCTGGCCGAAGCGGTCCAGGCCCTGTTCCCCGGCACCCAGATCACCTTCGGGCCGAGCACGGATGACGGTTTCTACTACGATTTCGCCCCAAAGGACCGGCCCTTCACCGATGAAGACCTCCCGGCGATCGAAGCGGAAATGCGCAAGATCATCGCCGCCAACAAGCCGCTGCGCCGCGAAGTCTGGTCGCGCGAACAGCTGATCAGCCGGTGGCAGCAGCAGGGTGAAAGCTTCAAGGCCGAATGGGCCGCCGAATTGCCGGGCGACGAGGACCTGACCGTTTATTGGTCGGGCGACGATTGGCTCGACATGTGCCGCGGCCCGCACCTGCCCTCCACCGGCAAGCTCGACCCCGCAGCGTTCAAGCTCACCCGCGTCTCCGGCGCCTATTGGCGCGGCGACCAGAAGAACGCCATGCTCAGCCGCATCTATGGCACCGGCTGGCTGAGCAAGAAGCAGCTCGATGCCCACCTCACCCGGCTGGAAGAGGCTGCCAAGCGCGATCACCGCAAGCTCGGCGCGGAGATGGACCTGTTCCACCTCCAGCAGGAAGCTCACGGCTCGGTCTTCTGGCATCCCAACGGCTACAAGATCTGGCGCGAGCTCGAAGCCTACATGCGCCGCGCGATCGATGCCGCGGGCTACCGCGAGGTGAAGACCCCGCAGGTCATGGACGCGCGCCAGTGGGAACAGTCCGGCCATTGGGGCAAGTACCGCGAGAACATGTTCCTCATCCCCGACGAAGTGCCGAACGTGGATGACGAAGGCCCGGTGATCTCGGGCGAGGCCGACTGGATGGCCTTGAAGCCGATGAACTGCCCGGCCCATGTCCTGATCTTCCGCCAGGGTATCAAGTCCTACCGCGACCTGCCGCTGCGCATCTACGAAAACGGCTGCTGTCACCGCAACGAACCCCACGGCGCGCTCCACGGCCTGATGCGCGTGCGCCAGTTCACGCAGGACGATGCCCACATCTTCTGCCGCGAAGACCAGATCGTTGCGGAAGTGCGCGCCTTCTGCGAACTGGCTGACCGGATCTACCAGCACTTCGGCTTCACCTATTCGATCAAGCTCGCGCTGCGCCCGGAAAAGCGCTTCGGCTCCGATGCCGATTGGGACAAGGCCGAGGGCGAACTCAGGAACGCCGTTGCCGAAGCCGGCCTCGCCACGCCCGAATATGGCTGGGAAGAACTCCCCGGCGAAGGGGCCTTCTATGCGCCCAAGCTCGAGTGGCACCTGACCGACGCCATCGGCCGCACCTGGCAGGTCGGCACGATCCAGTCGGACCGCGTCCTGCCCGAGCGCCTCGATGCGAGTTACATCGCGGAAGACGGCGAAAAGCACCGCCCGGTCATGCTCCACCGCGCGATCTTCGGCTCCTATGAGCGGTTCATCGGCATCCTGATCGAACACTTCGCCGGCAAGCTCCCGGTCTGGCTCGCCCCGGTCCAGGCCGTGGTCGCCACCATCGTCTCCGACGCCGATCCCTATGCCGCGGACGTCGCCGCCCAGCTCCAGGCCGCCGGCATCCGCGTCGAGACGGATCTGCGCAACGAAAAGATCAACTACAAGGTGCGCGAACACAGCCTTGCCAAGGTTCCGCACCTGCTGGTCGTCGGCAAGCGCGAGGCCGAGGAAGGCACCGTCGCCATCCGCACCCTCGGCGAGGAACGCCAGCGCTTCATGCCGCTGGCCGAAGCCATCGCGCTGCTCAAGGCCGAAGCCACCCCGCCCGACCTGCGCTGACCAAAATCCTCCCCGCTCGCGGGGAGGTGGCAGCCGCCAAGCGGCTGACGGAGGGGGTGTGCCACAAGCACCGCCCCTCCTCCGCACGTCACCCTGAACGCGTTTCAGGACCCATGGCGCAACGTCCCGACCCGCCGCCAGGCCCGAGGCAGGACGCAAGGTCAGCCCATGGATGCTGAACCGGGTTCAGCATGACGAAGCTTCAATCAGGAAAAAGTCGGACCTGGCCCAACGGGCTCAAAAAACCGGCAGCGCCCGCTCGGCCAGGATCAGCGCCATCGCACAGCCGCTGACGACCGCCACCCGCAGCCATTCTGCGGAAATGTGGCGAATCGGTTGAGCGGCGAGGGCAAGCGCATGGGCCATGCACCAAGGAATGCGCCGCAAGTCCCTACCGGCGGGTTAACGCGGTTCCCGTCAAACTCACTAAGCTGCGGCTACCTTTGCCTCCGGCCCGGCACGTTTCCCGACCTGCCCGCCTGCGGGAGGGCTGAACACGGCGCCCCGGCTCCCCTCCCGCAGGCGGGAGGGGCAGCGAGACTTGGGTGCGAAGCGCCCTAGGCGCAGCGGGGTGGGCATCTCACGGCGCAGTCGGTCGCGGCATCTGCTGGCTCGCACAATGAAAGCTCCCGCCCCCCATCAGCACGGCATCGGCCATCAGCCCGATGGTCCCCCGGTCCGGAAACAGTTCGGCAATCGCCGCCACGCCGTCCTCATCATGCACCGTCCCGTAGATCGGCACGACCACCAGCTTCGAAGTCACGGCAAAGTTCATGTAGCTCGCCGGCTCCACCCGGTCGCCGCTCATCACGCGCCCGGGCGAAGGCACCTCGACCACCTCCACCCCGAAGGCCTCTGCCCGGGCCTTGGCATCGGCATAGATCGCCGCGTTGGGATCGTCCGGCCCGGTCGCGCGGGGCAGGGCCAGCCGGTTCGGGCCGACGAACCGGGCGAGGTTGTCGACATGCCCGTCGGTATGGTCGTTGATCAGCCCGTCGCCCAGCCACAGCACGCGGGTAAATCCAAGGTCCGCCGCCAGCCGAGCCTCGATCTCGCCGCGCTGCAGGTGCGGATTGCGGTTCGGGTTGAGCAGGCACTGCTCGGTCGTCACCACCAGCCCGGTGCCGTCCGTATCCAGCGCCCCGCCCTCGAGGATCCAGTCGGACATCGTGATTTCCAGCCCGGCATCGCGGGCCAGGTCCGCGCCGATGGTCTGGTCCCCGTCCATCAGGTACTTCTCGCCCCAGCCGTTGAAGCCGAACCGCCGCGCCGCGCGGCTGCCGTCCGGCCCGCAGAGCACCAGCGGCCCGTTATCGCGCAGCCACACGTCGCCATAGACCCGCTCGACCAGTTCGACCCCCTGGCCGACGAGGCTCTCCGCCCGCGCCCGGTTGGCCGCATCGCGCACCACCAGCTTAACCGCCTGCCCGCTCTCCGCGACGGCGCTCGCAAAGGCGGCGATCTGCTCCTGCGCCTGGCCCAGGAACCCCGGCCATTCCTCGGCATCGTGCGGGAAGCCGATCCAGATCCAGTCCTGCGGGTGCCATTCGGGCGGCATGGTCAAGGCATTGCTCATGGCGCGGCCCCCTGCCAGTCCAGGTGCCTTCCGGCAAGCGCTGTGGCTGGTCCGGGTTCGCGCAGAGAGCGCAGAGAACGCAGCGGAGCAAAGAGACCCTGCTGCGCAGCAGCCTTGATCATCTCCCGGTTCCCGATTCCCGGGCGGCTTCACCGTGCAGAACTCTCTGCGTCCTCTGCGCCCTCTGCGCGAACCCTTGATCGCCGCCACCTAACCGGGCATCGCCGCTCCGAGGAGACGACAGTGCCTGAAACCCCGGCCAATTCAGCGGACTGGACCAATGCCCTCACCCGCGCTCGCGATCATGCCCCCTTCCTCGCCGGGCTGATCGAACGCCAGGGCGACCTCGCCAGCCTCCTCGCCGCCGGCGACGGCGAAGCCGCCCTCACCCACGCCCGCGCCGCCGGCACCCATGCCCCCTCCGTCGGCGCCGCCCTGCGCCGCGAACGCCGCGCCCTTGCCCTCGCCCTTGCCGTGGGCGATCTCGCCGGGGCCTTCCCGCTGGCCCGGGTAATGGCCGAACTCTCCGCCTTCGCCGACCGCGCGCTCGATGCCGCCATCGCTGAGGCCGTCGTCGAGCGCGTCCCCGATGCCGCACCTGCCGGTTTCCTCGCCCTCGCCCTGGGCAAGCACGGCGCGCAGGAGCTCAACTACTCGTCCGACATCGATCCCATTCTCCTGTTCGACCCCGCCAAGCTTCCCCGGCGCGAGCGCGACGATCCGGGGGAGGCCGCCGCCCGCGTCGCCCGCCGCGTGGTCCAGCTGCTCTCCCATGTCGACGAGGAGGGCTATGTCTTCCGCGTCGACCTGCGCCTGCGCCCCGCTTCCGAAGTCTCCCCGCCGGCTCTCTCCATCGATGCCGCGCTCACCCACTACGAAAGCTCGGCCCTTGCCTGGGAGCGTGCCGCCTTCATCCGCGCCCGGGCCTGTGCCGGCGACCTGCCCGCCGGTGAATCCTTTCTGGCGGCAATCCGCCCCTTCGTGTGGCGCAAGAGCCTCGATTTCGGAGCCATCGCCGAGATCGGCCGCCTCACCGCGCGCATCCGCCAAGCCAAGGAGGGACCTGCCCGCCCGGGCCCCGGCTTCAACCTCAAGACCGGACGCGGCGGCATTCGCGAGGTCGAGTTCTACGCCCAGACCCACCAGCTGATCCACGGCGGCCGCCACCCCGCCCTGCGCCAGCGCGGCACCCGCGCCGCGCTCGATGCCCTCGCCGCCGCCGGCATCATCGACCCCGCCGATGCGCAAGTGCTGGGCGAAAGCTACGACCGCCTGCGCACGCTCGAACACCGCCTGCAGATGGTGCTCGACCAGCAGACCCACGCGCTCCCGGCCGATCCCGCCGCGCTCGACAATGTCGCCCGGCTTGACGGCCTGGCCGATGGCGCCGCGCTGGTGGCCGAGCTCGAGCAGGTCACCGAGGCGGTCGGCACGCGCTACGATGCCCTGATCGCCGCCCATGGCGACGTCGGCAACACCGCCGTTGCCGTGCCCGATCAGGGTCAGCCCCGCCCGCTCGCCGCCGAACTGGCGGAACTCGGCTTTGCCGAACCGCGCCAGCTGGCGGAACGGATCGACGGCTGGCGCGGCGGCACGGTGCGCGCCCTGCGCTCCGATGCCGCCCGCCTGGCGCTTGACGCGATCCAGCCCGCGCTGCTCGTCGCCCTCGCGCGTTCGCCCGAGCCGAGCCGGGCCTTCACCCGCTGGGAAGAACTGCTCGCCCGCCTGCCCTCGGCGCTCAACCTGTTCCACCTGCTCGAAAACCGCCCGGCGCTGCTCGAGCTGCTGGCCAAGGTCCTCGGCCTGGCCCCGCCGCTGGCCGATGCCCTCGCTCGCCGGGCCGATCTGCTCGATCCGCTGATCGACGCCACCGCCTTCGACCTCCCGCCCGACACCGCCACCCTCGCCGCCGAACTCGCCGATGGCGAGGAGGGCGACGATTACCAGCGCCTGCTCGACCGGGTCCGCCGCAAGGTGTCCGAACGCCGCTTCACGCTCGGCGTCCAGTTGATCGAGGGCGCCTCCGATCCGCTGGCCATCGCCGCGGCCAATTCCCGCCTCGCCGAAGCCGCGCTCCGGGTCCTTGCCGAGGCGACGATCCGCGAATTCGCCGCCACTCACGGCCGTGTTCCGGGCGGCGAGCTCGTCATCCTTGGCCTCGGCCGGCTGGGCGGCGGCGCGCTCACCCATGCCTCCGACCTCGACCTCGTCTACCTGTTCACCGGCGCCCACGAGACCGAATCCGACGGCTCCCGTCCCCTCGGCGCCACGCTCTATTTCAACCGCCTCGCCCAGCGGATCAGCGCCGCCCTCTCCGTCCCCACGGCGGAAGGCGCGCTTTACGAGGTCGACACCCGCCTGCGCCCATCCGGCACCCAAGGGCCCCTCGCCGTCAGCTTCGATTCGTTCGAACGCTATCAGCGCGAACAGGCGTGGACCTGGGAACACATGGCCCTGTGCCGCGCCCGCCCATTGTTCGGCCCCGCAGAAGCCCAGTCCGAACTCGCCCGGATCATCCGCGAAGTCCTCTCCGCCCCGCGCGATCCGGCCAAGCTCAAGGCCGACGTCCTCGACATGCGCGCCCGCATGGCCGAGCACAAGCCGGGCAGGGGCGCACTCGATGCCAAGCTCAGGCGCGGCGGGCTCGTCGATGTCGAATTCCTCGTCCATTACCGCCAGCTGGCCACGGCCCAGGGCCTCACCCCCGATCTCGGCCAGGCCATCGACCAGCTTGCCACGGCCGGCCTCGTCCCCGCCGACCTGCGCCTCGCCCATGACCGGCTCACCCGCCTGCTCGTCGCCGCCCGCCTGCTCGCCCCCGATGGCGAGGAGCCGCCCCCCGGCCCGCGCGCGGCCCTTGCGGCGGCCACAGGATATGCCAATTGGGACAGCGTGACCGCCGGATTCGCGGCTGGCAGGCAGATCGTCGCCCGTGCCTGGGCGCAAGTCTTCGGCGAAAACCTGGAGCTCGAGTGAGATGACCGAACCGACCGTGGGCGCAAGCCTCCCCGATATTGCCCTCGCCCTGCCTGACGGCACCGCCGTCCGCCCGGCTGACTATGCCGGGCGCAAGCTCGTCCTGTTCTTCTATCCCAAGGACGATACCCCCGGCTGCACCACCGAAAACCTTGATTTCACCGCGCTCGCGGCTGAATTCGAGCAGGCCGGAACCGCCCTCCTCGGCATCTCCAAGGACAGTGCCGAACGCCACAAGAAGTTCGCCGCCAAGCACGGCTTGACCGTCCCCCTCGCCACGGATGCCGCCGAAGAGGGCCTGTCCGATGCGCTCGGCATCTGGACCGAGAAGGTCAACTACGGCCGCACCTACATGGGCATGGTCCGCACGACCTTGCTGGTTGATGCACAAGGGAAAATCGCCCGCGTCTGGTCGAAGGTGAAGGTCAAGGGCCACGCCGCCGAAGTGCTGGAGGCCGCGAAAGCGCTTTGAGCGAAACCCCCGTGATTGGCCCTACCGTTGCCGCGGCCATCCGCGCGGCCCTGCTCACGCCCGATCCGCGCGCCAAGGCCATGGCCACGCGCCAGGTGGCGCGTGATTGGCGGCTCGGGCGGCTCGCCTTCGTGTTCGACGCCGCCATGCCCGATCGCCCGGCGCGTCCGCCCACGCCCGAGCTGCTCCCGCCAAACCGCATGCCCAAGCGCGGCCGGGGCAATTCCGAACGGGGCCGGATCGCCCTGTGGCATGCCCTCGCCCATATCGAATTCGTCGCGATCGACCTCGCGCTCGATATGGCTGGCCGCTTCGGCGCGGACATGGGCGAAGTGTTCGTCGGCGATTTCCTCAAGGTCGCCGCCGACGAGGCCATGCACTTCGCCCTGCTCGAACGCCACCTCGCCACGCTGGGCAGCCACTACGGCGCCCTCCCGGCGCATGACGGCCTGTGGGAGTCGGCCCACGAAACCCGCCACGATGTCGCCGCCCGCCTCGCCGTCGTCCCCATGGTGCTCGAGGCCCGCGGCCTCGATGTCACTCCAGCCACGCTCGAGCGGGTTCGCGCTACCGGTGATTGGCGGGGCGCCCGCATCCTCGAACGAATCCTTGACGACGAAATCCGTCACGTCCGCGTGGGCGCAAGCCATTTCGAATCCTGCGCCAGGTTGCGCCAGATCAATGCGGCGCCCTTGTGGAAAAGCTTGGTTGTCCGCCACTTCCGCGGGGCCATTAAGCCACCGTTCAACGACTCGGCGCGGGCGGCAGCCGGTTTATCGCGCGATCTCTATGGTGAGGTTGCCACGGCCGAAAGGGCCGGTTAGCTCCCAACCACCGAGACGGCGGGGGGTTCCGACCATCTCAGAATCGAACGGTTTCACAGGGCCGACCAAGGTCTTGGTTGCCGGATAAGACAGGGGTCGCACGGCCCGCCTGCCCCCGGCAGGCATGCCGCAAGACAAGGTACTGCTGAGTGGTCGCTTTTGCTTTCGTGTCGAAGTTTCGTGCTCTGGCTGGCCTCGCCGCCGGGCTCGCTTCGCTCATCACCGCCAATCCTGCTCTCGCCAACGCCAGCGCCAACGCTGATATCCTCGCCCCGCTCCGCGCCGCCCAGGCCGCCAAGCACCAGTCGGGTGATGAGGAATTCCGCCAGCTGTTCTCGTCCTGGCAGTCGATGGACAAGCCCGCCGCCCGCCAGAACCTCGTTTCCATCGCCCGCCCCGCTTCGTCCATCGGCGGCGCGATCCCCGGCTTCGCCCCGCAGAAGGTGTCGATCCCCTCGCTCGTTCCGGTCGATGGCGTGAAGCTCACCAGCGATTACGGCATGCGCTGGCACCCGGTCCTCGGCGGTCGCCGCCAGCACAAGGGCGTCGATCTCGCTGCCCCGATCGGCACCCCGATCCACGCCGCCGCCGATGGCATGGTCGAACGCGCCGATTGGTTCTCGGGCTATGGTCTCTATGTCGCCATCGAACACGGCGGCGAAATCGAAACCCGCTACGGCCACATGTCGCGCCTCAATGTCGCCGCCGGCCAGATGGTCCACAAGGGCGATATCATCGGCTATGTCGGCACCACCGGTCGCTCGACCGGCCCGCACCTCCACTATGAAGTGCGCGTCGCCGGCGAAGCCGTGAACCCGATGCCCTACCTCCAGTCGGGCAACATCCAGCGCGCCACGGGCACCAACTTGGCGATGGGTGCGGGCGAAGAATAAGAGTTTCGCATATCAGGGGGCTCTGAGGGTCAGCCCAACCGGACTGCACGGCAAGATGCAGCCGGTAGACGTACTCGGAGAGGGTGCATCGGAAGGGGGCGGCTCAGGCCGCCCTTTTCTTTTGGGACTTATGTCCTTTGCAAACGCAAGCGTCGTAAACCCACCCCCACCCCCTCCCTTGAGGGAGGGGAGCGAGACTTGGCGCACCGCAGGTGCGCCTTAGTCGCAGCGGGGAGGGTTTCCAAAGCTGTCGTGTTTGCAAACGACGCAATCGCCTTTCTTTTGAGGGGTCAATTGAGCGCTACACGTCCGGCATCGATGATCTGTCCGAACGCTTGGCTGACTGCGCGCCGGTCAACCAGATCGACCTTCCACGGCAGTTCCGATTCGTCGAATGCCTCTGAGAGCCTTGCCAGCAAAGCCAGGGCCAAGGGGGCCTCGCCTTCGAGAACCAAGTCGAGGTCTGACCATGGCTTTGGGGTTCCCCCCGCCCGGCTGCCGAACACGCCCACCTTCACCCCAGCGGGCAAATGCTCGGCCAATACGGCTCTTACCTGGGCCAACTCCTGCGGCGTGAGCGCAATCACGCGGCGCCGCGGCCTTCCAGCCGGGCCAGCACGCCCTTCGCCTCGGCGAGGAAGGCCGGAATGCCCGTTACCACTGCCAGCGCCTTGGCTTCGTCATAGGTGTGCGAGGTGATGTTGCGCATCTCCCGCCAGGTGCGCCACGCTGTCCAGTCTGTCGTTTCCAATCCCTGCTCGCTGGCCGTACGGATCAGTGTGGGAAACGACATCTGGTCGATCTCGCCCGGATTGGCCGAAGCAGCCTCCAGCGCGCGCCTCAGCATCTTGTGCGCGAGGTCATAGGTAAACTCGAACCGCTGGATCAACCCGTCGCGGATCTGCGTGTCGCTCGTGTCCGCAGCATAGCGCGCCAGGCCCTCGTCCAACCGGGCCACGGCAGTGGCCAGCGATGAAAAGTCCAGCGTCATGCCCGGGTCATGCCACCGAGAGCCCAACCAGAGCAAGCCCGCCCTACCGCACCGGCCACACCAGCAGGATCAGCGGCGTCCCCACCAGCACCACCAGCAGGGAAAGCGGCGCCCCCAGCCGCGCATAGTCGGAAAACCGGTAGCCGCCGGGTCCGAACACCAGCGTGTTGCACTGGTGGCCGATGGGGGTGAGAAAATCCGAGCCCGCGCCCACGGCCGTCGCGATCAGGAACGCCTCGGGCTTGTAGCCCAGATCGTGCGCGAACACGGCGGAGATCGGGGCCACCACCAGCACGGTTGCCGCATTGTTGAGGAACGGGGTCACCGCCATCGCCGCGACCAGGATCAGGCCGACCGCCGCCCACGGCGGCAGCATGGCGCCAAGCGCCGCCAGCTCGCCCGCCAGCACCTGCGAGGCGCCGCTGGTGCGCAAGCTGTCGCTCACCGGAATCAGCGCGCCCAGCATGATCAGGATCGACCAGTCGATCGCCTCGTAGGCCGCGCGCACCGGCAGGGTGCCCGCGATCACCACCGCGCCCGCCGCCGCGAAAAAGGCGATCGCTACCGGCACTGTTCCTGTTGCCGTCGCCGCCATGGCGAGGCCCAGGATCGCCAGCGGCAGCCAGCCGCGCGTGCGCTGGCCCAGCCGGATTGGGCGTTCGGCCAGGGGCAGGGCGCCAAGGTCCTTGAGCCGCTGCGGCAGGAGCCCGCTCGGCCCCTGCAGCACCACCACGTCGCCCGCGCGCAGCACGATTTCAGCGAGCTTCCGGTCGAGCCGTTCGCCCGCGCGGGAAACCGCGATCAGGTTGATGCCATAGCGCTCGTGCAGGAAATAGCGTCCCGCCGCCTTGCCGACGAGCGCCGAGCCGCGCGTGACCACGGCCTCCACGACCTCGATCTCGTCGCGTTCGCTGCCTTGGGGCACGCGCCGGTCCTTGCCTTCCAGCACCAGCCGGTCGCGCGCGATGGCCTGCTGGAGCACGTCGGGTTCGCCCTCCAGGATCAGCACGTCGCCCTCGCGCAGCCGGGCAAAGGGGTGCACCGCCCCGCGCGCGCCGTCGCGGATCAGCCCAATGATCTCCATCTCGCCGCCGTGCCGCTTGGCAAAGCCGCGCACCGTCTCGTTCACGGTCGGCGATCCGGCGGGGACCAGCGCCTGGGTGGTATAGGCCCCCACGTCCACCGCTTCCGCCACCTGCGGCGCGGCCATCCGGCCCGCCGGGATCAGCGGCCCGGCAAAGCGCAGGAAAATGAGGCCTACCACCAGCAGGCCAAGACCGGTCGGCAGGTAGTCGAACATGCCGAAGGGCTTGCCGGTCATGTCCATCCGCACCCGGCTGACGATGATGTTGGGCGAAGTCCCGACCAGCGTCATCAGCCCGCCCAGCAGCGAGGCGAAGCTCATCGGCATGAGGAAGGCCGAAGGGCTTGCCCCCCGCTTGCGGGCCATCTGCACGGCCGCGGGCATCAGCATCGAGAGCGCGCCGACGTTCTTGACCAGCGCCGAGGCGAACCCGACACTGCCGGTCAGCAGCACCAGCTCGCTCTTCGCGCTGCGCACCCGCCGGGCGAGGTGCGAGAGCATGACTTCGATCTTGCCCGAACGCTGCACCGCCGCGGAAATGACGAGGGCCGAGCCCACGATGATCACGATGTCGTCGGAAAAGCCGGTGAAAGCGTCCTTGGGCTTGACCACCCCCAGCGCCACGGCGGCGAGCAGGGCCATGACCGCGCTCACGTCGTAGCGAAACCGGTCCCACAGGAAGAGGCCCATCATCCCCGCGAGCGTCAGGATCGAGAGCCATTGCGCCCCGGTCATGCCAGCCAGATTCCCACCAGCGCCCCCAGGCTGACCAGGGCAAGGAAGCTGTTCACCGCGATCAGCAGGGCCTGGGGCAGCCGCCGCGTGTCGGGCCGGGGCGGGGCGACGCGGACCATCTGCCGCCACACCGCCGCGCCGAAGCAAAAGGCGCTGAAGGCGATCAGCAGGGTGCCTGTCAGCTTGCCCACCAGCACCGGCAGGATCTTGTCGAGCAGCGCCCCGGCGCCCACGCCCGAAGCCAGCGCGGAAAGCCCCGTGCGCACCCAGGCGGCATAGGTCCGCTCGGCCGCCAGAACCGTGCGGTCAGCCGCCAGCTCGGTCCGCCGGTCGGCGCTGTCTTCCTGGTTCTCGGCACTTTTGGCGAGCTTCCCCGCGCTGCGCGCAAGCTGCTGTGTTCCGGCTGACGCTGCCGGGGTTTTCTCGGGAGGTCCGTCCACCATCGCACGCCCAACGCGCGAAGGCGCGATGCGGGTTCAGGCCCTGTGCGAACAATCCGGCGCGCACCACAAGGTCCGACGCTCGTCGATCAGGTCGAGCACGATCTTGCGCGGCAGCGGCTGGACGAGGCTGCGGTTGTTGAGCAGGAGGAAGGCCATGGGGATCGGCATCTTCAGGGCGGTGAGCCCGGATCATCTCCGTAGGCGCGAACCATGTCATGCTTGATCTCCAACGGCGCGCCTTTGAAGAGACCCACGTTGAACGGCTCGGCACTGCGGTAGTATGTGGTAAGCGACAGCAAGCCGATAGCGGCGCCCCCGATCATCCGTGCCACGGCCCAGCGGTTGATGGTGACCCATGGCTGCAACAGCAGCAGCGCGAAGGGAAATGCCGCCAGCACGTAGCGCGAGGAGAATTGCCAGAGAATGCCGGCAGCCGTTCCTGTCATCATCATGGTGAGAAAGCCGAGCAGCAGGAACAGCCGGTCGGCGCGCCGGCGCCACAGGTGAATCGCGGTCGCCACCACCATGGCGGCGGCAATGCACGCCATTGCTGCGGAGGCCGCCATCTGGGCGGGCGCCTGGAGCAGCAGGGGCAGGTGTGGCCATACCCGGTTGGCAATGTCCAGCCGTATGCCTGCTCCCACGATCGCCACAGCGGCCGCGGCGACGGCCACGGCGGCGGCTATCCTGGCGCGATGATCTGCCATCGCCGAGACGAAGTACCGAGGTGCGATCAGCAAGGTGGCCGTGGCCAGGTAGATGAATGCCATGATCCCGTGCTCGACCGACAATCCCGTCGTATTTTGTACCCACGGCGGGGCCAGTCCATGCCAGGCCACGATCATCGGGCTGATGACGGCCCCTGCAACGATGGCTGCGGTCAGCGCGGGAAGCAGTAGCGGCCGGTGGCAAATGCCAACCAGGATCAATCCGGCGATCGCGGGCAGGTAGGTTTGCCGGGCGGTGATGGCGAGGCCGGCACACAGGCCAGCCAGCAGGAGCAGGGGCCATTGCCGCGCGGCGCTAGCCCGGCTGGCGGCTACGACCGGGAGGACGGCGAGACTGGCCAGAGTCAGGGCGGGAATTTCGGTAAGCGCCAGCCCGCTGGTCGGCCAGATCATCGGTACTGCGAGCAACATGGCCGCCCGTGCCATTGGCTGGTCATAACCCAGACGGCGAATTGTCGATCCTATTGCGAGAATGGCAATGATCAACGCGCCGACGTTGACATAACGAATGGCCGGCGGCCGCAAACCGGTCAACGGTCCTGCGAAATGGTGGAGGTAGGCATAGAACGGCCCCGCCGCCAGATCGAGGCGGGCGTTCATCAGGACGAAAAAGTCGAAGTGGCGGCGAAGGAACCATGCCGATTCGAGGTAGAACCCCTCATCGTAGATCGGTACGCGGGGCGAGACGGCAACCACTGCCACCAGCAGCAGAATCAGCAAGGTCCCGGTCAGGACAGCCACATTCGCTGGTTTCTTGATATTATCAGAGGCGTAGTCATCGCGCGCGGGATTGATGGTTTCAGCCACTTTGTGCGTATACCCACATGTTGTTGATCATGAAGCTGAGTGACGGATAGGCAGGCTCACCCTGATCCTCACCGCGGCAAGACGTGGGCCGATTCTGGCAGGCAACAATGCTCGGCGCAACAGGCTGCGCACGGCAATCAGTCCTTTTGGCGTCGAAGCGAAGGTCCGCCTGGCTGTAAATGAGCATGACCCGGCCTTCGTTCGACCGGTCAGTGCGGTGCCCCGTGCAATCAGCCCCCGGCCAGCAGCCGCTGCATGATCGCGCGCACGTCGTCGGCCATGTCCGGCCGCTCCAGCGCCAGGGCCAGGGTCGCCTCGACGAAACCCGCCTTGGACCCGCAGTCATAGCGCCGGCCGGCGAAGGTCACCGCGTGGAAGGGCTGGGTCCCGATCATCCGGGCCATCGCGTCGGTCAGCTGGATTTCCCCGCCTGCGCCTTTCTCCTGCCCCTCCAGCGTGCGCATCACCTCGGGCTGGAGGATATAGCGCCCGGAGATGATCAGGTTCGACGGCGCATCCTCGCGCCTCGGCTTCTCGACCAGGCCCATGACCTCGGTCAGCGCCCCGCCGAAGCCTTCCGGCCTCGCCCCCGGCGCGATCACGCCGTAGCTGGAGACCTCCTCCTCCGGCACTTCCAGCACCGAGATTAGGTTGCCGCCCACTTCGTTGTAAGCCGCGACCATCTGCTTCATGCAGCCGGTCGAACCCTGGTGCGCGATCATCAGCTCGTCCGGCAGGAAGATCGCGAAGGGTTCGTCGCCCACGATTGCCCGGGCACACCAGATCGCGTGGCCCAGGCCCAGCGGCACCTGCTGGCGCACGGTGACGAGGTTGCCCGGCTCGATCCGCGTCGGTTCGAGCACGTCGAGCGACTTGGCGCGCCCGGCCATGGTAGTTTCCAGCTCGAAGGCCATGTCGAAATGCTCGACGATCGCCGTCTTGCCGCGCCCGGTCACGAAGATCAGCTGCTCGATCCCCGCCTCGCGCGCCTCGTCCACCGCATACTGGATCAGCGGCCGGTCGATGATCGGCAGCATTTCCTTGGGGATCGCCTTGGTGGCGGGGAGAAACCGGGTCCCAAGTCCGGCAACGGGGAAAACAGCCTTGCGGATCGGCCTATGCGCCATGGTCATCCAGTATCCCGATCAGGTTTTCGACAAGTATCGTGAACAGTCACGGCGTGCCCGCGTTCCATAGAAGCAGATGCGATTCCGCGGTGCAATCGAGATTCACAGGCCTCTTGCCCGGCCCATTGCGCCCCCTTCCGCCCCGCCCTAAACGTGCGCGATGGACAAGATCATCATCGAGGGCGGCAAGCGCCTGTCCGGCACCCTGCCGATATCCGGAGCGAAGAACTCGGCGCTCACCCTGCTGCCCTGCACCCTGCTGACGGACGAGCCGCTGACCCTGCGCAACCTCCCGCGCCTGGCCGATATCGACGGGTTCCAGCACCTGCTCAACCAGTTCGGCGTGTCGACCACGATCGCCGGCTCGCGGCCGGAGGATTTCGGTCGGGTGATGACCCTGGCCGCCACCCGGATGACGTCGACCGTCGCGCCCTACGAGCTGGTCCGCAAGATGCGCGCCTCGATCCTGGTGCTCGCCCCGATGCTGGCGCGCATGGGCGAGGCGACCGTGTCGCTCCCCGGCGGCTGCGCCATCGGCAACCGCCCGATCGACCTGCACCTCAAGGCCCTCGAAGCCCTTGGCGCCCGGATCGAACTCGCCGCCGGCTACGTCCGCGCCATTGCGCCCGATGGGGGGCTCCCCGGCGGGCGCTATTCCTTCCCGGTCGTCTCGGTCGGCGCGACCGAGAACGCGCTGATGGCCGCCGTCCTGTGCAAGGGCAAGTCCACCCTCCACAACGCCGCGCGCGAGCCCGAGATCGTCGACCTGTGCAGGCTGCTCGTCGCCATGGGCGCCGAGATCGAGGGCATCGGCACCTCCGACCTCACCATCCACGGCGTCCCCCGCCTCCACGGCGCGACCTACCGTGTCATGTCCGACCGGATCGAGGCCGGCTCCTACGCCTGCGCCGCCGCCATCACCGGCGGCGAGGTTACCCTCAAGCACGCCGTGGTCGAGGAAATGGAAGCCACGGTCCAGGCCCTGCGCGATGCCGGCGCGATCGTCGAGCCGCGCGACGACGGGCTCTATGTCGCCGCCGATGGCCCCTTGCGCGCCGTCACCCTGTCGACCGCGCCCTATCCGGGCTTCGCCACCGACATGCAGGCGCAGCTCATGGCCATGCTGTGCCTCGCGCAAGGTTCCTCGGTGCTGACCGAGACGATCTTCGAGAACCGCTACATGCACGTGCCCGAGCTCAACCGCATGGGCGCCCACATCGAAACCAAGGGCCGCACCGCCGTGGTCCATGGGGTCAAGGGCCTTACCGGCGCCGAAGTCATGGCAACCGACCTGCGCGCTTCGATGAGCCTGGTCATCGCCGGTCTCGCGGCGGAGGGGCAGACCCAGGTCCACCGCCTCTACCATCTCGATCGCGGCTACGAGCGGCTGGAAGAGAAGCTCGCGCTGATCGGCGCACAGGTGGAGCGCGTCGGCGGGGATTGAGCCCGGCCGAATGCATATAGCCCGCATCGGCGGGAACCGATGCGGGTGGCCGTGCCTGTTTGGGTGAAACTTTCATCCGCATGCAGGAGACTTCCAATGGCTTTGCTCAAGCTCGCCTTTGCCGGCGCCGTGGCCTACGGCCTCTACCGCTATTCCCAGAAGCAGAAGACCGAAAACCCCGGCCACGCGGCCTTCGCCACTGGCGAAACCTCGGGCGAAAACTTCGCCAAGGTCCGCCATGCCGGCCCCGAAGGCATGAAGAGCGATCCGGTCCACTGGGACAAGGCCGACGAAGCCAGCGACGAAAGCTTCCCGGCCAGCGATCCGCCCGCAACCTACTGATCGCAAAACGCAACCCGCCCCCCGCCCGCAGGCGGGAGGGCGCCCTTCATCACTCCCCTCCCGCAGGCGGGAGGGCGCCCCTTCATTACTCCCCTCCCGCAGGCGGGAGGGGCAGGGGGTGGGCAGGAACAACTCCACCTGATCTCGTCATGCTGAACTTGTTTCAGCATCCATGGCGCAGCATTGCGCTCCGCCTGAGACCTCGGACTGGTCGCGGCGCCCCACGGATGTTGAAACAAGTTCAGCATGACGGTGCAGGGGGTGGGTGACGCCAGAGGTAAACCGGCGGCGCCCTAACCCCGCCCTACCAGCCACACCCGGATCGCACTCGCCAGCCCCGGCGGCACCTCCGCCTCCAGCCGCGCGGCATCGATCCGCGCCACCAGCGCATTGATCGGCACGCCTTCTTCCGCCGCGGCCGCCTTGAGCATGGCCCAGAACACCGGCTCGAGGCTGATCGAAGTCTTGTGCCCGGCAATCTCGACCGATCGCTTGACCGGCGGGTGAAACAGGTCGCTCACGCGCCAGGATCCTCCCCGCTTTGGCGAAGCACAAGGGGAGAGGCGGCAGCCGCGTAGCGCCTGAAGGAGGGGTATTTACCCGCGCCGCTGTTCGCAGCCCGCCATGGGCCAAATCCCCTCAATACATGTGCTGCCCGCCGTTGATCGACATCGTCGATCCGGTCACGAACCCCGCCTCTTCCGAGGTCAGGAAGGCGACACCCCGGGCGATTTCCTCGGCATGGCCAAGGCGTCCCACCGGGATCTTGGCGACGATCTTCTCCAGCACCGGCGCGGGCACGGCCGCCACCATGTCGGTGTCGACATAGCCCGGCGCGATGGCGTTGACGGTCACGCCGAACTTGGCGCCTTCCTGGGCAAGCGCCTTGGTGAAGCCGTGAATGCCGCTCTTGGCAGCGGCGTAGTTGACCTGGCCATATTGCCCGGCCTGCCCGTTGACCGAGCCGATGTTCACGATGCGCCCCCAGCCTCGCTCGCGCATGGAGGGGAAGGTGGCCTTGGCCATGTTGAAGCAACCGCCCAGGTTGATCCGCATGACGTCGTTCCAGTCGTCGAAGGTCATCCGGTGGAGCACGCCGTCGCGGGTGATGCCGGCATTATTGACGACAATGTCGATCGGCCCGTGCTTCGCCGCAACCTCGGCGCAGCCGGCAAGGCAGGCCTCGTGATCGCCCACGTCCCAGCGGTAGGCGGGAATGCCGGTATCGGCCGTGAACTGCTGCGCCGCCGCATCGTTGCCCGCGTAGTTCGCGACAACGGAAACGCCCTGGTCCCGAAGTGCGAGGCAGACAGCTCTGCCGATGCCGCGGGAACCGCCGGTCACGATAGCTACGCGTGTCACTTTCGCCCCTCCTATTGTCGCATTAACGCAATTGAATAGAGGTGGAGGCTAGGAAACGCCGCCGGTACCGGCAAGCACGACCTTGGTCGCTCCATACGAATTCAGGCCGCGGCCGGCGACTGCGCGGGCAATTGCCTGCGGTCAGAAGCGGAACTGGGTGCCCACGTAAACGGCTTGGCCGTCCTTCTGTCCGTCAACGGCCTGAAGCACGCGGTCGCGCTCCTGCGAATACCGTACGCCGGCCGTCACATTGAGATTGCCGGTCAGGCGATAGGAGCCGCCCACATCCACCGTCTGCTCGCCATTTCCTTCCAGCGTGCGCGGGGCGCGGCCGGTCTTCTCGCGCTCGTCGAACGCGATCCGTGCGTTGAGGCGCGAAGGTTCGTCGGCTCCGCCCACACCCGAGCGCAGATTGAAGCTCGAAAGATCGGGCCCGTCCACGCGGGGCTTGTCGCCGGCCATGGTGAAGCTCTGGAACCCGCGCGAAACGCCAAGGCTGTAGGCCGTCGGCGCGATCCGCAGTGCCGAGAGCGCGGCCTGGTTGTCGCGCGAAGGGGCTTGGACAAGGATCGCCCGTCCGCCCACCGCGTCGACCCGCACCGCCACGGTCACCGAACGGTCGGGGCGGGTGGCGCTGCCTGCGGGCGTGAAGTGGAACGTTTGTCCGCCCACCAGTCCGGGCACGGTGATGGCGCGGGCAAGGCGGGGATCGACCTGGGCCGGCATGAAATTGGCCATGCTCGAATGGGCGTCGAGCCCCGGATCCTCGGCGCTGCCGAAGTCGCTCGAAAAGGCCAGCACGGCGCTGGGCAGGGCGAGCAGGCACACCGCACCCGCCAGCAGCAGGGCCGGGCTTCCCGCTCCCATCTGTCCGCGCGTGATCGCCACCATCGCCAAAATCCGCTTCCCTCTGCCCTGCAGCATAGTCTGCCAAGGTGAACCCGGGCATAACCGGGACCCGCCGGAATCGCTCCGGCGAAGATGATTTTACGCCAGATGCGCCGCGATTGCCATGGTCTCGCGTGTTCAGCCGAGGTCAACCTCTCCGGGGGCAGTTCCGCCTTGCGCCTCAACGCCCCTTGTCGCTCCCGGTCCGGCGGCTATAGAGGCTCGACCGGAATGCCGTGCATGACGGGTAACCGGCCCTCCCGGGCAACGACGACAGGAATGTAGCGACGATGACTGCCTCCCGCATTTCCGGCACCAGCCTTTCCGGTCGAACCGTTGCCCGCTGCGTGCGCAGTCTCGGCACGGCCGGGCTGGCCTTCGTCCTGGCCGGCGGCCTCGCCGGTTGCGCCCACAAGGAACGTCCCAAGGCCGATCTCGCGGCTTCGCGGGTGACGACCATCGGCGTCAATTCCTATCTGTGGCGCGCCTCGCTCGATGCGCTCTCGTTCATGCCGCTCGTCCAGACCGACAGCAGCGGCGGCGTCATCGTGACCGACTGGTATGCCAATCCCCGCAACCCGGGCGAACGCGTGAAGGTCACCGTGACCATTCTCGACCAGGACCTGCGCGCCGATGCCCTGCGCGTCGCCGCCAGCCGCCAGGTCGCGCAGAACGGCACCTGGGTCGATGCCCCGGTCCAGGCCGCCACGGTCCAGCGTCTCGAAGACGTGATCCTGACCAAGGCGCGCGACCTTCGCCGCCAGGCGATTTCCGGCTGATACTCGACAAGTCGGCCTGAGCGGCTAGAGGGACGGCCATGACTGGCACGCCCTCTGAATCTCGGCCCTCCGACACCCGTTTCGATTCCGCTTCCGCAGACCTGCGCTGGCAGCGCGTCTGGGACGAGGCGCAAACCTTCCGTGCCGACGACAAGAGCGCGAAGCCCCGCTCCTACGTCCTCGAGATGTTCCCCTATCCCTCGGGGCGCATCCACATCGGCCACGTGCGCAACTACACCATGGGCGACGTGCTGGCCCGGGCCAAGCGGATGCAGGGCTTCGAGGTGCTCCACCCGATGGGCTGGGATGCCTTTGGCATGCCCGCGGAAAACGCCGCCATGGAAAAGGGCGTCCACCCCGGCGGCTGGACGCGCGACAACATCGCCAACATGAAGGCCCAATTGAAGCGCCTCGGCTTCGCGCTCGACTGGTCGCGCGAACTCGCGACTTGCGAGCCGGACTACTATGGCCACGAACAGGCCCTGTTCCTCGATCTCTATGCGGCGGGCCTCGTCTATCGCAAGGAATCGGAGGTCAACTGGGACCCGGTCGATCACACGGTCCTCGCCAACGAGCAGGTGATCGACGGACGCGGCTGGCGCTCGGGCGCGCTGGTCGAACGGCGCAAGCTCAACCAGTGGTTCCTCAAGATCACCGATTTCGCCGAGGAACTGCTCGAAGGCCTCGCCACGCTGGACAAGTGGCCCGAGAAGGTCCGCCTCATGCAGGAGAACTGGATCGGCAAGAGCCAGGGCCTGCAATTCGCCTTCACCCTGTCCAACGGCGAAAGCCTCGAGGTCTATACCACCCGGCCCGATACGATCTTCGGCGCGAGCTTCGTCGCCGTCGCCGCCGATCACCCGGTGGCGCGGGGCGTTGCGGCCGCCAATCCGGCCGCGCAGGAGTTCATCGCCCTGTGCAAGCAGGGCGGCACCACCGCGGCCGAACTGGAAACCGCCGAGAAGCTCGGCTTCGATACCGGCCTCACCGCGAAGCATCCCTTCACCGGCGAGGCCCTGCCGGTCTACATCGCCAATTTCGTGCTGATGGACTACGGCACCGGCGCGATCATGGCCGTGCCCGGCCACGACCAGCGCGACTT
>Ga0207681_10000259_pt1 | contig 40452 bp, 41 predicted proteins | sample KBSS53metaG_FD_184324 | JGI IMG/M metagenome (GOLD analysis project Ga0207681, IMG submission 184324) | Switchgrass rhizosphere microbial communities from Kellogg Biological Station, Michigan, USA - KBS S5-3 metaG (SPAdes) (version 2) | ecosystem: Host-associated > Plants > Roots > Rhizosphere... | reverse complement strand
ACTTCTGCAAACTCAAAGAGTTCAAGCGCATCGCAATGCGCGCCTGCAAAACAGACCAGAGTTTCTCGGCCATGATCTATCTCGCCGCTGCCATCATCAACTCACGCTGAATCCCCACAGACCCTAGGCGGCGTGGAATTTGTCCACGCCGCCTAGGTCGTGAAGCCGTCTGGTTCCCTGCCCGCCTCTTGCACGCTCGCTGCTTTTGCGCCGGCCTGCGCGCGCCGGCGGTAGCCGCTCGGCGTCTCGTCGGTCCATTTGCGAAACGCGCCCCGGAAAGCGTCGGAATCGCAATAGCCCAGGCGGGTGGCGATCTGCTCTATCGAAAGGCTGGTTCCGCGCAGCAGGTCCAGGCCCAGTTCCCGCCGGCAGCTGTCGCGGATTTCGCGATACGAGTTGCCATCGCTCAACAGCTTGCGGCGCAGGGATGCAGCGCTCTGCCCGAAGTGGGCGACCATGTCGTCAAAGGCAGGAAGCTGCCCCTCCGTTCGAAGAACATGTAGCGCCCGGGCGCGCAAGCGGTGCGACAGCCCCGCGCCCGTCTGCCCTTCTCCCCCGCCAAGGAACAGGAGACTGGCGGGTCGCTGCCCCGCGCCGCGCTCTTCGGCGCCGCGCACCACCGGGTAATCCAGATAGGCGGACGGGAAGGCAAAGCCGCTCCACCCTTCGTCCAGCGCCAGAGCGAATGGCAATTCCGGCAGTTCCAGGCTGTGATAGACATCGACGGGATACGCGAGCGCGAACCCCACAACCGGTATCGGCTTGCCGATCAACCAGCTCAACTGGCTGTACATTTGGGGAATTCCGTTAAGGTCGATCAGGCAGTTGATCGCCGTCCGCCGCTGCCGCAGTGTGGCGAAGTGCAGTTCGGCCAGATCGCCACGCACCCGCAGCGTCATATAGCCGCACCGCCCGTCAATCGCTTCGAAACAGTCGCTGGCGCGCTGGATCGCTTCACGCAGAGTCCGGCCGCCATCCAAGCCATAGAGCACCACCCGCCAGTCGGCAGGCCTGAGTTCCGGCCGGCCCTCCAGAACCTGGGCCAGCCGCGACAGGCCCGCAACGGCGCCGCCGTAAAGCCTTTGCAGGTTGGCAGGCTCCAGATCGGCATATCCCGGCAGCAGAGCCGAAGGATCGCACGCGATCTCCAATTGTGCCGCCAGTTCGGCCAGCGGTCCGATCTCGCGGACGTATAGCGCCAGGACGCGATGCGCCATGGCTTCGGCCGCAGGCCAGCCGGCGCTTCCCTGGCGGGGCGGAAGCTTGGTTTGAAGACCGGTAATTTCGCTCATGTTTTCAGGTGGCCATGTTTGGCAGAACCGTTGCTTTACCACGCATTGCCATCGCCACAACGTCTGAAATAGCAGGGCTGCGTGATTGAAAATGGGGTGTTTCCCATCACCAAGGCATGTCATCCATCGGGCACAACAGCTTCAGGAAGGCTGCTCGGGAGACGGAGATGGGAAAGGGCAACCTTTGTCCGACATTGGCGGTTGCAATGCTCGGCTTGACGGCAGGCGGCACGGCGCTGGCCGCCGATGCGCCCACGGGCGGGCAGCCCGGTACGCGCGCGTTCGTGGCGACGGGCCTTTTTCTGAGCGGTGGTACGGATGCCAAAAGCGATGCTCCCCGCTCGCCCGGCAATTTCGAAGTCTATCTCAGCATGCTGCCACCCGCTGAGCGCGCCGAACTGTCCAGCCCGGGCAAGCGGCGCGATCTGCAGAAGCGGATGTGGGATCAATTCGGCTTTCGGCGACTGAGCCTGTGGCCGGGCGACTTCGGAGGACGAAGCCAGGTGGCCAAGCTGCCGCCCGATGTGAAGCTGCATCAAAAGCCGACGCCCGAGCAACTCCGGGCGATCGCCGCGCTGAACGGCTTTCCCAAGGATCGCGGCAGCCTGGCCTATCAGAACCAGACAATCGCCTATTCCAGCTGCACCAACCCGTATGATTTCCCTGCCCTTGCAAAGGGATATGTGCCCTACACGGGCAAGGTTTCCTATGGCATGAACCTCGACGGCAAAGTCGGCGCCAAGGATTTCACCGGTCCGGACGGGGAAAAGGGGATCGACAATCAGCTGTGGCGCGCGATCGGCGCCTACAAGCAGAGCCAGGAAATGAACGATCCTGCCGTCCGCGAGAAAGTGATGCTGTCCGCCCGCGCACCGATGCTGATCGAGGTGAGCGGGATCGACGATACCGTGAACGACCCGGATGTTACCGTACGGGTATTGACCGGTGCCGACAGCCTGGTGCGGGATGGAAGCGGCAAGCCCCTGGCGCGGGCCAGCTTCACGCTCGATCCCGACCCTGCCCTCGTCAATGTCACGCATGGCCGGATCGTGAATGGTGTTTTGACGACCGATCCCATCGACCTTCGCTTCGTCTTTCGGGAACAGATCGTCGACAACACCCGCCTGGTGCGCGGCGCGGTGATCAAGGCGACGTTCACACCTGATGGCAACCTCGATGGCGGGGTCTTTGGCTACACCACCTTGACCAGCTTTTACGACATGATCGAGCAGATGACACAGGATGGCGCCGACAATGTGGGCATGTCCTGCGTGGGCGTGCGCATGGCCATCGATCGGTTCGCCGATGGGTACCGCGATCCAAAGACCGGGCGCTTCACCGCCATTTCCAGCGCCATGAAGTTCCATGCGGTTCCTGCATTCGTGATCGACCCGGCCATGCGAACGGCCAACAGCAATTCCAGCCAGATGGAGGCCGCACGATGAAGCGCTGCCTATCGCGAATGGTGCTCGTCACGGCTGCTGGCGTTGCCGGCCTGAGCATCCTGTTTTCCTCTGCTTCTCCCGGCAAGCCAAGCCCCGCCACGGCGCAATCGAGCGTCCGCCGCCTGACCGAGGCGCAGTATCGCAACGTGATCGCCGATGTTTTCGGCCGCAACGTGGAGGTTGTCGGCCGGTTCGAGCCGGACCTGCGCGTCGACGGCCTGGCCGCAGTGGGCTCCAGCGCCGTTTCGATCACGCCGGCCGGGCTGGAACAATACGATGCGATTGCCCGCCATATCGTGGCGCAGGTGTTCTCGCCCGACAACCGGGCGCGGCTGGTGGGCTGCGCTCCCGGTCCGGGCGACCCGGATGGAGCGACTTGCGCCGCCACGTTTATCCAGCAAACCGGCCTGCGCCTTTTCCGCCGGCCGCTGGCCCCGTGGGAAGTGCGCGACGACGTTGCCCAGACCCTGGGTTCGGCACGCACGCTGGGCAGCTTCGATGAAGGATTGGCGGCCACGCTTGTCGGCATGTTGACCAGCCCCAGCTTCCTCTTCCGCATCGATACGCCTGCCCGCACCGGCCCCTCGGGCATGGTCGACGGCTATTCCAAGGCGTCGCGCCTCAGCTTCCTGCTGTGGAACACAACGCCCGACGATGCGCTGCTCGCAGCAGCCGCGTCGGGTGCGCTGGACCGCCCAGAAGGCCTGCAGGCCCAGGTCGACCGCATGCTCGCCTCGCCCCGCTTTACCGATGGCACAAGGGCGTTCTTCGATGATTTCCTGCAGTTGAGCGAGATAGACCATCTGTCCAAGGATGCGTTGATCTATCCTGCCTTCTCCACCTCGGTCGCGACTGCCACGCGCGAGCAGACACTGCGCACGATCACCGATCTGCTGATCGACCACCGGGGCGATTACCGCGACCTGTTCACGACGCGGCGTTTTGCCATGACGCGGGCGCTCGGCCCGATCTATGACGTGCCAGTGTCCAAGCCGGGCTGGTCGATCTACGAATTCCCGGAAGGCGACCCGCGAGTGGGCATCGTGACGCAAGCCAGCTTGCTGGCCCTGCACGCGCACCCAGGGCGGACCTCGCCCACCCTGCGCGGCAAGGCCATTCGCGAAGCCCTGCTCTGCCAGCAAATCCCCGCGCCGCCGGCCAACGTCAATTTCGCGGTGGTTCAGGACGTTAACAACCCCACGCTGAAAACCACGCGGCAGCGGCTTGAGGCCCACCTCGACGACGAGGAATGCGCAAGCTGCCACAAGGCGACCGACGGCATCGGCCTGAGCCTGGAACAATTCGATGGCGCCGGGCAATTCCGCCGCACCGAGCATGGCATTCCCATCGATGTCACCGGCAAGTTTGACAAGGTGGCATTCGACGGCGTCGCCAAACTCGGGCAGTTGTTCCACGACAGCCCCAGGGTCAGCGAATGCCTGGTCAGTGCCGTATGGCGCTATGGCAACGGGCGCAATGTCCAGGCCGGCGACCAGAGCGCCGTCGACGATCTCCACCGCAGCTTTGCCGCCCACGGCTACCGCTTCGTCGACCTGGTGCGCACGATCGCGCTCGACCCTGCCTTCTACACCATGGGCGCACCCGCCGCGCGCTCACTCACAGCAGCGCGTACCGCGATGAGCAAAGGGAAAGCATCATGACGAACCCGATTTCACGGCGCGGTTTCATGCTGCGCGGTGCCCTTGGCGGCGCAAGCGTGGCCGTGGGCATTCCGATCCTCGATGCCTTTCTCGATACCAACGGCACGGCATTTGCCGCCACGGTGGGCGGCGGGCGCCTGCCCGTCCGCTTCGGCACATGGTTCTGGGGCTGCGGCATGATCCCGGAGCGATGGGTGCCGCAAAAGGCCGGCGCGGACTATGACCTCCCGCCGCAACTCGCGCCGATCAAGGCGGTGCAACAGCACGTCTGCGTGCTGTCGGGCTTCGATGTCATGCTCGATGGCAAGGCCAACCTGCCGCATATTTCCGGCAATACCGCCGTGCGCACGGGCGAATCCGCCGAGGCATGGCAGGGCATCAAGGCACCCACGTTCGACGTGCTGATTTCCGACGCCATCGGCTCGGGCTCCTACTTCCGCGCCCTCGACCTCAGCCTCGATGGCAATCCGCAGACCAGCTATTCCTACCGCAACGGCTCCTCGCTCAATGCCTCGGTGCCCAGCCCGCTGGAGCTTTACGAGAAAGTCTTCGGCAGCGATTTCCACGACCCCAACAACGCGGATTTCAAGCCCGATCCCAAGTTCATGGTCCGCAAGAGCGTGCTCTCGGGCGTGGGAGAGCAGCGCCGCGCCCTGCTGGCGAAAGTGGGCGCGGCCGATCGCGCGCGCCTCGACCAATATTTCACTTCAGTCAGGGAAATGGAGGACAAGCTCGCCCTCCAGCTGCAAAAGCCACCGCCAGCACAAGCCTGCCTGCGCCCCGATGCGCCCGTGCCGGTCAGGGGAGACATCACCGACATCGATGTGCGCAAGGCCAATCACAAGCTGATGACGCGGCTTTTGGGCATGGCGCTGGCCTGCAACCAGACACGCGTGTTCAACATGAATTTCGACACCGCCGCCGCTGAATTGCGCCGTGCGGGCGATACGACGGGATATCACCAGAGCACGCACGAGGAACTGGTCGACCGCACTCTCGGCTACCAGCCCACCGTCGACAAGTTTGCCCTTGGCAGCATGGAAGCCTGGGCCGATTTCGTGCAGACCCTTTCCGAAATACCGGAAGGCGCGGGCACCTTGCTCGATAACATGCTGGTCTTGGCCCATTCGGAAGTGTCACTCGCCAAAAACCATGACGTTTCGGGAATACCGGTCATGCTGGCCGGACGGGCAGGAGGTCGCGTCAAGCCAGGTCTCCACGTCAAGGGATCGGGCGAGCCGGTATCGCGGATCGGGCTGACTGCCCAACAGGTCATGGGCGTTCCGGTCGACACCTGGGGCGCCGGCGCAATGCGCAGCAATCGTGCGGTGGACGAGATACTTGTATGATTTGCCAATGGAGGCTTGGAATGAGATTCAAACAGCAAATGGCCGCAGCCGCAATGGCCTGCGCGATCGGAGGCGGCGCACTGGCCTATGCCGCGACACCGGCAATCGTCTCTGCGATCAAGGCACGCCAGGCAAACTTCAAGGAAATCGGTGGCGACTTCAAGGCGGTGAACGACGAAATCAAGTCGGGGGCGCCCAATTTCGGTGCGGTCCGCAGCGCGGCCCACGATCTCAGCCAACGCGCCAGTGGCCAAGCCAAGTACTTCGTGCGCGGCAGCGGCCCAGAATCAGGCGTGAAAACGCGCGCCCTCCCCGCGATCTGGACCGACAGCGCCGGCTTTGCCAAGCTCAATGGCGATTTCGTCCGGGCCTCGGCCAGCCTGGAAGCAGCCGCCCAGAGAGGCGACGTGGCCGGACTGGCGGCAGCGCGAACGGCGCTGGGGACCACCTGCAAGGCCTGCCACGACAAGTATAGGGCGCAGGAAGACTGATCCCCACATCGCCCGCGCAGCCAGGAATGGCTGCGCACCGGGCCACCGGCCAGGCTCGAACGCGGCGACCGTGAAGCGCAGCCAAGCAATGCGCGCCAACCTCCGCCTTGCGCCACCCCAACCGCGAGATATCCACAAAAAGCCGCAAAGGTTCGCAAAAGCCATTGCTTTCCCCAGCAAGCAAAGCTAATCGCCCGCCAGCCCACAGGGCATCGCCGCTTTAGCTCAGTTGGTAGAGCATCGCATTCGTAATGCGGGGGTCACAGGTTCGAGTCCTGTAAGCGGCACCAGGGGCTTCTTCCCAAAACGTCTCAACGCATTGATTTGGCTAGATTTTCGGTCGATTCTGTCTTCCGGATGCTCTCGCTTTGCCCCAAGATTTCTCACCACTTTTCACGCCAGGTGGGGGCAACGGGAGCCTAGCAAAAGGCGTTGCCCCCAATGTCGCCTTCATGACGCCGGGAAGCACCTGTTGCTCGGCCAAGGGCCGGAAATCTGGCTGAAGCAGGCCCGCGTCCTGTGTGACAACGCGGGCCCTCTGATTCGCGATGGGCGAGCCGGCGCGAACGTTGGCCTCTGGCACAAGCAGATGTCTGCGGCCGGCCGCTGGATTGCCTCGACAAGCGCTTAGCGGCTTCCCGCCACAACCCTGTCGTGTGCCAAAGCGAAAACTTGGCCAAGCGCTCCCAGATCGCCCCAACTCCGAAGAGAGCCCTCCTTTGTGGCTTGGGCGACAGCGCGGGCGTAAGCTGGGTCGGCGCTGTGCAGGAGGTTCAACTGCCGTGCCGTCGCGGTGGTAACCTCGATAACGACATCCGCCTTTTCGTCAGGCAGAACGCCTGCGCGGAAGCTTAGCGATCCCCGATCGATATCGATGCGGAGCCCTTGGCAAAGGCCGTTGGGCATCATCGCACCATCGATGTATCGTTCCACGAAGGAAAGATGCAGTTCGGGGGGCAGCCCGACTTGCTCTGCCGCATCGATGATCGCCGCGCCAACCATTTCGAACCATGGCGCCGTGCCGTGGGTCAGTGGCTCAGACATCAGGAAGCGACCTCCAGCACGACCTTGCCCTGAATCCCGCCCTTCATCGCGCGCTCATGGGCAAGCGAGGCGGCGGAAAGAGGGTAGGTGCTGTCCACCACCACCCGAACCGTGCCATCATCGAGCAGCCGCCCGGCCTCCGCAAGCTGCGGACCATTGGAACGAACCTGCGTGGAGGACACGGTAATGCCGAGCGCCCGAGCCTGGTCGTGGCTCGCAAATTCGAGCGGATTGACAAGGAACAGCGAGCCACCGGGCTTCAGCACGCGAAGAAACCGTTCCATGCCGGCCCCGCCGACCGCATCGATCACCAGATCGGCATCGCGGACAACATCTTCGGCGGCAGTCTTGGCATAGTCGATGAACTGGTCTGCACCCAGTTCCCTCATCAATGCCTCGTTCTTCGCGGAGGCTACCGCGATGACGCGTCCTTGCTGCCATTTCACGAGTTGGACGAGCAGATGTCCGACGCCGCCGCCCGCGCCATTGACGACAACCGTCTTGCCCGCCAACGGCACGGGCGCATGCGCTTCGGCTTGGAACGGATTGGGGGCGTCATGTCCTGGATCTATCAGGAACTGCCACGCCGTCAGCAGCGACATCGGGGCGCCGGCAGCCTGGACATGGCCAATGGCGGCGGGCTTTCGCGCCACCTCCGATGCTGCCACGCGCACATATTCTGCATAGGCGCCACTCCCCGTCATCAAGTCCTCGGGAAAGCGCACCATGGCAAAGACTTCGTCCCCGACGGCAAATTCCGCGACAGCGCTTCCCACCGCTTCGACCACGCCAGATACGTCGGTGCCGAGAACGAGCGGGAAGACCGGATCCGGTCGCCACTCGGCGGGCAAGGCGCGATATCCGTCGCGCAGATAGATGTCGGGAGGATTGATCCCGGCAGCATGGACGCGAACCAGCACTTCGGCCGATCCGATTTCCGGTCGTGGCGCCTGCTCATAGGTCAATACCTCGGGGCCGCCGAACGCGTGAAGCCTGACTGCCATCATCGTCGAGTTCATTTGCAATCTCCCACAGCCCATCGCTGCGATCATGCGAAAATAGGCTGTGACGTTGGTCTTGATAATTGGCCCGCAAATCGCTTTACTCATTCCATGACGGAACGAATTACACTGGATCGGCTAACCGGCTTTATCGCTTTCGCGCGCGCCGGTTCGCTGGGCAGCTATGCCGCGGCGGCGCGCGCCTTGGGGATCACGCCGTCGGCGATCAGCAAGAGCGTGCGGCGGCTGGAACAGCAACTGGGCGTCACGCTGTTCACGCGCACGACGCGGTCGCTCGCGCTGACCTCGGAAGGGCGCGAGTTGCATGAACGGACGCTGCGTCTGCTCCGCGACGCAGAGGAGATCGGGCAGGTGGCTGTCCGTGCCCGCGCCGAGCCATCGGGAAACCTGCGAATTGCGGCATCCCTGCCAATCGCAATGCATGTGATCGCGCCGATGTTGCCGAAATTCCGGGAAAGCTATCCCCAAGTGACTTTCGATCTCAGAGTGGACGATCGCCATGTCGACCTGGTCGAAGAAGGGATCGACATTGCCATAAGGATCGGAGAACTGGCAGACTCTCGGCTGCTGTCGCGGCGGCTGATGGCAATGGAATTGTGTGCCTACGCCGCGCCAGGCTATCTTGCAGCGCGGGGCGCACCGCAACACCCGGAAGAGCTTGCCGCACACGACACCGTCAACCTGCGATACCAGAGCAACGGGCAGCCGTTCCGCTGGCCATTCAGAAGCGGCGAACGCTTGATCGAGATCGTGCCCGATGCTGCCATCGTCGTCGATGCGAGCGACGTCGCCCTGGAAGCCATGGTCGCGGGTGGCGGCATCGGCATGGCCGCGAGTTTCGCCGCTGCAGTGCATGTTGCAAGGGGAAGTCTTGTTCCCGTTCTCGCCAGTCACGCCGCACCAGGTCACCCAGTTACCATCCTTTGGCCCGAGAGCCGACGCGCCAACCCCGCGGCAAAGGCATTCATTTCGATGCTCGTGGACACGACACAGATATCCATGCGGGGGCCTTGGGCATGAGCGCCGTGATGCCTTCGTCTGCTCACCCGCGATAACGGGTGCCCGGTTCGCCTTTCGCGAGCGAGAGACCATAGAGCTTCGCAACGGCACTGACATCGGCCGCCGCCCAGCACTTCTGCTCCTTTGCCGATATAAGCCGCCAATCGCGCCGCCGCCCTTTGGCACCGATCATCGCCAGCAGGCCTGGATGGAATTGCAAACGCCCTTCCCGATGTGGCCCAAATCCGGTGCGCAAATGCATAGACCACACGCGCGACGAGTGACCGAAACACAAACTGGGAAACGCCCTCCCCGCCGCTTCGTCCAAGCCTGTGGACAATTGGCGCAGCAGCGAAAAAGCAGGTTGACGGATCAGGCCCCGCCGCCTAATCGGCCGCCCTACCGCGCGTCGCCGTACGCGGCGCGAACCTGGGGCGGAGTAGCTCAGTCGGTTAGAGCAGCGGAATCATAATCCGCGTGTCGGGGGTTCGAGTCCCTCCTCCGCTACCAAATTTTCAAGAACTTAGCTAAAAACGGCTCCATTGAGGTTTGTTGGCGATTTCCTAGCGCCCCCGAAACGACCATTGGTGATCCGCTTGCCAGGTTCCGCCGCCCTCGGGTAGCCGCTGCAGCGCGTGCAGGTCGATCCCGGCGAATGCGAAAGCGGGTCCCGCAAATTGCCCCGTCAACGCCGCCTGGAGTGCGCGGGCATCGCTGCGGGAGACCTTGTTCTGGATCGTGATGTGGAAGCGTGGGCGGCTCTCGTCGGCAAGGCCCAGCAGGCCATGCAGCGCTTGTGCGAGATCGGCATGGAGCGCCTCCAGGGCCGGGCTGTGGACTGCAATGGCCGTGCCGGTGCCCAGGTCCAGCACGCCGGCAAGCTGCGCGGCTGGCGGTGGTGCAGCGGCGCAAGCGCGGGCAACCAGGCGATGCACTTCGTTGAGAGCCGAAGGCGGCAGCGCGTGAAACAGGGTGACATGCGCGGGCACATGGTTGCGCTCTGGCGGGTAGTGCGCGCGGCGCAGGCCCTGCATCTGGCCAAAAAGCGCGGCGGGCAGCCGGGCGGTGAGGACCAGGGGCCCTCTCACCCGATGCACCGCCCTGCCACGCGGGAGAAATCGGAACAGCCGGAACGAGGCGCAAGCGCTTCAGGCGGCAAATCCGTAAAGCTCCTTAGGGAGCAATACTGGGTTCCCGCCGGGAATGCCAGCTTACAAATCCCCGCGTGCGCGGCGGATGGCAAACCACTTGGCCACATTGGCGTTGTGCTGCTCCAATGTATCGGCAAAGACATGGCCGCCCGTGCCATCGGCCACCATATAGAGCGCTTCGGTCTTGGCCGGATGCAGCACCGCCTCGATCGAGGCGCGGCCAGGATTGGTGATCGGCCCCTTGGGCAACCCGGTCATCGAATAGGTATTGTAATCGTTGACCGCCTGGATTTCCGACTGGCGGATGCGCCGGCCCAGCGGCTTGCCCCGCGTGATCGGATAGATGATCGTGGGATCGGCCTGAAGGAGCATGCCCTGGCGCAAGCGGTTGGAATAGAGCCCGGCCACCATCTTGCGTTCGGTGGGCTTGCCGGTTTCCTTTTCGACGATTGAGGCCAGAATCACCGCGTCCTGCGGGGTCTTGGCAACGGTATCGGGGCTGCGCTTGGCCCAAAGCTCTGCCACGGTCTTGGCCATGGCTGCCTGCATCCGCGCCAGCACGGCCTTGCGCGGTTCGCCCCGGCGGAATTCATAGCTGTCGGGCAGCACGGTGCCTTCGTCCGGCACATCGACCGTGCCGGTCAGCAGCGGCTGGGCCATCAGGCGTTCCTGCACCATGATCGAAGGCATGCCTTCGGGCACGGTGACCAGGCGGCGCAGGGTGCCCTGCTCGCCTTGCAGGATCTGGAGGATGGTCGACCCGCTGGCATGGGCCGGCAAGTTGAACTCGCCGGCCTTGATCGGCGCCTTGTCACCCAGCAGGCGTGCCCGCGCGCGGAACGTGGTGGCAGAAGCGACGGCACCCTCGGCGGCCAGCTTGTCGGCAATGGATGCCACGCTGGCGCCATCGGGCACGATAAATGCGGTGTCTTTGGCCAGCGGGCCAGGGCCATACCAGCCCCACAGGAAATGCGTGCCCCAGGCTGCTGCAAGCAGGAGCACGCCCAGGATGACCAGTCGGACCGTACCGATGCGGGCAATCATGGGCGTGCGCTTCCTTGGTTTACGGCCTTGGGGCTTGCGACGGTGTTTGGCCTTGCGGCTCAAACCGCCTTCATGATCAGGCTGGCGTTGGTGCCGCCAAAGCCGAACGAGTTGTTCAGCACCGCACGCACCTGGCGCTTCTTGGCCACGTGCGGCACCAGGTCCACGCCCTCGGTCCCCTCGTCCGGATTATCGAGGTTGAGCGTGGGGGGCACGATCTGGTCGCGGATGGCCAGGATGCAGAAGATCGCTTCCACGGCGCCCGCGCCACCCAGCAAGTGGCCGATGGCCGACTTGGTGCTGCTCATCGACGCGCCGGAAAGATCGTTGCCCAGCACGCGCTTGACCGCGCCCAGCTCGATCGTGTCGGCCATGGTCGAGGTACCATGGGCGTTGACGTAATCGATGTCGCCCGCTTCCATCCCCGCCTTGCGCAGTGCCATGCGCATGGCGAGTTCGGCGCCCTTGCCTTCGGGATGCGGGGCAGTGACGTGATAGGCATCGCCCGAGAGGCCATAGCCCACCACTTCGGCATAGATCTTGGCGCCGCGTGCCTTGGCGTGCTCGTATTCCTCCAGCACGACCACGCCCGCGCCTTCGCCCATCACGAAACCGTCGCGGTCCTTGTCATAAGGGCGGCTGGCCTGTTCGGGGCGGTCGTTGAAGCTGCAGTTGAGCGCGCGCGCCTGGGCAAAGCCGGCCACGCCCAGCGGGTTGATGGTGCTTTCCGCGCCGCCCGCCAGCATCACGTCGGCGTCGCCATCCTTGATCATGCGCGCGGCATCGCCGATCGAGTGGGCGCCGGTGGAACAGGCCGTGACGACGGCGTGGTTGGGGCCCATCAGGCCATACTTGATCGAAACCTGGCCGGAGATCAGGTTAATCAGGCGGCCGTGGACGAAGTGCGGAGAAACGCGGCCGGGGCCTTTCTCGTGCAGGACGATCGATTCGCTCTCGATGCCCGGCAGTCCGCCGATGCCCGAGCCGATCGAGCAGCCGGTGCGCATCTTGAGGTCATCATCCATGTCCACCAGGCCGGCGTCTTCGAGCGCCTGGCCAGCGGCATCGATGCCATAGACGATGAAGGGATCGACCTGGCGCTGAATCTTGTGGTCGACTCGCTTGCCCGCATCGAAACCATACGGATGGTCGGCCGGCTTCACTTCGCAGGCGATCTGGCACTTCTGGTTGCTGGCGTCGAACCGGGTAATCGGCCCGGCGCCAGACTTGCCGGCAAGCAGATTCGCCCAAACGGTTTCCACGTCCGCGCCCAGCGGGGTGACAAGGCCGAGGCCGGTTACGACGACACGACGCATTCTATTCTCCGCAAAATCACAAACGAACAGGCCCAGCCCCGCAGAAATGGGGACTGAGCCTGCCGAATTCCTCCCCTGCCCGGCCCGCGATTGCAGGCCGGAACGGATGGGGAAGCGGGGCGATCAGCCCTTGTTTTCGTCGATGTACTTGATCGCGTCCGAAACGGTCGAGATCTTCTCGGCCGCATCGTCGGGGATTTCCACACCGAATTCTTCTTCAAAGGCCATGACCAGCTCGACGATGTCGAGCGAGTCAGCGCCGAGATCGTCGATGAAGCTGGCGTCTTCAGTGACCTTGTCGGCCTCGACGCCGAGGTGCTCGACGACGATCTTCTTAACGCGGTCGGCGGTATCGCTCATTATATGCCCCTTCGCAGGAAACAGGTTGGCAGGAAACTTGTTGGTGGTCGCGGGTCAGGCATCGCCCTAATAGGCTGTTGAACCGCTGGCAAGAGGCGCCCGCATCGTGGCCTACAAGGCGTGAGACACGAGCGCCGGTCGGAACGCGGTGCCGATCAGCCCTTGGGCTGCTCGACAACGCGAATATTGAGTTCCCGCAACTGCTTGGGTTCGGCCGGCGACGGCGCCCCCATCAGCAGGTCTTCGGCCCGCTGGTTCATCGGGAACAGGGTGATTTCGCGCAGGTTCTGCGCCCCGCACAGCAGCATGACGATGCGATCGACGCCTGCGGCCATCCCGCCGTGGGGCGGCGCGCCATACTGGAATGCGCGATAGAGCCCGCCAAAGCGTTCTTCCACGTCGGCCTTGGTCAGGCCCACGATCTCGAACGCCTTGACCATGGTTTCGGGCGACTGGTTGCGGATCGAACCCGAGGCGATCTCGAAGCCGTTGCAGACCAGATCGTACTGGAAGGCCTTGATCGTCAGCGGGTCCTGATGGGTCAGCGCGTCCATCCCGCCTTGCGGCATCGAGAACGGGTTGTGGCTGAATTCCACCTTCTTGTTGTCTTCGTCCCATTCATAGAACGGGAAGTCGACGATCCAGCAAAGCTTGTAGGTGCCTTCATCCACCAGGCCGAGCTGCGCGGCCACGCGGTTGCGCGCCAGGCCCGCCAGCTTGGCGGCCTGGTCGGCCTTGCCGGCAGCAAAGAACAGCCCGTCGTTCTCGCCCAGGCCCAGCTGCGCATAGAGCGCGGCCATGCCTTCGGCCCCGTGATTCTTGGCAATCGGCCCGCCGAACTCGCCACCCTTGCGGGTGACATAGCCCAGGCCCGCATGGCCTTCGGCGCGCGCCCAGTCGTTCATCTCGTCGAAGAACTTGCGGCTCTTGTCGGCGGTGTTCGGGGCGGGAATCGCGCGAACCACGCCGCCGCCGCCCACGATCTTCTCGAACAGGCCAAAGCCGGACTGGGTGAAGTGGTCGGAAACGTCGGTGATGATCAGCGGGTTGCGCAAGTCGGGCTTGTCCGAACCGTACTTGAGCATCGCTTCGTCATAGGGGATGCGCGGGAACTGGCCAATCGGCGTCACCGGCTTGCCCTGGGCAAAAGCCTCGAACACACCGCCGATCACCGGCTCCATGGTTTCCCAGACTTCTTCCTGGGTCACGAAGCTCATTTCCAGGTCGAGCTGGTAGAATTCGCCCGGCAGGCGATCGGCGCGCGGGTCTTCGTCGCGGAAGCACGGCGCGATCTGGAAATAGCGGTCGAAGCCCGCCACCATCAGCAGCTGCTTGTACTGCTGCGGCGCCTGGGGCAGCGCATAGAACTTGCCGGCGTGGATGCGGCTCGGCACCAGGAAGTCGCGCGCGCCTTCCGGGCTCGATGCCGTCAGAATGGGCGTGGAATATTCGGTGAAGCCAGCGCCTTCCATGCGGCGGCGCATGTCGGAAATGATCCGGGTGCGCGTAACGATGTTGGCATGCAGCGTCTCGCGGCGCAGGTCGAGGAAGCGATAGCGCAGGCGGATATCCTCGGGATATTCCTGCTCGCCAGCCACCGGCATGGGCAGTTCTTCCGCAGCCGAAAGCACCGTGACGGCCTTGGCGAACACTTCGATCGCGCCGGTCGCCAGGTTGGCGTTGACGGTCGCCTCATTGCGTGCCTTGACCACGCCTTCGATGGTGACGACGCTTTCCACCCGCACGCCTTCGAGCAGCGGCAAAGCGGCGCTGTCGCTATCGGCCACGATCTGCGTGATGCCGTAGTGATCGCGCAGATCGACGAACAGCACGCCGCCGTGGTCGCGCTTGCGATGCACCCAGCCCGAGAGGCGAACGTTTTCGCCGACATGCTCGCGCGAGAGGGCGCCGCAGGTGTGGGAACGATAAGGATGCATCGAAACTCTTTCCATTCGGTCTGCAATAAGGCAGGTGAGACAGGCTTAATGTCTGGCGCGGCCAAGAGGCGATGGCCGCGCTTTTGTCAAGCCGCCGCTCCCGGACGGGAGCACCACCGGCCCCAGGTTGCCAAGGGTGTTTTGTGCCCCTGGCGGCATCGGGCCATACAGAAAAGAACGATGAAGATACATCCGCTGATTACCACGACCGCCGCGCTTGCCGATCTGTGCGAGCGGCTGGCCAAGTCAGACTTCGTCACGGTCGACACCGAGTTCATGCGCGAGAACACCTACTGGCCGGAATTGTGCCTGGTGCAGATCGCCAACGAGGAGGAAGCCGCCGCGATCGATCCGCTGGCGCCTGGCATCGACCTGTCCCCGCTGCTCAACCTGCTGGTGGACAACGAGGACGTGCTCAAGGTCTTCCACGCCGGCGGGCAGGATGTGGAAATCATCTTCAACCTGTCGGGCCGCACCCCGCACCCGATCTTCGACACCCAGATCGCGATGATGGCTCTCTCGCAAAGCGAGCAGATCGGCTATTCCAACCTGGTCGAAGCGTGGCTGGGCCTCTCGATCGACAAGGGCGCGCGCTTTACCGACTGGTCGCGCCGCCCCCTTACCGAGCGGCAGATCGAATATGCCATCGGCGATGTCACCCATCTGTCCAAGATCTTTCCCCGGATGCTCAAGCGCCTGATCAAGACCGGCCGCGGCGAGTGGCTGGACATCGAGATGGAAAAGCTGGCCGACCCGGATAACTATCGCAACGACCCGGCCAAGGTGTGGGAAAAGATCCGCCCGCCCAGCCGCAATCCCGCCGTGCTCGGCCGCCTGCGGGCGCTCGCTGCCTGGCGCGAGGCCGAGGCGATGGACAAGAACATCCCGCGCGGCCGCATCATGCGCGATGAAACCCTGGCCGACATTGCCAGCCACCCGCCGCGCGAGCAGCATGAGCTGACCAAGGTGCGCGGCCTCTCCACCGGTTGGAAGGACAACGACATCGGCCGCCGCCTCATGCAAACCCTGGCCGATGCCAAGCCCCTGACCGAGGCGGAAATGCCGCCGCGCGCGCCGCGTGGTGCGCCACTCGGCAAGGAAGGCGCGCTGGTGGCCGACCTGCTCAAGCTGCTGCTCAAGATTCGCAGCCGCGAGATCGACGTGGCCGCCCGGCTTTTGGCCCGCAGCGACGACCTGGAGGCGTTGGCCGCCGGGCAGCGCAAGGGACTGGCCCTGCTGGAAACCTGGCGCTACGAACAGTTCGGCCGCGATGCGCTGGAACTGGTTGAAGGGCGATTGGCCTTTGCCGTGGTGAACGGCAAGCTCAAGATGGCGCATATCGATCATATCGGCGGCAATGGTGCATCCGCAACGCAAGCCGAACCGGAAGAGCCCGCCGGGGAATGAGCACGTACCTGCCCACGCTCAAGCAGTTGCAATATCTGGTCGCGCTGCACGAGCATGGCCACTTCGGCAAAGCGGCCGATTCGTGCTTCGTGTCGCAGTCCACGCTTTCGGCCGGGCTGCGTGAGCTCGAATCGCTCCTCGGCGTGACGCTGGTGGAGCGTACGCGGCGCGTGGTGCGCTTCACCCCGCTGGGCAACCAGGTGGTGGCTAAGGCGCATCGCCTGCTGCGCGAGGCGGAGGAGCTTTCCGAACTCGTGCAGTCTCACGGCGTGCCGCTGGCGGGCGAACTACGGATGAGCGTGATCCCCACGATCGCGCCGTTCCTGCTGCCGCGCATCCTGCCCCGCCTGCGCCACGATCGCCCGCAGTTGAAGCTGTTCCTGCGCGAGGAGCCCAGCGCGGCAGCGATCGAATCGCTCCATCATGGCCGCGCCGATTGCGTGCTGCTGGCCCTGCCCTTCGCCACCGGCGAAGTGGACATGGCGCCTCTCTTCAGGGACCGGCTCTATGTCGCGTTCCCGCAAGACGATCCACGCAATCCGCCCGAGACCGTGCCGCCATCGCTGATCGACGAGAATCGCCTGCTTTTGCTGGAAGACGGGCACTGCCTGAAAGAGCATGCCCTCGCCGCCTGCAACCGCCCCGAACTGCGCGCCAGCGCCACGATGATCGGCACCAGCCTGCACACTCTGGTGCAGATGGTGGACAATGGCCTGGGGCTGACCATGCTGCCCGAAATGGCGGTGGACGCCGGCATTCTCAACGGCACCAACATCGTGGCCCGGCCGCTGCAATCCGATCACGCCTATCGCGAGATCGCGCTGGTCTGGCGCAAGAACTCGCCGCGTGCCGAGGAGTTCAAGCTGCTCGCCGAAGAGTTGCGCGCGCCGTAGGCCTTCAATCCATGTGCTTGAGGCCGACGCGCAAATAATCCCAGCCGGTGATCACGGTCAGCCCGGCCGCGCCCCAGAGCGTCGCCAAGCCCACGGTATGCGGCACATTCATGGTGATCCCCGCAATGGTCAGCGTCCACCACGGCGTGGCGCCGCCCAGGATCAGCGAGCCGAGTGCGACCATCTGGAACGTGGTCTTCCACTTGGCCAGCTTGGACACCGGCACCGAGACCTGGATGCCGCCCAGGAACTCGCGCAGGCCCGAAACCGCGATCTCGCGCAGCAGGATGACGAGGCCCGCGATCACGTGCATGTCGCCCACATAGGGGCCGGTCAGCACGCCCTGCGCGGTCAGGACCAGGATCACGGCGGCGATCATGATCTTGTCGGCGATGGGATCGAGAAACATGCCCAGCTTCGAGACGGCGCCCTGCGCGCGCGCCAGGTAGCCGTCGAAATAGTCGGTCACGCCCATCAGGCAATACATCGCAAAGCCCAGGGCATAGCCGGTGGGCCAGTGCGGCCACCACAGCAGGGCCACCAGCAGCGGCACGGCGACAATGCGGGATAGCGTGAGAATGTTGGGCAGCGTCAGCATGGCTGCCTGCAATAAGACGGGCATGGCCCAGATGGAAACGGTTTGTGCACCATGTCGCGGGCAGGGTTGGGGCGCGGCTGCGGCGCGGCCATCTTGCCGTTCGCCGATGCGCCACCCATTTACGACGGGTTGCGGGGCAAATGCCACGCCGCGCTTGCCTTGCCCCTTGCCCACCGGGCTCGGGGCGCTAAGGCAGGCGGAACATTGACCAGGGATGCCCGGCAACAAGACGAATGACCACGACCACGCATCTCCTTCGCGCCCGCCGCTTCTTGCCCCTGTTCGTCACCCAGCTGCTGGGCGCGTTCAACGACAATCTGTTCAAGAACTCCATGGTCTTGTTCGTGGTGTTCAGCGTCTACAATTCGGAAAAAGCCGAAGCGCACTTCTCGGGCTTGGCAACGGCGCTGTTCATCATTCCCTTCGTGGCGCTGTCTGCCCTGTCGGGCCAGCTGGCCGACATGCGCGACAAGGCGCGCATCATCCGCATCGTGAAAACGTGCGAGATCGGGATCATGATCGTGGGCGCGGCGGGCCTGCTGCTGGCATGGAAGGGATTCCATGTCGAAGGGCTGGCCATTCCGCTGATGCTGCTGGCGCTGTTTGCCATGGGCGTCCACTCCACCTTCTTCGGGCCGATCAAGTACGCGATCCTGCCGCAGCACCTTCACGCCGATGAAGTGCTTGCCGGCACCGGCCTGGTCGAGGCAGGCACCTACCTGGCGATCCTGGCCGGCACGATCGTGGCGGGCTATATCTCCGCGCCGGCGGCAGCCGTCACCGTGGTCCTTACCGCGCTGATCGGCTTCTTCGCCGGGCGCAGCGTGCCCCCCGCGCCGCCCGAACAGGCAGACGAACCACTCGCCCTGCCCCTGCTCCGCCCGTTTCTTGCCCGCCCGCGCAATGCGATGCGGGCGCTGGGCCTGGTGCCGGTGGTCGTGGCCGACCAGGTCGTGTCGCTCTACCGCCTCGTCCATTCCACCACGCGCCATCCGCGCGTGTTCCTGGCGATTGCGGCGATCAGCTTCTTCTGGGCGGTAGGCGCGATCCTGTTCGTGCAGTTCCCGCCGCTCGCCAAGAACGTGCTGGGTTGCAGCAAGGAAGTGGCGAGCCTGTTCCTCGTGATCTTTTCGGTCGGAATCGCCATCGGCTCGATCTCGATCAACCGCCTGCTCAAGGGCACGGTCTCGGCGCGCTATGCCCCGGCCTGCGTGGTGGCGACCGGGCTGTTCGTGGCAGCCTTCCATTTCGTTTGCGCCGCCTGGCCCGTTCCCGAGCAACGCGGCCTGCTCGACCTGACAGGCTTCATCACCGCCCCGCTGGCCATTCCGCTGATCGGCACGCTGCTGGGCATTTCGATCACCGGCGGCATGTTCATCGTGCCGCTCTATGCGTTTCTCACCACCGTCGTGGAAAAATGCGAGGCGGCCCGCACGATCGCGGCCAACAACGTGGTCAACTCGGCCGCCATGCTGGTGGGCTCGCTGCTCGCCATGGGGCTGACGGCGGTGGGCGTACGGATCGTGGACCAATTGCTGCTGACCGGCGTGCTGTGCTTTGTATCGGCCTGGCTTGGCTGGCTGCTCTATCGTGCCGAACTGGCCCATTTGGGAGAGCACGAGGAACACACGTTCGAGGAAATGGCCGACAACGAACCTGTCGGCTGAGAATCAGCTGAGAAATGCCGTGATCGCCATGAAGCAGGCGCAATAGGCCATCAGGAACTCCTTCACGTCCTGAACCGTGATCCGCTTCCAGTTCATGGGCGCAGACCGCAGCGCGGCGCGTTCCATCGCGGCGATCACCTCGGGCTCGTGCACCGGCATCGGCAGCAAGACCCGCCTTGGCAGGCTGGCGCGAAACGGATGGCCGGGTGCCCGGCCAAACGAAGCGAAAGGATGTGGCGGGGCGTTGAGCATGACGAATGCTTTAACGCAAAATTAACCATGATGGCACCCGCCAACGGGCACTTTGTTGACCACCGTGCCGGGCTGGGACAGCATCATATCGGCGCGAAAAACGCTTGGTTCCGTCGCCAAAGAAAAGCGGGCCACCCTGGGAAAAGGGTGACCCGCCAACAGTTCGCAATCAGAATTCAAAGGACTGAAGTGCGACGCAATCAGACGTCGTCGCCTAGCGCGCCCTTCACCTTGCCAGCGGCTTGCTGGGTCTTGCCCTTGGCCTGCTGCGCAAGACCTTCGGCCTGAAGGCTGCCGTTGTCGGTTGCCTTGCCAGCCGCTTCCTTGACATTGCCAACGGCTTCGTTGGCCAGGCCCTTGGCGCGATCTTTGAGTTCACCCACAGTGCATCTCCTTGTTTTTAAAAGGTCGGATGCGGCCGTGAGAGGGGGGAAGCCAGCCGCATCCTTCGAAGCCAACTACGCATCAGGCGACAAGTTGGTTCCGCGCCTTGCGACGGGCCGCGTGCGCTTGCGTCAAACCGTTCCGCCAGCCATTCCCAGGATATGATCCCATTCGCTCCGCCGCACCGCGCAAACAGACAGGCGGGACAGGCGCACCAATTCCATCTCCGCAAGCTCGGGCGTGGCCTTGATCGTCTTGAGGCTGACAGGGCTGGCCAGCTTCACCACTGGCTTGACTTTCACGGCCGCCCACTTGCCTTCCGGGTCGGTCGGATCGGTGAGCCCAGGCACGCTGATGGTTGCAATGCCAACTATTTCCTTGCCGATGTTGGAGTGATAGAAGAACGTCAGGTCACCCTTCTTCATCGTCCGCAGGTTTCGAGCCGCCAGATGGTTGCGCACCCCGTCCCAGGTGCCTTCCTTTTCCTTGACGAGGTCGTCCCAGCTATACACGTCGGGTTCGGACTTCATCAGCCAAAGCTGGGTATCGGCACTGATCTCGATCATGGAAACCTGCAGAAGATAGGGACAGAGCCGCGCCCATACCGCAATTTCCCCCGGGGAGCCAAATGAACCTCGATACCCTGCCCGTCCTGTCCCTGGCTGCCGAACCAGCGGCGCTTTCACGCGATCTTGGCGCCAGTTTCCAGCAGTTCGGCTTTGCCATGGTCAAGGACCACGGCCTTGATCCCGCCCTGGTGGCGCGCGCCTGGGACTTGACGCAGCAGTTCTTTGCCTTGCCCGATGCGGACAAGCGCCGCTTGGCCATCCCCGGCATCGGCGGCGCGCGCGGCTACACGCCGTTCCGCACCGAAATCGCCAAGGGCGCCAAAGTCAGCGACCTCAAGGAATTCTGGCATGTCGGCCGCGATCTGCCGGCAGGGCACGCGCTGGCCGGCGCCATGCCGCCCAATGTCTGGCCCGATCGCCCCGCCGGTTTCCAAGAGACCTTCACCGCGCTCTATGCCGCGTTCGACCAGGTTGGCGCGCGCATCCTGTCGCGCATCGCGGTGTGGCTCGGGCTCGATGCGAACTGGTTCGATTCTGCCATAGCCGATGGCAATTCGGTGCTGCGCCTGCTGCACTATCCGCCAGTGCCCGGCGCCCCCGATGGCGCGATCCGCGCCGGCGCCCACGAAGACATCAACCTCATCACCCTGCTGCTGGGCGCCGAGGAAGCGGGCCTGGAACTGCAGGCGCGCGATGGTCGCTGGATCGAGGTTTCGCCGCCCCCCGGCGCGCTGGTGGTCAATATCGGCGACATGTTGCAACGCCTGACCAACCATGTGCTGCCGTCCACCACCCATCGCGTCCGCAACCCCGATGGCGTGCGCGCCGGATTCAGCCGCTATTCGATGCCGTTCTTCCTGCACTTGCGCAGCGATTTTGCGTTCCACACCCTGCCCCAGTGCATCACGGCGGAAAATCCCGATCGCTATCCCGCCTCGATCACCGCCGACGCATACCTGCAGGAGCGGCTGCGGGAAATTGGGCTGCGGATGTAACGGAACTGGCAAGCGCATGGTGCATTGCAGGCGTGGGACCTGTTGCACCGCACAAAAAATGGAGCGCCCATGCGCCTGCCCCTTATTCCCCCCGCTCAGCTGACAAACGACCAAAAGCCGCTTTATGAAGAGATGCGCCAAGGCATCGCCAGCAATTTCAACGCCTTCAAGGTAATCGACGATTCCGGCGCCTTGATGGGGCCGTGGAACCCGTGGCTACACGCACCGCGTATCGGCAAGGCCATCTGGGACCTTACCATGGCCCTGACGGCCGAGGCCACCATTCCCGATCGCGTGCGCCAGATCGTGATCCTGGCTGTGGGCGCACGGTTCGACGCCGCGTACGAAATCTATGCGCATGTCGCCGTGGCGGAAAAGGAAGGCATGAGTGCCCAGCGCCTCGCCACGCTGACGGCCGATCTCAAGCCGGTCGACCTTGCGGCAGACGAAAGCGTGGCGTTCGACTTGGCCTATGCTCTTGCCCGTGGCGGCGTGCTGCCAGAGCCGGTCTATGCCCTGGCGCGCGAAACGTTCGGGCAGGACGGGCTCAACGAGCTTATCTATCTGGTCGGGCTCTACGCGATGGTTTCGGTCACGCTCAATGGCTTCAACGTGCCGGTGCCTGAACGGGAATAGGCGTCCAATGCAAAAAGCCCCGCGTGCAGCGGGGCTTTTTGAAAGGGAACTGGTGGAGCCGAGGGGGATCGAACCCCTGACCTCTACAATGCCATTGTAGCGCTCTCCCAGCTGAGCTACGGCCCCACGTGTTCCTGGCAATGATCGTCCACAGGTGACGAAATCCCGGTAAAACCGGGGAAATTTCGCAGACTGGTGGAGCCGAGGGGGATCGAACCCCTGACCTCTACAATGCCATTGTAGCGCTCTCCCAGCTGAGCTACGGCCCCGAAAGTCTGCCAGCACACCCTGGGAGGTGCCCTGCCCCGCGCTCGATCAGTGCTGATCGTCGCCGGGAGCCGCGCCTCTAAGGGAGAGGCTGGCCACTGGCAAGAGGCTTTTTGTGCCGCTCGCCAATTTTCGCCGACGGCCCGGAAAATGTCCTGTGGACATCTCCGAGCCCCCTTATCGGCCTTTGACGAAAAGCTTAGTTTTCGTCGTCTTCGCCTTCGTGCGCGCCAACACCCAGGTCGTCGTCGCCGCCCAGGTCCACGTCGTTGTCGGGCGAATCGCCGTCCTCGTCGATATCCAGATCCTCGTCGGCCAGATCGACGTCGGCATCGGCCTCGACCTTCTCCTTCTGGATCTCTTCATAGGGGATCGGCTGCTTGGACTTGAGCACCGGCTCGGGATGCCAGGCGTATTTGCATTCCACGCAGGTGACCGGATCGGCATTGCCGAGGTCGTAAAAGCGGGTGCCGCACTTCGGACAGCTATGCTTGGCGCCCCATTCAGGCTTGACCATGGATAATCCTCGAAAAGCTCGCCCGCCGCCAATGAGCACGGGCCGAAAGCAAAAAAGCGTCTTGCCGAAAAACCGTCTTGGCGACGCGAAGCCCGGAAATCAAGCATGCGCACGACAGACTGCGGCGCGCGCCTTGCCATAGTGGCCGCGCGCTGTCAAAAGCCGCGCGTTTTTCCGCCTTTTATGCCAGCTTTGGAAAGAGTGATCTTGTGAGCAGCCATTCCGATCCCGCCCTCATGCGCCCCCGTCGCTTTGCCGCCCAGGGGCCGCTCAAGGGCCGGATTCGCGTGCCGGGTGACAAGTCGATCAGCCATCGCTCGATCATGCTGGGTGCCCTGGCCGTGGGCGAAACCCGCGTGACTGGCCTGCTAGAAGGCGAAGACGTGCTGTCCACCGCCGCTGCGATGCGCGCCATGGGCGCCACGATTGAACGCCAGGCCAACGGCGATTGGCTGGTGGCGGGCGTGGGCGTGGGCAGCCTGTTGCAGCCGGCCGGCGCGCTCGACATGGGCAATTCGGGCACGTCCACGCGGCTTTTGATGGGCCTGGTTGCCAGCCATCCCATCACTGCCTGCTTCGTGGGCGACGCCAGCCTGTCCAAGCGGCCGATGGGCCGCGTGATCGATCCGCTCAGCCAGATCGGCGCGCGCTTCACCACGTATCCCGGCGGGCGCTTGCCGCTGATCGTGGAAGGCGCGGCCACGCCCGTCCCTCTCACCTATCGCCTGCCGGTGGCCTCGGCCCAGGTGAAAAGTGCCGTGCTGCTGGCCGGGCTCAACACGCCGGGAATCACCACGGTGATCGAGCCGGTGCCCACGCGCGACCATTCCGAGCGGATGCTGCGCGGCTTTGGCGCCGACCTGAGCGTGGAGATCGACGCCCAAGGCGCCCGCGTGATCCGCCTGGTGGGTGAGGCGGAATTGAAGCCGCAGACCATCACGGTGCCGGGTGACCCTTCATCCGCCGCGTTCTTTGCCGTGGCCGCGCTGATCGTGCCGGGGTCTGACCTGGTGATCGAGAACGTCGGCCTCAACCCCACGCGCGCCGCGCTGTTCGACGTGCTGCGACAGATGGGCGGCAGCATCGAGGAACTCGACCGCCGCGACGTGGGCGGCGAACCGGTGGCAGACTTGCGCGTGCGCGCGTCCACGCTCACCGGAATCGAGGTCGATCCCGCCGTGGTGCCCAGCATGGTGGACGAATTCCCCGTGCTGTTCGTGGCCGCCGCCCATGCGCAGGGCCGCACGGTCACGCGGGGGCTGGAAGAGCTGCGCGTCAAGGAATCCGATCGCATCACCGTCATGAGGGTGGCCCTGGAACAGGCTGGCGCCCGCGTGCAGGAAACCGAGGACGGCCTGATCATTGACGGCACCGGCGGCGAAGGGCTGCGCGGCGCCAACAACCAGCCCGTGGCCACGCATCTCGATCACCGCATCGCCATGTCGATGGCCGTAGCCGGGCTGGCCAGCACCGGCGGCGTCGACGTGGACGACACCCGCCCTATCGCCACCAGTTTCCCGGCCTTCGAGCAGTTGATCGCCACGGCCACCGGGCAATGACGCTTTCCCCCGTGTTCGCCAATGCCTGCGGATTTGTCGGCATGGCCTGCATCATTCTGGCCTATGGCTATACAACGCGCGAAAGCGCCAATGGCCGGCAGCCCAATCCCTTCGTCCAGCATGGCACCAACCTGGCGGGCGCGGCGCTGCTGACCGTTTCGCTGATGGTCAATCTCAACCCGGCCTCGCTGGTGCTGGAAGGCTTCTGGTCGGCCATCGCGCTGTGGGGACTGGCCAAGGCGCTGCGTGAGGGAAGGACGAAAGCGCGATGATCATTGCCATCGACGGCCCCACGGCATCGGGCAAGGGCACGATCGCCCGCGCGCTGGCCAGCCACTTCGGCTTGCCGCATCTCGACACCGGCCTGCTCTATCGCGCGGTCGGTCGCCAGGTTGCGCGCAATGGCGGCAACCCGGACGATCCTGCCGATGCGCTGGCCGCCACGGGCTTTCCCGAAAGCCTGCTGGACGACCCGGAACTGCGTTCCGAAGCGAGTGGCGGACTGGCCAGCCGCGTCTCGATCCATCCGCAGGTTCGCGAGGCCTTGCTGGCACGGCAGCAGGCTTTCGCCAACCAGCCAGGCGGCGCCGTTCTCGACGGACGCGACATTGCCACCGTGATCGCGCCCCATGCCCAGGCCAAGCTGTTCGTCACCGCCAGTGTGGCCGCGCGCGCGCTGCGCCGCTGGGCCGAAATGACCGCGCAAGGCCGCACGATCACGCGCGAAGAGATCGAGGCCGATCTCGCCGCCCGCGATGCGCGCGATGCCGGCCGGGCCATTGCGCCGCTGCGCCAGGCGCCCGGTGCCGCCCTGCTCGATACGTCCGCACTGGGCCGCGAGGCGGCCATTGCGGCCGCGATTGCCCTGGTTGAGAAGCAGTTAACCAGCCAATAAACTCAAATCGCGCGATAAGGGCCAAACCCTATGGCGCCGCCCCGGCTGAAAGCGGCCCGTTTGCCACCGTTCTTCCCGGGCAAAGGCCCCTGCCCAGTGGAGAACACCATGTTTCGCAAACCAGAACTGGACGAAGCGGGACCGCGTGAAGGTGGCGCAGGCTTGACCGCCGCCACCGGCCCGGAAGCCCGCCGATTTCCCCGCGTCGGGGTGGAACTGCCGGTGCGGATCAAGCACGGGCTCGTTCGCTCCACCGTCATGCTCAAGGACCTGACACCGCATGGCGCGCGGATCGAGGGCCTGGAAAAGCAGCGCATCGGCGAACCGATCATGCTGATGCTGCCCGGCCTCAAGCCCAAGCTGGCCTTTGTCGCCTGGTCCGAACCGCTTACCTCGGGCCTGGAATTCGATCATCCCCTGCATGAAGACGTGTTTGCCACGCTGGTCAGCGATTTCGCGGTCGGACACTATCGCCGGGTGGCGCTCGGCCGCTCGCCGATCTTGCCTGTAGACGGCGCCGCCGAAATCGATCCCGTGCTGACGAACGCCAAGCGGGGCCTGCGCGACGCGGCATGAGGTTCGGGCGTTCGGGCGGGCATTCGCGTGCGTGCCTGCTGGACGCGTGCGCGCGCGACGGTTACGGGGCGGCCATGCGCCCCGCACTGCCCGCCCTTTCCTGCTGATGCCGCAACGGCTCCACCATCTCGATGCCGCGCGCGCCGTGCTGCTGCTGCTGGGCATTCCCTTTCACGTGGGCACCACCGCCACGATGATCCTGTCGCCGGGCTTGCCCGCCTGGATGGCGAACCCGGTACTGGGCGTGGGCCTCTCGTTCATTCATTCCTTCCGCATGTCGGCCTTCTTCATCCTCGCCGGCTATTTCTCGGGCATGGCGAGCGCCCGGCGCGGGCGGATGCCCTGGTTGCAAGACCGCATGATGCGCGTGGCCCTGCCCCTGGTGGCCAGCATCGCCACCCTTGCCGTGATCCAGTACCACCTCAAGGTCATGCTCTCAGCGGCATGGGCGCCCGGCCTTTATGGCTGGCCCCTGGCATTCGAGCACTTGTGGTTCCTGATCGTGCTGCTGGCGTTCATCTTCACCTATGCGTTGCGCCCCGCCCGCGCCTGGGTGGGCGATCGGATGTGGCGCCCTGTCCTGGGGCTTGACCGGGGCACCTGGCCCCTCGCCCTGCTCGCCCTGGCGGTTTGGGGCGCCGGCCTTGCCTGGGCCGGGCAGGTCCTGGGCCTGCAAGACAGCGAGACGGTGTTCGAGCAGGAACTGGTGCTGCGCTATTTCCAGTACCTGCCGGCCTTTGCAATTGGGGCGCTGGCCTGGCGCCTTCGGCTCGGCAACGCGATCTTCGCGTTTGAAGGGCGCTGGCCTTGGCTGGCCGTGCCGCCGTTGATGATCACGCATTTCCTGCTCGATCCGCTGGTGCGCCCGCACCTGGGCTGGGAAGCCGATCCGTCCGCCCCGCTCAAGGTGCTCGACGGCGCACTGGCCTGCGCGCTGGCCTATGCCATGTCGCTCGTCGTTTTCCGCGTCCTTGCCCATATGTTCGACCGGCCAAGCCGCGCGGTTTCGTTCCTGGTTGATGGGGCGATGGCGATCTATCTGTTCCACATGATCGTCACGATGCTGGTGACCCTTGCCCTGTTCTCGCTCGGCGCGGCTGCCTGGCCGTTTCCCACGCTGCAGTGGCTGGCGGTCTCCGTGCTCGTATTGGCGCTGTCTGTCCTGGTGTTCCTCAGCGTGCGGCAGGTTCCGCTGCTGGCGATCGTCTTTGGCGGCCAGCGTGTTGTGCGCCCTGCGCCCCCTGCGCCGCAGTGAAAACGGGGCTTCGCGCCTTGCATTTGCGCGCAAAAGGGCTAAGGGCCACCTTCCCTTTGCGCGAATCGCGCGGGGGATCTTGAAGAAAGCCGGAGGGGCCCCGCAATCCCGCGGACAAGCCAGCGATCGGTTAGACTAGATAAAAGGACGCAGAGCATGCCGCTTTACGAGCATGTCTTTCTGGCGCGCCAGGATCTGAGCCAGGCTCAGGTCGATGCGCTTGCCGCCGCCGCCACCGAAATTGTGGAATCGAACGAAGGCAAGGTCACCAAGACCGAAACCTGGGGCCTGCGCTCGCTGGCCTACAAGATCCAGAAGAACCGCAAGGCGCACTTCGTGATGCTCAACATCGAGGCCCCCGCGGGCGTCGTGGCCGAGCTGGAACGCCAGACCGCGATCAACGAAGACGTCATCCGCTACATGACCGTGCGCGTGGACGAACACGAAGCCGGCCCGTCGGTCATGATGCGCAAGAACGACCGCGAGCGCAGCCGTCGCCGCGAACGCGAAGGGGAATAAGCCATGGCTCGTCCGTTTTTCCGCCGTCGCAAGAGCTGCCCGTTCTCGGGCAAGAACGCCCCGAAGATCGACTACAAGGACGTGCGCCTGCTCCAGGGCTTCATGTCCGAACGTGGCAAGATCGTCCCGTCGCGCATCACGGCCGTTTCGGCCAAGAAGCAGCGTGAGCTGAGCCAGGCGATCAAGCGCGCCCGGCACATCGGCCTCCTGCCCTACATCGTGAAGTAAGGAGCGCCAGCCATGCAGATCATCCTGCTCGAGCGCATCGAGAAGCTGGGCTTCATCGGTGACGAAGTGACCGTCAAGGACGGTTACGCCCGCAACTTCCTGTTGCCCAACAAGAAGGCCCTGCGCGCCAACGACGCGAACCGCAAGGTTTTCGAAGCCAACCGCGCCCGCATCGAAGCTGAAAACGCGGCTCGCCGCGAAGAAGCCAAGGGCGAAGCCGGCTCGGTCGAAGGCAAGGAAGTGGTGCTCATCCGCGCCTCGTCCAACTCCGGCCAGCTCTATGGTTCGGTTTCGGTGCGTGACATCGTCGATGCCCTGGTTGCCGATGGCGCCAAGGTTTCCAAGTCGATGATCGTGCTCGAACGCCCGATCAAGACCATCGGCCTGTTCGAAGTGCGCGTGTCGCTGCACCCCGAAGTGTCGGTCAACGTCAAGGTGAACGTCGCCCGTTCGCCCGACGAAGCCGAACTGCAGTCGAAGGGTGTCGACGTGATCGACGCCATGTTCGAAGGCGACACCGGTGGCTTCACCGAAGAATACGATCCCAATGCAGAGCCGGGCGAAATCCCGGCCGACCTGCTCGACGAAGAAGAGGCGCAAGCCTGATTCTCTCGAGCGGCGCCACGGCATCGCAAAGAGGGCGTCCCATCCGGGGCGCCCTTTTTTGTTGGGCGCCATGCCGCCGCTGGCTGCCCTTGCGCTGTCATCACCCGGCGCTAAACCAGAACCATGAACGCAAGCGATATTTTCACCGCCACGTCTCCTGCCGCCCTCGTTGCCGAACTCGCCACCCGCTATGAAGCGGCCTGCGGGCGGCTGCGAACCGACATTGCGCGGTTCATCGCCGACGGCACTTTGCCCGATCCCGCCGATCGCCAGGCCGGAGCCTATTGCTACCCCGAATTGCGGCTGCATTTTACCGGCATCAGCCACGGCACGGCCGCAGGGCGTGCTTTCGGCCGCCTGACCCGCGCGGGCAGCTATACCACCACGATCACCCGCCCCACGCTCTTTGCCGATTACCTGGAAGAGCAGCTCGGCCTCCTGCTGGCAGACTACGAGGTCAGGCTCGAGGTGGCGACATCGGCACAGGAAATCCCGTTCCCCTATGTTGTCGATGGCAGCCTGGGCTTCGGCACGATTTCGCCCAATGCGCTGGCACAGCATTTTCCGACGACCGACCTTGCCCACATCGGCGACGAAATCGCCGACGCGCTCGACGGCAGCCTGGATGGCACCGCCGGCCCGGCGCCGCTGGCGCTGTTCGACGGACTGCGCACCGATTTCAGCCTGGCGCGCCTAGCGCACTACACCGGCACCAATCCGGCCGATTTCCAACGCTACATCCTGTTTACGAACTATCACCGCTATGTCGATGAATTCGTTGACTGGGCCGGGCGACAACTGGGGCAGGACGATTTCACCGCATTGACCGGCGCGGGCGGGCTCGCTCTCGATGCGTCAACGCCCCACGCGCGCGAGCGGCTGTCGGACACGGCATGGCGGCGCCACCAGATGCCCGCCTATCACCTGATCCGCCCGGATCGTTCGGGCATTACCCTGGTGAACATCGGTGTCGGGCCGTCCAACGCCAAGACGATCTGCGATCACCTGGCCGTGCTGCGTCCCGAAGCCTGGCTGATGATCGGCCACTGCGGCGGTCTGCGGCCCACCCAGAAGATCGGCGACTATGTTCTGGCCCACGCCTATCTGCGAGACGATCATGTGCTGGACGATGTTCTGCCGCCCGAAATTCCGGTGCCCGCGATCGCCGAAGTGCAGGTCGCGCTGGCCCAGGCCGCCGAGGTGGTCAGCGGCAGCGGCGGCGCCGATCTGAAAACGCGGATGCGCACCGGCACGATCGTCACGACCGACGATCGCAACTGGGAGCTGCGCTATGCCCATTCGGCCCGGCGCCTAAGCCTTAGCCGCGCAGTGGGGATCGACATGGAAAGCGCGACGATCGCGGCGCAAGGCTATCGCTTCCGCGTGCCATATGGCACGCTGCTCTGCGTGTCGGACAAGCCGCTGCACGGCGAAATCAAGCTGCCGGGACAGGCCAACCGCTTCTATGAAGAGGCGATTGCCGCCCACCTCGAAATCGGCACGACGGCCTGCGCCCTGTTGCGGGCGGAAGGGGATCGCCTGCACAGCCGCAAGCTGCGCGCATTCAACGAGCCGCCGTTCCGGTAAGGTGCGCACCCAAACGCGCTGTCTGACATCAAAAGCATCGTCACCCCGGGCTTGACCCGGGGTCCAGGGCGCTGGCTGGCGCCGCAGTTGGGCTCACACTGGATCCCGGATCAAGTCCGGGATGACGAAGTGCAAGGCATCTTTCAGCGCGCAGCGCTGGCCAGTTGCGGATGGCCCCCGCTGGCCGGAAACACTTCGCTGCCGATCGAATCGAGCGCGAGGCGATAGGATTTGACTACCATGGCAAATACCGAGGCATCGATGCCGCTGCCGGTGATCACGTCCCAGGAAACGGTGACGGACTTGTCTGCCGCCACGGAAACCGCGCCAAAGCGGTTGGCATTGACGAACGCCACCGCCTTTTCCGCGCTGAACGGCCGTTCCGGATTGAAGCTGCTGGAAAACTGCAACGATTGGCAACTGGCATGGGTTACATCGTTGCAATCATAGAAAACAACTTGCGAATGCCAGCCGCCGATATCGGCGTTCACCAGCGGATCGCCCGACGGGTCCTGCCCCAAGGCCGCCTGATAACCCTGCGCTTTGAGCGCCGTGACCACGCTTGCCGGCGTCATCGCCGAAACGGTTTCCGCGCTTGCACAAGGCGCCGTGGCCAGCATGATGCCGGCCACAACGGCGCAAGCAATGGCGGGAAGTTTGATTTCCATCCCCAGCATCCTCAACATGTATTTTTGTTTGTTGAGGAAAGGGTCTCACACTCGCCCAATGCTGGCAAGCGCGTAAATGCACCCGTGCGCATCGGGTCATCTGGCCGGGCCCAACGCGAGCCCGGCCAGATGACCCTGTCATGCTGCCGAATGCATCACCGAACCTACCAGCCGCAGTCCGCGCCCGCGTTCTGCTTTTTGAGCCAGGCCGAAAGCGGCGCGAAATAGCGCAGCATGGCCGCGCCGCTCATCTCGCGCGTGCCGGTGAACGCTTGCAGCGCATCGGGCCATGGCTTGGAAGCGCCCATCTTGAGCATCGCGTCAAGCTTCGCGCCGACCTTGGGATTGCCATAGAAGCTGCACCGGTGCAGCGGCCCCTTCCAACCGGCCTGCTTGCACGCGGCTTCGTAGAACTGGAACTGCAGGATTCGCGCCAGAAAATAGCGGGTATAGGGCACGCCGGCCGGCACATGGTACTTGGCGCCCGGATCGAACGCATCTGCCCCGCGCGGCCCGGGCGGCACTACGCCCTGGTACTGCAGCCGCATGTCGTTCCATGCCTTTTCATAGGTATCGGGCGTGATCTGTCCGGAAAACACGCCCCAGCGCCAGCGGTCGATCAACAGGCCGAACGGCAGGAACGCCACCTTGTCCATCGCCTGGCGCAGCAGCAGGCCGATGTCCTTGTCAGGCCCCGGCACCTTGGCAGGATCGAGCAGACCCAGCTTCACGAGGTAATCGGGCGTGATCGACAGCGCCATCGTATCCCCGATCGCCTCGTGGAAGCCGTCGTTGGCCCCTTCCATGTACCAGCGCGAAGGCTGGATGTTGTAGGCGCGCTGATAGAAATTGTGCCCCAGCTCATGGTGTATCGTCACGAAGTCCGATGCGTCCACCTTGATGCACATCTTGATCCGCAGATCATCGACATTGTCGATGTCCCAGGCCGAGGCATGGCACACCACCTCGCGATCGCGTGGCTTCACGAATTGCGAACGCTGCCAGAACGTGCCCGGCAGTGGCTGGAAACCAAGCGACGTGTAAAACTGCTCGCCCGTCTTGACCATCTTCAAGGGGTCATAGCCCCTGTCCTTGAGCAGGCCGGTCAGGTCATAGCCGATATCGCCGGCGCCCTGCGGCGCGACCACATCATAGATGCTGCCCCATTCCTGTGCCCACATGTTGCCCAGCAGGTCTGCCCGGATCGGGCCCTTCGTGGGCTGCACGGCATCGCCATACTTGGCATTGAGCTTGCCGCGCACATAGCAGTGCAACTGCTGGTACAGCGGCCGCACTTCGCCCCACACCTTTTCGGTCAGCGCGGCAAACTGGTCGGGGCTCATGTCGTAGTTCGCGCGCCACAGCGCGCCGGTATCGGCATAGCCCAACTCGCGCGCGCCGGCATTGGCGATATCGACCATCCGGGCATAGTCCGCCTTCATCGGCGTGCCCACGCTGTCGTGCCACGATAGCCACATTTCCTTCAACTCGTCGGGATTGCGATTGGTGGCCATCGCTTCCTCGATATCGCTGCCGTTGATCGGCTGGCCGCGCAGCGTGCCATGGCCCTTGCCATAGATGCCCTGGATGCGCGCCTGCAGCGCCGAAAACTGCTCCGCCGCGCCGGGCGTGGACGGCGCCGGGCTGGTGATCTGGGTGCGGATCATCGTCAGCTTGCGCAGGGTTTCGGGCGAAAGCCCCGGCACCTTGGCGAAATCGGCCGCCTGCTTGGCTTGGCTTACCTGCAGCTTGCTCATGGCCGCGCCGGCATCGGCGGTGATCTGCGCGGTGTCGTCGTTGATGTAGGTCTGGTAAACCCACTCGGCATGGCCAGATGTGACGGTCTGGTCGGCATAGGCCTTGTCGGCCTTGGCCAGCCAGGCATCCACATCAGCAGGCGTGGGCACCGGTGCGGTTTGCGCGGCGGCCGGCAGGGCCATCGCGGCCGCCACCAGCGCAAGGGTGGAAACGAGGGTTCTCATGAATGGGCACTCCCTGGGGGACACGCCGGGTTTTGCGCCCGGCCATGCTGCAAGGGGTGCCGCCCAAACGGCTTCCGGTCAAGCCGAAGTGGTCAGGAATGAAACCAGTTCCGCGCCCAGTTCCGGCCGGGTGACGCAGCCCATGTGCGTGCCGGGAATGGTGGCACGGCGCGCGTCGGGCAAGGCAGCGGCCAGATTGTCGGCACTGCCGTTGTCGTTGTCCTGATCCCCGCACAGCACCAAGGTGGGCATCGCAATCGCCGCCAGCGCGGCCGGATCGGTGTCTTCCATGGCGCCGATCAGCTGGCGCACGGCCACCCGGTCCACACCGCTCGATTTCAGGAACTGCTGCGAAAGATAGGCAGGATCGCCCGGACGGATCGTGCCGAACCGGTCGATCACATCGCGGAAGAATTCCAGGCGCTGGTTCCAGCCGGCCAATCCTTCCAGCCCCATCCCGGCCAGCACCAGCTTGCGGGGCGCAAGCCCTGCTATCACGCTGCGCGCCGCCGTGCGGGCGCCCAGGGAAAAGCCAACCAGATCGAAATCGGCCAGCCCCAGCCCGTCCACCAGCGCGGCCACATCACGCGCCAGAACATCACTGGGATAGGCAGCCGGATCGTGCGGCGCGGCGCTTTGGCCGTGCGCGCGCAGATCGGGCATCAGGCAGCGGAAGCCGGCGGCGGCAAGCTGCGCGGCCGTGCCAAACTTCACCCAATTGATCTCTGCCGATGAAAACAGTCCGTGCAACAGGATGACCGGCCGCCCCTCACCCAGCTGGTGCAGCGCCAGTTCCGCCCCATCGAACCCTGCGAAGAACGTGGTCGTCTTGTCCATCAGCTCAACAACTTGATCCCGGAAATCAGCAATACGGCGGCCAGCGCCGGCCGCAGGACACGGTCGGGCGCACGCGTGGACAACAGGCTGCCGATGATCACGCCGGGAATGGAGCCGAGCAACAGCGCAGCCAGCAAGAACAGGTTAACGTCACCGATGATCCAATGGCCAAAGCCGGCCACCAGGGTCAACGGCACGGCATGGGCAATGTCGCTGCCCACGATACGGGCAATGCGCAGGCCGGGATAAAGCAGCAGCAGTGCCGTCACGCCGATGGCGCCTGCGCCCACCGAAGAGAGCGTTACTGCCACACCCAGCAGCATCCCCAGCAGCACCGTAGCCCAGGGCGCCCGCACGGCGGCGGCGTCTTCGTGCGCATTCTTCTGGGCAAAGGCGGCAATCTGCTTCTGGAACAGCGTGGCCAGCGATGTAAGGATCAGCATTCCGCCAAGGACCAGCAGCATGATCTTGTTGGCCGACGCCGGCGGCCGGCCCAGGCTGGAAATGACGGTGAGCGTGATGAGGGCGGCCGGTACGCTACCCATCGCCAGCCGCACCACGATCCGCCAGTCCACGCTGTCGCGCTTGCCGTGCACGACCGAACCGACCACTTTGGTCATCGAGGCGAATAACAGGTCCGTGCCGACGGCCGTTCCGGGGTTGATCCCGAAGATCAGCACGAGGATCGGCGTCATCAACGAACCGCCGCCCACGCCGGTCAGGCCCACGAGAATGCCCACCAGCAGGCCGGCAACCGCGTGCAGCGCATCGAAGTGTTCGAGCATTATCCCTCCGGCAGCGTGCAAAGACCAACCTGGCCCTTGAACGGCGGCCATACTGGCGAGGGGTGCGCTTCGGCAATGCCTGATGCACCAATCTCTAGTTTTGGGGTTGGCATTCTTTCTTTTACGCCCCGCATGCGCAACCCCTGCCGCATCGGCCTGCCGTGCATCGCGCACATCGCGGAGACGGAGCGCATCATATTGACGACGAAGCGAAAGGCCCGCGGAACGTCAGCCCAAGGATGCGGTTCCCCCGCCAACAAGGCCAGCAATGGCCATCCTAATCAGGAGTTGGTTCGATGAGCAAGAGCAAGATGATCGCGCCGCTGATGGCTGCCACCGCCATGATTGCCGGGTTCTCCGCCCCCGCCCATGCAGAAGGCAAGGCCGATCGCGCGCGCCAGGCGATTGCCGCTGCGCAGGCCAAGATCGACACCGCCGAACAGTTGGGCACGGCCGAATACCGCCCCGGCGAAACGGCGCAGGCCAAGGCGGCCCTCGCCCACGCCCAGGAAAACCTGTCGGCCGGTCACAAGCCCGAAGCAATTGACGATGCCATCCACGCTTCGGCCCTGGCCGATACCGCCATCGGCATGATGCAAAAGCACAAGGCCGAAATGGCCGACCGCCAGTCCGCCGCCGCCGTGGCCGATGCCCAGGCGCAGGCCCAAGCCGCGCAGACCCAGGCTGACGCCGCCAATGCCCGCGCCGACGTGGCAACCGCCGCCGCGCAGTCTTCGGCCGCCGATGCCGCCGCGGCCCGCCAGGCCGCAACCGTGGCGATGACCACGCCGACGCCCGCCCCGGCCACGGTCGAAACCACGGTGACGACACAGGGCGCTGCCCGCGCGCCGGTGAAGAAGGTGACCGTGCGCAAGGTCGCCCGCCGCACCACGCACGCGCCGGTGCGCACCGCATCGGCCAGCGGCACGGTGACCACGACCACCAAGATCTCGCAGTAAGCAAACGGCCCCGGTATCCAGTGCGGATACCGGGGCCTTTCAGCGCCAGCTTGAATTGGCTGCGATCAGCCCTTCTTGAGGTGGCGGCGGCCCAGCAGTTCGGCAATCTGCACCGCGTTGAGCGCAGCGCCCTTGCGCAGGTTGTCCGACACGCACCACAGCGACAGCCCGCTATCGACCGTCGGGTCTTCCCGCACGCGCGAAACGTAGGTGGCATAGTCGCCCACGCATTCGACCGGGGTGACATAGCCACCGTTCTCGCGCTTATCGACCAGCATCACGCCCGGCGCTTCGCGCAGCACGTCCTGGGCTTCGGCAGCCGAGATTTCGTTCTCGAATTCCAGGTTGATCGCTTCGGAGTGGCCGATGAACACCGGCACGCGCACGCAGGTGGCGGTGACCTTCACCTTGGGATCGAGGATCTTCTTGGTTTCGGCCACCATCTTCCACTCTTCCTTGGTCGAGCCATCGTCCAGGAACGAGTCGATATGCGGAATCACGTTGAACGCGATCTGCTTGGTAAACTTCCGGGGCTCCACCTGGTCACCCACGAAGATCGCGCGGCTCTGCTCGAACAGCTCGTCCATGCCTTCCTTGCCCGCGCCCGAAACGGACTGGTAGGTCGCCACGACCACGCGCTTGATCTTGGCCTTGTCGTGCAGCGGCTTGAGCGCCACGACCATCTGCGCGGTGGAGCAGTTGGGATTGGCGATGATGTTGCGCGCCTTGTACCCGTCGATCGCCTCGGGGTTCACTTCGGGCACCACCAGCGGCACGTCCGGGTCCATGCGGTAGAGCGACGAGTTGTCGATCACCACGCAGCCCTGCGACGCGGCCTTGGGCGCATAGATCTTGGTCGGCTCGGAACCGGCGGCAAACAGGGCGATGTCCCAGCCGGTGAAGTCGAAATGCTCGACATTCTGCACCTTGAGCTTCTTGCCGGTCTCGCCGAAGTCGATCTCGATCCCATGCGAGCGCGAAGAGGCCAGCACCGCGATCTCGTCGATCGGGAATTCGCGCTCGGCCAGGATGTTGAGCATCTCGCGGCCGACATTGCCCGTCGCACCCACCACTACAACCCGATAACCCATGGTAACTCTCACTCCTTGCGGGCGCCTGAAATCGCCCGGTCCTTAGTCGCTGGTTCCAACCAGCGAAAGCGAAAGGGGCTTCCCCCCGGAAAACTTGTTATTTGCCGGCGCCCGCCCCGTTGCGATCGAGGAAGCGGAACATCGTTTCATAGAGATGCTGGCTCACCTTGGGCCCGCTGATGCGGTGGGTGTAGCCGGGATAGAGCATCATCTCGAACGGCACCGCCTCGCCCTGCATCTTGGCGATCAGCGCAGAGCTGTTCTCGAACACCACGTTGTCGTCAGCCATGCCGTGCACCAGCAGCAGTGGATCGCGGATCTGGCTTGTCCGCTCCAGCGCGCCGGCGGCCTTGTAGACTTCTGGCACCTGCTTGGGATTGCCCAGGTACCGCTCGGTATAAGTGGTATCGTACAGCTCCCACTTGGTCACCGGCGCCACAGCGATGCCCGCCGCCCAGACGCCGGGATGCGCCTCCAGCATCTTGATCGTCATATAGCCGCCATAGGACCAGCCGAAGGTGCTCACGCGCTTGGGGTCCACATAGGGCTGGGTTTTCAGCCATTGTGCCCCGGCCAGCTGGTCTTCCACTTCCACCGTGCCCATCGCATGCCAGATCGTGCTGGCAAAATCGACGCCCCGGTTTTCCGACCCGCGGTTGTCCAGCGCAAAGTAGATATAGCCCTTGGCCACGATCGCCTGCGCGAGCGCACCCTGCCAGCCCTTGTGCACCACGTTCGCGGTCGGCCCGCCATAGTGGTAGGTGAACACCGGATAGCGCTTGCCCGGCACCATCGGCGGGGTGATCATCATGTAGTGCAGCGGCGTGCCGTCGGCCGCCGCGATCGTGCCGAACGTGGCGGGGCGGTGCGCGGCCAGATAGGGCGCATAGGCATGGCCGGCATCCAGCTTGTTTTCCTCGATCCACGCCAGGCGCTTGCCTTGGGCATCGGCGAGGTACGACTGCGGCGGCTGCGCATCGGCGCTGCGCGTCACGATCAAGGTCTGGCCCTTGCTGTCCATGCTCGCCTTGTTGTCGAACGCAGCGTCGGTCAGCCGCTCGATCTTCCCTGGCGCATTGAGGGAGAGGGCATAGACCTGGCCCGCCAGCACGTCGTCCCGGGTGCCGGCAAACACCACGCGCCCAGCCTTCTGGTCCACGCCGACCAGGTCGGTGACTACCCAGTCGCCCTTGGTCAACTGCTGCCATTGGCCGGCCTTGAAACGATAGAGATGGCCAAAGCCATCACGCTCCGACCACCAGATCAGGCTGCCATCGTCGAGGAAGCGATAGTTGCTCGACAGGTTGATCCAGCTCTTTGTGCGCGCTTGCTCGGTAAACAGCACGCGCGATGCGCCCGTGGCCGGGTCCACGGCCAGCATGTCCAGCCGCGTCTGCGCGCGGTCCAGCCGCTGCACGTAAAGCGTCTTGCCATCGCTCGCCCAGTCCACGCGGCCGAGGTAGATGTCCTTGTCGGGCCCCAGGTCCACTTGCACCCGGTGGCCGCCATCGGCATCCATCAGCCACAGCGACACGTCGGCATTGGCCCCGCCCGCCGCCGGATAGCGCTGGTCATAGGTGCGCGTGCCGTCCGCGCCGATCGCGGCGCGCGTCACCACGCCCACGGCCGCCTCGTCGAAGCGCTCCACTGCCAGGCGCTTTTCGTCGGGCGCCCACCAGAAGCCGTGCATGCGCGCCAGTTCTTCCTGGGCCACGAACTCGGCCTCGCCCCAGTGCACGGTCGGCGCGGTTTCGTCCGCGCTGATCGCGCGCGGCGCAGTCTTGCCGTCCACCGGCGCCACCCACAGGCGGCGGTCGCGCACGAACGCGAGGATATTGCCCTGCGGCCCCAGGCGCGGGTTCAGTTCCTCGCCCGTGGTGCCGGCAATCTTGCGCACCGTGCCATCCAGCCCGGCGAGCAGCAGTTCGCCATCCAGCGGCACCAGCACGGTCTTGCTGTCGCTCGCCCAGTCATAGCTGACGATGCCCTTGAGGTCGCCGATACGCTGGCGCTCGCGCTGCATCTTTTCCGCCTCGCTCAGCACGCGGCCCGATGACAGCTTGAGCGAATCGACCAGCATCGACCACTTGGCCGTCTTGCGATCGACCCCCCACAGATCGAACCGCTCACGATCGTCAGCGCGGTTGCGCAGCAGGGTAAGATAGCGCCCGTCGGGCGACAGTTGCACGCCGCGCGGGCTTGGCCCGTTGAGCGAGGGGCTGGCGAACACGCGCTCCAGCGTGAGCGTGGCGGGTTGGCTCGGCGTGCTCATGGCCGGCGCTCCGGCTGGCGCAGCGCGGGCAAAGGCAGGGACGCAAAGCAGCGCCGTGACAAGCAGGGCATGGCGAAAGCGCATGGCAAGGTTCAGTTCCCGATAAGCAAAAAAGGCGCCCTGGCAGATGTGCCAGGACGCCTTTTTCACGGTCATTTCCGTGTCGCGGCGGTGGCTTCTCAGCCTTCCTGGCCGGGGCGCGTGTCACGGCGCTCGGCAATACGGGCGCTTTTGCCGGTACGGCCGCGAAGGTAGTAGAGCTTCGCACGACGCACCACGCCCCGACGGACGACGGTAATCGAATCGATGTTGGGCGAGTAAAGCGGGAACACGCGCTCCACGCCTTCGCCGAACGAAATCTTGCGGACGGTGAAGTTCGAGCCCATGCCACGGTTCGAACGCGCGATCACCACGCCTTCATACGCCTGAACGCGGGTGCGCTCGCCTTCGACCACGCGCACGCCGACGCGGACGGTGTCGCCAGCGCGGAATTCGGGAATGGTCTTGTTCGCCTTGAATTCGGCGATCGCTTCAGCTTCAAGCTGCTGAATCAGGTTCATTTTTCAAACGTCCTGCACTTTTTTGCCGCGCGCCAGAGGCAGACTGGACCCGAGCGCCGACATGACGCTCCCAAAGATCCGGCCTGCGTAACCGTGTGTCATCCTCGGACTGGCGTTGCCGCCATTCCGCGATTTTCGCATGATCCCCCGATCGCAGCACTTGCGGGATCGTGCGCCCTTCCCATTCCTGGGGTCGGGTATAGTGGGGATATTCGAGCAGCCCGTTTTCGAACGACTCTTCATGCCCACTGGAAGCCGCGCCCATTACGCCGGGAAGCAGGCGAATGCAAGCATCCAGCAGCATCAGCGCCGCACATTCGCCGCCAGACAGAATGATGTCTCCCACCGAGACTTCCTCCACCTGACGCCCTTCGAATATACGCTCGTCAAACCCCTCGAACCGCCCGCATACGACGATCACGCCCGGCCCCGCCGCCAGCTCGCGCACCCGCGCCTGCGTCAGCGGCTTTCCACGCGGCGTCATGGCGATGACCGGAATCTCCTCCCCGGCACGGGGAGGGGGACCAGCCGCAGGCTGGTGGAGGGGATTAGCGTCCTCCAGCGGCGTTTCAGGCACGCAGTCCCCTCCACCACCGACTTCGCCGGCGGTCCCCCTCCCCGTTTCGGGGAGGAGTTTTTCCGCCATCCTCTCACGCGCATGATCGATCGCCTTGGCCAGCACATCCACGCGCAACACCATCCCCGCCCCGCCACCGGCCGGCGTATCGTCCACCGTGCGATGCTTGTCGGCGGCAAAATCGCGGATCTGCACAGGAT
>Ga0207681_10000257_pt1 | contig 40482 bp, 49 predicted proteins | sample KBSS53metaG_FD_184324 | JGI IMG/M metagenome (GOLD analysis project Ga0207681, IMG submission 184324) | Switchgrass rhizosphere microbial communities from Kellogg Biological Station, Michigan, USA - KBS S5-3 metaG (SPAdes) (version 2) | ecosystem: Host-associated > Plants > Roots > Rhizosphere... | reverse complement strand
TCTCTTGGGCTGGGCCGGTTTCGGTTCGCCGGTTGAGTCAGCCAGTCCCACGGCCTCGGGCATGACCTCGGGCTGTGCCGGTTCTGGTTTGGCCTTCTTGACCGCCTTGGGCTTCGCATGACCGGCTTTGCGTAGCGCCTTGGCCACCTCCCCCATTCCCTGCCAGATCGCGTCGGCTTGCTCGGGCCTCAACGTCTGCCCACCATTGATTGCCTTGGCCAGCGTGGCCAGCCAGGAATCGGCAGACATGGCGGTATAGCGGGTGTTCGATTCCTCTGATTCCGCTTTGCGCTTGGCGAGAAGGTCTGTCAGTTGCTCGCGTTCGCCTTCTGTGAGCTTGGCCATTACGTCATCAGGTGGCGTGCCGGTGCTCCAGCGTGGCAGCGTGGCCACGACCACCTGCCGACCACGCCCAATGCTCTTGTCGTAGACCGTGCGAATGCACTGGATTTTGCGCGCTTGCTCACGAAACTGCATGGTGATCCCCTCACGGTTGGACGGATGAAAATCTATCAGCATATGCAGATAGTCAGCTATCCGCATACCGCTACGAAATATCAGTATACAGACAGTATTCTATCACTACATTGGCGGATGAAAACCTATCCGCATGATGATATTTATCTATCATAATATGCTGATACATTTAATCCGCATATGGTGCTGTCATCCTATCCGCATACTGATAGAAATCTATCCGTTATCATACGGACGTAATTCTATCCGCATACCGTTGAAATCTTAGCATTGTGCGGATAATCGGCCATCCGCATACAGCGTGAAAACCATCAGCACGTAACAATCACGCGGACGCAACGCGGAATATGCTAAAGGCGATCAACAGCCGAGCCGGTATGCGGATAAAAAACTATCCGTTTAGTGCTAATTGCATCTTGACCTTTTATCGTTTATAAACGACAATGTACCTATGCAGAACATTCGGCACTACCTCGACCCCAATGGCCGCGACCACTTCGCAGAGTGGCGCGAGCAGGTACGCGACACCAAGGCGCGCATCGCCATAGACCGGCGCATCATGCGTGTGGAGCTGGGCAACTTCGGCGATCACAAGCCGCTGCGAGAAGGCGTGTGGGAGCTGCGCATAGACGTAGGGCCAGGCTATCGGGTGTATTACGCCAAAGCTGGCTTGACCGTCGTCCTGCTGCTTTGTGGTGGCGACAAGCGAAAGCAGAACAGTGACATTGACCGCGCCTGTGCGTACTGGCGCGACTGGCAGGAACGAACAGGAGATTGAGCGATGAAAGACAAACCGCATGACACGGCCATGGCCGAAGTGTTCCGCAGCGACCCGGCCTACGCGGTCGAGCTGCTGAACAGCATCCTTGAAGACGGCGAGCAAGCCGAGCTGCTGATTGCCCTTCGCCAGATGGCCGAGGCGTTCGGCGGGGTTCGCAGCGTGGCCAAGTCGGCCGAGCTGAATCCGTCCCAGCTTTACCGCACGTTGTCAGAGAAGGGAAACCCGGAGGTGCGCAGCCTGAGCGCTATCCTGCGCGTCATGGGTCTACGCTTGGCAATACAACCGATTCACGCCGCACACTAACGAGGAAAGGGACAATGAGCCACGATACTGAAAGCGAGCAGGATATTCATATACAGCAACTCAAGGATTTATACTTTTACCCGCCGAAGTCGGAAAAAGTAAGCATGTTGCGGATGCTTCTTCCTCATGTTGGGCCGAATACACGCATACACATGATTGAAGACGTTGAAGACATATTGTACTTACCACCACATGCACCCAAATCGGAAGGCTAACACCGTTTATCTTTCCTTTTTGGTGCCCAAGACAAAGCCCGCTATTGAGCGGGCTTTGTGCTTTGACGAGTAGGGTCTAAATAGTCCGTTTAGAAAAAGAACGCGCCGAGCATCACGCCGACCACAAACGAGAAGAAACCCGAAGACCCGCGCCGGGGTTCCCGCGCTTCCAGCACTTTGCGGCGCAGCTCGCGGCGGCGATCTTTCACAGCCTGACGTTCTGCCGCGATCCGTGCCGCTTCTTGGGCCTCGCGCCGCTCGATGCGGTATTGGTGCAGTCCGACCGTCAGCACGCGGGCTATCGTGTTGCCTGCGCCTGCCACAGCGGCGGCCGCGACGATCCAGACCGCGAAGCCCATCAGCCATTGCACAAGCCCTAAGCCCAGCTCGGCCGTGTAGGCCAGAGGGTTGAAATGGTCTACCGGCTTAGGCTGGCCATACGTTGTGTCCATGAAGTGACGCATAGCCTCGAACACCGGCATGGTCACATTCCCAATGTCGCCCAAACAGAACCGTACCGCTTGCCATGCCACCGCCAGCGCGGCGACCCCGGCCACCACCTTCACGGCACTTGCTGCTGTTGTCCGCTGCATACCGTTACCTCTCGTTTTTCCAGTAGGTCACACCGTCGTCGCACAGGTAGCCGGTCTTATCGGGCGTACTGTCACCCACGATCAGCGCTACGCTACCGCGTGTCGTGACACCGACGCCGTTGTTGCTATGGCCGTCACTCTTGCCCACGACCTTGCAGTTGTGCGCCTCTTTGAACACCGCCCATTCGTCCGGCTTGGGCTTGTAGCTGGCCCACATCGCCGATCCCATCAGCGCGATGGCGACCAGTGCCGGAGCGATTGGCAAGTTGTTGCCGCGAACAGAGTCCGCAGCGATCCACGCAAAGCACCCGATCAGTGCCAGGGCGAAGACGAGCACCACCCACGGGCTGAATTCTGCCGGGTTGATTCCACCGTCCATGCAATAAGCCTCAGTATGGAAGCACCGGGCCGTAGCCCGGTTGCCTCAGTCTCATTTGAGTAGCACCACCACCAGAGCGGCGACGGCCACCAGAGCCGCTACACCGGCCAACGCGGCCGCCATGTAGGCCCCGGTTTTGGCAGCCTGCGCATCACGGCCGCTGGCCACCGCTTCGCGGTTTGCGGCCTGTACCTCAGCGACTTGCCGCCGCAGGTCTTTGCCTGCGTCCTTGACCGCCTCGGCGACCGCCTGCCGCAACTGGTCGCTGACGTAGTTTGCGGCATCGGTGATGATCTTTCCGGCCGTTTCCTTCGACTGTTCGACCTGCTGTTGCAGGGTCACAGTCAACGTGCGGTTCGCTTCATCGTACTGTTCGGAAATCAGATCGAGATAGCGAGCCAAGACCAACTCATTGATCGTGACGGTGGCAAGGATAGGGTCATCCTTGCCCAGCCAAAGGTCATGGCGCAGGGCGACTTCTTTTCGTATTTCGTCAAAGTCGATCATCACGACCCCCTTAGATGATCGTATCGAGCTGCTGGAACAGCGATGACTTGACTTTGTTCAAGCGCGACTTGGACATAAGACCAAATTCCGAGGACTGTTGAATTTCGTCAAACGTCAACTTGCTGTCGAGCATCAGTTTCACATCCTCGCCGTAAGTGCTGCCAGTTTGGCGAGCAATGCGAACGATGCCATGTACGCGCTCTTTATTGGACAGATAAACTTTCATTTCCTCGAACGACTTGCCTTCGGCTTCAATATCGCCAAAGAATTCATTCAGCCAAACAACCAAGCGCGCATCGCCCGGCATTTGTTCGCACAGGGAAGCAAAACCGCCCAGCGTATCGCGCAACGCCTGACCGCCAGTAATAACCGTGTGGATATAAACCTGTTTGCCGTTTTCGGCGATCAGGTTAATAGCATCGTTCTCGGCCAGATAGTAAGAAAGCGGAATAAACGAAGCCGCGCCGTTATCAACCACGAAATCAGAATCTTGTTCTACGATTTGTTCAATGAGACGGTCGAAATTACGTTCGACAAGTGAACCGTCGCGCATAAGTTCGAGGCGTTGAGTGTCCAGTGCCTTATAACCGGCGAGGGTGGCATTTACCGGGTCAGTGTCATAAACAACTACCGGGCGCGCTTTGCCTTTGATGTATTGTGCAATCACCGACGCGATCAGAGATTTACCGACGCCGCCTTTACCTTGCAGGATGTAATGAACTTGGCGGACAAGTTCAGTAACGGTCGAAGGGGTCGTGTTATTAGCCATAAGTTTATCGCTCCTGTTAGATAAGGTCGTCGCGGTTATTTCCGCTATTTGGGTTGTGCTCGAATCCGGGGCGTTTTGCGCCGGGTTTTGGTGCCGTGGCTGGGGTTGCCTTGGCTTGGCCTCCTGCGCCTCCTGTAGAGGCTGGGGAGGGGCTTGGTTGGGCGATTTGCTCGCCGCCTTTCCTTTGGTGCCCATCGTCTTTTTCCTTCCGTATGAACTTGCCGACGTATTTCGTGAACTGCGGGTATCCGATGCCGAGGCGTTCGGCGTAGTCGTCATAGATCGCCCGCAATGGGTGCCCTGCGTCTAGCAGCTCACGGAAAGCATCGACATGGGCCAGAAAGGCAGCTCGGCCAGCGCCGCGATACACCTTCTTTGGCTCGGTTGTCATTGATTCCTCCTGTCGCTGTCGCCGCTTGTTGTCTGCGGCGACTCAAATATACCCCGCAAGGCAACTGTAGGCAACTTTAGGCAATTTTAGGCAAAAGCGCAAGCCCATTAGCGCAATTTTGCGAAATTAAAGGCAACCGAAGGCAACCGAAGGCAACAACGCCCGCTTAGGGCGGGCTTTTATCGCCTTTAGGCGATAATCCGCTGGCATGGTCAGCCGGGATTGCCTAAAATAGCGCAGACATAGACGGCAAGATATGTGTTTGTAGCTACACGGCTTCGCCGCTCCACTACAAACACTGCCCCTTACTCACCTGCGGCTCGACGGTATCTTGCTCTGCGAGGCCCCCAATCGCTGCCGCGATCAAAGAAGGAGAAGCCATGGCAAAGCCAGCCAGCACCAAAGAAGAAGCAAGGTCTAACCGCGCTCGAACGATGCGGTTTCGGGTAAATGCCGACGAGGAAGACGAGATAGAAAGCCGCGCCCGGCGTGCCGGGCTTTCTCTCTCTGCTTACCTTCGCGGGGTCGCCCTCAACCATCCGATAAGGTCGGTTTACGACCTCGATGCTGTCTCCGACCTCATAAAAGTGAATGGAGACCTGGGCCGTGTTGCTGGCCTGCTCAAGTTGTGGTTGGCCGAAAAGCCCGGACAGGGTGCAAGTCGATATGAAGTAGATCGAATGATGGCCGATTTCAGGATGATGCAGGGCCAATTAACAGAGATTATGGGGAAGGCGATCAAATGAATAACCCTCTTGATTTTCAATTGGCGATCAGAAACTTGCAGGTGGATATAACGCCTCAGCAAGAGATTATTATACTTGAGAATCGCGCATTATCTAATAAGCAAGTGGCTGATTTAACTGGTATTCCAGAGGCGGCCATTGGAGTTATTAGAAGTCGCCTTTCTATTACCTCTGTTCTCACTCGCAAACTGGCTAGAGTGGAAGAGGCACATGCAGCCTTTATTTTGATGCTGGACGGTTTAAGCGCTGACGCAATTGGTGAAAGGATTGGCGTCGGACGGAACATCGTAATTGCAATGGTTCAAGAGTTTTTAGCCCGTGCCAATTGGCTAAGATTGAATCCTGAACTTGGCGCTATGTGTGGTGTTAAAACAAGCAGCCTAAATTGGCATTCTTTACGTCAAGACGCTCAAGCATGGCGTGCCATCGCACCCGCCGCGCTAAAACATGCACTGCAACGTCGCAGTGATATTGAATGCGCGTTAGCCGTGCGGCGCGAAAAGCTGGACGGTTAATCGTGATTGCTAAGAGAGTTCCAAAGCGGTCTGCTACTTCAAGCCCTGCAAGGCTTGTTCGTTACATGGTTGCAGCTATTGGCGATATTGATCCTAATAGCTGGCAAAGAACCGCTGACTACATTCTTGATAGCAAAGACAAGACTACGCAGGGCGAAAAGGTAAGCAGCTATCGCGTCACGAATTGCGGCACGGATGACCCCGGCCACGCCGTGCTGCAAATACAAACAACCCAAGCCAAGAATACCCGCTCAAAATCTGAAAAAACCTACCATTTAGTTTATTCATTTCCGCCGGGAGAAAACCCGCCTCTTGAAGTGCTCCACGCAATCGAGGACGAACTTTGCGAGGCAATAGGTTTTGCGGATCATGAGCGGATTTCAGCCGTGCATGTCGATACCGATCACCTTCATGTTCACGTTGCCATCAACAAGGTTCATCCGACAGGACACCAGAACATCGAACCTTATTACGACATGCCAAAGCTGATGGAGGCGAGCGAAAGGTTAGAAATTAAGTACGGCCTTCAACGAACAAACCATGGACTACAGGATAAATCACATGACAACGCCAGAGACGGACAACGAATCGAACTTAATCCCGGTCAACGACCAGAGCAGCGAGATAGTAGATTTCGACGATATTTACGAGAGTCCGGTAATCTCTCGTTTGCCGATGAACCAGAGGCCAAAACCCTCAACGGTATGCGAACGCTGTCCGGCTGCCGTTTGGTTCGCGCTTCCGAAAGAAGTCCGGTGTTACTGCCGCGTCATACACGCAGTGATCTACAGCAACGAGGAGAAGAACGCCCTGACAGCGTGCGACGGCCGGGACATGGCGATAGAGCAGCTACTAGCGAAGCAGGCGGAAGCGGACGCACAAGACTAGGCGGCAAAGCAGCAGACATTGAAGCCCAAAGCGGCATCGAGACGCTGACGGGCTATGCCGCCCGCGAGGTGGCCCCAGCCATGCGCGCCGCGACGAGTTGGCAGGAGCTGCACGACGCAGCGGCCGAGCACGGCCTACAGGTTCGCCAGCGCGGCGCGGGCCTTGTGATCGGCGACCCTGATCTAGACATATGGGCCAAGTGCAGCAATGTCGGGCGCGACTTGTCGAGCAAGGCACTGACCGACCGGCTCGGGCCATTTGAACCAACGAAAGAGCAAGCCGAGGCCAAGGCGGCCCGCAAACGTTACGAAGCAAAGCCGCGCCGTCCAGAACGACCAGATGGCCCGGCTACGTCCACGCTGTTTGCGCAGTACCAGCGCGAGCGACAAGCGGCCATTCTGGGCCGTCGTCAGGGGATGGACGCAATCAAGCGCGACAGCGCATCGGCAAGCGCGCAGCTACGCAACTGGAGCCAGACGCAGCGGATGTTGGTCAAGGTTGCCGCCAAGGGCGCAGCCAAGAAAATCATGTATTCGACCATCAAACAGCAGACGGACGCTGCCCGTAACGCCAACCGGCAGAATGCCGCCGCACGTCGTGAGACGTTGTTTAAACAAACGACGATGCCGACGTGGGCCGATTGGCTCACGCAACAGGCCGAGCGTGGTAACGCCGAAGCGCTGGCCGTGCTGCGCGACCGAGAAGACCGCCAACGCAAATGGCAAGGCGATCTACTGACAGCCAACCGCGCAGATCGGGCCAAGTCCATCGTTCTCGACAAGCTCAAGCCGAAGGCCCGTAAGGACGGCTCGATGGCCTACAGCACTATCGACGGCGGCATGGTGATCGACCGCAATACACACGTTCAGGCCCAAAAGGCCACAACGGGCGCGGCACTGGTTGCCCTCGAACTGGCGTCCAAGCGCTTCGACGGGCAACCGCTTGTTGTCGAGGGCACAGCCGAGTTTCGGCAAGAGGTGGCCATGCTCGCCGGTATGCACGGCTTCAACGTGCGTTTCGCCGATCAGGACATGGAGCAACTGCGCCGGGATACCGCAGAGCACAAGGCGATGGAGCAGGAGGCCAATCGTTTCTCCGAGCTTGCGGACTTCGGCAAGGCCCCGTTCGAGCACGTCAAAGGCAACCGCAAAAGCTACTTTGTCACGCTGCGCGACCAGTCAGGCGAGGAACACACGATATGGGGTGTTGGCCTTGAATCGGCGATGGCGCGCAGCGGTGCAGCGGTCGGTGATCGGGTCAATGTCGAGCACGTCGGCAGCGAGAACGTGACCCTGCCGGACGGCCGCAACTTCGACCGCCATAGCTGGAACGTCGAGGTGGCACCAAAGGACAGCCAGGCACCCAAACCAACCCGCAAACCGCCACGCGCTGCGCCCAAGCCCGACGACATGGAAGCCGAATTTTTGGCCGCTACCGGCCTGTCCGGCAAAACACCGAAAACCCGGACACCTGCGAAGCCCGCGCAGCCCGTGGCGTCTAGTCCGGCGGTCGAAAAATGGATTGAAGATCGCAATAAAAAGCGCGACAAAATATCGTCTTTAAACTATCATCGTGAGTGGCAGGAAACCGATGCAGGCAAGGTCAGCTATCAGGGCCGCCGCCGCATGGAGGACGGCAGCGAAGTGCTGTTGTTGAAGCGTGGCGACGAGATGTTGGTGAAGCCATCCACCGCAAGAGTCGTGGCGAAAGCCACCCAATGGAAGATCGGCAGCGAGGTCGAGTTAGACGCACGCGGTCGGTTCAAAGATTCAACCAAAGGCAGAAGCAAAGGCAAAGGAGCACCAACAAATGAGCATTGAACTCATGGCTAAGTTATCCGGCGGCTTGATCCTTTTTCTTACTGTCGTGGCTTTCTTCGTGGCGTTGAACAACATGGGGAAAGAAGACCACAAGGAGCAGAGCGACGAGCTGGAAGTGAAGCCAACAGAAGTCCCACGAAAGGAGAACAAGGACATATGAGCAGCAAAATAGACAACGAAGAAAAGAACCAGTCCGGGGGTAAGCTACGGCTTATCGGGGCTGTCTACCTGATCCTGTACGTTTGCGTACTGAATGGCCTTTGCACGCAATTCATCGCATACCGCGTGGGCTACCATCGAGCGCTCGGCACGCCGTTGTTCGGGAATATCTACTCACCGTTCGCGTGGTGGGATTGGATGTTCAAGTTCTACGACTACGCGCCGCAGTCGTACACCTACGCCTTTATCTTTTTCGCGCTGGGCATCCTTGTCGGGATGCTGGTCTATGTGTTGTGGGTCGGCTTCAAATCCCGCAGCTCGCGCAAGCATGACGACCTGCATGGCTCGGCTCGCTTTGCTGACATGGACGACGTTCAAGATTCCGGCCTTTTGCCGCAGGAAGGTAAGAACGGGCAGGGGGTCTATTGCGGGGCGTTCGATGACCCGGAAACCGGGAACATTCACTATCTGCGACACGACGGCCCGGAGCATATTTGCGCACTGGCACCGACCCGTTCGGGTAAGGGTGTCGGCCTTGTCATACCGACCCTGCTTAGTTGGCCGCACTCGGTAGTCGTGCTGGATCGGAAGGGCGAAAACTACGCCATGACCTCGGGATGGCGGAAAAAGTACGCCAATAACGTGATTCTCCGTTTCGACCCTGCCAAGCCGGGCAATAGCTGCGCTTGGAACCCTGTCGAAGAAATCCAGTTCAAGACGCGCTTTCAGGTCAGCGACACACAGAGCATTGCCCTGATGATTGTGGACTCTGACGGCAAGGGCATCGAGAGCGACCACTTCCGTACAGCGGCCTACGAGCTGCTTGTGGGGCTGATGTTGCACGCGCTGTACAAGGGCGAACAGATTGGCCGCACGCCGTGTCTGCAAGACGTGGCGCACATGCTGACCGGCGTAGGGGATTTCGCCGCGCCTGATACGGCGAACGAGCTGGCCGACGACGAAGACGGCGACCCCAAGGCGCTTGCCGGTCTGTTTGAGGAAATGCGCGAGGTTCGCATTGCTGGGACTGACCCGGCCACCGTTCAGGCCGACCGAGAGGCGCAAATCGTCATCACTGGCGTAGGCACGCGAATGGCCACCACCCCGGCCCGCGAGCTGGGCAGCATCATATCCACCGCCAACAACGCCTTGCAGCTTTACCGCGACCCCATCGTTGGGGAGAACACATCGCGCAGCGACTTCAAGATTGCTGACCTGATGGACCACGACCGGCCGGTGTCGCTGTACTTCATTTCGACGCTGAAAACGTCCCGCCGCCTCACGCCATTAACCCGGCTGCTGGTCACCATGATTGTGACCACCCTCGCCGATGAAATGGAGTTTGACGACGGCCGATCCAAGACCCTGCACAAGCACCGCTTGCTCATGTTGCTTGACGAGTTCCCAAGCCTTGGCCGTCTCGACGTGTTCGAGGAAGCCTTGGCCATGATCGGCGGCTACGGCATCAAGTGCTATCTCATCACCCAGGACGTGCAGCAGCTCTACAAGGCGTACACGAACTACGAGAGCATCATTTCCAACTGCCATATCCGGGTTGCCTACGCGCCCAACAACTACAACACCGCCGAATGGATGTCGAAAATGACCGGCATCACGACGGTTGTAGTCGAGCAGATCACCACATCCGGCAAGCGTTTCGGCGCAATCCTCGACAGCGTTTCGCGCAGCTTCTCACCTACCCAACGGCCACTGCTGACGGCCGACGAAGTGATGACATTGCCCGGCCCGACCAAGGACGTAACAGGCGAAAAAATCCTTGAGGCCGGGGAAATGCTGGTGTTCGTCGCCGGTAAGCCGGTGATCCGTGGCCGTCAAATTCTGTACTTCAAAGACCCGGTTTTCACCAAGCGCTCGAAAGTAAAACCCGTGCCGAGCGATGTTGTGCGCAAGGCGACCGGCAGGCTTTCGATCATCCCGGCCGCGCCGGAAGACGAAAGCATTAACAGCAACGGAGGCTTTGTCGTCTCATGAATCAACGCCGCTTCGGAATCGTCGCTGTCTGCGCTGCCGGGGTGATCGGCATCGCCATCACTGCCGCCACCTATGCAGGCGTGCGCCTCAACTTCACAGACTCGGCCCCCCACGGGCTTTGGCTTGTGCAGACCGCCGAAGCGGCCAGCATCAAGCGGGGCGAGCTGGTCGAGGTGTGCCCCCCAGCGTTGCCGGTTGTCCGCCTCATGGCCGACCGGCACTACCTCACGGCGGGGAACTGCGAAAGCACGGGCCTGACGCCCTTGCTCAAGCCGGTGTCGGCCGTGCCGGGCGATACCGTCCAGATCGAGCCGGGTAGGCCCGTGTCGGTCAACGGCGTGGCCCTGCCTAACACCGCCGCCATGCCAGCCGTGCCGGGCTGGCCAGCAGGCCGCTACGTCGTGCAGCCGGGCGAGGCGTGGCTGTTTTCCAGCTATAGCGCGGGCAGCTTCGACAGCCGCTATTTCGGCCCGGTCGAGCTGGCCACCGTTCGCGGCGTTGCTCGCCCGCTGGCAGTCAGCGGCGACCTTTCCGCCGTCACTACAGGAGTGACCAAGCAATGATCGGCCTCGACATGATGATGGCGTGCGCGCCAAACGTGGCCCCGGCCACCATGGAGAAAATCATTCAGGTGGAGAGCCGGGGCGACCCGCTGGCCCTGAATGTCAACGTCAAGTGGGTGATCGAGCGGGACGATAAAGGGCAGCCAATCATGGTTGCCGGGGACGATGGCCAGCCCACGCCAAAGCGCCGCAAGGTCGTTTTCAAGTGGCCCATCGAGGTCAAGACCAAACAGGATGCGGTAACGGTCGCATACGCCGCCATGGCCGCCGGGCACAGCGTCGATCTGTCCTACATGCAGGTCAACAGCAACAACCTGTCGGCCCTCGGCTACAGCGTCGAAGACATGTTTGACGACTGCAAGAATCTGGCCGCCGGTGCCCGCGTCCTGACCGCGTTCTACGCGGGAGCATTGAAGGTTCACCCGGAGCCGCAAAAAGCGCTTTGGGCGGCCCTGTCCGCCTACAACACGGGCGATTTCAACAAGGGTTATCTCAACGGCTACTTGGCACGTTACGGCCTCGGTCAACCGGCCGCCGTCAGTGTGCCCGCCGTCAACTCCTACACGGCCGATACCGTCGTGTTTGTACGTCAACCACCAAAGAAGGAAGAAGCCATGAGCACCAAAGAGGAAGCGAGCAGCACCCCGCAAATCGCCGAAGCGGCGACCGCCTTGGCACCGCGTGTCGATCCGGTCGTAAGCAAGTCGTCGGAAGACGGCGCAACGCCCGGCGTGCAGGTCGAACACACAGCGGAGGAAGCGGAAGCCAACGGGGCGTTTCACGAAACTGCGATGACCGAGGCCGACGCATGGGAATCGAACGCCGACATGGACGACGATCCCAACGGAACGGCCATCATGCTCAAGGGCAAAGTCGTGCGTCAGACCGTCAAACGCGACACGTCCGACGTTGCAAAGATGAAGCCGGAAGCCGCAGCGGCGATCATCAATAACAGCTCGATCAGCATTCCGCTGAAAGGGGGTAACTGACCATGAAAAAGGAATACGCCGAAGAAGTCGCGGCGCGGATTGTCGAGCAACTGGAGCAGGGCACAGCGCCGTGGCAAAAGCCATGGCAGCCGGGCGAACTCCGCTTGCCATACAACCCGACGACCGGGAAGGAATACAAGGGCATGAACAGCATGTGGCTGGCCATGCAGGGCCAGAGCGACCCCCGCTGGATGACCTACAACCAAGCGAGCGCCGAAGGGGGCCAGGTCAAGAAGGGTTCAAAGGGAACCCATATCGTCTACTGGAAATTCAACGAGGAACGCAAGGCGACCGACGAGCAGGGCCGCCCGATCCTCGACCCGGAAACCGGGAAGCAGAAGACGATTAACGTACAGCTCGAACGCCCGCGCTCATTCATGGCCGTGGTGTTCAACGCCGCGCAGATCGACGGCTTGCCGCCGCTCGAAGCACGCCCCGTCATGCCAGAGCCGGAGCGACATGCACGCGCCGAGGCCATCTTGGCCAACTCCGGCGCACAGATTCAGCATGTGCCGGGCGACCGTGCCTACTACCGGCCGAGCACTGACAGCATCACCCTGCCAGAGCGCAACCAGTTTCCGGCCGCTGATGCCTACTACGCCACGGCATTGCATGAGGTTGGCCACTGGACGGGGCACCCGTCGCGCCTCGACCGCGACCTGTCGCACCCGTTCGGTTCCGAAGGGTACGCCCGCGAGGAACTGCGCGCCGAAATTGCATCGCTGATGCTGGGCGAACGTCTCGACATTGGCCACGATCCCGAGCAGCACACCGCCTATGTCGGGTCGTGGATCAAGGCCCTGAAAGAAGACCCGAAAGAGATTTTCCGGGCCGCCGCCGATGCCGAGCGTATCGCCGGTTATGTGATGGGCTTCGAGCAGGAACAAATGCAGACGCAGACCGTCGAGCGTCAGCCCGCGCCAGTGGTTGCCGCCGAAGTGTTGGCCGTCCTGCAGGAGCAGGATGCCAACGCCGTCGAAGGTTATTCGCCGCTGGAAAGCTGGCAGATGATGAAGGCCGAGGCCGAGCGTCACGGATACACCGCGCACATCGACTTTGCCGCCGACGATCCCGCCGAGGGAGGCCAGTACGGCCCCAGCTACGACATTACCTACCGTGACCGGCAGGGCCAGCAGACCGGTATCCGCACGCAAATGGGCGCGGATAGCAAGCTGATGACCGAGCACAACGGCACACGGTTGTCGCGGTACATATCGAACGACGAAGAAAGCCAACCCGCCACGCTGGCCAGTGCTATCGCGCTGCATGAAAAGTCCGTCAACGGCCCGCGCTGGACTATCCAACAGCGCGACACGTTCAAGCAGCCCATCGAAACCGCAGTGATCGGCGAAACAGACAGCGCCGCCGAAGCGCTGGCCGTCTTCCGCAGCAAAGCCGACACCACCGTGATCGACAATCGCACGGGTGAAGTCGAAGGCCGCACGTCGTGGATCAGGGACGGAGCCGCGCCCGAGTGGACGCCATCGGCCAAGCTGGAAACGATGGCCAGCATGGAAGAAAAAGGCATCCGCCTGCCGCAGACCCGGCCGGGCGTGTCGGCCGATGACCTGCAACTGGCCGAAAGCCTCTCGCTCGCAGCCAACCACCCCGATCAGGCCAGTTTCGGCCGTGAGCTTCTGACCCGCCAAGTGGCCACAGCAACCACCAAGGCGTTTGGTGAGCCCGTGCCGGGTATCCGTGCAGCGAAATTGCCGGAGCAATGGAGCGGGGAGGCCCGAGCCATCCCGGTTGTCACCGAAGGCAGCTATGAGGCCGGAGACGAGCAGCACCGGCCAGCCGCGCCGGGCGAGCAGCCGACCCACTGGACGGTTGAAGCCAAGGACGCCGCCGGGGAATGGCAGTGGTTTGCGCATGACTTCAACGCAGACGGTGCAACGGCGAAGGCCACAGCGCAGCGGCTCAACACCGTTGCAGAGCTGGCCGGTATCGCCGCCGAGCAGGGCGACTTGCAGCAAGGCGTGCCACAGGCGCAGGCATACACCGTTCAAAGCCGCCGCACAGTGCCAGAGGACGCAGCCAAGCACGCAGGCCAGCAAGCGGTCTACGTCCAGCTTGACGACGGCCGCAGAGCGTGGGGTTTCGGTGGCACAGACGAGGCCGCCGAGAAATCCGCCGTCACACAGGCGCAGCGTGTCGGCCTCGATGCCGACCGCCAAGCCACCCGGCCCGTACTGCATGAACAACCGGAGAAACCTATGCAAGCACGCACCTATCTGGCCGTGCCCTTCGCCGAGAAAAACGAAGCGAAGGCGCTGGGGGCCAAGTGGGACAAGGACGCCAAGTCGTGGTACGCACCCGAAGGCGTAGACGTGGCCACCTCGGGCCTTGCCCGGTGGAACGCTGATAAATCCAACGTCGTGAACAGCTCGGAACCTAAGCCACCGCTCGATCAGTTCTACGACGCATTGCGCGACGTGGGGTTGGTCGTCAAATCCGGCGACGTTCCTGTAAGCGGCGACGAAGTGGGCAAGATTCAGCGCGTGCCCGTTGTTGGTGACAAGGCCGGTGCGACCAGTGGGGCCTATGCCTACCACATCGAAGGGAAGACCCCCGGCGGATTCATCCAGAACTACAAAACAGGCGAGGTTATGCACTGGAAGCCGGAGGGCAAAACCCCGGAGCTGACCGCGATGGAACGGGCCAAGCTGGCCAACGAAGCACGCGACCGCAAGCAGGAACGCGACACGTCCACGGCCGCGAAGTACGAAGCGACGGCCACGGCCGCACAGGCGTTGTGGAAGGCGTCACCGGCGGCGACCGCAGACAACGCCTATTGCAAGGCCAAAGGCATCACCAACCCGGTCGGGCTGCGCACCGTACCCAACACCGTGCCGCCCGAGCTGGCCGCGCTCGGCATCAAGATCGCCAAGACCGCGAAAGAAGCCAAAACACTGCGCGAAGCAGATCCGGCAAACCGCGTGTTCAAGTCCGGCGATTTGCTGATTCCGGGCATGGACAGCAACGGCAAGTTGTGGACGTTGCAGAGCGTCAATCCGTACTTCAAGTCGCTGATGAAAGGCGGCCGGAAAGCGGGCCTGTTCACCTTTGCCGGTTCAGACGTGACTGATGGCGGAAAAGGTAAATCCGCCCACTTCGACCCCAAGAACGATACCCCTTTGGTGCTTGCCGAAGGCTATGCCACAGCCGACACGGTGTCGCGCCTCATGGGCGGCAAGCCTGTCGTCGTGGCGTTCGATAGCGGCAACCTCGATGCCGTGGCCCGTGACCTGCGCGAGCGCAACCCGAACCGGCCGCTGTTGTTCGCCGCAGACAACGACCACAACGCGCCGAAAACGCTGGACGCCAACGGCAAGCCCAAGGTCAACGTCGGGCTTGTGAAGGCTCAGGAGGCCGCCAAAGCGCACGGCGGCGGCGTCATGGCTCCGCAGTTCAAAGACGGCGACAAGGGTTCGGACTGGAACGACGTAGCCGCCACCCAGGGCGACGACGCCGCACGCCGGATGCTCAACGAGCAGATGGCCGTGGCCAAGCGTGACGCGGCCATTACAGCCGAGCGCCTGACCACCCTTGCACGTACCCGCGACATGGAGGCCCGCAACGATCCGACCACCAGTGCGGACGACGCGGCCGTGTCCATCGAGCGCGGCCATGCGGCCGATGTGATGGCCGGTGCGCAGGCCATGTTGGGCGAAGTGCGCAGCATGGCGGCGGACAGCAAAGCAGGCGGCACCAAAGGGGCAGGGCGGTCGGCTTCATCGGCCGGTGCGGGTATCGCGCACAAGGTCGAGGCGATGCACGACAAGGCGAAGGACGAACGGCAGGACGTGTTGAACCACGCCCAGCCCGGCGCACTGGACGGCAGCACCGCCGGGGTGTCGTGGAAGCGGTTGCCCGAGCAGGTCAAGCAACAACTGATCGCAGACGTACAGAGCGGCAAGGACGTGCAACTACCGAAAGACGCCCCGGCCAAGCTGAAACAGCAAGCAGGCATCGAGCCGACCCCGGCGCAGCGTTCGCGCAGCCGTGGCATGGACGCGGGCCTTTAACGAAATGAGACGACGCGGCCGGGCATACCGGCCGCTACTGGACTACAGGAGCTATACCCATGACCACATTGGTAATCGTTGAATCACCTAAAAAGGTTAAGACCATCGGCCCGATCCTCGGCGACCGATACACCGTCATGGCCAGCGTTGGCCACGTCCGCGACTTGCCGAGCAATGAAATGGGCCTTGAGCCGCCATCGTTCGCGCTGACTTATGAGGCGACCGAGCGCGGCGCTAGTGTTCTGGCCAAACTGAAAGCGGCCGCCAAGCAGGCAGACGGCGTAATTCTGGCGACCGACCCCGACCGTGAAGGCGAGGCGATTTCGTGGCACCTTGCCGAAGCGCTCAACCTCAAGAACCCGCAGCGCGTGACGTTCACCGCGATCACGAAAGACAAAATCCTTGCGGCCTTCGCAGCACCCCGGCCGCTCGATATGCAGCGCGTACACGCTCAGGAAGCACGGCGCGCACTCGACCGCATCATTGGCTATCGCGTCAGCCCGGCGCTGTCAGATGCCACCGGCCAGAAGGTCGGCGCGGGCCGCGTCCAGTCACCGGCCGTTCGACTGGTCGTTGATCTTGAGCGCACTATTGCCGCGTTCAAATCGACCCAGCACTACGGGGCCGAGCTGACCTTTACCAACGACGACGCGACAAGCTGGAAAGCGCAGTTCGACACCAAACCGCACCTTGCAGACGGTGAAAAGTACCTGCTCGATGACAGCCTGGCCAAGAAGGCCGCCGCGATCCGCGACGTGACCGTGACCGAGTACAGCGACAGCGAGGAAAGCAAGGCACCGCAAGCACCGTTCACCACGTCCACGCTGCAACAGGCGGCAGGCCAGCGCCTCAAGCTCAAGCCGAAAGAGACGATGAAGATTGCCCAAAGCCTCTACGATCAGGGCCTAATCACCTACCTGCGCACGGACTCGCCAAACATTGACGACGAGGGTGTGGCCGACATTGCGGCCTATGCTCAGGGCGCGGGTCTGACGCTGACCGACAAGCCGCGCAAGTGGAAGGCGAAGGAAGGCGCACAGGAAGGCCACGAAGCGATCAGACCGACGCACGCGGCAAACCTCGATTGTGGGGCCGACGATGCCGAGAAAGCGCTGTATCGGCTTATCTGGCAGCGTGCCGTGGCGTCCCAGCTCGCCGACGCGATCTATGCTGTGCGCGCCGTGCGGCTCGCCGGTGATGCCGATGGCACGCCGGTCGCATTCAAGGCCACCGGCAAAACGCTGGTGACGCCCGGCTGGCAGGCCGTCTACGCCGATGACGTAGCCGACGAAGACAGCGACAAAGACGAGACGAGCAGCAACCCGATCCCGGCCCTTGCCGTGGACGCGGCACTGGTGGCCAGCGACGGCCGCGTACTCAGCAAAAAGACCAAGCCGCCGGTTCGCTATAAGCTGCCCACGCTGGTCATGGAAATGGAAAAGCTGGGGATCGGCCGCCCGAGCACCTACGCGGCGATCCTCGACAACATCATGACCCGCGAGTACATCACCGAGGACAAGAAAGGCTACCTGCTGCCATCGACCACCGGCGAAATCCTGCGCGATGGTCTGGTAGACCGCTTTGCGTTCATCGACCTTGAATACACCCGTGGCCTTGAGGATCAGCTAGACCAGATCGCGGAAGGAAAGGCGCAATACATCGACGTGGTGTCGGCCGCGTGGGCTTCGCTCGATGACGAGCTGGCCAGCCTTGAGTCCGCCAATCTGCCGGTCGCGCACCCTTGCCCGACGTGCTCCAAAGGGCTGCGTCGGATCAAAGGCGAAAACGGGTTCTTTTGGGCGTGCTCTGACCGCGAGTGCAAAACCACGTTGCCGGATGCCAAAGGCAAACCGGGCGAGCGCAAAGCACCGCCTGCGCCTACCGGCATCGCGTGCCCGAAATGCGGCAAAGAGCTGGCCCACCGGGTCGGTACGAGCAAGCCGATTAAGCGCGGTATGAAACCACGGCCCTACGACTTCTACAGTTGCACCGGGTATCCGAAGTGCGATGCGAAGTACAACACCGGTGCCGATGGGAAGCCCGTGTTTGGCGACGATGCCCCAGCCGCACAGGAGGCGAGCTAATGGTTAGTTTCCTCGACATGACACCGGCCGAACTGGACGAGCTACCCGACACCATCGAGCCGCTGACCGCCGTTGAACTGCGGTCGTTGGTTCTGGCCCTCGAAGGTGACACCTTCGCGCCCGAATCGCTCTATGACCACGGGCTGGCCACCGCAACCGGCAAGCTGGATCGGATGCTTGACGAGGTGCGGGTAAAGATCAGTCGCGCCCGGCGCGGCCTGACGATGGAAGGCGCGCCCGAGTAAGCTAAACACACCCACACAGGGGCCACGCCGCAAGGCTGGCCCCTTTGCATTTTCTGCCCGGAGGACTGGCCGCCTATGTCACGGCTCAACCTGCAACAGACTTCGCATTCACAGCTCAACTACCGAATGCCTGCAAACCTGAAAGCCCGGCTGATTGAGACTGCCCGCGACAACAAGCGCAGCCTCACGTCGGAAATCACCGAGCGGCTAGAACGCTCTTTTGCCGAGCAGGACGCCGCCGCGATCCTTGCCGAGAACAACGCCATGCTGAAAGCGCTGTGCGCCCACCAAGGCGTGCCGCTGCAATAGGGCAAACACTACATCTTGTGTCGCCGGCAGCTGCTTTTGGCACTACATCTAGTGATAGGGAGGAAGACCAATGTTTGAGAAGTGGAGGAATAACCGCGCAATGCGTGCCGAGCTGCGCGAGCTGGCCGACAGCCAGGCACCCGCCGAGCTGGCCAAGCCCGACGACACTACGCCCGGCCGTCTCCTTTGGTGCCTGCCGGTGCCCGGCAAGCCGGATGCGTTCATGCGGCTGGACGCTGGCCAAGCCGATCACGACCGGTTTGTAGTGCCGGTCAATGCCAAAGCCTTCAACCGGCTATGGCTGGCCGGTGGCCTCAACTCACCCGACCGCCCGGACGGGTGCCTGCTGCGCAAGGACATGACCAGCGACAGCAAATACCGGCACGCCGTGGACGGCTTCGCGGCCGGGCGTGCATCGCCGGTGCCGCTGGCCAACGTCGGGATCGAGCGCGGGCCGACACCCTCGGTCAGATTCACCGACGGCGTGACCCGCACGCTTTGGCTGCTGGCCAACAACGTCGCCGCGTTCCCGGTCGTGATCGCAGGGGAGGACAACGCCAAGGCGCTCGCCAAGCTGGCAGGCACAGACGGCAGCATCATGCGGGCATCGCAGGCATTCCGGGCGCAGGAGAAACCGCCCCAAAGCGCGCAGGAGCCGTCAGGCACCAAAAGGGAAGGGGTAGGGCGGGAGCGAGCGCGAGAAACGCCACAGAAGGCCGCGCAGGGCCTCGGTAAGCCGTCGCGTGGCCGTGGCATAGGGATGGACTGACCAGACAGCAAAAAGCCCCGTTAAGGGGCTTTCTTGCGTATCACGTCGGCGCTCGATCAGATCACAGCTTTTTCCGTAGGAACAAGCTTTTTTCGGTCGGCACCTTCTTGATGCCATCGGCCGCGTCGAGTGCCGAGTGCTCGTAGTCGAGCCATGTGTAAAAGTGCCACGGCTCAAGTCTCCGGGCGTCCTCGGTTGCCGCCTGTAGCGTCCTGTAGGCCGCCTTATCCAGCGGGTCATATCCCGCCAAGCGCCGGTCGAGCACATCCCCCCAAGAGACGGCGATTTTGCTCAGGCACATCGTGGCCAGAAAGGTCGCCGCCGTTAAGGCAACCATCATCCCAATGCCGAAGAAGTGCGCCCCGATTATCGCCGCGACGAACGCTAACCCAACCGCCTGCAATGCACGCGGCCCCATGGAAGCGCCGCCATTGTGGAACATATGCCGCCCAGCCACTTCGATGCCGCGCAGTTGCTTGCGGCGTGTGCTGGTGTCTTCAGGAGGGGTCGGCCGCTGGCCGCCCTCGATCACTGTCAAAGTCATTTGCCACCTTCCCGGGTTTTCTCAATCACTGTTCAGCCCCTCGCCGGTAGTGGTATGTCCGGCCGCTTGGAACCTGTACACGGTGACGCTGGGTGATTTGGGTTCGCTGCTACCTCAGCGCACCATGCTTTGTACTCGGCCTGATCGGCCCATTTCACGTAACGCTGTTGCAGCCAGCCCACGACACAGAATGCGACCAGCAGACCGACTTTCGTGGAACGCTTCATTTGTCCATTGCCCACTGCACCGCGACTTCGGTTCGCAAACGGCGATAGATTTCCTCTTGTTGCTCGGGCGATGCGGCGGCCAATGCGGCCTGTATGTTTTCGTCGTCGTTGATTACATCGACGCTCACCACAATGCCGAACTTGCGGCCAGTGGCACGCAGGGCGCGGAACAGATTCAGCTCAACAGCATTCAGGGTGGCGAAGTCTCGACCGTGCAGCTTGAAAGCCGTGTCACTGAAAGGCGCTGCGTTTTGCCCGCCCAAAATCATTGTGTGGCCCAGGGTTTTCGTGTGATCCGTCATCATCCTTTCCTCGGTTGTTTAGCTTTATCAATTGGTGGCCAGCTCGAAAGGCTCGCCATTGCATTCGTCAGCACCGCACAGCAGCATCAAGCCCGGTTTTCCCCATGCTTGCGCGCCGCAGTTGGGGCAGCGGTACTTATCCCGGTTTGACCTGTTACCCGGTGCCATCGGCTCGATCATGCTGCCGCCGGAGTCGTCGCCACTGTCGGACTCGCCGAAGATCGCGGCGACTTCCGTCCCGGCGGGTGGATGCCGGTCGAACCATGAAATGCGAAAGTCAGTACCCAGCAGCGCCTCAGTGGCCTGCATGAAGGGGCCGCCCTCAATGGCATAGTCAGCCATCTTTTCGCCAGTCTTCTTGCCGCCGGGCTTGCCGGTGTCTGACGGCATCAGTCCGATGGCTTCCATTTTGTCAGCCCATTCTTTGTTGTGGTAGCCACGTCGGCCCGGTTCGCCTAAATGGAACTGCCACGCATGGGCCATTTCGTGGACGAGCGTCTGCAAGATTTCCAGAAGCGGGACGACACCAAAATAAGACGGGTTCATGGCGATTTCATCCGTCATCGTCTTGTCGTGCTTATTGCCGAAGCGGCGCGACGAGAAATAACCATAGGTGCGTTTTTCCCGCTGCATGGTGATGAGGCAGTGCGGCAGCTTCCCGTCGAACAGAGCGTTGTTGTAGTGGACGTAGGCCGCTTGCAGCTCGGCATAAGCCTGCGTTGTCGGGTCGATGGTCGGTGCTGCCATAGCCTCTACTTTTGGTGTCATGGGTTTCTGCCTGCGCAAACCATGCCCGGCTATGTCGCTTGAGCTTTTGGATTGCACAATCCAAATGATAGCCTAAAGACGATATTTTGCAAGTCCGGCAAACGACCGTTTGGCGGACACGGCGAAAATGTCCGCAAAAAAAGCATTGCAGACGTTTGGCGGACACAGTAGAATAACGGACAGAAAGCGGACAAAAAGGAGTTTCACATGACGCAGCGAGTTGGCACCATCGACCTGACCCCTACGTGGGGCGAAGTCGGCAACATCGTCCGTCGCCTTATCCAAGGCGGCGAAACCAAGGCCATCGAAAAGATGGACGTTGACCTGGCCCGCGCCTTTGCCGCCGCTCAGGCACTGCAAGCCATCCAAAAAGACCTGCCCGATGACCTGCGCGAGAAAGCGTGCGCAGTCATCAACGCAGAAATGACGAAGCAGGGTCACGGCCCTGACACCCACACCAAAGGAAAGGAGTTCCAGCAATGAAAGTCGAACAACGCCAAATGATCGAGCGCGCCATTGCACGCGAAGCCATCCGGGGCCTGCTGGCCGATGGCTTCAAGGTTTCAGTATTCGACGGCGAAGAAACGGTGCTCAAGGACAGCATCGACCCGGCCGCCATCGAGGCCGCCATGTTCTCGACGGACGAGGATCAGTTTCACGTCCAGCGCGGCGCAGGCGCAGGCACCGAAAAAGGCTGGGTTCTGTTCATCTATGGCAACGATGGCCACGACGTGATCGCTGACAACACCGTGAACATCGAGCCGTCGCTGAAAGGCGCGACCGAGCTGGCCGACAAGATCGCCGAAGAAGACCCGGCCACCATGTCGCAACTGCTGGCCAACATGGCCTAAATTCGCCGCCGCTGGCCGCTTTCACGGGTGGCCAGCGCACGCCAAAGGGAAGTCCCAATGAAACATCGCATCAGCCGCAAACCGCTATTTTTCGCCGCTCTCGCTGTAGTAATCGTTATCGGCCTTGTGGCCAATAAAGCGCTGACAAGAGACACGGCGCGTCAGATCGGGGCCGCTGCGCTCGAACTGGCCAACATCGACATGTCGCACATGACCATCCAAATCGCGCCGGGGATGAAGATCAGGAACGGTGAAGGGTATGCCACCGTTAGCGGCTTTCAGAAGTGCATGAGGGCTGATGGCATTGAACTGCTGGAGAACGATTGCATTGTGGTCGGCAAAGACACGCAGACCGTGCAGGTGCAGGTGCATACCCGCGAAGGCAACACCTACGAAAATTCGGTTGAAACGTGGAAGGTCGTTCGCACGCCAGAGCATCCCGACCGCATGGCCCTGACGCGGCCGAGCGGGGAGTATGTCAGCCCAGCGGAAAAGGATTCGGGCCTGTAAGGCCGGAGAGGTGCCGGGCAGTGGTTGCACCCACCGCCCGGCGTTTGGACAAGCCAACTTGAGGAAGAAGCCATGTCCGAGCAGGAAATTACCACAGTTAAGGGCCTGACCGCAGCGCAGATCGGCAGCCCGGCCCATCGGGATTTGCTGAAACGCTATGCGGGTGAAATTGCGCCGCCGTGTGTCGCGGAAGCACTGATGAAAACCCTTGATCCCAGCCGCGCCGGTCGCTGCTGGTACGTCAAATAACGGAAGGAGCCACCGCGATGCTTTTACATATTGTCCCGCGTCTGTACGCCAGTCGAGCCAACGAGCCGCAGTGCGACTTGATCGACTTCCACTGTCCGGCACTCGGCCTCAAGCTGCGCAACGGCGTAGAGCTGACCGCCCGGCGGCCGTACCCCAATAAAAACTACCTTGTTGCGTGCCGCAAGGTCGGACAGAAAGCCATGAACGGTTTCCTGATCGAGACGACCGAGCGCGTCCGCGAGTTCACGACACTGACCCGCTGGGCCGTTGGAGGTGATCGCGTCGTCAACCATCAGGTGCAGTATTTCGTCCTCGATGACGAGCTGGACGCTATCACCGAATGTATGGTGCTTTGGCACGGCATGTCGCCAAGCCTTGGCGGTTTCGCCCGGCGCTGGCCTTCCATCGCCGAGGACTGGACACCGGCGGCCGCACAGCCGCGCATGGAGCTGGTCAGCCGCGAACGTTCGGGCCACTACGCTGATCGCGTCGATCATGCGGGCCGCATCATCGAACGATCCGAGGTGTTCCAGTTGCCGACCGTCGAGCGCGAGCGCGTCCTGTTCCAAAGCAAAACGTCGCTTTATGAGCGCAACCCGACCGCCGACATGGCGTTTCAGGTCACCATCTAAACCACAACCGCCGCCGGTGCGCCCGGCGGCATCATGGAGGCATGAATGCGCGATCCAAGCGACAAGAGTACGGCTAGCATGGATATGTCCACGCTGATCGGCTACGCCCGTGTTTCGACTGCCGAGCAGTCGTTAGAAATGCAGATCGAGGCGTTGAAGAACGCCGGTTGCCATCAGGTGTTCACCGACGTGGCCAGCGGCGCAAAGGCCGACCGGCCGGGCCTTGAAAAAGCCCTTGAGTACCTGCGCGAAGGCGACACGCTGTTGGTATGGAAGATCGACCGTCTTGGCCGCTCGCTCGCCCATTTGGTGCAAACCGTCGAGGCGTTGCGCGAGCGCGGCGTAGGGTTCCGGTCGCTGACAGACGCCGGGATTGACACGACAACGCGCAACGGCAAGCTATTGTTTAATCTGTTCGCCACGCTGGCCGAGTTTGAGCGAGACTTGATAAGAGAGCGAACCAAGGCCGGGTTGGCCAACGCATCGGCCCGAGGCCGCAACGGCGGAAGGCGGCCGGTAGTGACACCGGCAAAGCTAGCCAGGGCACAAAAGCTCATGCGAGCAGAAGCCGCCGGAGGCAAAGGGCTGACCGTCCGCGAGGCGGCCGCCGCGATCAACGTAGGAAAGACAGCACTGTATGAAGCCTTGAAAGAGGCAGGAGATATTGGCGTCACACAGCAGAGTGACGAATAGGGCGGCCGTAGGCTTTCCCCGTTCGTTGGCCTGCTGATCGGCCAGTGTAGCGGCTGCGCGCTATTGCAACGCTTGCAGCGTCCGCCACTACGTTACGGCCCGGAGGGTGCAATACCGCTTTTCCAGCCGCTGACCACATGCCGACAGGCCAACAACCGAACGGAGAAATCACCATGAACAGCACCGCCCTTTACTCGACAATCTACCGCGCTCGCGGCCTCACTCGCACCGCCGCCAAGCTGTTCGCTTGGGTCTTTGGCGTACAGCTTGCAGTGCTGTACGTGCTGGCCACCGTCGCAGATGCGCCGCTGTTCACCCTTGCGGGTCACGGCCTGCGCTTCGCGGCCGCACTGGCGGTCATGATCTACTCGCCCCGCATCTTCGATGCAGTGCTGGCCCGGATCGCCGCCCGCCAGCGCCGGGCATAACCATCGACACCAAAAAAAAGGGCCGAAAGGCCCTTTTTTGCATCTGTTGCAGCGCACCTATTCAGGGTCTATCGGCCTCGATCCGCTCGCCTTTCCTTGTGCAACTCCAAGCGCTTTCGCTCTAGGATAATACGGAGGAAACAGGATCAGCTTGAGGCCGATCCACAGTATTGCCAGTAACGCCGAACTCGACCATAGCGCAGGGAGGCGAATCGCAAGCAGGAAATCGCGGAACGTTGCAGTGTCCGGGTCAGCCATCAGAAGTCCGGCCAGAACAATGCCGCAGAAGATCGCCAATGTGGCCGCAGCGAAGCGGTAGCAATTCCAAAACAGCCAGCCGAATGTCTCGGCCGCTCCCCGGTAAAACTCCCTCAGTTTGTCGTGGTTTTTGCTTTTGTTGTATTGCATGGGCTTATCTCCTAAGCCGGGCAAAAAGGCCACCCCCAGGGCGGCCGTGTGATCCGCTATCCACAGATACCGGGCATATCGTCAGGGCAACCGTCGCGATACTCAGCAAGGCCAAGCAGTGTTTCATGTACAGCTTCGGCCGGACACTTGTCGCGAACGATCATCGTCATTGCCAAGATGAAAATAACGGTCTTGCGATGTTCAAATGATCCCTTCCTTACTTCGGTGTAGCAGGCCAGCGCCGAGCTGCGATAGTTGTTGCTCTGCATGGTCGCGTCTGGCCATGGAACAAGGGCCATATCCGACGTGCCGGGCGTCCAGCAGACCATCATGTTTGTTGCATCGCCTTGAACTTGCATACGTCACCCTCTACTCGATCCCACAAAGCGAACGGGCGGCCATCGCGATGGTCGCCCGGTTGATTAGATCGAAGCCCCATGGCCTTTCGACGTTGTGCGAGATTGAGCAACGTTCGCCGTCTGCGCGTTGCTGGCCACGCCCTTGCCACCGGCGTAGGCCACGGTATAGCTGCGACCGTCTACGATCTTTTCGCCCTTGGCTTCCAGCTCGGCGAAGGCAGAGCGTGGGTGTTCGACCACACCCTTACCGGAAAGCTGGTAGACCGCCTTGCTGTCGCTAAACAGCACCTGCCCGGTGAATGAGGCGTCTTTGCCGCTGCTGCCCTTGCTGGCCTCGGCGAGCTGATAGATGCCCTTGGGCAAACCGTTCTCCGGCAGCACCTTGACGGTCATCCAGCTACCTTGCACCACTTGGTCAATCTGGCGGCTGCCGTTAAGGACGCACACCTTACGCGATCCCTCGGGCTGCATCTTGGTAATTGGCCCGGTCGGGTTTAGTGAGTTTGGGGCTTGGTTGTTCGCCATACGATTTACTCCTTCAAGTCATAAAAGCGGCCGCGAACGGCCGCCCCTCAGTTGCAGCCTTTGCCGTTGTTTCCGGCCATTGGGTGACCTTCCCACGTCGGCAGGATAATGTCCTTAGTCACCATAATGTTGAACTCGTAACCCGGACGGATTTCGAGCGTCGGCTGAATATTCATGTTCTTCTGTGCCATCTGCATACCAATTTGGCCCATCTGCTGGCCCAGCGAACCGGCGATGATTTGCGAACTGCTGTAGTTCTCGCCGTTGCTCGCCTGCGGCTGCGAGAGCTGGATACCGGCCGAGAAGACCGACAACAGCAAGCCACTGCCGAAGATGCGAACGTAGTGGTTATCGACCTTATCGTTGAACCCAGCGTAGCCGCCCATGTCGGTGCCCGGCATGTTGTCAATCGAGATTGACGAACCGTCCGGGTAGATGATCCGACGCCACACCGCGAGCGCTCGCGTCTGGCCAAGCGTCACGCCGCTGTCGTAGGTGCCTACGACGCGGGAACCCGGCGGGATCAGGCATTGCGTGCCGGTTGCGCTGTCGTACACAGGTTCGCGCACCTGACCGATGATCTGGCCCGGCAAGTCGGAGTTGATGCCGGAAATCATCACGCCGGGGATCACCCAACCGGCTTTGATTTCCTGCGAAGGAGCAACGGCCGCTTTGCGCTGACGGGCCAAATAAACCTCAGCCTCGGGCGTGTTCGCTAGGAACGCGGCCTTGCGATCCTGCTGGTTCTCGGCCGCCATGCTGTTGCCACCCATTCCGCCGCCGAATCCGTCCAGTCCGCCGCCACCCATTCCGCCGGCACGACCATTGGCCGCCATATAGCGGTTCATGAGTTCGTCCGTGTTGAGGCGTGCTTGGCCTGCCACGGGCTGCATACCGGGCGCAGCCGGTGCGCCATTGGCATTGCCGTTGCGGTTCTGTCGGCTCCCCATCTCAACCGCCGAGTCGGCATCGAGCGACTGCATGGCCAGCGAAAAGCGCCGGTCTTCAACCTGCTTGATTTTCTGCAACCGATCCTGCATCGCTTGCGAAATCTGCGGTTGCCCATTGCCGCCGTTCTGCTGCTGGCCGCCACTGTCAACAGGCGCGCTACCTTGCTGCTGACCGTTTCCGGTCTGCGCCGTCTCGGTCGGCATTTCCGGCGCTGCCGGAGGGCCGTCAGCGTTTGGCCCCGGCTGCACGGGAGACGTGGCCACGCCGCCAACGGTGCGCGTCTGGCCTGCACTAGTGGCGGCCGCCATCTGCTGCTGTTGGCGGTCGTACATCGTATAGGTCACGCCAACCACAGCCAGGACGACAACGCCGCCGACGATGGCGAGCGGCAGACGGTTGAGGCGTCGAACACCCTTCCCCCTTTTTGGTGCCGCCAGAAAATCGGGCGACGGCGCGTCCGGCTGCATGTCCGGGTCATCGTCCGCAACGTCGTCAACTGGCGGGTCTTTGCGGGCTTTGTTCTGGTCGTTGTGGTGCTGCGCATCATCCAACGGCAGATCGTTGTCTTGATCGTTATCTTTGTCGTTTGTGCTCATTACTGGCCCCCTCGAACCGTGAACGGTGCGCCCGGCAAAAGCAGGCCATTGGAGCCGCGAGGGTAGTAGCGGCTCGCCTCAGTGCCTTGATACTGCAAACGCATCAGCACGCCGCTGTCGAGCGGCGATGCAAGGTAGCGCAACGCAATCCCCTGCCCGGCCGGGACGCCGGTCTTGGGGTCTGTCAGCGTCACGCCATAGCCACGCGCACGCAATGCAGGAATCAGGGCCGCTGTCAGGTGGTCGTGATCCTTCGCGGCCGGAGGATCGAGCACAAGCGTAGTGCGCGCAGGCGGCAGAGCATCGGCCAAGAAGGCCACAGCCTCGCGTGAAAGGGTCTGTGAGTCAGTCGCCGACACGGATGGTTCGACGTAGGACATGCTCGGCCGTGTGGTAGCGCAGGCGCTCAGGAGCAGCGCGGCCGCCAGTGTGGCCATCAGTTGAAAGCGCGCCATCTTATTTGCCCCCCGTCCGGGTAATGGTGACTTCGGTCTGGTCACTGCCCACACCGACGATCAAGGACGCCTTGTCGATGACCTTATCGACCACGTAGCGATCGCCGATCGGGCGATAGTTGATTAGCTTGGTTGGTGCTTTCGAGAACCAACCGCCCTCACCCTTCGCCACAAGCGCTGGAGCCTCGCCGCCGAAGTTGGCGGACGGGAACTGAATGTAGGTCTTGGAACCATCGCTATAGACACGTACAGGCTTCCAGCTCGGGTTATCGCCGCCGACCTTGAAACTGAAATCGAGGTTAGCGAGGTTCTGGCCGGTCGGCATGGTGTTGCTGTAGGTCTGCTTGGCGTGACGCTCACGGTAGGACGCCCATGCACGTTCCATGTCGTCTGGATAGTCGAACGACAAGACCGGAATCCAGTCTTTTGCCTTGCTCACCAGTTTGATCGAATACAGCCGCCGGTCAGTGGTGACGGTCAGGCTTGTGGTCAGGCCCACGTCCACCGGCTTGACGACCAGTACGGTCGCCTCGGTTTCGCCTGCGCCCATGGTGTCGGGGGTGATCTTCCAACGAGGCTTGTCACCGACGTGGACGCCGTTCACCACTTCACCCGCCTGCAGGACGATATTGCACGGTTCCAGCGGGGCACATACCAACGTCGGTTGGGTGGCACCAAAAAGGTATTTCACGCTACCGTCAGCGCCGCGAATCGGCTTGTCAGGGTTGGCCTTCCACTGGTTGGCCAGCCGCACACCTTCGGCCTCTTTGGCGCTCAGTTTGACGCTATCCGGGGCAAACATCGGAATGGGCGGCAGTGCCTCGCCCTGCGGACTGGCAGCCAGTGCGGGCACGTCTTGAGCAAACACAGGAACAGCAAACGCGGCAACCGCAAGGCCCGCAATCCATTGGTTCTTTTTCATAAGGGTCACCAGTCAGGTCAGTTAGTACGAACGGGCCAAGAGAAGCTGCGGACGTAGAGGCCCGTAGGGTTCGCCATTAGCTGCTGTTCGGTTGCAGGTTGAGCCAACAGAATGTTGGCAGTCAGTTGGTAGGTGATCGGCTGGCCAATCACCTTGCCGGAAACGCGGTTGTGACGGGTTTCCGTCCACTCGACCAACCACGTATCCCCGGCCATGTTCACCGGCGTCTGCACGGAGACTTCTACCGTTTCCTCGGCAGCGCGCTTGTAGGGGTCATTGGCGCGGTGATAGTTGGCCAGCTCGGTGAAAGCCGCGCTGTCTGGCAACGTCATCGCGTAGGTGTAATCGACCGCCTTCTTGGTCGCCTTGTAGTCCGCAAACACCGTGCGCGCACCAATCACCCAATCCTGCAATGCGCGGCGAATCTGCTGGGACTCAGGCGTTTTGTTGGCTTGGTCAGCACGGAAAATCGAGCTGATCGCCCCGCGTTCGGTCAGATTCACGTAATAGACCGCGATCTTTTCCGTGGCCACCTGATAGAAGTTCATGCTTGTGGAAAGGATGGCGTAGACGCCAATAACCAGCGCTGCAACACGCCAGCTATTGGCGTTCTTCACCACATCGCCATAGCGTTCGTTCCATTCCCGCCGAGCGTTGAGGTAGGGAGTGCTCGGCACGACACCTGACGCCTTCGGCGTGGCCCCCTTGTCGTCCTTCTTACGTTGAAATTTCATAGTTTCGTCCGTCCGCTTGATAGTCTTTAAACGATATTATTGGCCAAAGTAAGCCCCCCTAGCAAGCGCTAGGAGGGCTTTTTTTGGGGTTAAGAGCGGTCTTTGCGGCGCAGGCGCTCAGATTCTTCTAGGTCGTCCCACATTTCGCGGGAACGCTTGCTGCCAAGGAATGGGACGCGGCTCAGTGAGCGAGCCACGCCGACAAAGCCACCACTCAACGGGCCTAGTACACGGGCAGTCATTCGCTGACCTTTCGACACTTTGGCGTCGATCTTGTCTAACCGATCACCATAGCCACGGCGGCGAAGCCACTGGCCAAGTGCCCAAAAGCCGATCCCTGCGAGGAACATGCCCACAAACATTGCGACGGCAAAAAGCGCGCTCATGGATTAATCCTCCCCTTTGGTGCCGGGTTTTGTACCGCCGTCGCTCGGCGGCGTAGCGTCCGCTGGACGGATCACGTTTTGCGGCTCGTTTGCCGAGCTGGGGGCCATTGACGGAGCGTCATCACCGCCGTTACCCGGCGTCGGTTGTGGCTGGCCAGCCCCGAGGGACAGACCGGCCGCGCTTTCCATGCCCGGCACAGCGATGGCAGACATGAGGCCAGCGGCCCGCGTCACGCCTTCGGCAACCTGACGGCCTGACAAGCCCTTGCCGCCGCTCTCGCCGTCACTACCCTGACCGCCCGCTTGTTCGGCGCTGGCAGGTGCCGAGCTGGACGGTGCCGAGCTGGACGAACCACCGTCGCCGCTCGATGCCGATCCCGACTGCGGGCTTGCAGAGCCAGGCGCAGGCTGTGACTTATCGTCATCGCCCTGCCCGACCTTGCTGGCCTGTTTGGCGGCCTGCTGCACGCCGCTACTCGGCGACGACGGGGCAGCGGAGGACGACGAGGCAGGCGACGAAGCACTGCCGCCAACCTTCGCGCCTGCGCTCTTGGCGGCCGCGCTGCCGCCGGTACTTGCACCAACCCCCGACGATGCCGCACCGCCCATAGACGACGCCGCACCCGCACCGCTACTGGATGCACCGGCAAAGCTGGAATTAAGCGCACCAGCAAGGCCGCCAGTTGCGCCGCTGGCAGCACCTGCCGCCCCGGCTGCGCCTGCCGCGCCCGCGCCGCCACTACCGGCTGCGGCCGCCAGTGCCGGAGCTGCGGCCCCGGCGGTTGCGATGGTGGCGATTGCTGCCGCTGCACCGGCCGCACCAGCCGCGGCCATGCCGCCAACGCTAGAGCCGCCACCCATCGACGAGCCGCTAATCATGCCCGCGACCAGTTCGGGGATGGTCTTAGCGAAGTACGCGCACGCAAATGCCAGACCGATCATCGTCCACATGCTTGCGTCGTCGTGGTTGTACGCCGCCTGCCATTGCTTCGCCGAGTCGGTAATCAGGCCGACGATCAGCGTCAGAATGAACAGCTTGGCACCAACGGAAACGGCATAGCGCACGATGGCCATTGCGTATTCCCGCGTCCACTGCGAGGCCCCAAAGCCCATAAACAGCACCGACGCATTGATGACCACATAGGACTCAATGATGGTCAGGCCCATGAACGCTGCGATGAAGGCAAAGCACAGCAGAACCAACACACCCGCCAGAGCCACCATAAACGCCGTGAGCGGGTTCCACGTTTCCACGTCGCCAATGGTATTGGCCAGCTCAATCGCAGTACCGAAAATGTCACCCGGACGAATCGCGGTATCCCCCAGCCCGGCCGCCGATGCGCCAGCTTGTCGGAAGCTGTTCACCACCGCCTCGGCCCACTCGGACGCGAACTGCAACAGCGCCCAAAAGAAGCCGATCACCATGATGAAGCGCAGCAGCTCGCCGACGATTTCGCCGAGGTCGGCTTGCTTGAACACCAGCGGCATGAACGTCCAAATAAACTGGATCAGTGCCAGCATCCAAAACAGCCGTTCGGCGTAACCTTTCAGCTTGCCGTCCCACTGCGATGCGCTGTTTTTCACCAGATCGAGCAGGCCGGTAAAGGAACCACTCGGGTCGTGCAGGTTCGTTGCAGCTATCGCGTCAGTTGACACCAAAAAGGACGCGAGCATCAGCAGCACGACCCACAACGTAAAGCGTTGCTCGCGCCGTTCCATGAGTTAGTACCCCTTGTCGCGGCCAGTATTGACCGGATCAACGTGCTTGAACGTCTCAGGCGGACGCTGAGACTCAGGCTTGCAATTGAGTACCGCCATTGCATCAGCGGACGCCGACGCGCTGTTGATGTAGACCGCTGTACCGGCCCCGCCAACGATGGCGGAACCGGCCAGCAACAGCACTAATGTGACTACTTTGATGTTGAGCATTTAGTACCCCTTATTTGTGCCGGTTTGTCGGATTTCACCGCTTCGACGCTGGGTGCGCAGAGCATCGTCCAGATCGCGGCGGTTCTGTTCCTGCGCCATGTAGTTGCCTGTCATGTTGATTTGTGTAGCCACCAAATCACGCAGCTTTTGCAACTGCTGGACGTTCTGCGAGTTGATTTCGTTGCCCGCCTGAATCGCCTGCATCCGGCCTGCGGCACTTTGCGAACGGGCCACCATGCGGTTGAGCTGGGCGTCTTCCGACTCGAACGTACTGGTATTCATGTTCGCGGATTCCATGGCCGTCTTGACGTTATCGCGGCCTTCCTGCGACCACTTTTTGTACTTGTCAGGCATGGTCTGTGAGGCAGTGTATTGCCCCGAATTGGCCATTTCGTTCAGGTACTGTTGCCAGCCCGGAACCTGCGTATTGAACTGCGAATCAAGGTTTTGAAGATTGCGGCCCAACGCCTGCGAACGCTGATAAATGTTCACAATGCCTTTCATGTCGGCCGCGATACTGCCCCACATCGAGTTAGGCAACCCGACGCCCTGCGTGACCATGTTCTGATACTGCTGAATCTGCGTTTGCAGTTGCTCGGCAGTATTCAGCGCGGTGTTGACCTGTTCGGCGTACTCGAACATTTGCTGATAGAACGTCGAGCAGTTGGAGCAGTAAATGGCATAGGCCGGGGTCGGTGTGGCCATGAAGCCAGCACCGACAACGAGGGAGGCGGTCACGGCGGCCGACAAAGCGCCGTTACGCAGCTTTACGAGAAACGTACTGTTCATAATTGACTCCTTTGTGTTCCAACCAATAAAGCGGCCAGTCATCGCCGTGATCGGCGATCATGTGCCGCACCTCCGCCAAGTCTTCCTTGTCGGATACCGCAACGAAGGCCAGAGCCAGAGGGCCTAAGCCCAGCTCGAACACGCGGCGACCCAAGGGCGATTTGTAGTAATACTCGCGCTTGTATCGGCCGTGCTTGAGAATCTGGATTTCCTTCGAGTTCAGGCCAAACATGGTGTAGAGGTCGGCCGGGCCGGGCGTCTCTTTGGTGCCATGCAGGTGTGCTTCTTTGTTCGGCAGAAGGATTTTCGTCGGGCACTGTTCAAGCAGCACATCGAGCAGGCCGGACGACACCGCGTCGGACAGGCTTTGCGTGGCCATGATGACGAGGCAGTTTTTCTTACGCAGCTCTTTGAGCCATTCGCGGATCTTCGGAGCGAACACCGGGTGACCCAGCATCACCCAGGCTTCATCGAGCGACAGCATGGCCGGTTGCCCGGTCAGCGAACGCTCGAAACGGCGGAACAGGTACAGCAGCACAGGGATGGCGTTCGTGTTGCCCATCTTCATCAGGTCGTCAATTTCGTAGACCGTGTAGGTGCTGGTTTGCAGCTTGTCTTCCACGCCATCGAGCAGGTGCCCCATGGAGCCGGACAGCGTGTAGTGCGTCAGCGCATCACGCACATGCTGATCCTGTACGGTCGAGACGAAGTTAGTCAGCGACCGGAAGTCGCGGGGAGCCTCACGCAGCAGGTTCATGGCCCGGTGAATCTCGGCCTTCTGTTGCGGGCTTGGCGGGACGTTCGCTTGCAGCTCGTAGCAAGTGGCAATCCATTCCTCGGCCCACAGGGCTTCCGACTCGCTGTCAATGTCCACCAACGGCGTCAGCGCGGGCGTGTCCGATTCATCGTTGCCAATGTCGTAATGCACCCCCTTGGTGGCCTTGCAGAGCGTGTACAGCGACCGGCCCTTGTCAAAGGCCGTAATCGTCGCCGGTACGCGGCTGCCGTCACGACGGCGGCGGCTGCGGTAGCGGCGGAACTGGGCGTGAATGATGGCCAACAGGGTTGACTTACCGGCGCCGGTGGGGCCGAACAGGAGGCTGTGCCCGACGTCACCAACGTGAAGGTTCAGGCGAAACGGGGTCGCACCCGTTGTCACCGTGTGCATGAGAGGCGGCGAGTTCTCCGGGTACAGGTCACACGGGCATTCACGCAGGCCGGGCCACAGGCTGGCCAGCGGCAGCAGATCGGCGAGGTTCAAGGTATGCACCAAAGGACGACGCACGTTAGGGAACGTGTGGCCGGGCAGCGTGCCTAGCCATGCCTCTACCGCGTTGACTGATTCGACGCGGGCCGCGAACCCTTTCCGCTCAAGCTCGCGTTTGACGTAGCGCGACTGTTCAGCGAGAAAGGCGCGGTCTTCGTGCATCAGAACAATGACCGGCGTGTAGTAGCCGTAGGCGACAAGGCCCGAGGCGGCATCGTTGATGGCAATCTCGGATTCCTGCGCCATTTTCAGGGCATCAGTGTTAATCATGCCCTTTTGCGACTTGAACACCTGCGACCAGAAACCGCGAATCTTCTGTTGCCACTTCAAGCGGTAGCGGTTGAGCGCGGAAACGGCTTCGTGCTGTTCAAGAAAGATGAACCGCGACGACCAGCGATAGGCCATCGGCAGGCTGTCGAGCATATCGAGAATGCCGGGGTATGAGTTGCCCGGAAAGCCCTCGATAGCCACGCAGGACACGAACTTATTGCCCACCTTCGGGGTGTCGCCCGGCCACAGCGCGGGATAGCCCAGCCACGCATCCAGATACATCGGGCAATCTGGAATGCGCAGGGCGATAGGGTCATCTGTCAGCGTGTAATGCAGGTAGTTGACCAGTTCGTCACTTTCGTAAGCGTCGTCGCCATCGCCGATAGTGATGGTGCCCATGCGGCGCATGTGCAGCAGATCGCCGAGGCCGTCGTGCAGGTCATCGAGCTTTTTCTTGAAGTCCAGCAACAGACGTTCGGCCGGGTTGGTGTCGTCCATGCCGTCATCGTCATAGACCATTTCGCTCAGTTTCGAGTCGCGGCGCGACGGCGGCAGGAAGGACAGAATCAACGCATATTCGCTCTCGAATAGCGTGTGATCCTTTTCAAAGGCGGTACGGCGCTCGGCGTCAATCATGGCCGTGACCGGCTCAGGAAAGTGCGATTCATCCGGGGCCGGATAGCCGGGCGATGCCAAGCGGGATGCGTCAGTCCAGACAGACCAGCCCGCGCCGAAGCGCGACAGGTACTGATTGACCAACGCCGTCAGGTAGTTGCGTTCTGACGTGGTGGCGGATGCTGCGTCGTCACCACGAAAGAAGAAACCAGCCATCAGCGAGCCGTCTTTGCCCAACACTACGCCTTCATCAATCAGGGCGGCGTAATTGAGCAGATCAGGCAAGCCAGCGGCCTTGCTACGGAAGGGTGCTAACGCAAGCATATTCCGCTCCTTATCAGTAAATGCGTGGCGACTTGGCCACCCGATGGGGCCGTGAGAACGGCCCGTAATAGTTCCCGTACTTGAGCTGCCGAACGTAGACCTTGCTCATGTTGGGATCGGCCTTCGCCATCTTGCGAAGGCCATAGACGCAAACCAGCCAGATGCACGTACCGAGGATCGTGGCGGGCCAGTTCATGGCCGACACGATCAAACCGCCCGCAACCAGCATGGAGAACAGCATCAGCTCGCGCTCGCCTCCCCACACCTGTTGCGGCCGGTGCAGTGCCCGGTGGAAAGGCGTCAATCGACGCGCTTCCTCGGCTTGCATTAGCGACCCCCCGCACCCGTTTGAACGGTAGCCAGGTCGTCAGCGGTGATCGAAGCGTTAGCCGGGATCACAGCGCCCGAGAACATGGTGCCGGTCAGCAGGTTCTTGGCGAAAACGATGATGCAGACGACGAGAATCACGTAGATGATGCGGCGGGTGAACTCGGAGATTTCACCGCCCCAGATCAGTGTCGCGCCGCACGCGATGATGCCGAGCAGAGCGATACCGAAAGCCACCGGGCCGCTGATCGACTGGACGAGTTTTGCAATCGGGCCTTCCCACGGCAGGCCCGCGCCGCCGCCTTCTTGGGCGTTCGCTGCGTGCGCAGGTTCGGCACCAAAAAGAAGGGCAATAACCACGGCCGTCATCAGCCAGAAGTAAGGGCTTGTCAGTAGCCCCCGCGCCTTCGACGCAAGAGTTGGGGCCGACGACGCCACAGGCGAAGCGAACAGAGCATTAGCAGTCATTTGATGATTTCCTATATCGGTTGGGTGATGTAGTTGGTTCCGTCGTGTCCGCTAACGGTTACGACCTCCTTGATGCGCCGACCCGTGGCTGTCTTTTCAATCGCAATGATCAAATCGACTGCCTCAGCGATCAGCGCTTGCATCGGCGCTGCCGTGGCTTCCGCCACTAGTTGTTCCATACGGATCAGCCCAGCATTCGCCGAATTCGCGTGAACAGTGGCCGCCCCGCCGGGGTGGCCAGTGTTCCAAGCCTTGAGCAACGCAAGCGCCGACCCGTCGCGGGCCTCCCCGACCAAAATCCGGTCAGGGCGCAGGCGCATGGTTGCTTTGAGAAGGCGGGTCATATCGACGTGATCGACAGCCCGCAATGGGACAACGTTCGGCGAGCTGCATTGCAACTCCCGCGTGTCCTCGATGATGACGATTCGATGCTCAGGGGTAACGGCATCAATTTCGGCAATGATGGCGTTCGTGAGCGTCGTTTTGCCGGTGCCGGTGCCGCCCACCACAAGGATGTTACGGCGCTCGATGACGGCCAGCTTGATCGCGGCGCATTGCGCCTCGGTCATGATGCCCGCCGCGACGTAGTTGGCCAGCGTAAAGACGATGCTGGCCTTCTTGCGGATGGTGAAGGTGGGGCCGCTGACAATGGGGGGAATCAGCGCCTCGAAGCGCGAGCCGTCAAGCGGCAGCTCACACTCAAGGATCGGGTTATTTGCCGTGATATGCGTCCGCAGCGATGACGCCACGGTGCCCATCAGCGACTCGGCTTGAGACTTGGCCATTGTCCCAATCCGCTCCATCGGCTGACCCAGCCACTCACACCACAGTGAGCCGTCAGGGTTCAGCATGATCTCGATTACTTTGGTGTCTTCCAGCAGCTCGCACACCTGGGGGCCGAGTTCGCGGCGCAGCTTTTCAGCAATGCGCCGGTCGTGCTCGACCCGGTTGCTCATAAGGCTTGACGCCTTGTTGTCGTGGTTGTTTTCGTCCATTCCTTCCGTCCTAGCCGGGTTGTAGCGATAGCTTAAGGCCGATCAGGCCCAACGCCATAATGATAGTCTAAAGACTATCAGCCGGACAAGAGAGAATGACGCTAGAAATGAAAAGACCCCACGTATTTGCGGGGTCTAGTCTGAAAATCAGGACGATTGTTGTTGCAGCGCAAGAGCGCGCTACGAAGGGACTAAAAGCTGCCAGAGAGGGACGCCGACACAGTGGGCCAGCTTGGCCATGTTGTCGATTGTGATAGCCATTTTCCCTGTCTCTATCTCGCTGACCCATGACTGCGCAAACCCCGTCTTATCCCTGACGTCTCGTTGACTTAGCTTCGCTGCGATGCGTGCCTTTCTAAAGTTTTTGGCAAAAATCAGGCGTTCCGCCGCAACTGGTTTATCGTCGGTTTCTTGTTGTATATCGGTGTCGCGTCGTCTAGGCATTTCGGCTCGGCACCTCCCCTTTCTATGGTGAATTTAACGGGTTGCAGTAGCAAAAACGGCTTGCAACACGCGCAGGAAATCGCAGTATGGTAGCAAAAAGGTTGCCCGAACCGGAGGGTTTTTGTCTACGGCCTCGATCAAAGATCGCACCAAAAAGAAGCTTTCCCCACGCGCAACGTTCGCCACATCACACTGTAGACGAATGCGCTATTATGCAATAATGAGATTTGCAAAATCCAACCATGCTGGACAGTCACTAGGGGGTGAGGCATGATTACGTTTGATTCTGATGCAGTCATCGACCCGGTATCGTTCAAGGAAGTGCTCGCCGCTGGAGGCGTCAACGCCGCAACTATCGGCAAGGCCGACAAGGGGTTGGTCGTGGTGCTCCGCATAGCGAAGAAAGATCGCATCCTTGGGCAGTACCGTGGCGGGCCGCGCTATTTTTCGTCGTTGGACGGTGCCGGATCGGTGCTTGTTCAGCACGGCATTTATCAGTGGGATACCGACGCTCAAGGCTGGGTGCCGCGCACCTTGGCCAGAGCAAGTAAGCGACCCAACGACCGGATGGCTCCGGCTGTTGGATGACCAGAAATGCAAAAGCCCCGTTTGGCGACGGGGCTTTGGCGGATAGCAGAGCGACTTACAGAACCGTTTGGCGACGGGAACCGGAACAGACGCCCTTGGCGGGGTAAATTCAGGTTCATTCTAGTAGCTCGCTTTGCCTTTGACAAGAGGCACGCCCCCGTGGTGTGCCCGAAAGGCAGGAGCTTATGGCAAGTTCACAACTTGCGCTGTTCAGTTCTCAGGACGAGGCGCAGACGTACCATGACAGCACCCGGAGCGGGTTTTTCTCGCTGCTGGTCGATGTGCGTGGTGAAAAGCGCCAGTCGTCGCACCGCCTGTCTGACATGCCCACCATTCTCAATCTGGTGGACAAGACACGCGACACATGGATTTCTCAGGCCGAGTTCATGCGCCCCAACCGGCGCGTCGTGAACCTTTCCCGGCTGGGCCTGTTGTTCGCAGACCTCGACACCTACCGCATCCCCGCATTGGCTGGCCGCGACCCTGAAAAATTGGCCGCGTCGGTGTTGTATTTTTGTGCCGAGGAAGGCGTGCCCGCGCCGTCCATGTTGATCTACAGCGGCCGGGGGATACAGGCCAAGTGGCTGCTAGAGGGCACGATCCCGCGTCAAGCCCTGCCCCGCTGGAACGCCTGCCAGCGGTATCTAGTGGATCGCCTCGCGCATATCGGGGCCGATCCGATGGCCAAGGACGCAAGCCGCGTCCTGCGCACCGTGGAGACGGTCAACAGCAAGAGCGGCGAAGTCTGCCGCGTGGTGCATGTCACGAACGGCATTGATGGCCAGCCGATCCGGTACAACTTCGAGTACATGGCCGAGGCACTGCTACCGACTGCCCGCTGGACTATCGAGCAGCAACGGCAGGAACAGAGCCAGCGGCGCGCCACGAAAAAGCCTTTCCTTTTGGTGCCCGGCGGCAAGGCCGACAATCTGCGCGGTTTCTCGGGCCGCCAGCTCGCTTGGGATCGCCTCGAAGACCTGCGCAAGCTCGCCGAGCTGCGCGGCGGCGTCGTGGAAGGCCAGCGGATGCAACACCTGTTCTGGCGGTTGAACTTCCTGTTGCTTTCCGGTGCAACCAACAGCAAGCAGATGTACCACGAAGCGGCCGCACTGGCCCGCGAGCTTGATCCGCAGTGGAATAGCCGCTCCAAAGAGCTGATGACCCTGTTCAGCAAGGCCAAAGCCTACGAGGCCGGGGAGAAAGTCAGCTTTGGCGGCAAGGAACACACGCCGCTTTACACGCCCAAGAACGACACCCTTATCAACCTGTTCAGGATCACGCCCGAGGAACAGCAGCAGCTCAAGACCATCGTTAGCCAGGCCGAGGCCGCAGAACGTCACAGGAAGCGCGAGGAAGGCCGTAGGCGCGCTGCCGGTGCCATTGACCGGCAAACCTACGAACAAGCGTCATTGAGCCGCCAGAAGCCTTGGGAAGCCCTCGGAATGAGCCGGGCGAGCTGGTATCGCGCAGGAAAACCGACCCCGGCAGAGAGTGAGACAAGTCCATGCGTATTGCAGGACGAAGCCCCGGCCGAGGATGAAAAAACAGTGAGACAAGTCCGTGCGTATTACTAATGGCGAAGCCCCCGCGCTTTTGATCGGCGCAGCCGGGAGTAGCCCCCGTGATGAAATATCACGAGTAGCCGCAAGTCCGGTGCGTCAACGCAAAGCGTTGTCCACGGGACGCGCAGCACCGAAGGTGCGGAGGCTTTGGGCTTGTGCAGGGATTGATAGAACGACCAACTGACGGGGAGTGAACCTAATGCGATCACGACGCTTTGATGATGCCCGGATAGCCTTCTTGCGTGAGGTGCCGGTACTGGCCGCCCTCGATGCGCTGGGGGTCTACTGGAAGCGTGATGCGACCTTTGAGCCGGTGAAGGACAAAGCCACCGTGCGCGTGCATGTATCGCTTGGCGGGGCCGTGGTTGAGCTGCTGGCCACCGGGCCTAAGTGGTTTGACACCAGAAGCGAGCAAGGCGGCGGGGGTGCGATTGACTTGGCCATGTACCTGCTGCGCGTCGATTTCGTCGCGGCGGTAAAACGGTTTCACGCGCTGCCGACCCCTGCAATTGCGTGAAATTGCCTAAAGTTTCCTTTGATTGCCCATAGTTGCCTATCCGGCCCGTTCGAGGCCGTCGCTACGCCAAATCTGGCACCAAAAGGAAAGGCTACACAGCCACGGCGCACGCACAGGCGCGCCCTACCCTACTTGGCATTGACTTCGGCCGCCGGTGCTTTTGGTGCTCGGGGCTTCCTGACTCTCTTGGGCTGGGCCGGTTTCGGTTCGCCGGTTGAGTCAGCCAGTCCCACGGCCTCGGGCATGACCTCGGGCTGTGCCGGTTCTGGTTTGGCCTTCTTGACCGCCTTGGGCTTCGCATGACCGGCACAGCCCGAGGTCATGC
>Ga0207681_10000255_pt1 | contig 40599 bp, 38 predicted proteins | sample KBSS53metaG_FD_184324 | JGI IMG/M metagenome (GOLD analysis project Ga0207681, IMG submission 184324) | Switchgrass rhizosphere microbial communities from Kellogg Biological Station, Michigan, USA - KBS S5-3 metaG (SPAdes) (version 2) | ecosystem: Host-associated > Plants > Roots > Rhizosphere... | reverse complement strand
TGTCAACAAGCCGGCGGCCGAACTGCTCTACACGCGCGAGCAGGAGCAGTACCTCGGCATGTGCCGGCGCTGGCGCGACGTACCCAAGCCGACCGTGGCCATGGTCCAGGGCGCCTGCATTGCCGGTGGGCTGATGCTGGCCTGGGTCTGCGACCTGATCATCGCCTCTGACGATGCCTTCTTCCAGGACCCGGTGAACCGCATGGGCATCCCCGGGGTCGAGTACTTTGCGCATGCCTTCGAGCTGCCGCCGCGCATCGCCAAGGGCTTTATCCTGCTGGGCGATCGCATGAGCGCGCAGAAGGCCGAACAGTTCGGCATGGTCAACCGGATCGTCACGCGCGAGAACTTGCGGGCCGAAACGGCCGAGGTCGCCGCCAGGCTGGCCTCCCAGCCGCGCTTGGGCAACTGGCTGACCAAGCAGGCGATCAACCACGTCGAGGAATTGCGCGGCAAGCGCACCGCGATGGATGCGGCGTTCCACATGCACCACTTCGCGCACGCGCAAAATGATCTGGTCCAGGGCAGCGCCATTGCCGGGCTGGGCGCCAGGGAAATGGCGGCGGCGAATAAGCGGGAGGCGGGCGAAAGCTGATGACGAGCGCGCTCCAAACCGTCCTGACCGAGCGGCTGGGCTGCCGCGCCCCGATCATCCAGACCGCGATGGGCTGGGTGGCCGAACCGAGCCTTGTCATCGGCAGCAGCAATGCCGGGGCCTTCGGGTTTCTCGGCGCGGCGGTGATGACGCCTGACGAATGCCGGGAAAAGATCCTCGCCGTGCGCAAGGGCACCGACAAGCCGTTCGGGGTCAACTTCCACTCGTTCCAGCCGGGGGCCGAGCAGATCGTCGACCTGATCCTCGCCAATGCCGAGCAGGTCCGGGCGGTCAGCTTCGGACGCGGTCCAAACGCCAAGATGATCGGCCGGTTCAAGGATGCGGGCATCCTGTGCATCCCCACCGTGGGCGCGCTGAAGCACGCGAGGAAAATGGAAGAGCTGGGCGTCGACATGATCAACGTCCAGGGCGGCGAAGGCGGCGGCCACACCGGTTCGGTGCCGACCACGATCCTGCTGCCGCAAGTGCTGGATGCGGTTAAGGTGCCGGTGATCGCCAGCGGCGGCTTTGCCGATGGCCGTGGGCTGGTGGCGGCCCTGGCTTACGGCGCGGTCGGCATCGCCATGGGCACGCGCTTCCTGCTGACCCGGGAAAGCCCCGTGCCCGACAGCACGAAGGCCGCCTATCTCAACGCCGGGACCGACCAGATCGTGGTCACCACCAAGCTCGACGGCATTCCCCAGCGGATGGTCCGCACCCGGCTGATGGACCGGATCGAAAAGTCCGGTTCGCTCGGCATGTGGCTGCGCGCGTTCGAGGCTGGGGCGGCGATGAAGCGCCAGACCGGGGCATCGTGGCTGGACTTCATCAAGGCCGCGCGGGGCATGACGGGCCACGGCGACGTACCGCTCAAGCAGGCGATGATGGCCGCGACCATGCCCATGCTGATCCAGAAGGCCGTGGTTGAAGGCGACATCGAGCACGGGGTGATGGCGACCGGCGTGGTGGGTGGACGGATCGCGGAGGTCCCGAGCTGCCAGGAACTCGTCGATCGGATCATGGCCGAAGCCGAACAGCGCCTGATTGCGCTTGGCGTGCCCAAGGCCGACCCGGGTTCCAACGTCGCAGCGGCCAGCGCGGCCTGAGAGGAAGCACGACCATGCCCATCACGCTGACGGTCCGGGACCGCATCGCCGAGATCCTGTTCGATCATCCCCCGGTGAACGCCTTCGACACCAAGGGCTGGGAATCCATCCCCGCCATGATCGAGCAGGCGGGCCGCGACGAGGACGTGCGCGTACTGCTGATCCGGGCCAACGGCCGCGGCTTCTGCGGCGGCGTGGATATCAAGGAAATGCAGGCCCACCCGGAACGCATCGCCAAGCTCAACCGCGACAATTACCTGACCTTCAAGGCGATCCGCGATTGCCCGATCCCGGTGGTCGGTGCGCTGCATGGGTTCATCATCGGCGGCGGCGTCAACATCGCCGGCGCCTGCGACAGCCTGATCGCCGCCGAGGGCGCGTTCTTCTCGCTGCCCGAGATCGATCGCGGTGCCATGGGCGGCGCGGCCTTCATGAGCCGGATGCTGCCGGTCCAGAAGGTGCGCACCAGTTTCTTCACTGGCGGGCGGGTGCCGGTGGAAGACCTCTATCGCCACGGTTCGATCGAGAAGATCGTCCCGCTCGACCAGCTCGAGGCCGAGGCCCGGGCCCTGTGCGAGATCATCGCGGGCAAGAGCCGCACGGCGCTGGTCATCGCCAAGCAGGCGCTGAACCTGATCGAGCCCTGGAACCCCAGCGACATGTACCGTATCGAGCAGGGCTTCACCCTCGAGATGTACGCTCACGAGGACAGCCAGAAGGCACGGGACGCCTTCGTCGAGGGCAAGGGGACGGCGAAGTTCTGATGGACCTCACCTATACCCCGGACCAGATTGCCTTCCGCGCCGAAGTACGCTCCTGGCTGGAGGCGCACGTGCCCAAGGAGCCGCTGGAACACTACGACGCCACGCGCGCGGGGTTCGAGGCGCACCGCCAGTGGGAAGCGACGCTGAAGAGCGGCGACTGGGGCATGGTGACCTGGCCGAAGGAATATGGCGGGCGCGGGCTGGACCTGATCCAGTGGCTGATCTTCGAGGAAGAATACTATCGCGCCGGCGCCCCCGGGCGGGTCAACCAGAACGGGATTTTCCTGCTCGGCCCCACGCTGATGGAATTCGGCACGCACGAGCAGAAGCAGCGCTTCCTGCCGCCGATGGCCAGCGGCGAGGAGATCTGGGCCCAGGCCTGGTCCGAGCCGCAGGCCGGGTCCGACCTTGCCGGGGTTCGCTCGACCGCTGTGCGCGAGGGTGATGATTACGTGCTCAACGGCCACAAGATCTGGTCGAGCCGAGCGGCCTTCGCCGACTGGGCCTTCGGCCTGTTCCGCGAGCCGGGCAGCGAGCGCCACAAGGGCATGAGCCTGATCTTCTTCCGGCTCGACCAGGAAGGCGTTACCCGCAATCCGATCCGCAAGATCAACGGTCACGTCGGCTTCGCCGAGATCTTCCTCGAAAACGTGCGCGTCCCCGCCTTCAACCGGCTGGGCGAGGAAGGGCAGGGCTGGCACATCTGCATGGCGACGGCCGGGTTCGAGCGCGGGCTGATGCTGCGCAGCCCGGCGCGCTTCCAGCAGGCAGCGGCCGCGCTGGCGGCGCTGTGGCAGAGCCGCAAGGACACTTGCGACCCGTTGCTCGAGGCCGACGTGGTTCGCGCGCACATGAATGCCGAAGCCTATGCGCTGAATATCTACCAGACCGCATCGCGGCTGATGGCCGGCGCGAAGATCGGGCCCGAGGCATCGACCAACAAGATCTTCTGGTCGGAGATGGACATCCACCTCCACGAAACCGCGCTGGCGATCCTCGGCGCCGAGGCCGAGCTGCTGCCGCCCGCCAACAAACCGGCGGGCGCCGAGCACGAGTGGCTCGACGACTACATCTTCTCGCTGGCCGGGCCGATCTACGCCGGGTCGAACGAGATCCAGCGCAACATCATCGCCGAGCGCATGCTCGGCCTGCCGCGCTGAACGGGGGGCAGGACATGGATTTCACCCTCACCGATGAGCAGCAGATGTTCGCCGACACCGCGCGAACGCTGCTGGGTGATACCTGCACGCCGGAACATTGGCGCAAGCTGATGGAACAGGGCCAGGCATTCGACGCCTCGCGCTGGGCGCAGATCGTCGAGAACGGCTTCACCCTCCTGCTCCTGCCCGAGGCCGCCGGAGGCTTGGGCCTGAGCGAGCTCGATCTTGCCCTGATCGCGATCGAAGCGGGCTATGTTGCCTTGCCCGAGCCGCTCGTGGAGAGCGCCGGTGTGGGCGCGCCGCTGCTGGCGAGCCTTGCGCCCGATCATCCGTTGCTGACCGATCCGGCCACGATCATCGCGGTCGCTCCTCCCATCAACCCGGTCGTCGCCAATGCCGACGTCGCCGCCGCCATCCTGATCGAGCAGGATGGCCATGCCTACCTGTGCGCGCCCGAAACGGTGACGCTGACCCCGGCTGAAACCATCGATCCGCTCCGCCGCCTGTTCCGGGTGGAATGGGACGAGGCGCGGGCCGAGGATCTGGGTCCGGCCAACTGGGACCTGGCGCTGGACCGGGCGTCGCTGTTCGCTGCGGCGCAGGGCCTCGGCCTCGCCCAGCGGTCGGTCGATCTCGCCGTCGCCTATGCCAAGGACCGGACCCAGTTCGGCAAGCCGATCGGATCCTATCAGGCGGTCAAGCACCATTTGGCCAGCGCCCAGACGGCGATCGAGTTTGCCCGGCCGGTGGTGCTCGCCGCCGCCGCGGACATCGAACATGGTGACTTGCAGGCCCGCGCCCGGGTGTCCCATGCCAAGATCGTCGCCCTGGAAGCGGCCGAGAAGGCCGCACGTGCATCGATCCAGGTGCATGGCGCGATGGGCTATTCCTGGGAGGTGGATGTCCACCTGTTCCTGAAGCGCGCGCTGGCGCTGAAGGCGGCCTGGGGCACTCCCGCATACCACCGCAACCGCATTGCGACGCGCGTCTTCACCCAGCCGCTCGGCGCCGACCAGACCTTTGCCCGCGAGACAGAACATGCCTGAAGCCTATATCGTTGATGCCGTTCGCGCTCCCGTCGGGCGCAAGAAGGGCAGCCTTGCCCAGGTCCATCCGGCCGACCTGGCCGCGCACCCGATCCGCGAACTGATGGCGCGCCATGACTTTGATCCCGCGCTGGTCGAAGACGTGGTCTGGGGCTGCACCGAGACCATCGGCGGCCAGGCCGGGGATATCGGCCGCACCGCCTGGCTCGTCGCCGGGCTGGCCGAGGACGTTCCGGGCGTGACGATCGACCGCCAGTGCGGTTCGGCCCAGCAGGCGGTCCACTTCGCCGCGCAGGGCGTGATGAGCGGAACGCAGGATATCGTCGTCGCCGGCGGCAGCCAGGCGATGAACCGCATCCCGATCATGGCCGCGATGACCGCTGGCGCCGCCTACGGGTTCGAGAGCCCCTTCATCGGCGCCAAGGGCTGGGACGCGCGCTATGGAGACGAGGAGGTCAACCAGATCCGTTCGGCCGAGATGATCGCCGAAAAATGGGCCATCACCCGCGAGGAGATGGACGCCTTCGCACTGGAAAGTTACCGCCGCGCCCAGCATGCGACCGAGCAGGGCTGGTTCAGGAACGAGATCGTGCCGCTCGAAGGGCTCGACCGCGACGAGACGATCCGCCCTGGCACCACGCTGGAGGGCCTGGCCGCGCTCAACCCCGTCCGCGAAGGGGGCCGGGTCACGGCGGGCAATGCCAGCCAGAATTGCGACTGCGCCGCGGCGCTGCTGGTCGTCAGCGAGCGGGCGCTGAAGGAGCATGGCCTCACGCCGCGCGCGCGCATCCACCACATGTCGGTGCGCGCCGATAACCCGGTGTGGATGCTCACCGGGCCGATCAACGCCACCCGCTATGCCATGCAGAAGTCCGGCATGAAGCTGGACAATATCGACCTGTTCGAATGCAACGAGGCCTTTGCCTCGGTGCCGATGGCGTGGATGAAGGAACTCGGCATTCCGCACGAGAAGGTCAACGTGCAGGGCGGGGCCATCGCGCTTGGCCACCCGATCGGGTCGACCGGCGCCAGGCTGATGACCACCCTGCTCAATGCGCTGGAGCGCACGGGCGGCCGCTATGGCCTGCAGACGATGTGCGAGGGCGGCGGCCAGGCCAACGTCACCATCATCGAGCGGCTCTGAGGATCGCTCCGCGCCATGCCATGCTATGCGTACCAGGGAATCGTGCCGGTCGTTGATCCGACCAGCTATGTCCATCCCCTGGCATCCCTGATCGGTGACGTCATCGTGGGGCCGGGGTGCTTCATCGCGCCCGGGGCTTCGTTGCGCGGCGATTTCGGCCGGATCGTGATCGAGGGCGACAGTTCGATCCAGGACAGTGCGACCGTCCACGCCAACCAGTTGCGTGATACGGTGATCCGGCGAGGCGCGACGATCGCCCACGGCGCGATCATCCATGGCTGCGAAATTGGCGAGAATACGCTGGTCGGCATGAATGCCGTGGTGCTCGATAATGCGGTGATCGGGGAGGACAACCTCGTTGCCGCGCTGGCGCTGGTGAAGTCCGAGACGATCACGCCGCCGCGCAGCCTGGTGGCCGGCAACCCGGCCAAGGTCGTGCACAGTTTCGAACCGCAGCAGGTGACGTGGCGCAACGAAGGGCAAGGCGAATACCAGAAGCTTGCCCGCGCCGCTGTTGCCGGCGGCATCGTGGCGACCGAGCCACTGGCCGAAGTCGAGAGCAACCGTCGCCGCATCGTTTCCGACGCAGTCGCGGTGCGCCTGTCCGGCCCGACTGCCGAGCGGCGCCGGACGGCCACGCCGCCGCGAGGTGCACAGTGACACCGCTCGGGACCATTCAGAACCCGATTTCACCGGCGACCCTTCGCAGCTGCTGCTGCCTGCGGCCGGCCGAGACATCCCAAGGAGAATGAGCGTGGGCATTTGCGACAATCGCACTGTCATCATCACCGGCGCCGCCGGCGGGCTTGGCCGCGCCTATGCTCTGGCCTTCGGGGCCGAAGGCGCAAACGTCGTGGTCAATGACATCGGCACTTCGCTCGGCGGGGAAGGGCGCGATACCAGCGCTGCCGATGCCGTGGTGGCAGAGATCAAGGCGGCCGGCGGCAAAGCCATCGCCAACTATGAGGACATCACCGACTGGGATGCCGCCAAGCGCATCGTCGATGCGGCGGTCGAGGCCTTTGGTGACCTCCACGTTGTTGTGAACAATGCCGGCATCGTGCGGGACCGGATGTTCGTTTCGGCGACGGTCGAGGAATGGGACGCGACCATGCACGTCCACCTGCGCGGGCATTTCTGCATTGCTCGCCACGCGGTAAACTACTGGCGCGCCAAGCAGAAGGACGGGCGCGATCCCGATGCGCGGATCATCAACACGTCGAGCGGCGCGGGGCTGCAGGGTTCGATCGCGCAGGCAGCCTATTCCGCGGCGAAGGGCGGGATCGCGACGCTGACCCTGGTCCAGGCCGCCGAGCTCGCCCGCTATGGCATCACCGCCAACGGTCTGGCCCCATCGGCCCGCACCCGCATGACCGAGGGCGCCTTTGCCGAGAAGATGAAGACGGTCGACGAAGGTTTCGACGTAATGGACCCGGCCAATGTCGCGCCGACGGTCGTCTGGCTGGGCAGCAGCCAGAGCGCCCATGTGACCGGCTGCATGTTCGAGCTGGAAGGCGGCAAGATCATGATCGAGGAAGGTTGGCGCGAAGGGCCGTTTGTGGACCAGCAGGCCCGCTGGGAACCGAGCCAGATCGGTGAGGTGGTCGACAAGCTGATCGCCCAGCGCGTGCCGCCGCGCAAGGTCTGGGGCACGGCGTGAGCCCGCCTCGCTGCAGCTCGCCGCATTCGAGGATGTGACCTGATGGAATTCGCCTTTTCCGAAGAACAGGCCATGATCGCGCAAACCGCGCGGGCCTTCTTCACCGAAAACGCGACGAGCGAGCGCACCCGCATGGCGATGGCGGCGACCGGCCCGGACGCCGGGATCGACCGCGCGCTGTGGTCCGCCTTCTGCACCGAGCTGGGTCTTGGCGGGATCGGCGTACCGGAAGAGCTGGGCGGGGTCGGGCTCGGCATGGTCGAGTTCGCGCTGGTCGCCGAAGCGGCTGGCGCGCAGGTCGCCGCCTTGCCGCTCTTGGGCAATGCCCGGGCCGTGCATGCGCTGGTTGCCGGCGGAACGCAGGAGCAGAAGTCGCGCTGGATCGGCGCGCTGGCCGCGGGCGATGTCATTGCCACCTCGGCCTCGGCTGCAGAGGCCGCGGCCGGGCCGGGCACGCTCTCCGGCACCTTCCGCTTTGCCCCGCATGGCGGCAGCGCCGACATATTGGTGTTGGTTGCAGGCAGCCGGTGCTGGTTGGTCGAATCCGGCGCGCCGGGCGTCACGATCACGTCTCACGTAACCATGGACCAGACCCGGCCACTGGCGACGATCACGCTCGAGCAGGCACCCGCCGAACCCGTGGCCGACCACGCCGCCGCGATCCGCGCGCTCGACACCACCGGCTGGATCTGCCTCGCCGCCGAGGCTCTCGGCGGGGCGCATGCGACGCTCGATCGCACGGTTGCCTATTCGCAGGAGCGGGTCCAGTTCGGCCGCCAGATCGGTTCGTTCCAGGCATACAAGCACCGCCTGGCCGACATGATGATCGAGATCGAGCAGGCTCGTTCGGCGGTTCACTGGGCCGCCTGCGCGGTCGACGAGGGCAGCGACGAGGCGGCCATGGCCCTCCACGCCGCCAAGGCCTTCTGCGCCGATACCTTCCACATGTGTGCGGGGAACATGATCCAGCTGCATGGCGGCATCGGCTTCACCTGGGAGCATGACGCGCACCTTTTCTTCAAGCGCGCGCGGTCGATCGCTTCCATGCTGGGCGACAGCCAGTGGCACCGCGAACAGATCGCGGCGCAGATCCTGGGAGCGGCGGCATGAAGCTCGGTTTCTCAGCTCAGGACGAGGCCTTCCGCGCCGATTGCGCAGCCTGGCTGCAGGCGCAGATGGCCGGTCCGTTTGCCGACATCCGCGGCATTCCCAATCTGTGCGACAAGATCGAACGGCGCAAGGAATGGGAGCAGCAGCTCGCCGCCCATCGCTGGTCGTGCATCGGCTGGCCCGAGGCTTGGGGCGGGCGCAATGCCACTCTCGCCCAGCAGGTCATCTTCGCCGAGGAATATGCCCGCGCCGGCGCGCCGAACCGCATCAACCACATCGGCGTGGAACTGGCCGGACCGACGATCCTGGCCTTCGGGTCGGACGAGCAGAAGGCCCGGTACCTGCCCGGCATCGCCGCTGGCACGCACATCTGGTGCCAGGGCTATTCCGAACCCAATGCGGGCTCGGATCTCGCCAACGTCAGGACCAAGGCTCGGATCGAAGGCGGCTACTGGGTCGTTAACGGCCAGAAGGTCTGGACCAGCCTCGCCCACTATTCCGACATGATCTTCGTCGTCGCCCGCAGCGAGGAAGGATCGCAAGGGCCCAAGGGCCTGTCGTTCCTGCTGATGGAAATGGACCAGCCGGGGATCGAGGTGCGCCCGATCCGCCAGATCAACGGCGAGGCCGAGTTCAACGAGACCTTCCTGACCGACGCCCGCTGCCCGGCCGATGCCATGCTGGGCGCGGCGGGCGAAGGCTGGAAGGTGGCCATGGCGCTGCTCGCGTTCGAGCGCGGCGTCTCGACGCTCGGCCAGCAGATGCAGTTCCGCAACGAACTCGACGCCGTGATCGCCGCTGCCAGGGCCAACGGCAAGGCCGGCGACGCGGTAATCCGCCAGCGCATCGCCCAGGCCGAAATCGGCCTCCGGCTCATGCGCTACGGCGCGCTGCGAATGCTGTCGAACGCGGATGCCGGCGCGATCGATGGCGCCGCGCTCACCTACAAGATCCAGTGGGCCACCTGGCGCCGCGATCTGGGCGAACTGGCGATGGACGTGCTCGGCCAGGCCGGGGAGATCGCCGAGGGCGATCACTACGGCTGGTCGATGCTGCCCAACCTCTATCTCTTCAGCCGCTCCGACACGATCTACGGCGGCACCAACCAGATCCAGCGCAACCTGATCGCCGAACGCGGTCTGGGTCTTCCCCGCGAGCCAAGAGGCCAAGCATGACTGTTCCCGTACCCGCCTATCCCACCCCGCTCGGCATGCTCAAAGGCAAGACGGTGGTGATCACGGCTGCCGCCGGAACCGGCATCGGCTTCGCCGTCGCCAAGCGCGCCGCCGAGGAAGGCGCGCGCCTCCTGATCAGCGATTTCCATGAACGCCGCCTCGGCGAAGCGGCCGATCGCATCGCCGCCGAAGTCGGCTGCGAACGCCCCGCCACCTGCGTCTGCGACGTGACCAGCGAAGAGGCCGTCCAGGGCCTGCGCGATGCCTCGCTCGCGGCGCTGGGCAAGGTGGACGTGCTGATCAACAATGCCGGCCTCGGCGGCGAGGTCGACGTGGTCGACATGACCGACGACCAGTGGGGCCGCGTGCTGGACGTGACCCTCACCAGCCTGTTCCGCATGACCCGGGCCTTTCTGCCCTCCATGTATGCGAACAAGTCCGGCGTAATGGTCAACAACGCCTCGGTGCTGGGCTGGCGTGCGCAGCGGGGCCAGGCCCACTATGCTGCGGCCAAGGCCGGGGTGATGGCCTTCACCCGCTGCACCGCGCTGGAAGCGGCCGATCACGGCGTGCGGATCAACGCCGTGTCGCCGAGCCTCGCCATGCACCCGTTCCTGGCCAAGGTGACGACCGAGGAGAAACTCGCCGAGCTGGTCAAGACCGAGGCCTACGGCCGCCCCGCCGAAGTGTGGGAAGTGGCCAACGTCATGCTGTTCCTCGCGAGCGACCTGTCCTCGTACATGACCGGCGAGATCGTTGCGGTCTCGAGCCAGAGGGCCTGATCGTGCCGGTCGTCTTCGAAAAGCCGGCTGATCTGATCGGCAAGGAAGGGACGATCCTCCCGCCGACCGAATGGCTGACGATTGACCAGGAGCGGGTCAACGGCTTTGCCGAGGTGACCGGCGATGACCAGTGGATCCATGTCGATGTGGACCGCGCGAAAGAAGGTCCGTTCGGCGGCACCATCGCCCACGGCTACCTCACGCTGAGCCTGGTCAACTATTTCCTGCCGCAGCTGATCGAGGTCCGCGGTTTTGCCCATGCCGTCAACGTCGGGGCGGACCGCCTGCGCTTCCTCTCGCCGGTGAAGGTCGGCAGCCGCATTCGCGGTTCGGGCGAGGTAATCTCCGCCGAGGAAGTGAAAGGAGGTATCCAGTCGGTCGTACGCGTCACGATCGAGATCGAAGGGCAGGATGGACAACCCACCGATCGGCCCGCCTGCGTGCTCGACACGATCAGCCGCTATTTTCCGGAGTGAACGAGATGCCCGATCCCACGGCGATGGAAGCCGCAGTGCACGAATATGTCGCCGCCTTCGCAGCGGGAAGCGCTGACCGCGTGGCCGCGCTTTATGCCGCCGATGCCACGGTCGAAGATCCGATCGGCAGCCCGATGCATCACGGGCGCGAAGCGATCCGCGCCTTCTATGCCGAATCGATGAAGACCGGCGCCAAGCTGAAGCTCGAAGGTCCCATCCGGGTCGCGGGCGATTATGCGGCGTTCCCGTTCTCGGTGAACCTGCATTGGGTAGGATCGGACAAGCGGATCGACGTGATCGATACCTTCCGCTTCAATGAGAACAACGAAGTCGTTGAAATGAGGGCCTTCTGGGGCCCCGCCAACTTGCACGGCTTTGCCTGAACCCGAATTTTCGAGAGGACTTCCCATGCGTGATGCAGCCATCGTCTCCACCGCCCGCACCGGGGTCGGCAAAGCCTATCGCGGCGCCTTCAACGACACCGAGGCCCCGTTCCTCTCCGCCCATGTGGTCAACGCCGCGATCGAGCGGGCCGGGATAGACCCGGCCCGGATCGACGACGTCTACCTCGGTTGCGCCAACCACTGGAACACGCAGAGCTACAACCTTGGGCGCCTGACGGTTCACGCGTCGAACCTGCCAGACACGACCAGCGGGTTCACGATGGACCGCAAGTGCTCGTCGGGCCTGAATGCCATTGCCTTTGCCGCCCGCGGCATCATGACCAACGAGATCGATGTTGCCGTCGCCGGCGGCTGCGAGAGCGTCAGCCTGACTATCAACAAGCACGCGCCGGCCTGGCGCAATCGTTCGGAGACGGTGAAGGCCCACGATCCCTACGCCTACATGGCGATGATCGAGACAGCCGAGGTCGTCGCGGAACGCTATGGCGTTGGTCGCGAGGAGCAGGACCGCTTCGCCGCCCTCTCCCAGCAGCGCGCCGCCGCCGCCCAGGAAGCGGGCAAGTTCGATGACGAGATCGTGCCGATCACCGTCACCAAGGCCCTGTTCGACAAGGAAGGCAACGAGACCGGCAAGGAAGAGGTTACCCTCGCCAGGGACGAAGGCATCCGTGCCGGCACGACCTACGAGGCGCTGGCCGGGCTCAAGCCGGTGTTCAAGAACGGCCTGGTGATCCAGGAAGGCAAGCACGTGACCGCCGGCAACGCCAGCCAGCTGTCCGATGGCGCCTCGGCGCAGGTGTTGATGGACCTCGCTACGGCGCGCGCCGAGGGGCGCCCGGTGCTGGGCATCTACCGCGGCTTCCAGGTGGCGGGTTGCGGCGCCGACGAGATGGGCATCGGCCCGGTCTTCGCCATTCCCAAGCTGCTCGATCGGACCGGGCTGAAGCTCGACGATATCGGCCTGTTCGAAATCAACGAGGCTTTCGCCAGCCAGGCTGTCTATTGCCAGCAGAAGCTCGGCATCGATCCCGAGAAGCTCAACGTCAACGGCGGCGGCATCGCCATCGGCCATCCCTTCGGCATGACCGGCTCGCGTCTGGTCGGCCACGCGCTGATCGAGGGCAAGCGGCGCGGGGTCAAGTACGTGGTTGTCTCGATGTGCGTCGCCGGCGGCATGGGCGCGGCTGGCCTGTTCGAAGTCGCCTGAGCAGGATCGGGACGAGCATGACCGAGGCGAGGGGCATCTGGCCCATGACCATCCCCGCCGCAGCGCAGGCTGCGGCGGAGCAATGGCCCAACCAGATGGGCCTGATCGTGGGCTCCCGGACCTGGACGTTCGCGCAGCTGTGGGCCGATGCGCGCAGTGTGGCCTCGGCCATGCTGGCCAGCGGCGTGGGCCATGGGGACCGCGTCGGCATCTGGGCGCCCAACACGCGCGAGTGGATCCTCGCTGCACTGGGCGCGCAGACGGTGGGCGCAACCATTGTCCCCATGAACACGCGCTTCAAGGGTTTCGAGGCAGCCGACATCCTGCGCCGCGCCCGGGTCAAGCTGTTGTTCGCCCAGGCGAACTTCCTTGGCCAGGACTATGGGGAGCTGATCGCCGGCGAGGATCTGCCCGACCTCGTGGAAACGGTCCACCTCGACCGGGCCTTCGGGGCCTTCATCGCGCGCGGCAAGGGGCCCGCTGACCCGGCGGTGGACGAGGGCCTTGCCGCAGTCGATCCCGACGACATCTGTGACATCATCTTCACCTCGGGTACGACCGGCAGGCCGAAGGGCGTGATGACCGCCCACCGCCAGGCCACGCACATCTTTGGCGACTGGGCGGTGCGCGTGGACCTGCGGCAGGGCGACCGGTACCTCATCGTTAATCCGTTCTTCCACACCTACGGCTACAAGGCCGGCTGGTCGGCGTGCCTGGTGCGCGGGGCCACGATCGTGCCGATGGAGACCTTCGACGTTGCCGGTGTGGTCCGGCAAATCGAGGAGAACCGGATCACCTTCATTCCCGGTCCGCCCACGATCTACCAATCCCTGCTGCAGGAACTCGCCGGCGACAAGCCGCGGGATTTCTCTTCGCTGCGGGTCGCCGTGACTGGCGCGGCCCCCGTGCCGCCGGTGCTGGTGGAGCGCATGCGCACCGAACTGGGCATGCAGAACATCGTCAACGGCTATGGCATGACCGAATGCGGCTGCGTCGCCATGACGCGCCAGGGCGATGACGCGGAAACGGTAGCCAATACCTGCGGCTATCCCCTCCCCGGGATCGAGGTCCGCTGCGTCGGCGAAGACGGCAGCGACCTGCCGGCCGGAGAGGCAGGCGAACTGTGGGTGCGCGGCCATGCGGTGATGCGCGGATACCTGGACGATCCTGCGGCGACGGCGGAGGCCATCGATTCCGAAGGCTGGTTGCACACCGGTGATATCGGAACGATCGACGAACGCGGTTACCTGAAGATCACCGACCGCAAGAAGGACATGTTCATCACCGGCGGCTTCAATGTCTATCCGGCTGAAATCGAAGCGCTTCTCTCCAACCACCCGGCCATCGCCCTGGTGGCGGTCGTCGGCATGGCCGATGAGCGCATGGGGGAGGTGGGCAAGGCCTATGTGGTCCTGCGCCCGGGGGCGGAAATCCCGTCGGAGGCCGACCTCATTGCCTGGTCGCGCCAGAACATGGCCAATTACAAGGTTCCCCGCTCCTTCGTCGTCCTGCCAGAGCTGCCCCGCAATGCTGCGGGCAAGGTCCTGAAGACCGAGCTTCGGTCACCTCCGGCCCCGCTGGCGGACTGAAGCGGCAGGTCCGCTCCCGGTCGTCCCTTCGCAGCGATTGACCCATCTCCTGACGGCCGGTTCGTGCTGACGCCGATTGGCCGGATTTATCCACGCAACCATTGCCTTGCGGTCGGCCCGGGCGAGTCGTTCTCTCCCCCGATTATCGAGCGCCAGGCTGCACATTTTTGGTCCTTTTCACGCGCCGTGATGTACATATCCGATCAAAAATAATCATAACCAAACAGAAAGCCAGTGGACTGAAGCCTTTGCGCAACAGTTTACGCATCTCGGCACCTGCCCCTTGCATTCATATCCATAATGCGTAATTTAATCTCGTCGCTAGGGCGAAAGTAGAAGAATTGCCCTTCGCATAAGTCGAAATGCGTTGCTGCGGATGCGTCCGTTTGCGCGGTGCGAGCTCGCGCCGGCGCTTGGCAGCACCTGGGAGGAAGGATCTGACATGAACAAGAAAGCGAAGGGGCTGCGCGCCCGGAGCGGATGGGTCAACTGGAGCGTGGCCGCCATTGCGATCATGGCCCCCGAGATGGCTGCCGCGCAGGCTTCGAGCACCGCGGACGCATCCACGGCTCCCGAAATCATCGTTACGGCAAACCGCCGCGCAGAGCGCGCGCAGGACGTGCCGATCGCCATCACCGCCATGACGCCGCAGCGTCTTGAGCAGCAGGGCATCAACAAGGAGCAGGATCTCCAGGCCAGCGTTCCCTCGCTCGTGGTCGGGGCAAACGGCCAGGGCTCGCGCGATTCGCAGTCGTTCACCATCCGCGGCCAGGGTGCGACCTTCCAGGCATCGCCGGGCGTGGTCGTCTATCTCAACGAAGTGCCGCTGCCTGCGGCGCTGACGCTCAGCCAGCAGGGCGGCCCCGGCAACTTCGTCGATCTGGAGAACCTTCAGGTCCTCTCGGGTCCGCAGGGCACCCTGTTCGGGCGCAACACCACCGGCGGCGCCGTGCTGCTCGTGCCCAAGAAGCCGACCAACGAACTGGGCGGCTGGATCAAGGGCGAATACGGCAACTACAACCGCACCTATATCGAGGGTGCGATCAACCTGCCGGTGATCGAAGACAAGCTGATGGTGCGCGTGGTTGGCGCCTACCACCGCCGCGACGGCTACACCCACGACGTCATCTGGAACAAGGATCGCGATAACGAGAACTGGTACTCCGGTCGCATCGGCATTCTCTTCCGCCCGACCAATGGGATCGAGAACTACACGATGATCTACGGCGCCCACTCGGACAACAACGGGGCCGGCCTGATCCACAAGGGCTTCAACATCGACGGGCTCAAGGCGATCGTGAACCCGGCAGATGGTTCGCCCGCCCCGGCCTGCTATGAAGGGCCGACAATTCCCTTCCAGATCGCTTCGTGCGATGTCTACCGCGCGAACACCGCGCGCGCCGATGCACTTGGGCCGCGCGCGACCGCATTCTCGGTCGACGAGTTCCAGCGCACCAAGACCTGGGGCGTGACCAACACGACGAACATCGAGTTGAGCGACAGCGTCACCCTGCGCAACATCGCCAGCTTCCAGCGCATGCAGTTGCGCTACCGTTACGACGGCGATGCAACCGCGTTGCAGCAGCACGAAGTCGATCCTGGCGTGCTGCCCTCCGGTACGATCGATGTGCCCGGGCTCGGCCCGACGACCTACGGCAACGCGACCCTTGCCCGCGAACTCCCGCGCGATGACCTGAAGGGCTGGACAGAGGAACTCCAGTTCCAGGGCAAGATGCTGGACAACAAGCTGAACTGGACGGTCGGCGGCTTCCACTACGACCAGCGCCCCGCCGGTCCGCAGGGCTCCAACGCCATTCTCTATTGCCCGGCGGCATTCACCGGCAACGCCTTCGTCTGCGGCGGAAGCACCCAGATTTCCGGAATTACGACCGTTTCCAACGCGCTCTATGCGCAGGCGACGCTCGATTTCGGCGCATTCAGCCCCGCGCTCGACAGCCTGCGCCTGACCGGCGGCTATCGCCATACCTGGGACCACGTCTACGGCACTGCCAGCCAGTACAATCGCAGCCCCTTGCTGCCTGCCGGGTTCGTGGCCTGCGGCAAGGACAACTCGATCGTGCCGGAAAGCTCCGCCCTGGCCAGCTGCGTGTTCGATGGCTCCGAGAAGTCAGACTCCCCGTCCTGGCTGATCGGCCTGGACTATCGGCCCGTGAAGCCGGTGCTGCTCTACGCCAAGGTGAGCCGCAGCTATAAGGCGGGCGGGTTCAACCCCTATGCCGTGTTCTTCGGCCAGGGCACAGACCCCGACACGCGCACCTTCAAGCCCGAGCACGTGATTTCCTACGAAGCAGGGTTCAAGGCCGATTTCCGGCTCGGCAATGTCCCGGTGCGGTTCAACACTTCGCTGTATGAAATTCACTACAACGACATCCAGCGCGCGACCGGCGACTATAACCCGACCACGGGTGCGGGCGGTGCTCGCACGCTCAATGCCGACGCCAAGATCCGCGGCATCGAGATCGAAGGCTCGATCCGCCCGTGGCCGGGCGTGGAAATCGGCGGCAATTTCAGCCACACCGACGCACACTATACGAAGTACTCCTTCGTGACCGGCACCGGTGGGCTGGGCTGCAATGGCATCGTTCCTCCGGGCGGTACGGTCGATGCCTCTTGCCTGCGCTTCCAGTACACGGCTCCCTACATCTGGAGCCTGCATGCCTCGGTGGATCAGCCGCTTGCCGGCAATGCCGGGACACTGTCGCTGTTCGTCAACTACTCGCACACCGCGAGCCAGTATACCGAAGCGGTGAACGTGCCGGCTGTGCAACCGGGCGCGACGATCGATGCGTTCGGCACGCTCAACGCTTCGCTGGATTGGCGCGGGGTGATGGGTTCGAAGTTCGATGTCGGCGTGTTCGGCACCAACATCACCAACGAACTCTACCGGACCAGCAATGCCGACGTCTATCAGCAGGGCGGGCTGCTCTACTGGGTGACGCTCTACGGCGAGCCGCGCATGTACGGCGTCCGCCTGAAGTATCACTTCGGCGGCGAGTGAATTGCGCGGGCCCGCCTGATGGCGGGCCGGTGACAGGGACGCAAGGTCCGCTCCCTTCGCGGGGGGCGGACTTCGTTCGTTGTGGGAAGGAACCGAATATGACAGATGCGCCCGGGCAGTCCGCGATGAAACAGGCTCTCCAGGCCTATGTCGACCGCATCAACGCCGGCGACGCGGCGGGTGTCCTGGCCCTGTTTGCGCCCGATGCCGTGATCGAGGATCCGATCGGATCGCCACCACGCTCGGGTGAAGCGATCGCCGCCTGGTTTGCCGACACAGTGGCCTACGGCACGAGGATAACCCCCGTCGCGCCGCTCCGCGGGTCGCACAGTTCCGAGGCCCTGCTGGTGTTCGACGTGGAGTTTACCCCTCCGGGCGGTGAGCGTCTCCGGATCCGTTCGGCCGATGCCTGCCAGTTCGACGCGGCAGGTCGGATCACCAGCCTACGGGCGTTCTGGGGCCCGGACGATATCGAGCCGGCGACCTCAGACTAGCTGGCAAGGAACACGGCAGCCGTCACGTCGCCCGGGGGTAATCGGTGTACCCTTTGGCATCATCACCATGGCCGGTGTAGAATGTTCCCCGATCCGCCTTGGCGAGCGGAGCGCCGATGCGGAATCGCTCGACCAGATCAGGGTTGCCGATGAAGGCATAACCGAAGGCGACGGCTTCGGCCGAACCTTGCGCGATCACCTCCTGCGCCTTCTCAAGCGTCAGGCCGCAGTTCTCGATCACGGCGCCCGACCAGTTCGCGCGAACGAGGTCGAGCGCGTCGAAGCCGATGGTGGGAATGTGGATCAAGTGGCACCAGGCGAGGCCGAGCGGGTCGAGAGCGCGCAAAAGCGCGGCGTATGTTTCCGCCGGATCGGCATCGTCGACGCCGTTGAATTTGGCCCCCGGGCATATGCGAAAGCCCACGCGCCCGGGGCCGATGGCACCGGCCAGGGCTGATAGTGTCTCGACCACGAAGCGAACCCGGTTCTCGGCCGAGCCGCCGTACATGTCGGTGCGGTGGTTGGTATTGGTCGAGAGGAACTGCATCGGCAGGTAGCCCGACGCGCAGTGCAGTTCGATCCCGTCCATCCCGGCGGCAACCGCATTGCGCGCGGCGGCAACATATTCGGAGATCACCTGCGGAATTTCGAGAGCTGCCAGAGCGCGCGGCGTCTCGGGAGCGACTGGAACGCCATCCGGGCCGGGGATGGGATCGGGACTGGCAATGGCGCTGGGGGCCACCGTTTCGGCATCGTCCGCCTTGTTCGCGCGGACGGCGGCGCGGCCGACATGCATCAGTTGCATGGCGATGCGGCCGCCTGCCGCATGAACGGCATCGGCCACCCGGCGCCATCCGGAGACCTGCTCGGGCGAATGGATCCCCGGCGTGCGCCAGTAGCCTTTCCCCGTCGGCGAGGGCTGGGTGCCCTCGGTGATGATGAGCCCCGCCGATGCGCGCTGGCGATAGTACTCGACCATGAGGTCGGTGGGCTCGTCCAGCGGTCCAGCGCGGTCGCGGGTCATGGGGGCCATGACGATGCGGTTGGCCAGCGGGACTTCACCAAGGTGGACCGGCGTGAAGATGTCCTTGTCCACTCGGCTTCAGCTCCGCACGCGCGGCTTGGGCAGCGGCGCGCCGCGGCGCATGGTCTCGATGAACCGCTCGAGCGGGGCCGGCGGGTCGACCGGTCCGTCATGCGGTTGTCCCTGGCGGGCCCAGTAGGTCTTCCAGCTCGGGAAGAGGTCGTGGAAGCTGCCGTGGTATGGCGCCACTCCGGGCCAGCGCATCTTGCGATCCCCTATCGGTGGCTTGTTGATGTCGCTGGCATACCAGTACAGCGGCAGGCGCCGGCGGAAGTACCACCGCCCGTCGATGCGTTCGTAGCTGTCGAAGTACATCATCTGCATGATGACCCATTCGGCCCCGCATTCGTGCTCGTTCTTGGAATAGACCACGCCCTGGGCATGGTCGGCATCGTCGAAATCGATGATGTGGCCGCCGATGTGATGACTGGTGCCGTCGAACTGCCGCGAATGCGTTTCGTCGAACCAGTCGCGCAGAGCCTTCCGGCCGGCCTTGCCGCCGCCGACCCGCACGTCCTCCGGGAACAGGTTCACCCACGCATCGCCGTCCCGCATGTCGAGTGCGAGCGCGTATTTGGCCGGCAATTGGCGAATGGCCTCGAGGGATTCAAGGCGATCGATGCGCGCCAGCAATGCGGTGTCAGTCACCCGGTAACCCTCCCTTGGCCGTACTATCTGGTAGTGCGGCCGCTGCGGCTATGATTTGCGTTATCGCGATTGTGCAATTCTACGCAAATATAGGAGCAGCTCAAGAGTCGGCTCAATCCTCGTCGCCGACGACGGCGGGCCTGGTGATCTTGGCCATGCGGGCGTTGTACTTGATGGTCTTGACCGCGATCGAGGTCTCGACGTGATGGACGCCGGATACGGCCAGGATCTGGTCCGAGGCGAGTTCGACGAGCATGTCGAGGTCGTCGATCAGGCACATCGCGGTGATGTTGAACTGGCCCATGGTGATCAGCACGGCATTGACGCTGGGGATGTCGGAGATGACCTGGGCGATCTCGCGGACCCGGTCGACATCGGCCTGGACGTTGATGAAGGCGAGCCGGGCGCGCTGCTCCAGCTGGAAGCCGGTGATTGCGGTGAAGGCGATCAGCCCGTCCTGCTGGAGCCGCTTGATCCGGCCGCGCACGGTGCCCTCGGTGACGCCGAGTTCGGCCGCGATGCGCCGGTTGGAGACGCGGGCATCGCGCCCGAGCATGTCGATTAGCTGGGTGTCGAGCGCGTCGAGCTGGGGAGCGGCCACGGCTTATGCCTTTCCTTCGATCGGGGCGACGTCGAACTGGTACTTGATGATGTCGACCACGATGGCCGGGCTCAGCGTGCGGATGCCGTGGACGCCGGATAGCCGGTCCAGCAGGAAGCCGGACAGGTCGTCGAAGTCGTGCAGGGCAACCAGCATGTCGATGTCGTAGCCGCCGGTGACGAGATGCGCGGCGACCACCTCGGGCAGGGCGGCCAGTTCGTGCGCCACGTCCGAGGCCGGGCGGCCGTCGACCGATGCCGCGATGCGCAGCAGCACGTTGAAGCCATGCGCCGAAAAGTCCGACACGGCCACGACCCGCAGCTGGTCGGCCTCTTCCATCCGCCGGATCCGGGTCGAGACCGTCGTTGCCGTCAGCATCAGCTTCTCGGCAATCTGCTGGTTGTTGGCCCGGCCGTTGGCGCGCAGTTCACGAATGATCGCCAGATCCGTCGCGTCGAAGGTGAAAGTCTGGCTCATTGGCTCTCGCAGGCTCCGGGCAGGTATGCCGACCGACGGCGTTTGCGCAGCCGATTGCAGGCAGTCAATCGCAATTGCGCCCTTTTCCGCAGCGGCAACGCCCGCGTTTGCGTGCCTGCGCTGCTCCGGGCAAGGGTCGGAGCAGCGCTTCGTTCGGGCGGGGCCTTATTCCGCGCATTTTTTTCGTTCATTATATACGTATCCCTGTTATAAAAGGGAAAATGGTGCGCATCATGCGCAAAAAACAGAATGGCTTGCGTGCGACGGGTAGCGCATGAAGCGAGGAGAGGATTACGCATGACGACTACCAGCGACCGGCCGCTTCGGCACGCGGTTATCGGTGCCGGGATGGCCGGCATTCTTGCCGCGATCAAGCTCAAGCACCGAGGCGAGGATTTCGTCGTCTACGAGAAGGCGGCGAAGATCGGCGGCACCTGGCGGGAGAATCGCTATCCCGGTCTGACCTGTGACGTCCCAGCCCACGCCTACACGTACAGTTTTGAACCCTATCCGGACTGGCAGGCCTATTATGCCACCGGCGCCGAGGTGCAGGGCTATTTTGAGCACGTCGTGGCCAAATACGGACTGGCTGCGGACATCCGCTTCAACTCCGAGGTCACCTCGCTCGACTGGGATTCGGCGGCCAGTCAGTGGACAGTGACCCTGGCGGACGGAACCGCCGAGGTGTTCGACGTGGTCATCGCCGCATCGGGCGTGCTGCATCACCCGCGGCTGCCCGAGATCGAAGGGTTGGACACGTTCGCCGGCCGGGCATTTCACACGGCGCGCTGGGACGAGCACGCGCCGATTGACGGGGCGAGGGTCGGGCTGGTCGGCTCCGGTTCCACCGGGATCCAGATCGTGACCGCGATCAACAAGAAGGTCGAGCGCCTGGTCCATTTCCAGCGATCGCCGCAATGGGTCATGCCGGTGCCGCAGTTCCCCTATTCCGAGGAGGACCGCGAGGCATTCCGCCGCGATCCGGCGCTGATCGATGCCATCCGGTTTGCCGACGAATACATCGGAAACATCAGGCGCTTCACCGACGCCATTACGGACGTCGACGGCCCGCAGATGCTGGCGATCGAGCAGATCTGCCGAGACCACTTCGAGACGTCGATCCGCGATCCGGAGCTGAAGGAAAAACTGCGCCCGAACTACCGCGCCGCCTGCAAGCGACTGATCTACTCCTGGTGCTATTTCGAGGAGGTCCAGCATCCGGCGGTGTTTGTCGAGACCGGCAGGATCGCCCGCGTGGAACCGCACGGAGTGCGCATGGCGGGCGGCGCTTTCCATGAGCTCGACACGCTGATCCTCGCCACGGGGTTCCACGCCGACCGGTTCATCCGCCCGGCAGGGGTGACCGGCGAGGGGGAGATGACCCTAGACCGGTTCTGGGCGACGCGGCCGACCGCGCACTACGCGGTAACACTGCCGCACTTCCCGAACCTGTTCATGCTGAACGGTCCTACCGGGCCGGTCGGCAATTTCTCGCTGATCGACATTGCGGAACGCCAGTGGGACTACATCGACCAGCTGATCGACCTGCTGCGCAAGGGCGAGGCCGCTGCGGTGATGCCCACAGTGGAGGCCCACGAGGCCTATGAGGAGCGGCGCGTTGCGGCGGCGAAGACCACCATCTTCGGATCGGGTTGCACCAGCTGGTATCTCGACGCGACCGGCGTGCCGTCGAGCTGGCCCTGGTCCTACGATGCCTTTGCCGATGCCATGGCGAAGCCGGTCCTGAGCGAGTACGCGATCAGGGCGCGGGTGGGCTGATCGCGACGGCCTGGTCGTTGGCGTGGTTGGCGAAATAATCGGCGATGACCGCATCGGGCATGCCGATGCCCCGCAGGCAGAACCAGGTCGCTTGCCGCACGAGGTCATCGCCCTCGATCCCGTACGGACGAGCCGCGACCGGCAACCCGCCGATGGCCGCGATCATGGTGCCGACGTGTTCGATGAACATCGCGGCAGCCGGAACCGCGAGTGGCTCGCCCGCCAGGCCGCCGTCCGCCCGGGCCGAGGCATAGGCCGCTTCCATGGTGGCGGCGTTCCTGCGCTGTGAGCGGCGATAGATCAGGCTGGCATAGGAACCGTCTCCCGCCAGGCTGGCCAGGGTCATGCGGTGCGTATCGTGCCGCGCCGGGTCGCTGGCGTCAGCGGCGCTGGCGGCGATGAACGTGTGGATCGCGCGGGCCAGCTCAAGCGAGCCGCCGCCGCGGATACCCTGTTCATGCCAGCGCTCATCCTGGTCGAGGAACACCTGCCGCAGGACGGCGCGATAGAGCGCCAGCTTGCTGGGGAAGTGGCGATAGACGAGCGCCTCCGAGACTTTCGCCTCCTTGGCGATCTGGAGCGTCTTGGCGCCATCGTAGCCATGGCGCGAGAAAACCCGCCGCGCGGCGGCGACGATCTGGCTGCGGCGTTCGGTGCCGGGGATGCGGGTTCTGGCCATGATTACTCACTTACTTTCCGGCAGTGCCGAGTCAATCCCGGGTTTCCGGGCGTGGCGGGCTGCTGGCCGAGCGCGCGAGTACTAACTTGGGACTTGGGGTTTCAGTGCGAATGCGGCCCTGACGGATGGCAGACGCGCGGGTATTTCCCTTTCGAAGGGGACCGCTTCCGGCAAGGTCAACGCTTGATCATAGGTGCGGCGCACGAGCCGACGGATCGGCCGGTGCGCCGCACAGGCAGCTCAGGCCGCGAGCTGTTCCTCCGGCTCGGGCGGGAAGATGGTCGGCTGGCCAGGGTCGTAGACGCGGGTCAGCAGGCCGATGAAGGCGGGGTCCGTCATCGGGTCGGTGGGCATCTGAAACGCCTCTCCGCGCTTGCGCAGGTCGGAGATGATGATGTCGAAGATCATCTCGTGATTGAGGTCGTCGGTATGGTCCAGCGCCCGCTTGAGCTCGGCCATGTCCATGAAGATGTCCGCGCCCCAGTGGACGAGGAAGCGGAACTCCGAGGCCGGAATCTTCTGGATGACTTCGCCATCGGTGGTGATCTGCCAGCCGGTGGGGTCCTCGGGATCAGCCGACATCATGGAATTGATGGCCAAGCCTTCCGGCCGGCGCATCGCCGCCGGTCCGTTGGACTGCGCCGTATGGTACATCTTTTCGTTCTCGACGACCACGGCGCGGCCCCACATCGGAGCGGGAATCTGTTCCGGCGCTTCGTGCGGGCCCTTGGGCCAGTAGGTGAAGCCACCACCGGTCTGGCCCTGATAGTACCAGGTGATGACCTGGGCTTTCTTCGCCCGCCAGCGTTCGAACAGGTTGGACTTGACCATGGTGTTCATCAGCCAGATCGGCGTATTGCCCATCGAAGCGCCACGGAAGCGCGTGGCGTCGACATGGGGGCTGCCGCCTCCGGAACACGGGCCTTGGATGTTGAACAGCATGTTCTCGGCGGAGGCATATTTGGCGCCCCAGTAATCGCGCACGAGATTCAGGAACCTGGTGTTGAGAAAGCAGTCCTCGATCTCCGGGTAGAAGGCGGTTGCACCCGTACCGAAATACCCACGGAACACGGGCGAGAGGAACATGTCCCAGGTCGGCTTGAACCCTTCCGGGATCGATCCGGACGTGGTGGCGACGACTTCCTCGGGCGACTTGAAATGCTGGGCGAGGATCAGCGACCAGGGGCCGTTGCGGCGCACCACGTCGAGCATCCGGGCATGCTGGTCAGGCGTGTAGGCGTCCTCGATGATGCGGGGCGGCGCAACGGGGCAAAAGACGGAAGCGGATGTCATGCGGTCTCTCCGGTGGAACCGGGCCGTCTGTCACGGCCCGTGATCGGCAGGCAGGACTCGGCGAGCCGACGTCTGCAAGTGTGTATTTGCTTACTAACATGCGCTGCAAGCGTCAATCCGCAGGTTCAGCCTCGCCCGGTCGATGCGGTGAGCCCGCCGTCGACCACGATCTCGGTGCCGGTAATGTAACGGGCCTCGTCCGAGGCGAGGAACAGAGCAGCGTGCGCCACGTCCCAGGCATCGCCCATGCGCCCGCTCGGCACCTGGGCATGGCGCCGCGCGACCATCGCCTCGAAGTCGCCGCCGCCGTAACGATCGGCCAGCCGCTGGACCAGCGGGGTGAACATCAGGCCGGGCACCACGCAGTTCAGGCGAACGCCGTGCGGCGCGCAGGCCACCGCAGTCACTCGCGAAAACTGCATCAGGGCGGCCTTCGCCGCGGCATAGCCGACCTGGTCCTTGCCGACCCAGCGCAGTCCCGCGACCGAGGAGATGTTGACGATAGCTCCAGACCCTTGCGCTTCCATCTGGTGCAGGACGGCCCCGGTACAGATGAAGGCCGAGGTCACGTTGAGATTGAGCTGCTGTTCCCACACGGGAAGGGGCATGGTGGCGGGCGTCCCGGGCTCGGACTGGCCGACGTTGTTCACCAGGATGTCGATGCGGCCAAACCGCGCGATACAGTCGCTGACTGCAGCGGCAACCTCGTCCGCGCTGGTCACGTCGCACGGAGCAACATGGATGTTATGCCCCTCCGCCGCGATGATGTCGCGCGTTTCGCGGGCTGCCTCCAAATTGCGGTCAACGCCGTAGACCGTTGCCCCCTGCCGGGCGAACAGCGTGGCGATCGCCTTGCCATTGCCCCAACCGGCACCGATCGACCCGCAGCCGGTTACCAGCGCTACCTTGCCGTCCAGTCTCAACACCTTGCAATTCCCTGTCTGACAGTGAAACACGCGCCCACGCTAACGAGGAACGGGATCGCTTCATGTCCATTCGCCCGCGTATTGCGATGATCAGCGCCCTGGCTCAATCGCCCGGTCCGGCGATGGCGGCCATGGCGGAGGAATGGCCTGAAGCTTACGCCCACAACCTGCTCGACGATTCGCTGGCCGCGGATTTCGCCACCTTGGGCGAGCTGACCGATTCCATCCATGACCGGTTCATCGCTCTCGGGCGCTATGCGGCTGCCGCCTCCGACGGCAAAAGCAGGACTGCGGGCATATTGTTTACCTGTTCGGCCTTCCGCCCGGCGATCGACCGGGTGCGTGAAGACCTGGACATTCCGGTGGTCTCGCCCAACGAGGGTGCATTCGATGAGGCGCTCGACCTGTGCCGGGGCCTGCCGGGCGGTGGCCGCATCGCGATCATGCTCACCTTTCCCGGTTCGCTCGCGCCGCTGCGCAACGAGATTACGGCTATCGCGGCAGAGCGCGGCCAGCAGCTTCCCGAAATCACCGGCGTGGTGGCGGACGGTGCCTTCGACGCAATGCAGGCGGGGGACTGGGACGCTCACGATCGCCTCGTCGCCGCGGCGGCCACGGCCGTACCGCCGTGCGACGTGATCGTGATCGGGCAATTCTCCATGGCGCGGGCGATGCCGCTGGTCGCCGCCAGCCGGGCCGAGCCCGTGCTCACCACGCCGCATGCGGCCGTACGCAAGCTTCGCCGGCTGATCGGCGGCGCCTGACGATCCGCGATCGACAGATCGACCTCCGCGCGGGCTTGCCTGTGTGCGGACATCCAGCGCCAGGATGTGCGCCGCCCTGGTGAAATCCTGCCTGGCCATGCCGGTATCCTTCAGCAGCCGGCGCCTTCTCGCAGGTGCGATTGACAAATACAACGCTCGATGTGAATACTTACTTTTGCAAGATTGGGCCAAGCCATTCCAGGGCTTTGCCTGCCGGATCAGGGCCCGCGCCATTGGCCTGCATCCCGTCAGTACCGGCAGGATGATTGCATCGCCCGGCTTCACAACAATACCGGAGAGAGATGGTGGCGATGTTTGAAGGGAAACGAGTTCTTGTCTCAGGCGCGGCGTCCGGCATCGGCCGCGCCACGGCGATCCGGTTTGCCGCCGAAGGCGCGCAGGTGACCATCGGCGACCGCAACCTCGATGGTCTGGAAGAGACCGCCGCGATGATGGCCACGAGGCCGGTCCTCCAGGGCTACGACGCCCGGGACTATGCTTCCTGCCGCAAGCTGGTGGACGTCGCCGCCAGCGATGGGCTCGACGTTGTTTGCAACATCGCGGGCCTGCTCAAGTGGGGGCCGTCGACCGGCTTCTCGGCCGAGGATTTCGACCTGCTCATGCAGGTCAACGCTTCAAGCGTTTTCGTCATCTGCCAGGCGGCTATCCCGCACCTCGTCAAATCCAAGGGCGTGATCGTCAACACCGCTTCCACCGCCGCGCTGCAAGGTCAGCCCTACAACGTCGCCTATTCGGCGTCGAAGCACGCCGTGGTCGGGATCACCAAGGGCCTGGCGGTCGAATATGCCGCGGCCGGGGTGCGGGTGAACGCGATCTGCCCGGGTCACGTGGAAACGCCGATGACCCAGAATACCGCGCCGCCCGAAGGGGTCGATTGGGCCCTGATGATGCGCAATGCCCCCAAACTTCTCGACGGATCGTGCGAGCCGATCGACATCGCCGAGATGTTCCTGTTCCTGGCCAGCGACAAGGCGCGCAAGGCCACCGGCGCCCTGTTCACCGTGGACGGCGGGCAGCTCGCTGGCTGAACCGGCGGGCGCCGCGAGTCCGCTTCTCCGCGCATCAATTCAGGATTCCTCATGACCAAAACCTCCGAGAACCTCGAACATGTCTGGCGTGCGTTCTGCGCCCGGCTGGCCGATGCGGGAGAAGTCCTTTCCCGACAGCAAGCGCCGCTGGGCGCGCTCGATCAGGCGGAGGGGCTGCGTTATCTCAGTCGTCTCGCGCGCACCGCGCTCAACATGCTGGTGGACAGTTCGGACCCTGATTTTCCGCGGCTGTTCATGCTGTCGGACGACAAGATCAAGATCGGCGCCGACAATCCCGACAACATCTACCAGCAGTGCGTCGTTCGCGGCGACCGGGAATACCGCATCACCGGCAAGCGCAACACGGTCCCCTACTTCTCGATCGGCAGCAAGGCGAACCGCTACGCGATCGACGGCACCATGGCCTCGACCGGGGAGATCGAGTTCGAGACCATGGAGTTCGGCCCCGACGGGACCTTCGAAATCCATGTCGGCAAGGAGAAGAAGCCGGGTAACTGGCTGCCGCTGGCAGACGATTCCACATTGCTGATCGTCCGCCAGACTTTCGACGACAAGCGCACGCAGGTTCCTGCCGACATCGCGATCGAGCGGGTGGGCGAAGGCGCTGCCGTGCCCGCCCTGCTCACGCCCGAGGTGATCGAGCGGCAGCTCATGGAGGCCGCGGCCTGGACGCGCGGCACGGCCAACACCTTTGCCGACTGGTCCGAGTGGTTCAAGGCCACGCCCAACCAGTTCTACGACGCTCCGCAGGAGATTTTCTGGAAAGCCGGCGGCGATCCCAATATCTGGTATGGCCACTTCTACTTCGACCTGAAGCCCGGCGAGGCGCTGGTGATCGAGACGCCGGTTCCACCATGCCGGATGTGGAACCTGCAGATCGACAACTGGTGGATGGAATCGCTCGATCACGTTCACCAGAAGGTGTGGATCAACAATTCGCAGGCGCGGTATGAGCCGGACCGCAGCGTGAAGATCGTCTGCGCCGACGCCGATCCCGGGTTCGGCAACTGGGTCGATTTGGCCGGCCACCGTTCGGGCACGGGGCTGTGGCGCTGGTTCAACGCCGCCGAGACGGTCGTCCCGCAGATGCGGGTGATCACACTGTAAACGGGAGTTCCGGGGCATGGCAGCCCCGGTGCGGCACGGCGGGGCCGGGTGTTCCTATTCGTCCCAGCTGATGAGGTGGCTGATGTCGGTGCGTTCTTCCGGCTTGCGTCCCGTCGCGGCGAGGCGCTGCACGGTGAGGCGCCCGCTGGTCTGGCTGAACGTGCTCAGCACCTCGATCACCCGCTCGTAGGCGGTGCTTTCAATCCGCCATATTCCGCCTTCGCGGCGATAGCGGTCGGTGTAGATCGCCGTGCCGAAGGTGTGGCTGTCCGCCTCGGTGTTGATGAAGACGTCCTGCAGGTACCAGATCCCCGTGGCGCTGTTGTCGCCGGTTATCGCGATCTCCGGCATGATCCCGATGTGCATCGCCGCCGCGCCCGAGTGGAACGAGTTGGCGAGGAATTCCAGCATCGCGGCGCGCCCGTCCAGCTTCACCCGGTAGGTGCCGCCATTATAGGCGCAGGCCACATCCTCGCAGAACAGGCCCGACAGCAGGGCCATGTCGGCCGTGTCGATCCCCCGGAAGTAGCGGTGCTTGAGCACCTTGATTTCCTCGATGTCGGACAATTGTTGCACGGTGAAAGGCATCGGCTCAGGCTTTCGTTTCGGCGGCGTAGAGTTCCTCGGCGCGGGCCTTCAGCGCCCGGCCGGAATCGTCGAAGGCCCGCTTCACCCATGGCCCGGCGAAGCGGAACACGTGGATGCCGTTGGTGCCGAGAAACGCATCGGTGCTGAAGTAACGGCACGATGCCGGACCGGTCGGCTCGATCACCTGGTCGCGGCGCGCCGGATAGGGCCAGGCATCGCTGTGCGGCAGGGCCCATGAGATGAGCCGCTCGGGCTCCAGCGCGCAGATGAACTCGCAGTTCGGGACAATGCTGCCGGGCACGGCATAGTTCATCAGCTTCATGTTGACCGCCGCACCCATCTCGAGGGTGGATTCCGCCTTCACGCAGAACGGGTTCCACTCGTTGTAACGCGGCATGTCGGTCAGCACCTGCCAGACCACGCGGGCGGGTGCGGCGATGTCCACGGTTTCGCTCGCGGTGATCGCATCGGGATCGAGACCCTCGATCGGGTCCTGCGCGAGCGAGGGGTGGCGGGTCATCCAGTCCAGCAACATCGGTAGTCTCCTCAGGCCGCGACCCAGTCGCCGCCGTTGACGTCGAGCATGGCCCCGGTGATTTCCGAAGCGTAGTCGGAGAGCAGGAAATAGACGGCCTTGGCGCAGTCCGCGTCTGGCGGGATATGGCCGATCGGGATCTCGCTCGCGCGCTGGCTGCGGAAGGCTTCGCCGCCTTCGCCCATGCTCTGGAAGAAGCTTTCGAGCGGCGCGCCCATCATCCAGCCCATCAGCGCCGTGTTGACCCGGATGCCCGTTCCCGCGAACTCGACCGCGAGGTGGCGGGTCAGGTGGTTGAGGGCGCCCTTGGCCATGCCATAGCCGCCTTCGCCGGGCATCGGCTTGCGCGTGCACAGGGTGGAGATGTTGACGATCGAGCCCGAACCTTGCGCCTTCATCGCCGGGTAGACCGCCTTGGCCATCCGCAAGGCGCCGGCGGCGCCGACGTTGAATGCCTGCAGCACCTGATCGATGTCGTGCTCGATCAGCGGGCCCCAGTCCGGATGGTAATAGGCGGAGTTGATCAGGCCATCGATGCGGCCCCACTTGTCCAGCGCGGCTGCGGCAGCGGCGGCGCACTGGTCGCTGTCGGTCACGTCCAGCGGCACGGCGATAGCCTCGCCGCCCGCCGCCACGATGTCGTGAGCGACCTCCTCGATCGCGGACGCGGAGCGCGCGGTGACGACGACTTTCGCGCCTTCGCGGGCCGCGCCGCGGCAGGCTGCCTGCCCCATGCCGGGGCCGGCGCCGGTCACGATGACGACCTTCTGGTCGAGGATCATTCCTTATCTCCCGGGTTGATGCCGGGGCGTTCTCGCCCCTGTTTCCTTGGCTGCGAAAGGGGTCAGCCCCCGCGCTCCTTGAGCATGTCGAGCGCGACGTCGACGATCATGTCTTCCTGGCCGCCCACCATCTTGCGCCGGCCGAGTTCGACGAGGATCGCACGGGTGTCGATCCCATAGGTCTCGCTCGCCTTTTCGGCGTGGCGCAGGAAGCTGGAATAGACCCCGGCGTAACCGAGGCTGAGCGTCTCGCGGTCCACGCGGACCGGGCGGTCCTGCAGCGGGCGAACGAGGTCTTCGGCCGCATCCATCAGCAGGTTGACGTCGCAGCCGTGGTTCCAGCCCTTGCGGTCGGCCGCGGCGACGAACACCTCGAGCGGGGCATTGCCCGCGCCCGCGCCCATGCCGGTGAGGCTGGCGTCGATCCGCACCGCGCCGCACTGCGCCGCGACGATGGAATTGGCGACGCCGAGCGAGAGGTTATGGTGGGCGTGCATGCCGCGCTGGGTCTCGGGCTTCAGCACACGGTCGTAGGCCTCGAACCGCGCACGCACGCCGTCCATGTCGAGCGCGCCGCCGCTGTCCGTCACGTAGACGCACTGGGCGCCGTAGCTTTCCATCAGCAGGGCTTGGCTCGCGAGGGCTTCGGGCTCGATCATGTGGCTCATCATCAGGAAGCCCGACACGTCCATGCCGAGATCGCGGGCAATGCCGATGTGCTGCTTCGAGACGTCGGCCTCGGTGCAGTGGGTGGCGACGCGGACCGAGCGGACGCCGATGTCATAGGCGCGCCTCAGTTCCTCGACCGTGCCCACGCCCGGCAGGATCAGCGTGGTGAGCACGCACTTGTTGAGCACTTCGGCGACGGCTTCGAGCCATTCCCAGTCGGTGTGGGCGCCGAAGCCGTAATTGAAGCTGGCGCCCGAGAGGCCGTCGCCATGGGCGACCTCGATCGCGTCGACCCCGGAGGCCTCGATCGCGGCGGCGATGGCGCGGACATGGTCGATCCCGTACATGTGGCGCACGGCGTGCATGCCGTCGCGCAGGGTCACGTCCTGGATGTAGAGCTTGTCGCCGGCTTCCACGTTGAACTGGGCGGTCATGGGCATGTCCTTCAGGCGGCCTGGGCCATACGGCGCGCGGCCAGGAGCTCGCCGGTGGCCTTGGCCGCGGCGGTCATGATGTCGAGGTTCCCGGAGTAGCTGGGCAGGTAATCGCCCGCGCCCTCGACCTCGAGCATGATCATCGACTTCACGCCGGTGAACTCGCCCATGCCGGGGATCTTGAGCTTGTTGTTGTCGCCGTAGCGCTCGAACTGGACTTCCTGCTTGAGGCGGTAGCCCGGCACGTACTTCTGGACCTCGGCGACCATGTCCTCGACCGAACGGCGGATCTGGTCCTCGCTCGCCCCTTCCGACAGGGTGAACACCGTGTCGCGCATGATCATGGGGGGTTCGGCCGGATTGAGGATGATGATCGCCTTGCCCCTGGCGGCGCCGCCCACGACTTCGATGGCGCGGGCCGTGGTGCGGGTGAACTCGTCGATGTTGGCGCGGGTGCCGGGCCCCGCCGAGCGGGAGGAGACCGAGGCGACGATCTCGGCATAGTGGACCTTGTCCGAGACGCGGGCAACGGCGGCGACCATCGGGATCGTCGCCTGGCCGCCGCAGGTCACCATGTTGACGTTCGGCTGGTCGAGGTGCTGGCTCATGTTCACCGGGGGCACGGTGAAAGGACCGATGGCGGCGGGCGTGAGGTCGACCACCTGGATGCCGTCGGCGCGCAGGGCCTCGTCATGGACCTTGTGGGCATAGGCGCTGGTCGCGTCGAAGGCGATCCCGATCTCCTTGTAGAGCGGGTGCTTGCGCAGCCCCTCCAGTCCTTCATGGGTCGTGGCGATGCCATACTCGCGCGCCATGGCGAGGCCTTCCGACTTCTCGTCGATGCCGACCACGATGGCGAGATCCATGTTCTGCGGGTACTTGATCATCTTCATCATCAGATCGGTACCGATGTTGCCCGAACCGATGATCGCCGCCTTCACGCGTGCCATGGGGTAATCCTTACACGAAGTTCGCGACGCAGGAGCCGAGCGGCCCTGTCGCATCGCTGAGCGTCATTTCGAAGCGGTCGCCGGCGACAGCCGGGGCGAGGGGGACAAGGCTGCCCGAGAGAATCACGTCGCCGGCATCGAGCGTCACGCCATAGGCACCGAGCGTATTGGCCAGCCAGGCGACGGCCTGGGCCGGATCGCCCTGGACCGCTTGGCCATAGCCCTCCGACAGCGGCTGCCCGTTCTTGGTGACGACCACGTGCAGGTTCGGGAGGTCAAGTCCGGCCGGATCGAGACGTTCCTGGCCGATCACGTAGACTCCGCAAGAAGCATTGTCGGCGACGGTGTCGACGATGGAAATCTTCCAGTCGTCGATGCGGCTGTCGACGATCTCAAAGCAGGGCGCGATGCTCTTTGTCGCGGCGAGGACGTCTGCAGCGGTGACCCCCGGGCCGGTCAGGCTGCTCTTGAGCACGAAGGCGATTTCGGCCTCGGCACGCGGCGCGATCAGGCCCTTGGCCGCCACGTCGATATCGCCTTCGACATACATCCAGTCGGTCAGGAACCCGAAGTCGGGCTGGTGCACGCCGAGCATGTCCTGCACGGCCTTGCTGGTCACGCCGATCTTCTTGCCGACGACCTTCTCCCCGTCGGCCAGGCGGCGAGCGAGGAAGTCGAGGCTGATCGCATAGGCGTCGTCGACGGTGAGCGACGGGTCCTGCTCGATAAGCGGCTTGATCGTATGGCCTTCGCGCAGCGCCCGGTAGAGCGCGCAGCCATGGGTCTGCGCCACGGACGCGTCAGCGGTCGTCTGGTCAGCGTCTGGCATTCAGGAACTCGATCGCATAGGCGTTGAACTCGGCCGCCCGCTCGACCTGCACCCAGTGTCCCGTGCGGCCGAAAGTGATCGCGCGCACGTCCCGGCAATTGTCGAGGAAGATGCGGGCGTGGCTTTCCGGGCAGAACTCGTCGTTCAGCCCCCACAGCACGAAGATCGGCTGGGTAATCTCGCCAAGGCGCGGCGACAGGTCGGGAGTGCGCATCCGCACCAGCACGTCCTTGGGCTGGGTGCGGGCGACGGCGAAGCGTTCCTCGACCAGCGCATCGGGGATGTTGGGCACGAAGTCCGGGTGAACCAGGTTCGAGACCAGCCGCTTCTGCTCGGCGAGGTTGAAATCCGGCCCGCCGAAGTTGGAGACCATCTTGGCGATGCCGGGCATCACGAAGTAGCTCTCGCGCGGGGCGACGCAGCCCGGCGCCATCATCACCAGGTTGTGGGCGAACTCCGGGTGATCGAGGGTCATCTGCAGGGCAATGCCGCCGCCCAGCGAATTGCCGACAAGGTTGGCCCGGGTGATCCCGTGGGCGACCAGCGCCTCGTAGACCGTGTCGGTGAACAGCTGGAGCGTGTAGTCCAGCCCTTCCGGCTTGGACGAGGCGCCGTAGCCGATCAGGTCGGGCAGGATTACGCGGTAACCCGCCGCCACGAAGGCGTCGATGTTCCCGCGGAAGTTCGATGCGCCCGAGGCACCCGGGCCGCTGCCGTGGAGGAATACCACCGCCGGGGCGGAAGCATCGCCCGCTTCGCGGATCACGATGTCGTAGTCGCCAGCAACCCGGTAAGTCGCCTCGGAAAGGTCAGCCATGAATGCCTCCGCTCAAAGGAAGGTGAACGAAGGACCGTGGCCGAGCAGCCCGCCGACGAGATCGGTCGTGCGGTTGTTCGGATCATTGGCCACGTGAGCGCGGCCCGCGTTGAGATCGAGCCATGGCTGGATGATCGGGCTCGACATGTAGATCGCGCGGCCGCCCAGCAGCTTGACCATATCGTCCACGAGGTCGGCCATGCGGCGCACCACACTGGAGCTGTTGTAGGCGTAGTGGGTGCGCTTCTCCATCGGGATGGGTTCGCCGCGTGTCGCATAGCCCATCAGGTCCTCGAAGGTGAGGCGCAGCGTCTGCTCCATTTCCGTCACCTCGGCATAGGCGCGCGAAATGGCCGCGTTCATGAACGGATCGTCCTTCGAGGCCTTGCCGGTGTTGGTCGAAACACGGCTCTGGGCAATCTCGATGGCGGCATTGATCGCTGCGCGAGCCCCGCCAAAGGCCGCCGTCGAGACCGAGCGCATGAACACCTGGGCCCACGGCAGGGTGTAGAGCGGGCCGGGGTTCGTTTCCTGGCCGGGGTTCTGGCACAGGAAGCCGTCGATCGCACGGTGAGTCCGGTGCTCCGGCACGAACACGTCGTCGACGATGATGTCGTGGCTGCCCGTGCCCTGGAGCCCGAAGACGTGCCAGCTGTCGGTGTCGATCGTGTAGTCGCTGCGCGGGAGCAGGAAGGCCCGCATGTCGGGCGCGCCGCCCGGCTCGGACGGCGGCACGAGGGCGCCGAGGACGACCCATTCGCAATGAACCGAACCGGTAGAAAAACCCCACCGGCCCGACAGACGGAAACCGCCGTCGACCACCGTGACCTTGCCGACCGGTTGATAGCTGGACGAAACGAGGGTGGACTGGTCCTCACCCCAGACTTCGGCCTGGGCCTCTTCGTGGAACAGGGCGATTTCGTAGGGGTGGCACCCGACGACGCCATACATCCACCCAGTGGACATGCAGCCTTCCGCCAGGGCCTTCTGGACGTCGTAGAACACGTTGGGGTGCATTTCGTACCCGCCCCAGCGGCGCGGCTGCAGGATGCGGAAGAAGCCGGCCTCCTGGAACTCGGCGATCGATTCCGCCGGAACGTCGCGTGCCGCCACGCAGGCCTGCGCCCGTTCGCGCAGGACAGGCACCATGGCGCGTGCACGCCGTACCAGTTCTTCCCCCGACGGCATATCATCCGCCCGCGAAACCGCGACTGCGCTGGCCATGTTCCCGTTTTCTCCCAAGTCACCACCGAAGCATCGACTCACGATGCCCATGTGCGCTGCATTCGTAATTTACGATGGCATCGGATACGCAAATCGTCAATACAAAAGCCGAAAGTCTTGGGATACTGATGGCGCGGGCTGCATTGGCGTTGCGCCGTGAGCCTTGCCCATGGCGCCGGTGGATTGCGCCTCAGCCCGGATGGGCGTTGCTAATCTTCCAGGTGCCGCCCGATGGCTTCGTCGGTGAAGCCCACGCCCCGGCAGCAGAACCAGACGGCGTCGCGCACCAGTTCCTCGCCGCTCCCGTCATAGGGGGTGCGGTCCACGTCGGCCGAAAGGATATTGAGGAGGGTGCCGACGTGTTCGGTGAACAGCGAGGTGTTCTTCACCGAGATCTCCCGGCCGACTATGTCGCCCGCCTCGCGAGCGTTTTGCAGGGCCAGGGCAATGCGGTGGTTCATCAGTCTCTGCGCGCGACGATAGACCAGGGTGGCAAAGCTGGTGTCCCCGACGAGACTTGCCAGCAGGAGGCGGAAGCCCTCCTTCACGCCTGATTTTTCCGGGCTGGCGGCAATTCGGAAATAGGTCTGCAGATTCCTGACCAGCGCCCTTCCGGTCAATTCCTGCAGGCTCAGCAGCTCGTAGCTGGCGTCCTGCTCGCGGATCACCTCCCGCAGCACCGCCCGGTACAGGGCGGCTTTCGACGGGAAGTGCCGGTACATCAGAGCTTCCGAGACACCGGAACGCTTTGCAATATCTTGAGTTCGTGCGGATTCGTAGCCGCTCTGGGCGAAAATCGCCCGAGCATTGGCCAGAATCACCGATTTGCGCTCATTCGCGGAAAGGCGGGTGCGTTTCATCGGAGCGGCACCTACGGGCAAAACGGCGATCCGCGCAAGATCGACGCAATGAATCCGTGCTGCCCGGTCCCAATCATTCGATCAGGCGATAGGAACCGGCCTCCGGGCGCCGGGTGGCATTGAAGAAATCGACCAGTCGCCATGGCCAGGACAGGAATACGCGCCCCTTGGAATTGTTGTAATAGGAATTGGCGCGCGGATGGGTCCAGATCATTTCGGGCATCCGTTCGTCGACCTTGCGATTCCACGCGTCGAAAGCCTCCTGCTCGACTTCGAAGGCGCGGGCGCCTGCTTCGTTGATGCGATCCAGCGCCTCGATGATCCAGTTGACCTGGGCCTCCGAGATCAGGTTCTGTCCGGCGGCGTGATTGGGCGCGCTGTTCGGGCCAACCGTGTGGAAGTAGTTCGGGTAGCCGGGGACGCACATGCCCAAATAGCTGCGGGGATCCTCGGCTCCCCACTCCTCGCCCAGTTCGCGGCCATCCCGGCCCTTGATCACCAGGTTGCCGACCATCTGGGCAACGTTGAAACCGGTGGCACAGATGATCACGTCACATTCGAACACCGACCCATCCGCCGCCTCGACTCCGCCCGGCAGAATGCGGGCGATGCCCTTGTCCTCCAGATGGACGTTCGGCCGCGCCAAGGCGTCGAACCAGCCATTGTCGAGGATGATGCGCTTGGAGAAGATCGGGAAATCGGGCGTGAGCTTCTCGAGCAGGTCGGGCCGGTCGGCAAAGCGCTGCTGCATGTAGGACAGCGCATACTGGCGCGTCATCTCGTTGCCTTCGGACACCGCCAGCATGTTTTCGGACCAGGTGGGGTCCTTCAGCACATTCGCAAACAGCCCGTCGGCCGCAGCCCAGTAGACGCGGAAGCGGAACCATTCCTTGAACGTTGGGATGTGGACCAGCGCCCACTTCATCCCCTCGCTCACTTCGTTGGCGATCTCGGGGTTGTAGAGGACCCAGTGCTTGGTGCGCTGGTAGATGGTCAGCTCGGCCACGTCCGGAGCGATCGCTCCGCACAGCTGGGCGGAACTGGCGCCCGTGCCGATCACCGCCACGCGCTTGCCCTTGAGGTCAAGGTCGGCCGGGTAGTTCGCGGTATGAACCACCGGTCCGCTGAACTCCGCGAGGCCGGGGATGTCGGGCATCTTCAGCCGGTTGACCGGACCATGGCCGTTGATCACGGCGTTGACCACGAGGGCTTCCGTGCTGCCGTCGGCCTTGCGGACGGTCACCGTCCAGGTGCAGGTCTTCTCATCCCACACCAGCGACTGCACGGTCGTGTTGAAGCGGATGTCGCGGCGCAGGTCGTACTTGTCGGCGACGCCCGTCATGTAGCGCTGCATGTCCGCGCCGTGGGGGTGATAGTGGTGCCAGTCGGGCCAGATTTCCCAGCTGAAGCTGTAGAAGTGGCTCGGCGTGTCGACCCCCACGCCGGGGTAGCGGTTCTCGTACCAGGTGCCGCCGACCTCGGGGTTCTTCTCGATCACGACGAATTCGTAACCCGCCTCGCGCAGCTTGGTCGCCGCGGCCAAGCCGGTCATGCCGGCACCGATGACGAGTACCTTGAACCCGGACCTTGGCCCGGGCCGATCGGGCTGCTTGCTGCGGTCAACCCAGGGCCGGAAGCCACACTGGTCGTAAACCAGCTCGACGAATTCATCGTCCACCGGCTCACCCACGGTGATCGACATGATCCGCTGGACCAGCGCGTCACCGGGTTCGGACGAGGCGAGTCCCTCTCCCGTGGTGAGCAGGCCCCGCAGGCGGAGCCGCAGTTCGTCGGCCAGATCTTCGGGTATTTCGGTGGGAGGATAGGAGAACGCCGGGCGGATGAACGGCGCGAACGTTTCGAGGAAATCCGCGTCGTGCGACAGATAGGCATATGCCGCGAGCAGGGTGGGCACGTTGGCTTCATCCAGGGCGCGGTCAAGCTCGGGCCCTTCGGGCACAGGCATGAACCCGCTGCGCTCTGCGGAAAGAATCGAAGCCATCTGAAGCGGTCTCCCAGTCTGTTATAAGTGGGCACTTACATCATAATCTGTGGGGAGGAAAGGGGTTTACCCGCCCGGTTGACGTTGCAGGCGATTTTATCGAACATATAGGTTCAATTTAGGACCGAGGAGCACCCGCAGGTGGCGATATCCACGAAGAAGACCGTTTTCCTGACCGGAGCCACCGGCACCATGGGAAGCGCCACGCTGGCCGAGCTGGCGAGGCGGGCAGACCGGTTTCGGATTCGTGCCCTCGTCCGGCCGGACGAGCAGGCGCATCCTGTCGTGAAACGGTTCGAGGGCAATCCCGCCGTCGAGTGGCTGGTGGGCGATCTGACCAGCGCGGAAGACATGCGCCGCGGCGTCGCCGGGGTGGACCAGGTATTGCACATCGGCGGGATGGTCTCGCCCTACGCCGATCGGTTCCCCGAATTGACGATGCAGGTGAACGTCGGCGGCGCGCGCAACATCGTCGAGGCGATCAAAGCCGCCGGGCAGGCCGACAGTACCGCTCTGGTCTATATCGGCACCGTGGCCCAAACCGGACACCGCAATGCGCCGGTGCACTGGGGGCGCACGGGCGACCCCATCAAGATCAGCCGCTATGATCACTACGCCGTCAGCAAGACCCAGGCCGAGGCCATCGTTGCGCAGAGCGGCCTCAAGCGTTGGGTTTCGCTGCGCCAGACCGGGATCGCCCACCGCAATATGTGGAAGATCTTCGATCCCATCATCTTCCACAATCCGTTCAACGGCGTGTTCGAATGGGTGACCGTGGGGGACTCCGCCCGGCTGGCCGCGAACACCTGCGAGGACGCGGTGCCGGAAACGTTCTGGAAGCAGTTCTACAATATCGGCGGCGGCGAGAAGCTGCGGGTCGTCAATCACGAATTTGCGCGGATCACGGCGCGGGCGCTGAAGCAGGCTGACGCCTTTGCGAGCTACCGGCCGCACTGGTCCGCAACGCGCAATTTCCATGGCCAATGGTATGCCGATTCCGATCGGCTGGAAGCCGCCGTGCCCTTCCGGTCGGAAACGCTGGAAGACTGGGCAGAAGACATGGTTGCCAGCATGCCTGCGCTGGTGCGCTTGATCGCCCGCCTGTTCCCCGGAGCCGGACGCAAGCGCATGGAAAAGCTGGCCAGGGGCCCCGGCGGTACGCTCCATTGGTTCGCCCATGACGACAGGGAGCATATAGAGGCCTACTTCGGTTCACGCGAAGCCTGGGAAAGGATCCCGCGCGAATGGGCTGGCTTCGAATTTCGCCAGCCATCCCGGGAGGTGTCGTTGCTGGATCATGGATACGACACGGATAAGGCCGATGCCGATTGGGCGGCTGGCGACCTCTCGTCGGCGGCGCAATTCCGTGGTGGGGCATTCGTCGGCGGATCCAACGAACCGGACGGGGATGCGCACTTCCGCTGCGCCCTGGGTCATGAGTTTACGATGAGCCCGCGGCTTTACCTCAGGGGCGGCCACTGGTGCCCGACCTGCATGGTTGACCAAGCGAGCTATGATGCCAACCGGGCGGCAAACCCCTTCTTTGCCCAGGTCTGGCCTGACCGCGATTGACTGACCCAAGGGGGAGGCGGCGGTTGTCCGCCGCCTCCGCCGTCGATCGTGGATTGGTTCAATCCAGCACCAGGTCATCGCGCGCCGGGTGGCGGGTCCACTGCCAGTAGTCGGCCAGACGGAACGGGCAGGAGATGATGTTCCGCCCGGCGGAGTTGAGGTAGTAGCTCTTCGCCTTCGGATGGGCCCAGATCATCTGGCTCATCTGCTTGGCGACCTTGTCGTTCCAGGCGTTGTAGGCCTCCATCGTCGGCTCGACCGTGCGGGCGTCTTCGGCCACCATCAGGTCAAGCGTTTCGACCATCCAGTTGATCTGCGCCTCGATCACCATGTTGACGCCGGCGGCATGGTTGGGCGCGCTGTTCGGGCCGAGTACGAAGAAGAAGTTGGGATAGCCCGGCGCCATGACCCCCAGATAGCTGTAGGGATCGTCTTCGCCCCAGTCGTCCTGGATGCGGCGGCCGTCCTTGCCAACGATGTCGAGGCTTCCGGCGACCTTGGCGATGTCGAACCCGGTGGCGAGCGCCAGTACGTCGACTTCGACCCGGGTGCCGTCCTTCAGCACGATCGCATCGCTCTCGACACGGTCGATGGCGCGGGTCTCCAGCGTAACGTTGGGCTTGACCAGCGTATCGAGCCAGCCACCATCGGCATCGAGCACGATGCGCTTGCCGAAGATCGGGTAGTCCGGAACGATCTTCTCGACCAGATCAGGCCGATTGGCCAACTTGGTATGGATGTAGTGCAACGCGTAGTTGCGCACGGCGTCGTTCTGGGCGCTGATCGAAACGTCCTTGTTCGGCCAGTCAGCTTCCATGCGGACGTTGCCATAAAGCCCGTCGCCGGTGAACCAGTAGACGCGGAAGCGGAACCACTCCTTGTAATGCGGGATGTTGCGCAGTGCGAAGCGGACGTTGTCGTTGACGTTGACGTTGATGTCGGGGTTGTTGAGCACCCAGTGCTTGGAGCGCTGGAACAAGGTGAGCTGGGCCACCTCGTCGGCAATCGCGGGGACCAGCTGGGCTGCGCTTGCCCCGGTACCGATGACGGCCACGCGCTTGCCCTTGAGGTCCACCTTCGGATCCCAGCCCGCCGTGTGCATCATCGGACCCTTGAAAGTCTCCAGCCCGGCGATCTTGGGCATGGACCAGCGATTGAGGACGCCATGGGCCAGCAGG
>Ga0207681_10000253_pt1 | contig 40735 bp, 32 predicted proteins | sample KBSS53metaG_FD_184324 | JGI IMG/M metagenome (GOLD analysis project Ga0207681, IMG submission 184324) | Switchgrass rhizosphere microbial communities from Kellogg Biological Station, Michigan, USA - KBS S5-3 metaG (SPAdes) (version 2) | ecosystem: Host-associated > Plants > Roots > Rhizosphere... | reverse complement strand
TGTCGCGCACAGGCGCGAGGCGGCGCTATGGTGCGTGGGGCGGACCACCTGCTTCGCCGACGCGGTGCTGCTCGCGGCCAACCTTGGTGATGATGCCGACACGACGGCGGCGATTACCGGGCAGCTGGCGGGCGCGCTGTATGGGGCTGGGGGTATTCCGGACAAGTGGTTGGAGCAGCTCGCGTGGCGGGAGAAGATCGAGCGAATGGCAAAAGTTTGATCGAACTGGTATGCGTGTGTCGATCTCGAGTAACGCGACCCTCCACCTCAACGAAGCCGTCCAATCCGACAGCAGACGTTCCGATCAGGGCACCACCTCCTCGGGGTGTCAGCGCGAACACTGGTTCGTATATCAGCCGGATCGACCCCTTTGCGTTTGCACCATTCGGCCAGGCCCGGTGGACGATAAGCGGGGTTGTTTTGCCACCGGTGAAACACTGACACGTCGATCGTTTCATTGATCCGCGAGGTGGTGCGCTGTGTCCCACGATCCGGTTCGGCACCAACCACCCGATTGAAGCGGGGGAACAGCGGGCGAAGCACTGCCGGTGTGAAGCCAGCGTAGGAATCGGCAACTGGTGCGCAAGGATCCTGCGGTTCAACAGAGAAGGCGGGCCGAAAAGCCAGACCCGCCCCTTGGGCCTTGTCCATGATCCACATAAGTGCGGGTTGGGCCAGAATGTCACTGGGATAACCTCCACCCACATTGGCGTGAGCGCCAACGAACCAACGCTGCTCAACCTGCGACGGCGGCCGCTCTGGCGATACTGGCGCGTGCTTATCAATCGTCCTTGTCCAGAAGGTCGGCTCGAAGGCCTTTCGCTGCTCGTCGAGCGCGAGCGCATGGAAGGCAAGCTCATTCTGCTTGCGCAAATGGGTGTCGAAAAACCGGAACTTCTGCACGCGTTCGCGCAGCGGGAGAAATGGCAAACCCACCGCGCCGACGGTGTCCCACACCCCGACGAAGCGGATCGGCGTGGCGATGCAGTACTTCGCCATCCAGCGCTCCTCAAGATCGCCGGGCGCACCGTCGGTGAGGATCGTGGCAAGGGTCCGCGCGGTATATTGCCGGTACCGGGCAAACAGCTGCTCAATCGAGAGCGGTGCACCTGCGCGAAGGACCCCGCATTTGGCGATCAGGCCTGACAGGCTGCGGGCTGCATAGGCACCTCGGCTGAAACCGAATATGAAGATTTCATCGCCCGGATTGAATACTTCGATCAGCCACTCATAGGCACCCAGGATCTCCCGATCCAGGCCGACCCCCATGGTTCCACCGCGGATGCGTTCCCCGAACGTGGTGCCAACACCCTTCCCGTAATAGACCAGTTGGTCCCGGGATTGGCTCTCGCACAGAGCCTTGAGGCGCCATACGTTGGTATTGTTCTCGAGAGTGTTCCATGTACCATCGAGGAATATCGCGATGCGCTTCATAAGACCGAATCCTCAAAAGGCGTCGTTGCAGACGTGCGATGTGGCCGTTGATATCGCACGGGAAATGGTGAAGAGCATGCTGCTGTGTAATCGCCGATAGCTGGTTTCGCCCGCTTTAATGCGCAGGGCCACAATTTCGGGAATTAACCTCTGAGCGACGCATCACGTCGCGGATGTGGGCAATCCGTCCGTCCAAATCTGCTGCGAGACCGGATGCTTTCACGTCTGGGTCGAACCCCTGAGCCCTCACGTCGGCCCACTTGCTTTGCGCGCCCGCCCCGGCTCGTGTAGGTGAAAGGTTCTTGCCGCGAGCTCGCCACCCGGTCACCAGACGAGGTCAAACCTGGCATAATCCGCGACCGTTCCAGGCGAGATCCGCCGCGCGATGGCCAGGTCCCTGGCGGCGTCTTCTGTCCGGCCGAGCTTCCTCAGCACAAGCGCCCGCACGAACCGGCTCGGACCAAGGCCGGGTGCCTGCAGCAGCGCGGCATCAAGATCCGCAAGGGCTTCGTCGAGCCGGTTCATCCGCAGCCATACCATGGCCCTGCTGTCGAGGATCTGTGCCGGTTCGTCGGACAGCTCAACGGCGCGGGTGCAATCCTTGAGCGCGGTGTCGAGCTGGACCTGACGCAGGGCCTTGGTCCAGCAACGGGCGTTGAGCAGATCCGGCTTGCCGGGATTGGCGGCGATCTGCGCGTCCAGATCAGCCAGTGCCTTCACCGGATCTCCGTACAATCCAACGATGTTGGCCCGATCGAGCCTGAGCTCGTTGCGGTTCTCTCCGCCGAGCGCGATCCGTTGGTCGTAGAGGGCGGCCGCCGCCGCCACATCGCCGCGGCGGGCGGCGGCGGTAGCGGCAAGGTTGAGCGCCGCGAGATTGGCGGGGTCGAGCTTGCGGGCGGCCTCGGCGTCCTTCCCGCCTCCGGCCGTGTCGCCGATCTCGAGTTCGAGCTCGGCGCGGGCGGCAAATGCTCCCGCGGACGGTGCGATGGCGATGACCCGCGTCCAGTCGGCAATGGCGCCCCGATAGTCGCCGATGCCCGCCAGCAGGCTCGACCGTGCTTCGAGCGCCGAGGTGTCGTCCGGTGCCGCCAGAGCCGCCGCCGCTGCGAAGGTGGCCAGGGCGGCTGCCAGCTGGGTACCCCCGGCGGAATCGGCATTGCCCAGGTCCCACCGTCGCGGCGTGTCGGCGGGGGCCACCAGCCGCGGCGCCTGCGATACCAGCTGCGCCAGACGGTCACGGTCGGCCGGGATGTCAGCCGCGCCGATCTGGAGTCCGGACGCGGTGAGCGTTTCGTCGGTGGTCAGCACCCCACCCGAAAGGATGGTAACCCGATCCACGTGATAACCGGCTACGTCGGCCTTCGCGTTCTGCTCACCATCAAGTGAAATCCCGGACCCCTTCGCCGGGAGGTTGATCACAGTGCGGATGTGTACCCGGTCTGGAGTGGGTGTTGCCACGGGAATGCCAGCCCAGCCGGGTTTGGACCGGTCCGGATCGAAATTGATCATTCCCGGCGTTTTGGCGAACGCCCGCTTGCGGCGGTGATCCTCGTCCTGCCAGGCGGTGATTAGGACCCCGCGTCCGCGGATCGTGGCCGTGCCTTGCTCCGGATCGGTGGAGAAGGTCAGTTCGCCAAACTGACCCGTGCCGAGAAAGGCGGAGAGTGCCTTGATCAGTAGTTCGCGCCGCTCCTTTGCCGCCAGCTGCGCGTTGGCCAGCGCCAGCGCGTCTGCGCTCGGTCCCCGCACCACCAGTGTTGCATCGATCACCGTCGGCAGATCGACGCTGGTGCTTTCGTCGGCGGCAAGCGTCAGGTCAATCGTGGGGCGTTCGGGAGCTCGCAAGGCGATGGACTCCAGCGTGGCGCCCTCACGCCGGAGCGGCAGGATGTTCCGGACCCTCGGAGTATCATGGAGATCGGCCAGCCGCGTTCCGGTTGCGGTGCCGTCGAGCCAGACGACCTGGCCGGCGATGCGGGCGCGGACAAACACGTGGTTGAACGCCCCCGCGCTGGGCAGTCGCTCGGGGACGAGGTCGTCATTGTCGAGGTTCGCCAGCACGGGTTCCGCTTCAATCCCAAGCGAATGCAGCATGGTCAGTAACAGGAGGGTCTTGGCCTTGCAGTCGCCGTAGCGAACCGCCCAGGTCTTCTCCGCCGGCTGCGGGACGTAGTTGCCACCGTCCATGCTGATGTTGAAATAACGGACCTTGTCCTGGACCAGGCGCACGGCACTGGCAGCCCGGCGCAGCGGATCCGGGTCGGCCGCGGCGATGCGCGCGACTTCGCTCGCGAGGGGGCTGTTCGCCGCGATGGGTTTGTCGACCGCGAACAGCGGCGCCATGGTTCGGGACACCTCCCGCCAGTCGGCGAATGACGATGCTTCGATCAGCGGCGGGTGCCGGAATTTCCCGGGCGCATCGACGGGGACTTCCGGCTGACGCGGGGCGGGGAGGGTGACGTTGAGAACGGAATAGGTCCCGTCGGTTCCAGTCGTGGTCGATACACCGGTTGCCAGCACCTTCCATTTGAGGGCGGTCCCCTTTGGCCAGAGCAGCCGCATCGTGGCCCCGCTCGTCTGGTCGGGCTCGGCCACCAACGGGCGGCCCCACTGCATGTGACCGGCGAGCGCGGGATCGGTGTTCGTCACCGACGCGCGCAACCGTATGGTGTCGCCGACCTGCAGCCCTTCAAGGGTGAGAGTTGCGGAAAGCATACCGGTCAGCTGCTGCTGTTCGAGCGCCTGCTCGCGCCGGAGGACCATGAATTTCTGTCCGCTGGCGAGGACGTCGATCGTTTTCGTGCCACGCAGAATCGACAGTTCATGGATGATAAGGTCCCCCTTGTCGGGAAACCACGGCAGCGTGAGAACCGAGTTCTGGGTCAGCTGCTCCGGTGCGGAAATTCGCTGCGCGATGTCAAAATAGGTCCAGACTTGACCGTGTTCAAAGCGTTGCTGGAAATCGTAGAACGGGCGCGTGGTGCCACCCTCGGCCAGCATTCCTGCCGGTAGGGTCGCCTTGTGTACCCACGACGCGGCGTCCTGGTACAACGGCTCTGTTCCAGCGAGGGCAGGCGCCGACACTATTGTGGGCAGGAGAACTGAACATAAGGCGGTGCGCCAGCAAGTCTTCCGCAAGGGTCCCCCCGGGATGTGAGTTCAATAGGTTGCTAGAGATGGAGCAGAATGTTAAGGGCGTCCAGCTCGGTCAAGATGCAACTGCGTCTGCTTTGCCATTGGGAAACTGAAATAGGTGAAGGCCGCCACTGCGCACCAGCGCGGAGGAAGGTGCCAGTCAGACGAAACCGATTGGCGGGTCTGAGGGTGGCCGCAGATTAAGGCGTTGTCGCCAAGTCGGAGACCGCTTTGAAACCGTTCATTTTCTTGGCATTACTAACCCGAGGTCCTGTCAGAGCTGTGTGGCACGCGATGCCGGACATTGCTAAACCGCCCTGATGCCACGCAAGTCCCGCGCAAACCGCCCAGTCCATTCAAGGGGTTCAACTCCTCGCCGGAGGTAATCCGGCTCGTTGGGTGCTGTGATCTGTGGATGGCCCCTGCGCTGCAAGAGGGTTTCTGGCTTGATGTTATGATCTGGCAGGGTGCGGTCATCTGTCCGGCCTGTTGGTGCGGCACAGGATGACCGCTGGCCCTGATGGTGTCCGCTGGCTGGATCCCAATCAGTCCATCGAGCTCGAGGCTCCGACAGCACCACGGGGTGTTCCAGCCGATGCGGCCGCGTTCAGATCGTCATCATCATTGCCATTGGCACCCATACAGTTCGACCGGCCGCGTTGCGGGCAGCGATTGGTATTGGGCTGCGACCGGTGGGCGATAGGTTCGCCCCGCGTCAGCACCGCCCAGACGATCCGGGCGGTCTTGTTCGCCATGGCTACCGTGACCAGCCGCGCCGGCTTTCGGTCCAGCAGTTTGCCCACCCATGGGTTGGACCTGGCAGACTTAGCCCGGCGCACGACGGATGTTGCGCCTGTCCGTCGTCAGAACATTCGGCACATCTCACGGCGTAAATTAGCGGATTGCGGGCCTCGTCTGGGGGTTGATGTTAAGCGGCAAACATGCGGTCCCACTGCCTGAAGCTCCGGGGATCAGGACCCGGAGCGTGCCCCGCCCGTCGCGCTGACACGAACAGCAATGCTCGGAATGGTCGTGAAGTCGAGTGGATAGTGCGGTTAAGTGGGGTGAGGGGGCGACGGGCGTACTTTTCGTTCGATGACCGGCTGCTCCCGGTGTAGGCAATGGCAACGACCAGCGACAGAAGGGTGATATCCCAGCGATAGCCGATGGTCATGCCCGGGATCGAATAGGCCGCCATGCCGGTGAAATGCATCGCCCAGATCGTCAGCCCCATGGCGCCGGCCGCGGGCGCCACGCCCTGGAACCGGCGCGTCGGCCCTTCGCCGCTCGCTGAGGGGGCGAGTTGAAGAGCGATGTAGGAACCTGCTGCGGCAATGGCGAAGGAAAGGATCACGAGCATCGCATCGTATCGGCCGACCACGCATCACCCTCCCACCGTTCCTGCGGATTTGGCTAACCTTACGTTTTTAATCAATCATTTATGGCGCATCCCCCGACCTCGGGCAGCGTCCGAAACCGGGGGGCTGCTTTATACCTCTGCTGCTCAGGCGTGGATGCCCTTGTTCACGTCGAACCGGTCGGCGTCCATCACCTTGGTCCAGGCCTTGACGAAGTCGCGGACGAACTTCTCCTCGTTGCCCCGTTCGGCATAGACCTCGGCCACGGCCCGCAGTTCTGCATTGGAGCCGAAGACCAGGTCGGCGCGCGTCGCCTGCCAGGTTTCCGAACCGTTCGCACGATCGGTGGCGACGAACTCCTCCTCGTCGCTGCCTTCGACTGCCTCCCACACATTGGTCATGTCGAGCAGGTTGACGAAGAAGTCGGTCGTGAGTTGCCCGGCACGGTGGGTGAAGCTGCCGTGGCCGCGCTGGCCGTGGTTGACGCCCAGCACGCGCAGGCCGCCGATCAGCACGGTCATCTGCGGCACCGAGAGGCCAAGCAGGGCGGCGCGGTCGAGCATCATCTCCTCGCTCTTCACGCGCAGCTTGCGGGGCAGGTAGTTGCGGAAGGCATCGGCCTGCGGTTCGAGCACGGCGAAGCTTTCCGCATCGGTCTGCTCGTCGGTCGCATCGCCGCGGCCGCCGGTGAAGGGCACGGCCACGCTGAATCCGGCTTCCCTGATTGCCCGCTCCAGGCCCACGACCCCGCCGAGCACGATCATGTCGGCCATCGAGAACCCGGTGCCGGCGCGCAAGTCGTCGAGTGCGGCCAGCACCTTGGCGAGCTCGGCCGGTTCGTTGACGTCCCAGTCCTTCTGCGGGGCCAGGCGGATGCGGGCACCGTTCGCGCCGCCGCGATGGTCCGACTTGCGATAGGTGCTGGCCGAGGCCCAGGCGGTCTTCACCAGCTGGCTCACGCTGAGCCCGCTCCCGGCAATCCTAGCCTTCATCGCCTGCACGTCGGACTCCGACGGCACCGTGCCCGCGGGCACCGGGTCTTGCCAGATCAGGTCTTCCGCCGGCACTTCCGGGCCGAGGTAGCGGGCCTTGGGCCCCATGTCGCGGTGGCACAGCTTGAACCAGGCGCGGGCGAAGGCATCCTTGAAGGCCGCGTGATCGGCACGGAACTTCTCCGAGATCGCGCGGAACTCGGAGTCCATCTTCAGGGCCATGTCGGCCGTGGTCATCATGGTCGGCACCTTGATGCTCGCGTCCCAAGCCGCCGGGGCCATGTCCTCCGGCTTCTGGTTGATCGGCTGCCACTGGTGCGCGCCGGCTGGCGAGGTGACCAGCTCATAGTCGTAGTCGAGCAGCAGGCGGAAGTAATTGGCCGACCATTCGGTGGGCGTGTTGACCCACGATCCTTCGATGCCGCTGGTCACGGTGTGCTCGCCGATGCCGCCGTGTTCGGCGCTGCTGGTCCAGCCGAAGCCTTGCGCCGCAAGGTCGCCACCAGCCGGCGCTGCGCCGAGCAGCGAGGCATCGCCATTGCCGTGCGCCTTGCCGAAGGTGTGGCCACCGGCGGTCAGCGCCACGGTTTCCTCATGGTTCATGGCCATGCGCTCGAAGGTCGCCTTGATGTCGCGGGCCGACTGGAGCGGGTCGGGCTTGCCGCCCGGGCCTTCCGGGTTGACGTAGATCAGCCCCATCTGGATCGCGGCCAGCGGCCCGTCGAGGTCCTGAAGCCCGCGGTCCGGGTCGATGCGGGTCTGCACCCCTTCGTTGACCCACTTGTCTTCGCTGCCCCAGTAGATGTCCTTCTCCGGCTCGAACACGTCGGCGCGGCCGCCGCCGAAGCCGAAGACCGGGCCGCCCATCGATTCGATCGCCACATTGCCGGCCAGGATGAACAGGTCGGCCCAGGAAATGTTCTTCCCGTACTTCTGCTTGACCGGCCAGAGCAGCCGGCGGGCCTTGTCGAGGTTGCCGTTGTCGGGCCACGAATTGAGCGGTGCGAAGCGCTGCTGCCCGCTGTTTGCGCCGCCGCGGCCATCGCCGGTGCGATAGGTGCCCGCGGCATGCCAGGCCATGCGGATGAAGAACGGGCCATAGTGGCCATAGTCTGCCGGCCACCACGGCTGGCTGTCGGTCATCAAGGCGGCAAGGTCGGCTTTCAGCGCGTTGTAGTCGAGCGCATTGAAGGCCTCGGCGTAGTCGAAGTCGTCGCCCATCGGGTCGCTGGCGCCATTGGGCGAGAGGATGTCGACTGCGAGGGCATCGGGCCACCAATCCCGGCTGGTGCGGCCCAGGAGCGCGCGCACGCCGCCGTCCTGCTGGTGGAAGGGGCAACCGCCGCTCAGTGTCGATCCGGTCTCGGCATCCATCGTCTGTCTCCTGTTCGGCCCGGCAGTCGTCCGGCGATGGCGAGAGGATGGCCCCGGCCGGGCATTGGCTCAAGCGATTGAATCCGGATAGAGTTTCACGCTTTTCCGATCACTGCGCCCACGCCGCGCGGCTGGACTATGCACGTGATGAGCGTAAGCTCGTGCGATGACATTGACCCGTCGCAACCTCGTCGGCCTGCTCGGAATGCTGCCCTTCGCGCGGGCGGACGTGGCGTTCGCTCGCGCCGCAAGCGGCCCGCTGGACATCCGGGTGGAGGATCGCCCCAACGCGTCCGGGGCCTTCGTTCCGGCCACGGTCTCGATATCGGCCGGGTCCACCGTGCGGTGGACGAATGCCGGAATCCTGCTGCACACGGTCACCTGCGATCCCGCCCAGGCGAAAGACCCCTCGCACATCGCCTTGCCCGCGGGCGCGGCGCCGTTCGGCTCCGACGATCTGGCCCAGGGCGATACCTACGAGCACCGGTTCGACGTGCCGGGGACCTACCGCTACATCTGCCATTACCATGAGCGGATGGGCATGGCCGGAACCGTAGTGGTCACCGGGTAGCGCCAGCCGTTCCCGGTGCGGGGCGCCGGGCTAGTTCGGCAGCGGGGCGTCCACCAGGATGGCGCGGAAATCGTTGACGTTCGTTCGCGTGGGGCCAGTGATCACCAGGTCGCCAAGCGCCTCGAACAGGTCGTAGGATTGGTTGTTCTGGAGCAGGTCCAGCGGCGACAGCCCGGCCGCGCGGGCGCGCTGCAGGGTCGTCGGGTCGATCACGGCCCCGGCATTGTCCTGCGTGCCGTCGATCCCGTCGGTGTCGCAGGCGATCGCCGAAATGCTCGCCGCGCCGTTGAGCGCAATGGCGAGGCTGAGCAGGTATTCGCCATTGCGCCCGCCGCGCCCGGCCGAATTGTTGACGCGAACGGTGGTTTCACCGCCCGACAAGAGCGCCCACCGCCCGCCCTTGCGCGCATGGTGCAGCGCCAGCGCGGCGTGGATCACGCCGAGCTCACTGGCGTCGCCCTCCAGATCGTCGCCCAGGTAGACTGCACGATAACCGTTGGCATGAGCCAGTGAGCCCGCAACCTTGAGGGCGTTGTGCGATCGGGCGACGACCCGGGTGATGCTGCTGCGGAATTCCGCCGCGGCAGGGTCCGGCGCGGCGTTGGCCGGATCGAGCAGCGCGGCGCTGACCGGGGCGGGCACCTTGACGCCCGTGGCCTCCAGGACCCGGCGAGCATCATCCAGCCGGGTTCGATCCGGCACGGTCGGGCCAGAGGCGATCAGGGCGGCGTTGTCGCCGGGGATGTCGGAAAAGGCCAGGGTAACGACCTGGGCCGGATGCGCGGCAATGGCCAGCCGGCCGCCCTTCACCTGTGAAAGGTGCTTGCGCACGCAGTTGATCTGCGAAATCGACGCGCCCGAGTGGAGCAGCTCGCGGGTGATATATTGCTTATCGTCCAGCGCCACGTTTTCGGCCGGCAGGGTCAGCAGCGCCGAACCGCCGCCCGAAACGAGCGCGAGCAACTGGTCGCCTTCGCCCAGCTGGCGCACCTGCTCCAGAACGGCTGCGGTGGCCTGGATGCCGTGGGCGTCGGGCAGGGGATGGCCGGCTTCGTACTGGGTCACATTCTCCGGCAGCTCGGCCGCGGGCAGGCCATGGCCGTAGCGGGTGAGGATGATGGCCTCGGCATCTGGCTTGGCATATTGCATCGCCACCTTAACCATGGCCGCCGCTGCCTTGCCCACGCCGAGGATCAGCTGCCGGCCGCTGGGCGGCGGGGGCAGGGTGTTGGGCAGGCACATCTCCGCCGAAACGGCGACGAGCGCGACGCCGAACATTTCCTCCAGCAAGGTGCGCTGGTCCAGGTGCATCGCCGAATTCATCGCCTGACCGTCTGCCATGGCCTCGCCCTCCCGAGAGTCCGGAGCTAGTGGCAATCCCTGCGCGGTCAAGGCATTGATCAGCATCACGGGCGGACGAGCACGGCAAGCGCGGGAACGTAGGCCGCCGCAAGCACAAGCGCGCCGACCGTGGCGCCCAGCACGATGCTATGCGCCAGAACGTAGCGCAGGATCTTGCCTTCCGCGCCGGTCCACCGCGTGGCGGTCGAGGCGACCACGATGCTCTGCGCGTCGACCATCTTGCCCATCACCCCGCCGGCGCTGTTCGCCGCGGCCATCAAGAGGGGCGGGTAGCCCAGCCGGTTGGCGGCGATGGTCTGCAGGCTGCCGAACAGGACGTTTGAGGCGGTGTCCGACCCCGTCACGGCCACGCCCAGCCAGCCCAGCATGGTGCCGAAGAACGGATAGAACCCGCCGGTGGCCGCAAAACCGAGCCCCATGGCCGCATCGACCCCGGAATAGCGGGTGACGTAACCCAGCGCGAGCATGGCCGTGATCGTAAGCAGCGAAGGCGCGATTGACCGGAGCGAGCGCCAGTAGCACCCGGCCAGCTGCTTCGGGCCGATCCGCAGGATCGCGCCAGCGAACAGGGCGGAGATGAGGATCGCCGTCCCCGTGGCCGATAGCGGCGCGAAGGCATAGACCGCCGCTTCCGGCTGGGGCGCAGGCACTACCGGCGGCATCCGCAGCACCAACTGGTTGAGCCCGCGGACCGGCAGCTTGAGGCTGAACAGCGCATCCAGCGCCGCCTTAACGGTAGGTATTCCCCAAACGAAGACCACGGCCGTCAGCAGAATCCACGGCTGCCATGCGGTGCGCACGGCGGCGGGGCTGGGCTCGCTCGCGGCCGTCATCGCACCGGATGGCACGACCGGATCGGGCGCGGGGCCGGCCCTGGGGCGGTCGAAGGAACGCACGTCGCGCACCGTTGCCGGCTGCCACCAGCGCAGCAGCAGGACGAGCGAGCCCAACGCGAAGATCGCCGGTACCACCGCGGCCAGCCACGGTCCGTGCAGGTTGGAGATCAGCAGCTGCGCCCCGGCATAGCTGGCGCCCGTCACCACCAGCGCCGGCCAGACCTCCAGCGCCCGCCGCCAGCCCCCGAAGGCGACCACCAGCCACACCGGCACGATCAGGCAGAACGGCGCCATCAGCCGGCCAACCACCATCGAAAGCTCGTGCACCGGCAGCCCGGTTACGGCCGCCAGCGTCAGCAATGGCGTGCCAAGCGCGCCGAAGGCGACAGGGGCCGTATTGGCGATGAGCGACAGGCCCGAAGCCTGCAGGCGCGAGAAGCCGAGCCCGATCAGCATGGCGCCCGTCACCGCCACGGGCGTGCCGAAGCCGGCCGCCCCCTCGAAGAAGGCGCCGAAGCAGAAGGCGATCAGCAGCAGCTGCAGGCGCGCATCGCGCGTAAGCCGCGAGATCGAATCGCGCATCGTGGCGAAGGCGCCGTGCTCCTCGGTCAGCCGGTAGAGGAACATGGTGTTGAGCACGATCCAGCCGATCGGCAGCAGCCCGTTGGCCGCGCCCAGCCCGGCGGCCGCCATGGCCTGGCCGGTCGGCATCCCGAACACGCCGATGGCGATCGCGAGGGCTGCGGCGAGGCCAACCAGGGCCGCGGTGTGGGCGCGCAGGTTGAACACCCCCAGGCCGCCCAGCAGCGCCAGCACCGGCACGGTCGCCACCGCGCTGGAGACCAGCGCCAGGCCGGCCGGATCGTAATTCTGCGCCCAGGGCATCATTGTTCAAGCTTTCTCAAATGGTGCGCGACGGTGCGCCCAAGCGCAAGGCCGAGGCAAGGCCCACGGGGCACGATTTCATATCGTGGGCGCCTGAAGGGCTCTTTCGGCCTGTGTGTTCCATCCAGCGGGACGATGCTTCCCAATCGTTGTCCGTGCCTCTTGCCCATGCTGTCAGCACATCAGGTAGAGGGCTGCACGGTCCATTCGGCACGCGCCGCATATCCAGCGGACGGCACGACGACCGGCAAGAAACAGGAGGGATTTCATGACCATTCACACCGCCGGGCTGCGTCCGGCCTTGCTGGCGACCTGCGCGTTCGGCGCGCTCTGGGGCCAGACCGCACTTGCTCAGACGACCCCGGCCGCGCCCGAGGTCGATACGGCGGCCCAGGGCGGCGTTGCCGACATCGTCGTCACCGCCAATCGCCGCGCCGAACGCAACCAGGACGTGCCGATCGCGATCACGGCCTTCTCCGCCGACCGGCTGGACAAGCAGAACATCACCACCTCGCAAGATCTGCAAGGCACCGTGCCCTCGCTCGTGGTCGGGGCTAACGGGCAGGGCTCGCGCGATACGCAGTCGTTCACCCTGCGCGGGCAGGGCGCCACCTTCCAGGCCTCGCCCGGCGTGGTCGTCTACATGAACGAAGTCCCGCTGCCCGCGCCGATCACGCTGAGCCAGCAGGGCGGCCCGGGCAACTATGCCGACCTCGAGAACGTCCAGGTCCTCGCCGGGCCGCAGGGCACCCTGTTCGGGCGCAACACTACCGGCGGCGCCGTGCTGCTGGTGCCGCACAAGCCTGTCGCCGAACTGGGCGCCTCGCTCACGGCCAAGCTCGGCAACTACAACAACCGCGAATTCGAAGGCATGATCAACGTGCCGATCATCGGCGACAAGCTGATGATCCGGGCCGTTGGCACCTATCACGACCGCGACGGCTACACCCACGACGTCGTGTTCAACAAGGACCGCGACAACGTCCACAACTACTCGGGCCGGCTCGGCATCATGTTCCGCCCGTCCGACCGGTTCGAGAACTACCTGATGGCCTACGGGGCCTATTCAAGCAACAACGGCACGGGCATGATCCATCGGGGCTTCAACCTCGACGGCCTTCGCGCCTTCCAGTTCTGCACGAACCCGGCCTGCACGCCCTACAGCACGGCCACGGCCATCGCCGATGCCCTGGGTCCGCGGCGGATGGCGCCGGATGTCGACGAGGTCCAGACCACCAAGACCTGGGGCATCATCAACACCACCTCGTTCGAGGTCAACGATACCACAAAGATCCGCAACATCTTCAGCTACCAGAACTTCTGGAGCTACTATCTGGTCGACGGCGACGGCACGATCTTCCAGCAATACGATACCGGCGTGGCGAAATTGCCGACCGGCCCGGTGACCGTGACTGCCGGCGGCCTCTCGATCGGGCCCTATACCTATCACAATGCGACCCCGCAGGGGCCGCGCGACGATCTGGCGGTCTACACTGAGGAACTGCAGCTCCAGGGCTCGCTGCTCGACAAGCAGCTGACCTACACGATCGGCGGGTTCTACTTCGACCAGCACCCGGACGGCCCCACCAACGGCTTCCAGATCAGCTATTGCCCCGCCGCGTCGACCGGCTTCTGCCCGACCTCGGCCCCCGGCGGCGGCTCCGGCGTGACCAACAAGTCGAAGGCGCTCTATGCCCAGGCCACGCTCGACATGGGTGCCTTGTCGCCCTCGCTGGCCCGGCTGCGCCTGACCGGCGGCTATCGTTACACCTGGGATCACATCTACGGCTTCTCGCGCAGCGGCTCTTTCGGCACCAAGGCCAATGCCGGCAAGATCGTGTGCAGCAGCGACGGCCGGGTCGTAGCCACGGTGGCCGATTGCACCTTCACCGGCGACCTGCACTCCTCCGCGCCGAACTGGCTGGTCGGGCTGGACTACAAGGCCGGCAATGTCCTGTTCTTCGGCAAGGTCAGCCATGGGTACAAGGCGGGTGGCTTCAATCCGCAGGCGGTGCGCGTGAACACCCGCACCTTCGATCCCGAAACGGTCACCTCCTACGAACTGGGCTTCAAGTCCGACTGGCGCTTCGGCACCGTTCCGTTCCGCCTGAACGCCTCGGCCTATCACGTGGACTACAGCAACATCCAGCGCGCCACCGGCGACACCAACCCCGATACCAAGAAGTCCGGGGCTGCGATCCGCTCGGCCAGCGCCTGGATCGAAGGGCTTGAAGTCGAAGCTGCGATGAAGCCGTTCCCCGGTCTCGAGATCGGCGGCAATTTCAGCTACACCGACGCGCACTACAAGAAGTACCAGTACGTCGTGAACACGCCCACCGTGGGCTGCAACGGCCTGACGGTGCCCACCGGTGGCACGGTCGACGTTACCTGCAAGCCGTTCAACTACATCGCGCCCTATCTGTGGAGCATCCACGCCACGGCCACGGTGCCCCTGGCGCGCGATCTCGGCGAAGTGTCGTTGTTCGTGAACTACTCGCACAGCAGCTCGCAGCACACCGATGGCTCGATCCTGCCGCAATACCAGCCCGGCGAACTGCTCCCGGCCTTCGGCCTGCTCAATGCCTCACTGGACTGGAACAACATCGCCGGCAGCGGGATGGACGCGGGCCTCTATGTGACCAACGCCACCAACAAGCTCTATGCCATCAGCAACACCAACGTTTACCAGGTCGGCAGCGGTCTGCTGTCGTGGGCGCAGATCTATGGCGAACCGCGGATGTATGGCATCAAGCTGCGCTACCGGTTTGGGGCACGTTGAATCATGAGCGGAATTCTGCACCTTCGATCGCTCCCGGGCCCCGCGCGGCCCGGGCCCGCAATCCGGCTGTTCCTGCTGGCGCTGGCAGTCCTGCTGTCGTGCCTGTCCGGCCCTGCCGCGGCGCAGACCTTCACCCGGGGCGAGCCGGTGACCGGGCCGATGCCCGGCGGCTCGCGCCCGGGAAATCCGCTCTACGACATGCCGCCGGGGCAGACCCTGCTGTCCGCCTTCGGCGAGCGTCCGGTCTTCTCGCCGGATGGCCGCAAGGTCGCCTTTATCGGCAAGTCCTACGGCGATGCCTATGAAATGGACCTCGCGACCGGCGCGATCCGCAACCTGACCGCCCACGCGCCGCACGAAGGTTTCCTGCGGGTGCACTACCTAGCCGACGGCAGCTTCCTGCTGCTCGGCGCGCACCAGCCCGCCGCTACCCGTGAGCAGACCCGGTTCGGGCGCATCGAACTGTTCTGGATGGATGCCCAGGCGAGCAAGCCGCCGGTTCCGCTCGGGGTTACTGTGTTCGAGGGCATCGCCACCAGCCGCCGCGAAAACCTGGTTGCCTGGACCCAGTTCAAGCTCGATCCCGCGGGCAAGCCGCTCAACACCACGGTCTACACCGCCCGGGTCGCCATGGTTCAGGGCCGGCCCACGCTGGTCGACCGGCGCGAGCGCGGGGCGACAAGCGAGTGCTTTGTCGAAGCGCAGGATTTCCTGCCCGGCGACCGCGCGCTGACCATGCCGTGCTATCACTTCGGCCACGGCGATGCGACCGACGTCGTGTCGCTGGACTTCGCCAGCGGCAAGATCACCAGGTACCCGACGACGCCCGGCCTTTACTCTGAGGTTGAAGGCCTGTTTCCCGATGGCCGTCGCACTCTGGTGGAATGCGCCAATGACCGCATGGCCGGCATGGAACTGTGCGTGCTCGATCTCGATCCGGTCCACCCGCGCTATACGCGCCTCACTCACATCACCGACTATGGCCGCTGGAAATACGGCAACCCGGTGGTCAGCCCAGATGGGCGCACGATCGCCGCCCAGGTCGGCCCGGCCGACGTGATCGACGCAGGCGTGGGGCTGGGGATCGTCCTGATGAAGCTGGCGCGGGATTTCTGAGCATGATCGAGCTGGGCAAAGCGCTGTTTGCGGCAACCGTAGCGGGAGTGGCCGCCTTGGCGGGCGTGGCGGTGCAAGCCGCGCCCGCCCCGCTCTACCTGATGCGCGCGCCGTTCCACATGGAGCGGGTGCTCGATCACGGCGAACGGCCTGACTGGTCGCCCGACGGCCGCAAGCTCGCCTTCACCGAGTCCGACGTCAGCGACACCCCGGCCTACGAGCTTGACCTCGCCACCCGCAAGGTGCGCTGCCTGACCTGCAAGTTCGGCAAGCGCGGCCTCGTCACCCGGATCTACTACTTGCCCGATGGCAATTTCCTCGTCTTGGCGCCGCGGGCGGACGAGCCTGGCGCGCGTTCGGGCCCCGATGCCTTCGTCTCGACCGGCCTGTACTGGCTCTCCGCCAAGCTCGACACTCCGCCGCAACCGCTCAACGCGCCGGCCATGGGCGAAATCGCCCACGGCGGCGCCCGCGCCGGGTCCGTCCCGCTGGCCTGGGGCACCTTCGCCGGAACGAAATCGCTGATCGTGACGGGCGATCTGCGCCTGAACGGGGGCAAGCCGGTCCTCACCAACCGGCGCACTGTCTACAGCTTCGACGTGGCCGTTCCGTCGACCGGCGGGCCGACCTTTGCCGAAACCTACAACTTCGCCCGCCGCGGCCGTGCGGTCACCTTCTGGTCGATGACCCGCCCCGGGCTCGACAGCGGCATGTACGAGGTCGATCTCGCCACCGGCGCCACGCGCGACTTTTCTGCCGATCCGGCCCACAACGAAACCCACCTGTTCCCCGACGAGCGGTTCGGCCTCGAGGAGTCCAATCGCGATTCCGATCCGGCCGGGCCGCTTCGTGGGATCAGCGGGCTTGATGCGGCGAGCCTGGTGGCAACGGCGGGCGGGCTAGGTGTAAAAGTGGGCTCTGCCGCGGAACTTGCCGCCTATGCGCCGTTCGGCCAGTTGCGCGGGGTGGGTCGGCCGTTCGACCTCTACGTGGTCACAACGGAGGCGCCGCACAGTGTGCGCCGGCTGACCGAGGTAAGCCAACTGGGCGGCGCCGCGCACCAGTCTGTCCCCGCACCCGATGGGCGGCGCATTGCCTTCGCGCTGCAGGCGCCATCGAGCGGGCCGTTGCAGGGGAAATCAGGTCTCTACGTCGCGTGGTTCGGCAAACGGCGTTGACTCGCGAAGGACAAGTGCGCAGGACGGGCTCCATGATAAGTAAATAGCCACTTCCTGAGGTGGGATGAGGATGGTTGAGGAAGGCAACGGTGGCGAGGCCCTGCTCGGTTGCGTTCAGTCGCTGGTCCGCGCCTTCGGCTTGCTTGACCGTCTGGCCGATTGCGACGGTATGGGACTGAGCGAAGTGGCGCGCGCGGTGAATTTGCCGCGTTCCACGGCGCACCGCCTGCTATCCACCATGGAAGCGCTGCACTACGTCCGGTTCGATCGCGAGAGCAACCGCTGGTGCATCGGCCATCAGGCCTTCAAGGTCGGCGCGGCCTTTGCCCAGACGCGCGACCTCGGCGAAATCGGCCGAGGGATGATGCGCTCGCTGCTACGCGAGGTGAACCACTGCGTCAATGTCGCCGTGCCCGAAGCCCACGGCGTGTGCTACGTCGACCAGGCCATTCGCGACGGCTTCCGGCAGACCGTGGCCCGGCCCGGGGCGGTCTTGCCGATGCACACCACCGCCTCGGGCAAAGTGATCATGGCCAACTGGTCGCCGCTGGAGCTGGACCGTTACCTCGCGCACAAGGAATTGCGCCAGCGTACCGAACGCACGCTCGTCAATAGCGACCGGCTGCGCGCCGAACTCGCCCTCGTGCGCGAGCGGGGCTATGCGATCGACGACCAGGAGCATGAGGACGGTCTGCGCTGCGTGGCGGCGCTGGTGCGCGGCTATCGCGGCGATTCGTTCGCGGCGCTCTCCGTGTCTGACCGCGTCGCCAGCCTCGATCGCCTGCGCATGGACGAGCTTGGCCCGATGCTGGTGAGCGCCGCCCGCCGGCTGAGCGACAACCTGGATCTCGGCGCCCTCTCGCTCTGAGCATCGTTCCACCATGCGGCAAACGCGCGGGTACGGCGTTGCTGCGGCAGGGCGGCGCGTGTCACAGCGGGGCATAATCAGCGGGACAAGTGGGATGGGCAAGCGCATCGATACGAAGCACGGCTGGAGGCGCTCGGTCCTGCTGAAGGTCATGGCGGTCAGCCTCGGCGCGCTTCTAGCCAGCGGCGCGGCGCAGGGACAGATGCCCACGGTCCCGCAGGAACTCGAAGCCAAGATCGCCAGCCACCCTCATGTGCGCCAGCTGACCACCTGGGGCTCGCGGCCCGACTGGTCGGGTGACAGCCGCCACCTGCTGTTCGTCAGCAAGGAATACGGCGACGTGTTCGAGCTGGACGTGGTCACCGGGCGCATCCGCCCGATGACGTTCCACTTCCCGCACAAGGGCTTCTTCCGCGCCTACTATCTCGCCAACGGCGACATCCTGCTGACCGGCGCGCGCGACTGGCAGCCGGAAAGCCGGCGGTTCGGCCGCTATTTCGATTCTGAGGTCTGGCTGATGAAGGCCGATCTCTCGGCCCCACCGGTTCCGCTCGGCATCTTCAATTTCGAGGGCATCGCGGTGGATCGCAATTCGATGCGGATCGCCTGGAGCGCGCCGCCTCAGCGCGATCCCGTCCGCCGTACCGACCGGCAGATGTTCTCCACGCCCGACGGCTTCCGCACCGACCGCAACCAGATCTGGGTCGGCGAAATCTCGCTGGCCGGCGGCAAGCCGGAAGTGATCAACCGGCGCGTGGTGGCCGACTGCGGCGACCGGGCGAGCAAGCTCAACGCCATGCTGGCCGAACGCCACCTGCACTGCGGCATGCTCGAGCCGCAGAACTTCGTGCCCGGCCCCGGCGATCGCCTGACCGCAACCACCGTGGGCGTGCCCGATGGCAAGGTCATGACCGGGCTCGATCCCGCCATGCGGATCGATGCGATCACCATCGCGCTCGGCACCGGAGACACCACGCAGCTCTCGCGCACCCCGCCTTACAACGAACCGGAAGGCATCTTCCCGGACGGACGCAACACCATGGTCGAGCACACCTCGGCGCCCATGGACGTGGAGACGACCGAGAAGATCGACCTCTGGCAGCTGGCCACCGACGGCAGCGGCAAGATGCGCCGCGTCACGCGCTACAACCTAATCGACCCGCGGCTGAAGTCGAACCAGCCTGTGATCAGCCCCGACGGCCGCTGGATGGCCTTCGACGTGTCGACCGGCGAGATCGAGCGCGCCGTTCCGGGCCAAGGGGTCGGCCTGTTCCTCATGGACCTGCGCGCAGCCGGTTTCACATCGGCCGCCCCTGCGCCGCGCCGGCCAAAGCGGGGCCGGCGCTGAGCGCGGCTCAGTAAAGCGCGATGGCGCGCACCGGCAGCCCGGTCGCGCCTTCGAGCGGCGCTGCCGCCACGATGAGCAGCGCGCCGGCCTCCGGAATCCGCTCAAGGTTGGTCAGGCCCTCCACGCCCCACCGCCCGCTGCGCAGCCATTCGCCGTGCGCTGGGTAATGCGGCGCGCTGCCGCCGGTATCGAGGCTCATCGTATCCACGGCAATGCCGCGCACCCGGCGCTCGGCGGCCAGGAAGCGCACGGCCTCCACCGAAAACCCCGGGCTCGCATAGCGCTGCGCCGGTGGCAGGCTCGGCATCCGCGCCAGCTCCTCCAGCGGCGACCATCCGCTCCACATGGCGACGCAGCAGTTGTCGGGCAGGCGGTCGTGCTCGGCCTCCCATGCGCGGATGTCGGCCAGATCCACGGTGGCATTGCGGCTCTGCGCAAGCTTGCGGCGCAGGTCGATTCGCGCCAGCGGCACGACGAGGTCCATCAGCGGAATCTCTCCCAGGCTCTTGCCCGCGGGATCGAAGTGGCGCGGCGCATCGATGTGGGTGCCGGTATGTTCGACCAGCTGCACCCGGTTGAGCAACATGCCCGCATCCTCGCCCGATCCACGCAGGGGCTCGAAGCCGATGCGCTGGGTGCCCGGGGTGAAGTCAAACGCCTTGGTCAGCTTGTGGGTGCAATCGACCATGGTGATCGGCCGCCCATGGAGCCGCACCCGCGCAGGCTCCGGCGAGACCGGGCGCGCCAAGGCCGTTGCCGGCGCTGCGACGGCGAGGGCAGCCAGCAGGGCGCGCCGGTCCAGCGGAGGGAGTGTATCGCGGCGGTCGGGCATGGCATCTCTCACGGCGGCTCGATACCGGCTGTGCCAGGTCGATCGCGCGACGAACAGCCGTTATTCCATTGTGCGGGACGGAAACCGGCGCGATTGGCGGCTTCGGGCAGGGCGCTGCTAAGCGGCTGCCATGCGATGCCAGGGACGACAGGAATTGCGCGTTGGCGGCCCGCGGCCGGACGGCGCCGCCGTGGCTGAGCGCGAACTGCTGAGCGGCATCGTGAACCGCGCCCTTGCCTCTCTGCGCGGCGAGCGGCTGGTAACACGGGCGAGCCGTTACGACGGCACCCACTGGCACTGGCACGACGGCGCCCGCATCCTCTCGCTCGATCTCCCGGCCGACGGGCGGGTGCTCGTGGTCGGGGCGGGCAAGGCGGCGGCAAACCTCGCACTCGGCCTGGAACAGGTCCTGGGCGACGGCATCGACGATGGCCTGATCCTGGTGAAGGATGGCCATCGCCAGGCGCTCCGCCGCGTCCGCCAGATCGAGGCCGGCCATCCCTTGCCCGATCGCCGCGGCCTCGCGGGAACCCGGCAGATCCGCGCCCTGTTGGCCGGGCTGCGGCCGCAGGACCGCGTCTTCGTCGTGATCACCGGCGGCGCATCGTCGTTGCTGGTGGCGCCGCTGGCCGGGCTCGGGCTGGAGGACAAGTCGGAGCTGACCTGCCGCTTGCTGCACAGTTCGGCCTCCATTTCCGAGATCAACGCCGTCCGCTGCGCCCTGTCGCAGGTCAAGGGCGGCGGGCTGGCCCAGTGGCTGTCACCCGCCAAGGCGGTCGCGCTGGTCGTCTCGGACGTGGAAGGGGATGATCTCGGCCTCGTCGGCTCCGGCCCGGCGACGAACTCGCGCGGCCGTGCCGAACCGCCGCTCGCCATCCTTGCTCGCCACGGCCTGCTCGAGAGTCTACCGCCCCAGCTTGCCGAAGCGCTCTCCCAGCCGGTGTCGCTATTGCCCGCCACGGCGGAAGCGCTACCCGCGATCATGGTCGCCAACAGCGCCGCGCTGGTAGAGGCCGTGATCTCCGAAGCCCGCGCGTCGGGCTTGCAGGTGGAAGCGCCGAACCTGGAGATGTTCGGCGATACCCACGCCGAAGCCCGCAAGTTCTGCGCGCGGCTCTCCGAACTGGCCCGCAGCGGTGTTTCCGCGCCGCGCCTGCTCGTCGCCGCCGGGGAGACTACCCTCACCGTCAGCGGCACCGGCCTGGGCGGCCGCAACCAGGAGTTCGCGCTGGTCGCCGCGCGCGAACTGGCCGGCCATAAAGGTTGCGCGGTCCTCGCCGTGGGGAGCGACGGCACCGACGGGCCGACCGATGCCGCCGGTGCATTCATCGCCGGCGCAACCTGGGCCCGCGCCCAGGCGCTGGGGCTTAACGCCGCGGCGGCCCTTGCCAACAACGACAGCCACAATCTGTTCGCCCGGCTTGGCGACTTGCACCTTACAGGGCCGACCGGCACCAACGTGATGGACATCGTGATCGGTCTGGTCCAGCCCGCCCGGTCTCCAAGGAACCCTTGATGACGAAACTGGCCGCCAACCTCTCCTTCCTGTTCACCGAGGCCGAGTTCCTCGACCGCTTCGCCGCCGCCGCTGAGGCCGGCTTTGCCGAGGTCGAGTTCATGGTCCCCTATGCCTGGAGCGCGCAGGAGGTGGCCGAGCGCGCCCGTACCGCGGGCGTCGCCATCGGCCTGTTCAATGTCCCCGCCGGCAATTGGGAGGGCGGCGAGCGCGGCATCGCGGCGCTGCCCGGTCGCCAGGCCGAGTTCCGCGGAGGTCTTGAACTGGCGCTCGACTATGCGGACGCGCTGGGCTGCCGCAGCCTCCATGCCATGGCCGGAATCGTCCCCGAGGGCGGACGCGACGAGGCCTTCGCGGTCTTCGCCGACAACCTGCGCCATGCCGCCGATCGCGCGGCTGAGCGCGGGATCCAGATCCTGATCGAGCCCATCAACGACCGGGTCGACATCCCCGGCTATCTGCTCACCACCAGCGCGGCCGCCCTGGCCGTCATCGATGCCGTCGCGCACCCCAACCTGCGGCTGCAGGCCGATCTCTATCACCTCCAGGTGATGGAGGGTGACCTCGCGCGGACCCTGGCGCGGGCCATGCCGGTGATCGGCCGGATCCAGATTGCCGACAACCCCGGCCGCGGCGAGCCGGGCACGGGCGAGATCAACTATCCCTGGCTGCTCCAGCACATCGCCGAACTCGGCTACGACGAGGGGATCGGCTGCGAGTACCGCCCGGTCGCCGGCACGCTTGCCGGCCTCGGCTGGGCCAGCCCCTATCTGACCTCCAGGAGGACTGCTTGACCGACGCTATCGCCTTCATCGGCACCGGGATCATGGGCCGCCCCATGGCGGGCCACCTCCAGCGCGCCGGCCGTCGCCTGCGGCTCAGCCCCCATCGGTCCGGGGCACCCGCCGAACTGGTGGCGGGCGGCGCCGAGATCGTCTCAACGCCCGCCGAGGCCGCCCGAGGTGCCGGCACGGTCATCCTCATGCTGCCCGATACGCCCGATGTTGAACGGGTCCTGTTCGGGCCGGACGGCGTGATCGAAGGCCTCGCTCCCGGCGCGACGGTGATCGACATGAGCTCGATTGACCCCATCGCCACCGGCGCCTTCGCCGCCCGGATCGAGGCGGCCGGGTGCGACTATGTCGATGCGCCCGTGTCCGGCGGCGAAGTCGGCGCGCGCGAGGCTGCCCTCACCATCATGGTCGGCGCGCGCGAGCCGGCCTACGAGCGCGTCCTGCCGCTGCTCCAGCTGATGGGAGCGCGGATCACCCGCGTCGGCGATCCGGGGGCAGGGCAGGTCACCAAGGTGGCCAACCAGATCATCGTTGCGCTCAACATCGAAGCTGTGGCCGAGGCCCTGCTGTTCGCCGCCAAGGCCGGGGTCGATCCGGCCATGGTGCGCGAGGCCCTGCTCGGCGGCTTTGCCTCCAGCCGCGTGCTCGAAGTCCACGCCCAGCGCATGATCGACCGCACCTTCGCCCCGGGCTTTCGGATCGAGCTTCACCAGAAGGATCTTGGCCTGGCGCTGGCTGGTGCGCGCGCTCTCAGCGTGGCTTTGCCGAACACAGCGGGCACCCAGCAGCTGCTGTCATCCTGCGTCGCGGCCGGTCAAGGCGACAGCGACCATTCGGCCCTGATCACCGCGCTCGAACAGCTCGCCCACTACCGCCTCGACGGTGGCGGCGATGAAGCGGAGTGACGCAGTGGGTGGTGTCAAAGGGATGGTCGCCTCCGCTGCGCAGCAGTAACCTGCCGGCGGCATTGACAGGTTAACTGGCAGCGGTCGACAGGCTGATCAGACGTTCTGTTTCACGCGGCTTCGGCCGTCGCAACGTTCCACTCCGCAGCGGCAGCGGCGCGGATGTTCGGAGGGGCTTTCATGAACCTAGATCCTGTTGAAGATTGAAGGTATTGTAAATTGCGCTGAAGGCGGAAACGAACCGCTGAGCTTGGCCCTGCGATTTGGATCGCTACATTTTGCGCTCGCGTCGTCGGATCGGCAGATGTGAGTTTTCGGCCCGGTTGTTGTCATGCAGACGACCTGGGCAGTGACGATTTTGGCCGCCGAGAACCTTCGAGGCAGCGCGGTATGAAGGTAGTCCGTCAGTGACGATCACCTCAGGAACATAGGCCTGGTTGCGGAGCAGCCGACTGAGCAGTTGGAGCGCTGCCGCCCTATTCGCGCTTCTGCAGCAGCATGTCGAGGACTTCGCCCTCGGCACCAACGGCGCGCAACATGTACATCCGCTTGCCGCCGATACGCACTATCATCGCGTCCAAGAGCCAGGTGCGGTGACTTTGCGGACGAGCGCGGCGCAGGTTGGCAGCGAAAGCGGGGCCGAACCTGTTCGTCCAGTAGCGCACAGTTTCATAAGTGACGGCGATGCCGCGTTCGGCGAGCAGCTCTTCCACATCGCGCAGGCTGAGGGTGAAGCGATAGTAGAGCCACACTGCGTGCCGGATCACATCCGGTGGATCGGTGTCCCTTGAAGGATATCTGTCGCATCGTCCCCCGCCTTACCAGTGGAAACCGTTTCGCATTAGACTGACAGCACCTCAGTGCATCATCGATGTCGACGCCGAGGTAACCGTGCCAAACCGCATGCATCAAACGGGCGCGACCGGTGAGTCCATTTTAGTCAGATTGGGAAATTCCCAGACTGAGTCTCGACCGTGACCCAGCGTGTTTCCGTGAAGCTGTCGATGCCTTGGCGCCCGCCGAAACGGCCGTAACCGGAGGCGCCGACCCCTCCGAAGGGCATCTGCGCCTCGTCGTGGACAGTCGGCCCGTTGACATGGCAGATCCCCGAGTGGATCCGGCGCGCTATGCTCAGCCCTCGCGCGGTGTCGCGGGTGAATACAGCGGCTGAAAGGCCGTACTCGCTGTCGTTGGCAAGTTCGATGGCGTGGGCTTCGTCCCTCGCACGGATCACCGCCACAACCGGGCCGAAGCTTTCCTCGCCATACAGGTTCATCTCGGCAGTGATCCCAGCCACGACGGTCGCGGGCATCAGCACGCTGTCTGCCTTGCCTCCGGCCGCAATGACTGCGCCCTTGGCCACGGCATCGTCGATCAGTGCGTTGACGTGGTCCACAGTCTTGCGGTCGATCACTGCACCAAGCGGGGTCATGCCCTCCCGGGGGTCGCCGGCGGTCATGCTGCGAGCCTTAGCGGCGAACATCTCGATGAACGCGTCGGCCACAGCCTCAACCACGATGATCCGCTCCGTGCTCATGCAGATCTGACCCTGGTTCATGAATGCACCGAAAGCTGCAGCTTTCACTGCCTCGTCAAGATCGGCATCCTCGAGCACCAACAGAGGTGCCTTGCCGCCCAATTCGAGCAGGCAGGGCTTCAGATGCTCGGCCGCGCGCTTCGCGATGATCTTGCCGACGTGTGTCGATCCGGTAAAGTTGATCCGCTTTACCTGCGGCGCGTCGATCAGCGCGCCAACTACCTCCGCCGCATCCTCGGGCGAGTTGGTCACTACGTTGACGACGCCTTCCGGAAAGCCCGCTTCGGCGAACGCCTCGATGATGAGCGCGTGAGTGCGCGGGCACAATTCGCTGGCCTTGAGGATCACACTGTTGCCGCAGGCGAGCGGTACGGCGATCGCCCGCACACCCAGGATGATCGGAGCATTCCACGGCGCGATCCCCAGAATGACGCCGACCGGTTCCTTCAGGGCCATGGCGAGGCAGCCCGGCTTATCGCTGGGGATGACCTCGCCCGCGATCTGCGTGGTGATGGCTGCCGCTTCACGCACCATGCCGGTCGCAAGCGTGAGGTTGAACATGGCCCAGCCTGCCGTCGACCCGGTTTCCGCCATCATCGCCGCTACGAAATCGTCCTTGCGCGCTGCCAGCGCCTCGGCGGCCTTCATCAGCACGGCGCGGCGGGCATTGGGGCCTTGCGTTGCCCAGGCAGGGAACGCCGCGGCGGCACGGGCGGCGATCGCCCCCACGTCGCCGGCCTTCAAGGCGGGAGCAGAGGAAGCGACTTCGCCGGTGATCGGATTGATGCGGTTGAATTCCATGACGGTTTCCGTGATCAGCAATGGACGGGGCGGAAGTGAACGGCTGGCTTAAGCGGTTACATCGAGACGCAGGCTGCTACCCCCGATCACTCCTGAACAATCAGTGCATCAAGCGCGGTCACACCTTGGCCGACAACGCCGAGTATGACGGGATTGAGATCGAGTTCTCGCAGATCGGGCTCAGCAAGCAGGATGGCGCTGACCGTGCGGATCACCCGCGCCAGCGCCGTGACGTCGAGAGCAGGTTCGCCGCGATAGCCCCTCAGCACAGCTGCACTTTTGAGCTGCATGAGTTCGAGCGCGATCTCCGCTTCCGACAGATCGGGGGTGATCAGCCGGACTGCGGGCAGGATCTCGGCGGTAACCCCGCCAAATCCGGCGAGCACCACCGGCCCCCAATCGGGATCATTGCGCCCGCCGACGATCATTTCGATCCCGCGGCGGCCCATGGCCTCTATCAGAACACCATCGAGTACGATGGTGGGATCGTAGGCTGCCACCGCATCGTGCATCTGTTCCCAGGCGGCACGCACCGCGGCGGCGTCGACCAGGTTGAGGGCTACACCCCCAGCGTCGCTCTTGTGGCTGAGCGCGGCGGCCTGAGCTTTCATCGCGACCGGGAAACCAAGCGCCTCGGCTGCTCTGACAGCCTCGTCGGCATTTGCCGCAAAGAGCCCCTGTGGGAACGGTACGCCGAGCGGGGAGAGCAGCGCCTTGGCGCGGTATTCGGGAATGACGCCGCTGAATGCCTGCAGACCGGCCACGGGTGTGGGCGCGGGACTGTGGTCGACGCCGATTGCTCGCCTCTGCCGCACCAAGGCGGCGAGGGCACGAAAAGCGCGCTCGTTGGAAGGAAACCACGGAATGCCGTGGGCCCTCAGGTCGGCTATGAAGCCTGGAGGGATTCCCGCGCCCTCGTCCAGGCCAGCAAAGATCAGGGGCTTGGCTGGCGCCTGCCCGTCGAGCGCAGCCAGAATCGCAGGAACCTTTATGCCGCTGGTCACCGGATCACCCTGGATGATGCCGCAGACGATCCCGCCGACCCGCGGGTCGTCGAACAGGGCCGCAAGCGCGCGGGTATAGATCGCGGGCTCGCTCAGCCCTTGCGCGGTGATGTCGAGCGGGTTGCTGACTGGGACGAACGCGGGCAGAGCGGCGCGCAGCGCAGGGCTGTCATCATCGCCCAGCGCAGCCAGCGGCAGCCGGAGCGCCTCGGCGAAATCAAGCGTGAGCGCCTTGAAAGCGCCGGATTCGCCGAGCACCGCCAATTCGGGTCGGGTGAGGGGAGGGCAACGCACCAGCATTTCGGCGACGTCGCCCAGTTCTTCGATCGTTTCCGCCACGATGACGCCGGCGCGCTGAACCTTGGCCCGCATCAGCTCGTAATCGCCGGCCATGGCGCCGGTGTGCGTCGCCGCGCTTTCGCGTGCCGCGCTCGACTTGCCCGGGTGGAGCAGCACGATCTGCTTGCCTGCCGCGCGGACCTGTCCCGCTACCGCAAGGAAGCGGCGTGGATCCCGGAACTGCTCGACCATCATCGCTATGACCGCCGTGTCGGGCTCGTCCACCAGCCAGCCGACATAGTCCTCAACCGTAGAACCAGCCTCATTGCCGGTAGATACCGAATAGCTGAGCGCCAGCTCACGTGCCTGCAACGTGGTGCCAAGCACGGCCGCCATCGCCCCCGACTGCGAAACGATTCCGATGGCCTTGCGCCCCGCAGGGGCGATGCACCGGGTTTCGACAAAGGTCAGCGGAACACCATCGACATGATTGACCATGCCCAGGCAGTTCGGACCTTCGAGCACCATGCCGGCTTCCGAGGCAATCCGGGCAATCTCGGCCTGCTCGCGCAGCCCTGCTTCGCCGCCTTCGGCAAACCCGGCTGAAAAGATGATCGCCGCGCCGCATTTCCGGGCAGCAAGTCCACGGATCGCATCGAGTACGGCAATCTGCGGGATGGCAAGAACCGCCACGTCGACACCTTCGGGCAGATCGTCGATCGAATCAAGGCATCTGCGGCCCCCGATCGTCTCCCGCTTCGGGTTAATGGGATAGACGGGACCGTCAAAGCCGTGGCGGTCGAGGTTTCCCAGCAAGGACGCGCCGAGCGCCCCCGGTTTGTCGCTGGCGCCGACCACTGCGATCGAGCGCGGTCGCAGCAGGCGCGCGATCATCGCGGCGTGAAGCGTCTCTCCCATGTGCCCTTCTCCCCGCGCGGGCTTATTTGGCCACCTTTGATGCATCGAATGCGCCGAGGCCCGGCTTAAAGGTCTTCTCGTCGAGGAACTGCCGGGTTGCCTCCTTGCGCGCCTCGAGCCCGCCCATACCGTTCAGTGCCTCTTGCGCGCGGATCAGGTAGTCCATGGCGTTGTCGAAGGTCATCTCGGTCATGCGGCGCATCGCCCACTTGGTCGCTCGCAGCGCGTTGGGATCCTTTTTGAGCAGGATGCCCGCGATTTCCTCTACCCGGGCGCGCAGCCGATCAGCCGGGACGCTTTCCGTCACCAGGCCTTGCTCGGCCGCTTGCTTGCCGGTCAGGTTCTCCCCCATCATCGCGTGGTACATCGCCTTGCGAAACGGCATCAGTTCCTGCGCCACCTTGCTGGCGCCGCCTCCCGGCAGGATGCCCCAGTTGATCTCCGACAGGCCAAAAGTCGCAGTGTCAGCAGAGACGACTATGTCGAGTGCGTGGAGCGGGCCGTAAGCGCCGCCGAAGGCCCAGCCATTGACCATGCCGATGGTCGGCTTCTCGTACCAGCGGAGCCGATCCCACCACGAATACGCTTCACGTTGGCTCTTGCGGATTGCGCCGATGCCGAGCTCTTCGTTTTCGCGAAAATATTCCTGAAGGTCCATGCCCGCCGTGAAGGCATCGCCCTCGCCGGTCAGGACCAGAACGCCGACGTCGTCGCGGAACTCAAGGCTTTCCAGCACGCGCAGCATCTGACGATTGAGCTTCGGGCTCATGCAGTTGCGCTTTTCCGGACGATTGTATGAGACCCACGCGACGCCCGCGTCCACGTGAATGGCGACGGTATCCTCTTCGGCGCGCTCAGTCATCAAACTCTCCGGCAGATTTTTGCATTGCTATGGCTGATAACTAAAATTTTGCTATAGTCAATAGCGATATTTTTCGGTAGGCGAGCGCTTGGCTAAGGGTGATGTGGTAGTGATGGAACTGGGAACAAATGCGGTTGGCGCGCCCTTGGTGGAGCCGCTGTCGGGGTTGCCCGGCTATCTGCTGCGTCGTGCAGCAAATGCCATGATGGCTGAGCTTGCGACTCGGCTTGATGCCTTGGAACTGCGGATTTCGGAAGCAACCGTGCTGCTGCTGCTGGACGGGAGAGCGGACCTGACCTCTTCCGATATAGGCAAGATACTCGACATTCAGCGTGCCAACATGGTTCCGCTGCTCGCGCGCCTTGAAGCGGCTGGATTGATCCGGCGAGAACCGCTCGACCGGAAATCACAGGCGATATTGCTGACGGACGACGGCAGGACCTGCCACGCTCGGGTCGAGATGCTCACGCGGGAATTCGAGAACGATCTGCTCGCTCGCATTCCATCGGATCATAGGCCGCATCTGATCCCGGCTCTGCAGGCATTGCTGAGATAAGGGAAGTCAATGAACCCATTTCTTGCGAACACGATTCGGCACAGAAGCGCTAAAAATGATCCGATTAAAGCTCACGACACGTGAATATGCGCAGATTTTCATAAATACTGATGCCGAGATAATCCCAGAAAATCCGGAGAGATGCATGACCACGCCGTTTAACCAGACGCTTGCATTCCCTTATTATGCCGAACCGACGTTGTACGTAGCCGTCGGAGATACACTGCGGCCTTGGGAATACAACGGGTGGAAGCCCGAGAGCCTGTCCTGGAAGCAGAGTTGCTACATTCATACCGGCCTCTCGGGGCCCGTCGTCTGCGTGGACGGACCGGACGCCGACGCCTTCGTTGCGCAGCTTTGCACCAACAACCTGGCGACGTTCACGGAAGGCACCATGCGGCACGCGGTAATGTGCACCGACGAGGGTCTGATCGCCGCCCACGGCATCCTGCAGCGGTATGACGACGGACACTACCGCCACTTCGCAGCCGGTCCTTGGGCGCTCTATCAAGGGCTCAAGGGGAAGTTCGACGTGCGGGTCTGGATGGAAGACATCTACCTGACCCAGATCGCAGGCCCCCGGTCGCTCGAGGCGCTGCAGCGCGCGACGGGCGAGGACCTCAGCGACATCAAGTTTCTGCGCTATCGCAAAACGCGGATCGCGGGCAGAACTGTCGAAGTCGGCCGCATCGGCATGTCAGGCAATCTGGCCTATGAAGTGCGGGGCCCAATCGCTGATGGGCCGGCAGTATTCGACGCCATCTACCAGGCGAACAAGGATATCGGCATCGAGCGGCTTGGCTGGCGGACCTATCTCGTCAATCATGTCGAAGGCGGCTTCCCGCAGGCGGCCTGGACCTTCGGCATGGCCATGGTGAACGATCAAGGCTTTCGCGATTGGGTCGGCGCGGACCATTTCTCGCTCCACGCGCAGCGGACGGGTAGCTACGATCGCGCGGATCTTCGCGCGCGCCAGCGCAACCCATTCGAGGTAAACTGGGACAAGGCCGTGCGGTTCGATCACGAGTTTATCGGTCGTGCGGCCCTCGAAAAGATCGCAGCATCGCCCGATCAGCGGCGCACGGTGACCCTGCGCTGGAATTCTGACGACGTGATCGACATCTATGCTTCGCTCTATCGCCCGGGCGAGGAGTATCGGACCATGGATCTGCCGACGACCCCCACGTGGGGGCACGGCATGCTCGAACATGCCGATCGCCTGCTCGCCGGCGACGAGTTGGTCGGCGTTTCGTCGGGGTCGATCTACAGCTACTACTTCAGAGAGAATCTCTCGATGGGCTGCGTTGATGTAACTTACGCCCAGCCGGGGACGGAGCTGATCGTGCAATGGGGCGATCATGGCAAACGCATCAAGGATGTCAGGGTGACGGTCGATCGGTTCCCCTATCTCGATGAGAAACGGAACAGCGACGCGTGATCGGGCCCGGCACTGTCCGCTCCACCGCGAGGCGGACAGTGCCGAGGCGACTTTGGCGCCGTGGCAGGCCCCCTGGCACTCTCCTCCATGCGGTCTCAACCGCCCCTGGCGCGGAACCGCTTGCCGGTCGCCGCTCCGGCAATCGTCGTCTGCCCAGACGATCGCCTGAAGGCGGACGGAGAAGCACAGCACTTTCCCCTGCAGGCTCGATGGGCGGGCCGGGATCCACACCGCTCACCTTGACGCTTGCCCGACCGTTACGCGAGCTTCGCCGCGGGCCTAAGTGCACTGGTGCGTGGTGTCGGCCACCACCTTGATCTGCAGATCAGCCGGCGGTGCACACCGCGCGCGCGCTGGCGACGCCATTCACCAGCGCACCGGGCTTTTCGACGACCACCTCGACACGGTCGACGGGTCCAGCCGCGAGGCAATCCCTGGCAAGTCGTGAACAGAAGGTTTCGATGAGCACGATATGCTCGTGCGACAGGGCTTCGGCCAAGGCGACGACGCGGTCATAGTCGATCGTCGCGCCGAGGTGGTCCAGCGGCTCGCACTTCAGGTTGAGTGACACCATCACGCGCAGCATCTGCCGGCGGTCCATTTCGTGCGCGTGGGCCCCGATACGTGCGGCCAGTCGTAAGTCGTGAACGCGGACCTCGATCCCCTCGGCAGACGGCGCATTTGTCACCGGCGTGCCCTCCCTAGACGGGCGCGCAGCACCGCCAGCGCCACGGCGCAGATCGCCGATCCCGAACCCATGACGATGGCCACCACGGAGAAGCCGTAGCCGGCGCTGAACAGGATACCGGCGAGAACCGGTGCGGCGGCGGCTGCGCCGCGACCCACGCCGATCACGACGCCGGTCGCGCCGGCGCGGATGTGGGTGGGGAACAGCGTCGCGGCCAAGCTGTAGTGGCCGACCACCGCGGCGTTCGCGCAGAGGCCTGCCCCAAATGCCCCCACCGACAAGATCGCGAGGTCGGCCGGCAAGGCGCCGAAGATCGCAACCGCCACCGATGCCAGCGCGGCGATGCCGATCGTCAGGTGCAGCGTGGATATTCGCCCCGAAAGCAAGCCGAAGAGAAGGCAGCCGGCGATGCCGCCGGTGCTTGCCCAGACCAGCACTGATGCCGCCTGGGAGGCGGAGAACCCCATGTCTGCGACGGCCTGCCCGGTCCATTTGAACAGGAAGTGGAAGGTGGTGATGTTCGCGAGATATGCGATCGTCAGCAATATCGTGGTCCAGCGAAACTCGGGCGCGAGGATTTCGGTGAGTCCTGCCTTGCGAGCCCCGGCCGGACGATCTGGCATGAGCAGGCCGGCAAGCGGCGCCTGGCCCATGCGGGCGAGCAACCGATTGACCCGCGGCAGGGCATCATGGCCAAGCTTGTGCACCTCGTACTCGATGGAGTCGGGCGAAAGCCAAAGGACGAGCGGCATCATCAGCATAGTGCAGAGCGCGCCGAACAGGAATACCTCGTGCCAGCCGTGGGCGCGCAGCAAATGAACCGCAACCATCCCGCCCAGCACGCTGCCAATCGGGAAGCCTGCCGCCATCAGGACGACGACGAGCGGCCGCCGCCGCTCGTTCGCCGCTTCGGCAACGCCGGCCGTTGTTGCCGCGAGCATGCCACCAATGCCGAAGCCGGTCAGGACACGCCCGATCGACAGGATCGAGACGGTGGGCGAGAGCGCCGAACCGAACATGCCGATGCTCATGCAAACAAGGCACAGCAGGATCGTCCAGCGGCGGCCGCGGGAATCCGCCACGCCGCCGAGCATCAGCGAGCCGATCGTCATGCCGACCAGTTCCATCGACATCACCGCGCCAAGCTCGGCGCGGGTTAGGCCCCATTGGGCGAGGATGCCAGGCGCGGCGAAGCTGATCGCGAGCGCGTCGAACCCGTCGAGCGCGTTCAGGCCGAACATCACTGCGACGACGGCCCATTGCATAACCGACATGGGGGAGCGCTTGAGAATTTCGATCGGATCGCCGAATCCGTGAGGCACAGGGGGGCTCATGCGAAGGCCGCGAAATGGGCGAGGGGTGCCGCCCCTTGCACCGCCTCGGCATGATGCAGCGCCGCTCGACCCACGATCCGGTCGAGCCAGTAGTGCCCGGCCGCGCGCATTCGTTCCGAGACCATGTCCTGTCGCGCCACATCGACGAACCGCGCTGCGACCCATCCGGCGCTGGCCAGCATCGCCAGTTCGAGAAACGCCGCGGCGCCCGCGTCCTGGTCGGCCGGGGTGGCCGTCTTCAAGGTGGTCGCTGCCGTCTCCAGCAGATCGAGGCAAGAGGCCAGCGGTGTGTCACCGCCGTCGGCGCGCGCCTGCGCCAGAAAGGCGGACAGCCCGGCATCGTCGCGGATCACCCGGCGATGCAGCAGGTCGATCGCCTGGATGCCCGAGGTGCCCTCGAACACCGACAGCACACGGGAATCCCGCAAGGCTTGCTCGACCGGCCATTCGCCAGTGTAACCCGCCCCGCCCAGAACCTGGATCGCGCCGCTGGCATTGGCGAACGCGCAATCGGCCCCGAATGTCTTGGCAATGGGCAGAAACCACTGAACCAGCGCGGCACAGCGCCCGCGGTCGGCCATGTCTGCGGCATGCGTCGCCAGCTCGGCGAGATTGGCAATGTTCACCATCAGCCCGCGAAGCAGTTCGGTGCGCGCGGTCAGTTCGAGCAGCTGGCGACGTACGTCGGCATGGGCGACGATTGGCTGCGGGGCACCGGGCTTGCCCCCCTGCCGCCGCTCGCGCGCATAGGCGAGCGCGACGTCGGATGCGGCGCAGGCGATGCCCAGGCCCATTGCGCTGACGGCCAGCCGCATCTGCGTGATCATCACGAACATCTGCGCCAGCCCGCGTCCACGCTCACCGATCAGGGTCGCGGGGGCTGCATCGAAGGCCAGCGTGCAGGTCGGAGAACCATGCAGGCCCAGCTTCTCCTCGATGCGCAGCACTTGTACGCGGTCCGTCCCCGCCTTGCGCACATCGACGAGGAACAGGCTGATCTCGGGCCGCTGCGCAGAACCGTCGTCGCTGCGCGCCAAGACGCAATGGACGATGTTGTCGGTCAGGTCATGATCGCCGAAGCTGATCCAGCACTTCTCGCCCGATATCGCCCAGCCATCCGGCGTCTGGCCCGCCCGGGTGCGCATCTGCATCACGTCACTGCCGGCTCCGGCTTCGGAAATGCAGATCGTGGCGCCCAGTTCGCCTGCTGCCAGGGCGGGAAGCATTGCCTGCTTCACGTCTTGGGCGGCAAAGGCGGCGATCAGCCGGGCGGCCGAACGCTGCGGCACCGGCAGCATGCCGAACGCCGGGCAGGCGCGATCGAAAATCTCTTGCACGGCAAGGCAGAGCGGCAGCGGCAGCTGCTGGCCGCCATAGGCCGCTTCGTGATCAATGGAAGGCCAGCCATTGGCCACGAACGAGGCCCAGGCCTCGCGATGTCCGGGTGCCGTGTGGACCCGCCCGCTCCGCAGCTCCGCGCCGCGGGCGTCCATGGCGCGATTGAGCGGCTCCAGAGTGTCGGTTGCGAAAGCCGCGGCCTGTTCGAGGATGGCGACAATCGTCGCCTCGTCGAGCACGGCATAGCTCTCGCGCAGCTTCACGACCTCGTCGAAACGAAACGAGGCGCGCAGCTGCGCTGTGCTCTGCGACAGGTCGAAGCGGGGCAGCCCGGCACGCATCCCTTGCCTCAGCGGGCCATGTTGACGATACGGGCGTCGACGAATTCCTTCATTCCGGCCTGGCCTTGCTCGCGGCCCAGCCCCGATTGCTTGACGCCGCCGAACGGCACGTCGAACCGCAGGTCGAGATGCTTGTTGATCCAAACCGTGCCGGTCTCGATGCCGCGCGCGACGACCGCCGCCTTGTCGAGATCCTTGCCCCATATGGTGCCGCCGAGCCCATAGTCGCTTGCGTTGGCGCGCGCGATCACGTCTTCGATCGTGTCGTAGCTGAGCAGCGGAACCAGCGGGCCGAACTGTTCCTCGGTGACCAGCCGGGCATCGTCCGCGAGGTCGCGAACGATGGCGGGCTGGATGAAATAGCCCGGTCGATTGAGCGGAGTGCCGCCGGTCAGCACGGTGCCCTCGCCATGCGTCGCCGCCATCAGATCCTGCAGCTTGTCGAACTGCATCCGGTTCTGGATCGGCCCCATCTGCGTGCCGGCGTCCAGGCCATCCCCGAGCACGGTGGCCGACGCCAGCGCGGCCAAGCGTTCGCCCATCTCATCCAGAATGGCATTCGGCACATAGAGCCGCTTCGCGGCCATGCAGGTCTGGCCGGCATTGAACGTGGCGGCCGAATAGAGCTTGGCCGCAACCTCGGCCGGGTCTGCGTCGTCAAGCACGATCGCGACGTCGTTGCCGCCGAGTTCGAGGGTCAGCCGCTTCAAGGTTGCCGCGGCATTCGCCATCACCTTGCGGCCCGTCGCAGTGGAGCCGGTGAAACTGATCTTTGCGACGTCGGGATGAGCCGACAGCAGGCCGCCGAGGTCGTTGGCGTCGACGATCACGTTGAACACGCCGGGAGGAAGGATGCCGGCCGCCACCTCGCCGAGGAGAGCCGCCGTGAGCGGCGTCGTCGGCGCCGGCTTGGCGACGACGGTATTGCCCGTGCTCAGCGCGATCGACGCCTTGATCGAAAGCAGGATCATCGGGAAATTCCACGGCACGATGCAGCCGACCACGCCCAGCGGAGCATAGTGTTCGACGACCAGCGAGTCCGGCTCGTCCACCAGGGTTTCGGGCTGCACCACCTGCGCTCCGAAGTGGCGGAAGGCCGCGATGCTGCCGCCGACCTCGAACTGCGCCTCGGCGAGAGGTTTGCCCTGTTCCTGCGTGAGCAGGCGCGCGAAATCGTCGGCGCGCGCCTCCATCGCGTCGGCCAGTCGATGCAGCAAGGCCTGGCGCCGAGGCTGCCCGCCGTCGCGCCATTCCGGAAAAGCACGCCTGGCCGCCGCCACGGCGCGTTCCAGCTGCGCGGCATCGGCGCGCGCGCAGGTCGCGAAGGGTTCGCCTGTGGCGGGGTTCACCACCGCCAGCCTATCGGCGCCATCGACCAGTTCACCATCGATCAGCAGCTTGAATTCCACGGTCATTCCTCTCCGACAATGGCGCGCGCCGCGCGCAGTGTGTTTTCCAGAAGACAGGCGATTGTCATCGGGCCAACGCCGCCGGGTACCGGCGTCACCGCGCGGGCATGTCCCAGTTCGCCTGTCACGGCATCGCCGACGATTATCGGACGATCATCTCGGCCCAAGATGCGATTGATGCCGACGTCGATGACGACGGCGCCCGGCTTGACCCAGTCCCCGCGGACCAGTCCGGGGCTGCCCGCAGCCACTACCACGATGTCGGCCGTCCGCACGATATCAGGCAGGCCGCGCGTGTAGATGTGGGTCACGGTCACCGTCGCCTCGCGTTCGAGCAAGAGCAGGGCGATCGGCTTGCCGACTATATTGGACTTGCCGATCACGACGGCGTTCAGCCCGTGATACTCGTCGATCACGCGGTCGAGCAGCTTCATGCAGCCAAGCGGCGTGCACGGCACCAATCCCCCACCTCCGGCCGACAATCGGCCGACGTTGACCGGATGGAAGCCGTCGACGTCCTTCTCGGGCGCGATGCGATCGAGGACGAGCAGCGGATCGATCTGCGGCGGAAGTGGCAGCTGAACCAGGATGCCGTGCACATCGGCGTTGGCGTTGAGCTCGTCGATCAGGTCGAGCAGTTCGGACTGCGGGGTATCCACGGCAAGCCGGTATTCAAGCGAGCGCATGCCGGCAGCCGCCGTCGTGGCAAGTTTGCGGCGCACGTAGATGGTGCTGGCCGGATCGTTGCCAACCAGCACTACGGCGAGGCCCGGCACGATAGCGCTGCGTGCGCGCAAGGCCGCCACCCCCGCGCCGACTTCGGCGACGAGTTGCGCTGCGATCGCCCTGCCGTCGATCAGTTGCACGGCGCTATTGCTCGAACACGACGGATTTGTGGCCGTTGATCAGGACGCGGTCTTCCAGATAGGCCCGGACCGCTCGCGCGAGGACACGGCGTTCGATATCGCGGCCTTTGCGCACCAGCTCGTCGGGACTGTCAGCATGGCTGATCGGCTCGACATCCTGGTGGATGATAGGCCCTTCATCGAGATCGGAGGTCACGAAGTGTGCGGTCGCGCCGATCATCTTGACTCCGCGTGCATGGGCCTGGTGGTAGGGCTTGGCGCCCTTGAACCCGGGCAGGAAGCTGTGGTGGATGTTGATGCAGCGCCCCGACAGAAACGCCGACAGGTCGTCCGACAGGATCTGCATGTAGCGCGCCAGCACCACCAGGTCGGCGCCGGTTTCGTCGACGATCTGCTTGATTTGCGCCTCTTGCTTGGACTTGGTGTCCGGTGTGACGGGGAGATGATGGAAAGGGACGCCTTCTATCAGCGAAAGGCTCAGCGCTTCGCGCGGGTGATTACAGATGATGCCGACGATATCCATCGGCAGTTCCCCAATGCGCTGGCGATACAGCAAATCGCCAAGGCAGTGATCGAACTTGCTCACCAGCAGCAACACTTTCTTGCGATCGTGGGCGGGCCGCAGGGTCCATTGCAATCCGAAATCGGCACCGACCGCAGCGACCAGGGCGCGGCATTCGTCTTCCTGCAGGGCGTCGATGCGGAACTCGACGCGCATGAAGAAATTGCCCGTTTCCGGGTCGTCGAACTGCTGGGCGCTGCGGATATTGCCCCCAGAATTGCGCAGCGCGACGGCCACGGCCGCCACGATGCCCGGGCGGTCGATGCACGAAAGCGACAGGATGAAATCGCGGGTCATTCAGGACTTCCAATCGGTCAAAGAAGAGCGAAATAGCGGATGGTGTTACCGGTCTTCTGGCGCGAGCCGATCCCGACCACGACTGTGCGGGTCAGCCAGTCGTACGGCCCCGCGCTGACCTCGAAGGTCGGGGCGGTGCGCAGATAATAGTCCTCGAAAGGTACTTCCGGCCCGTCCTCGAACATCCATTTCTGGATGCGCGGGAGCACGTCCGGCGCGCGACCGGCTAGGTAACCAACGTTGCGCATCAGGATCAGGGTGCCGTCGTCAGCTTCGAGCATGTAGCGTGCGTCGAGGCCCAGGACCTTATCCGGACGGAACTGGGCCCAGTCCGCACCGCTTTGCGGCACAACGCGTCCATTGAGGTGCGGTCCCTTGATGGTACCCTTATCGATATAGGTCGCACCGCGGCCGAAGCCGGCAGGGGTATCCTGAATCGTCTGGACGTCGCGCCAGGTCAGTGCGATTTCGAAGATGAATTCGAAGCGCGGCGTATCCGGAAGCGAGGTTTCAGCGAAATAGGCCAAGTGGGTTCTCCAATCCGGGAATCAAAAGCTCACCGTGCCGCCGTCGACGAGCAGGTCGATGCCGGTGACGAAGGCAGCGTCCTCTGACGCGAGATAGAGCACGCTTCGCGCCGCTTCTTCGGCCGTGCCGAAGCGGCCCATCGGCACCTGCTCGCATATCATCTGCCGGAAGGCCGCGATCTCCGCGTCGGTCATCTCGCCGCGCGTGACCAGCGGCGTATCGATCGGACCCGGACTGAAGCAGTTGACGCGGATGCCGCGCTTGACCAGCTCAGCCCCGAAAGTGCGCGCAAGTGCGCGCAATCCGGCCTTGCTCGCGCCGTAAACGCTGTTACCCGGGATCCCGGTGCAATGGCCCATCGAGGAGGTCAGCACGATCGATCCGCCGGCACCCATCAGTTCGAGCGCGTATTTGACCGCGAAGTACGGGCCCTTGAGGTTGATGGCGAACATCTCGTCGTAAAACGCCTCGTCCACCTCTTCGATTGACCGGAAGGCGCCGATGCCAGCGTTTACGAACAGCACGTCGACGCGGCCGTGTTCCGCTTTGATCTGCTGCATCAGTTGCCGCATGGCAGAGATGTCCGAGATGTCGGAACGGAAGGCGCGGCCGTTCGTCCCGAGATCGGCCTGGACCTGCGCCAAGGTGACCGGATCGCGGCCTGTCACCAGGACGAAGGCGCCTTCCTGCGCAAAGGCCAGGGCGCTGGCGCGGCCGATGCCGCTGTTGCCGCCCAGGACCATGACAATGCGGCCCTTGAAGCGTGCGCAACCGGTCGGAGTGCTCGTCATGTCAGAACGCTCCGTTCGAGTTTGCGGAGTGGCCGTTCAATTCCTGAGAAGCATCCCAGTGTTCTGCAATGAGACCTTCCTGAATCCGGAATATATCGATCACTGCCACGCCCGGGGTACCTGGGGTGATAACGACGTGGACATGGGCGATGACATGGTCCCCATCGGCAAACATCCGCTTTACGTCGTGGTGCGCGTCGGGTGAGACCAACTTGGCCCAGGCCAGGAACGCCTTCAGTCCCTCGGCACCGGTTTCCGCCATTGGACTGTGCTGGATGTAGTCGGCGCGGAAATACCGATCCACCTGCGCGGGGTCGAGCGGTTCGAGGACCTCATCGTAAACAGTGCGAACAAGCATGAGGTTGGCCTGCTCGACAAGGGTATAGCCACTCATGATCCCGCCGCCGTTCTCTGAAGCGGCCGTTCGGGTGCCAAAGCGCAATTGACCATGCTGCCGGGGAGCACGCTCCCGCGCGGCAAATTGATGCTTTCGCATCTCATCAGTGCTCTCCCGGTTCTTGTATTGGGGGAGAGTTTATGGGGCAGGCGGGGCAGCGTAAAACAGGTGGCGCCTTTCAGCGTGATAGGATAGAACCTTTCACTCATGAGCGCACTGTCGATCAGGCAACTCGAGATTTTCGTTCAGGTCGTCGAGATCGGGAGTTTTCGCCGCTGTGCTGAACAGATCGGCGTGTCGCAGGCGGCTGTCAGCGAGCACATCTACGCCCTCGAGAACCTGCTGGGCGTGCAGTTGTTCGATCGCGCTCCCGGTCGAATTGCGCGAATCACGTCGGAAGGGCAGCGCGCGTTCGCACGCGCTCACCGCATCCTGCAAGAGCTGACCGAACTTGAATGGGAGTTCGCACCCGGGCGTCGCGGCCCGGCGCGCATGCGGCTGACATTGGCCGCCCAAGGGTACGTCTTGCGCGATTTGCAGCCGGAACTGGACCGTTTTCGAGCTGACCATCCTGCGGTTGATTTGGTTATCCGCTCGGAGCCGATTGATCTGGCCGGCTTCCGCGAACTCCTGGCCGAAGGCGAGGTGGATCTTGTCTATCTGATGGTGCTTGACGACCCGCATCAGTTTCCAACGCAGTTTGTCAGTTACGAGCATCTGGCGGTCTACGTAACGCCGACCCACCCCCTGGCGGATCGCGATGTCGTCACCGCAGTTGACCTGTCCAAGTATCGGGCCATCAAGCTCGGCCGTCACGGGCACCTGCGTGTCGCGGTCGACGACGCGCTGGCCCGCGTGGGTTTGGGCCAGGTCCAGACTGATCTCGAAACCGATGACTACGGTCTCATCCTCAATACACTTCAAAACACGGAAAGCTTTGCATGCATGCTGCGCGGGAGCGCGGTGCATCCCTTGCCTCACCTGCCGATGCGTGAACTGAAACTCGCCACGCCCTTGCCGCCGCTGCAGTTACGCGAGGCCGTATCCGCACGCGGCACGCGCAGTGCGGCGGTCGCCAGCCTGTCACGCCGCATCCGCGACTGGCAGACCGGAACGCAGTGATGCCCGCGCCGGCGCGGTCATGAGATGGTCGCGCCAGCATCCTCCCGTGCCAGCAGCCGCGGTATGGTATTCACGTCGATGTCCTTGTTGTTCGCAAGATCCATGTAAGGCGTGCGCGCGACAGTGACGCGGACCTCCTTTTGCGGCCCGCCAGGCTTGCCCCACAGCAAGGTCAGCTGCTTGCCCTCCACTGCATGCTCGCACTGGATGAAGCCGAGGGAGATCATCCGCTTGTAGTAGACGCTGCGGATCCGCCCGGTCGACGAGCCGATCGTAGTCCCCTCGAACATGACCTTGTCGGAATGGTAGTGGAAACCGTTCGGATTAACGAAATAGTTGTCGGAGGGACGGTCATCGATCGGCTCATAGGCGACCGCGTCA
>Ga0207681_10000248_pt1 | contig 41061 bp, 44 predicted proteins | sample KBSS53metaG_FD_184324 | JGI IMG/M metagenome (GOLD analysis project Ga0207681, IMG submission 184324) | Switchgrass rhizosphere microbial communities from Kellogg Biological Station, Michigan, USA - KBS S5-3 metaG (SPAdes) (version 2) | ecosystem: Host-associated > Plants > Roots > Rhizosphere... | reverse complement strand
GTCGCTCACCACCTGGGCCGCGAAACCGCCGCGGAATTCACCGCCACCTTGTCCGCGCCTGCCAAGAGCAGCGCCCGCGCATCCTCCACCGTGCGCACGCCCCCGCCCACGGTCAGCGGCATGAAGCACACTTCCGCCGTGCGCTGGACGATCCCCAGCAGCGTGCCCCGCGCCTCATGACTGGCGGTGATATCGAGGAAGCACAGCTCGTCCGCCCCTGCCGCGTCATAGGCACGGGCCTGCTCCACCGGATCGCCGGCATCCTTGAGGTCGACAAAGTTCACGCCCTTGACCACCCGGCCATTGGCAACATCGAGACAGGGAATGACGCGGATGCGGACGGTCATAAATCCTCCCCCTTGGGGGAGGGGGACCATTCGCAAAGCGAATGGTGGAGGGGCACGCGCAGTTCTTCCCGAGGGCGCGAGGCAGCGCAGCGCACTTCAGGTGCCGCCGGAAGAACCCGCACCTGCCCCTCCACCATGCTTCGCATGGTCCCCCTCCCCGTTTCGGGGAGGATTTGCGGTACAAAGGACATCATCCCCGCTCCGCCATGGCAATCGCCGCCTTCAGGTCCAGCCGCCCCTCATAGAGCGCCCGCCCCGTAATTACCCCCTCGATCCCCTCATGCGCGTGCAGGGCCAGCACATGGATATCATCCAGCCCCTTTACCCCGCCCGAAGCAATCACCGGAATGTCCACCCGCCGCGCCAGATCCACCGTCGCGTCGATGTTCACGCCCTTCAGTAGCCCATCGCGGCCGATATCGGTGAACAGCAGGCTCGCCACCCCGGCATCCTCGAACCGGCGGGCCAGATCGACCACCTCAACGTCCGAAACGTCGGCCCAGCCCTCGGTCGCGACCATGCCGTCGCGCGCGTCCACCGCCACCACGATGCCGCCCGGAAACTCCCTCGCCATGTCCTTCACGAACTCCGGGTCCTTCAGCGCCGCCGAACCCATGACGACCCGCGAAACGCCAAGGTCGAACCAGCCTTCCACCGCCTCGCGCGTGCGGATGCCGCCGCCCAGCTGCACGTGGCCATCGAAGGCGGCGAGAATGGATTCCACCGCCTCCCGGTTCTCCGCCCGCCCGGCAAACGAACCGTCGAGATCCACCACGTGCAAATATTGCGAGCCGGCCTCGGCAAACAGCTGCGCCTGGGCCGCCGGATTGTCGCCATAAACGGTCGCACGCGCCATATCGCCTTCCGACAGGCGCACGACCTGGCCACCCTTGAGGTCGATGGCGGGAAAAACGATCATGCGTGGGATGCCCCTCTCCAACTGCGGCCAGGCTCCTGCGTCGCCAGGCCTTCGTATCCTCTCCCCCGGCGGGGGAGAGGATGGCGCAGCTTGCCGCCCCGGCGGCTAGCGAAGCCTGGAGAGGGGTTTGCCGCCCTCACGGCTTCCATTCCAGAAACCTTTCCATCAGCGCCAGCCCATAGGCCTGGCTCTTCTCCGGGTGGAACTGCACGCCCACCACATTGTCCTCGGCCACGGCGGCAACGATCCCCCCGCCATGGTCGGTCATCGCCGCCACGGCCCGGCCATCGTCGGGGAGGAACTGGTATGAGTGGAGAAAATAGGCCTCGCCCGGCTCGATCAGCCCGGCCCCGTCGGAATGGGGCGTCAGGGCCACGTCGTTCCAGCCCATGTGGGGGATCTTGATCGCCGGATCGGAAGGCTCGATCAGCCGGACCTCGCCGCCGATCCAGCCGAGCCCCTCGGTTACGCCATGCTCCACGCCGCGCGTCGCCAGCAGCTGCATGCCCACGCAAATGCCCAGGAACGGCGCACCGCCGACCCGCACCCGCTCTTCCATGGCGGCGACCAGCCCGGGGATCGCCCGCAGCCCTTCGGCACAGGCCTTGAAGCTGCCCACGCCCGGCAGCACGATCCGGTCTGCCGCGCGCACCACGTCCGGGTCGGCGGTCACGGCCACGCCGGCGGCTCCTGCCGCCTTCAGCGCGTTCTCGACCGAGTGGAGATTGCCCGCGCCGTAATCAATGAGGGCCAGCGTCTCAGCCATTTACGACAGCGATCCCTCTCCCAGCACCCCCTTGGTGCTCGGCACGGCCCCGCCCTTGCGCGGGTCCAGTTCCACCGCCTGGCGCATCGCCCGGGCAAAGCCCTTGTAGATGCCCTCGATCACGTGGTGATTGTTGCTGCCGTAGATCTGCTCGATGTGCAGCGTGATTCCTACGGCCTGGGCGATCGAGTGGAACCAGTGCTCGAACAGCTCGGTGTCCATTTCGCCCAGCCGTTCCTGGGTGAACTTCGCGTTCCACACCAGCCATGGCCGGCCGGATATATCCAGCACGACGCGCAGCAGCGCCTCGTCCATCGCCGAATGGGCCTCGCCGTAGCGACCGATCCCGGCCTTGTCGCCCAGCGCCTGGGCGATGCACTGGCCGATCGCGATGGCCGAATCCTCGGTCGTGTGGTGCTGGTCGACATGGAGGTCGCCCACGATCCTGCAGGTGATGTCGATCAGCGAATGCCGGCTGAACTGCTCGATCATGTGATCGAGAAAACCGATTCCGGTCGACACCTGGTAGGCACCGGTGCCGTCGAGGTTCACTTCCACCTCGATCTCGGTCTCATGGGTCTTGCGGGCAATCCGGGCGGTGCGCATCGGTCGGGATTCCTTGGGCTGGCGCCCCTATAGACCCAAGGGCCCAAGGTGCAAGCGGGGGCAAGGCCACCCATGGATCACCGCTCGTCCCGAGGAGCCGGAAGCCGCAGCCTGAACGGCGTCTCGACGGACCTCACCGCGTCCCCCAGGTAAACGCGGTCCGAAGCGTCGAATCCACCGCCTGCCCGCTGGCATCGCGCGCCGGACGATAGCGAAACCGCTGGGTCACCAGGCTGCAGGTCAGCCCGTCGAGCCGCGCCGACCCGCTCGAACCAAGCACCCGGCAGCCATCCACCCGGCCATCGCTGCGGACGGTGAAGGCAATCCCCACCGTCCCCCCGGCCCGGCCCGCATCGCGCGGATAATCGCGGTCGGACAGGGCTCCGGCCACCCGCTGCGCCGGCACGGCCGCCCCCCCGCCGCCGCCGTTGCCGCCACTGCCCGCCCCCGTGCCATTCCCGCTGCCTCCCGCGCCGGGTCCAGCCCCGCTCGCCGCCGCCCCGGCCGTGCTCGCCGCCGCCGTCGGGCTGGCCAGAGCCACCTTCGGGCTCGGCTCCGCCCGCGGCGCCTTCGCGGCGGGGGGAGCGGCCGCCCCGGCGGGCTTGGGTACGGGTTTTGGCATGGGAGTGGGGCTTGGCTCGGGGGTCACCTCGATCTCGGTCACAGTCATCGGCGGTTCGGCCGGGCTCCCCAGCCAATGCGCGCGCAATCCGTTGATCAGCACCCAGGCAAGGCCCGCGTCGATCGCCAGCGCCGCCGCCATCGCCGCCAGCCGCACCGGCGTCCACCTGCGCCTGCCTTCGCTCCTGCTCGCCATGGCCTGCCTCTCGCTTCGCGAACGCAGCAAGCCCAGCTTCGCTCCCGAAACGCTGCTTCCCTCGCCAGAACGCCGAATACAGCATGGCAATGACTGCCGTGCTTATAATATTGTTGCCCCCATAAGTAATTTAAAGTTGTCGCGGGTTATTTTTCATGGCATAGGCAAGAACAGTCCGGACAACCACCATAACAGCGACGAACCCGGGTTCGCCGTAACTGTAAGAGAGGTGTGTCCATGACCTACAGTCGCACCATTCGTCCGGCCAATCGCCTCGGCACTCTTGCCGCGGTCGGCGCCCTGCACGTGGCGGCCTTATATGCCGTCATCTCGGGGCTCGCCGTTGTCTTCGTTCCGCACGACGATCCCCCGCCGTTCAGCGCGATCAACCATCCGCTGCCCAAGCTGCCCCCGGTGCACAAGCCGCCCAGCCACCATGCCCGCCAGCCGCTCCCCGATCCGCTGCCGCAGCCCACGCAGAGCACCGAAGTGTTCATTCCACTCGGGCCCGCTGGAGGGCCGGCGGTCGGCGGCGACACCCGCCCCCTCGATCCGCCACTCCCCCCGCTCCGGCCGAACCCGCCGCTATTCACCCCCAAGTCGGCCCGCCCGCTCGGCCAGCCCGGCACCTGGGTGGGCGAGAGCGACTATCCGACCGGCGAATTGCGCCTCGGCCATGCCGGCGCGGTCGGGTTCAGCCTCACCATCGGCAGCGCCGGGCAGGTGACCGGCTGCACCGTCACCCGCTCCAGCGGCTATCGCGCGCTTGACGAAGCGACCTGCCGCCTCCTTGCCCGCCGTGCCCGCTTCGAGCCCGCGCGCGACGAACAGGGCCTGCCCGCCGCCGGTGCCTATGCCAGCACCGTCCGCTGGCAGATCCCCGACTGACCCGCCGGGCCCTGCCGGCACAACTCCGGTGGGGCCCAGCTCAGTTCCCGTCGATCAGGTTGCCCAGCCCGCCCAGCAGCGAGCCCTCGCCACGGTTCTGTCCGCCCATCGGCATGGCTGTCGCGATCACCCGTCCGGCGAGGCGAGCAAAGGGCAGCGACTGGATCCACACCTTGCCCGGCCCGCGCAGCCGCGCGAAAAACACGCCCTCGCCGCCGAACAGCATGGTCTTCACGCTGCCCGCGCTGACGAGGTCGAACTCCACCGAAGGGGTATAGGCGGCCAGGCACCCGGTATCGACGTGCAGCTCCTCGCCCGCCGCCAGCTCGCGCTCGACCACGGTGCCGCCCATCTGGACGAAAACCCAGCCATCGCCGTCCAGCCGCTGCATGATGAAGCCTTCGCCGCCGAACAGACCGGTCATCACCCGGCGCTGGAAGTGGACGCCGATGGAAACTCCCTTGGCCGCGCAGAGGAAGGCATCCTTCTGGCAGATCAGCGTCCCGCCCAGCTCGTCAAGCTTCATCGGCAGGATCGCCCCGGGCACCGGCGCCGCAAAGGCCACCCGCGCCTTGCCCGATCCGTTGTGGGTGAACACGGTGGTGAACAGGCTCTCCCCCGTCACCAGCCGCTTGCCCGCGCCAAGCAGCTTGCCCATGAACCCGGCTTCCGCCCCGCGCCCGTCGCCGAACACGGTGGTCATCCCCACCGCCCCGTCCTTCCACACCATGGCCCCCGCTTCGGCCACGGCGCTCTCGCCCGGATCGAGCTCGATCTCGACGAACTGCAGCTCCTGTCCCTTGATCTCGAAATCGATATCATCCGCCAGCGCGGGATTGCGCGCGTGGCTCCAGGGGCTGGCGGTCATTCAATTCTCCGTAGGTTTCGGGTGAGGGAGTTTGGTCTGGCAGCCCTCCTTGGGCCAATTCACGGCCCAAGCTCAGGCTTCCAACTCCACATCCCAGTAGAGCCAGTCGCGCCAGGTCTCATGCAGGTAATTCGGCGGGAAACCGCGCCCACGCTCCTGCAGTTGCCAGCTTGTCGGCCGGATCGGTTCGATCAGCAGCGGCATTTTCGCCTGCCGCGGCGTACGCCCGCCCTTCTTGAGGTTGCACGGCGCGCAGGCGGTGGCCACGTTCTCCCAGCTGGTCCGCCCGCCGAGGCGCCGAGGCACCACGTGATCGAAGGTCAGGCTGTGCGGGCTGCCGCAATACTGGCAGGAAAACCGGTCCCGCAGGAACACGTTGAACCGCGTGAAGGCCGGAAACTGCCCGGGTTTCACGAACTGCCTGAGCGCGATCACCGAGGGGATCTGCATCGTCCAGTTGGCCGAATGAACCTCGCGCTCATAGCTCGCGACGATGTCCACCCGCTCCAGGAACACCGCCTTGATCGCCGTCTGCCACGGCCACAGGCTCAGCGGATAGTAGGAAAGCGGGGTGTAGTCAGCGTTCAGCACCAGCGCAGGGCAATTGGCCAGGTGCCGGGAGGGATCATCCTCCGCGCTGCGGAACCGGGCCGCGCGCTCGATCAGCTCGCTCTTGAGCATGACCTCTTGTGAAACGCCCGCGTTGCGGATTTGCGACAAGCCATGACGCGGAATCCAGCACTTGCCGCGCTCCCGGTCAAGGCGGCATTGACGCCACTATCCACAACTGGAAAGCGCCCGCCGCGCCGCTATGACAGGCATGGCATGATCGTCACCCGCTTCGCCCCCAGCCCCAACGGCCCGCTGCACCTCGGCCACGCCTATGCCGCCGTGGTCGCGCACGATCTCGCCCGGGCGCGCGGCGGCCGCTTTCTCCTGCGGATCGAGGATATCGACGGCGAACGCAGCCGGGCCGAACTGGCTGGCGAGTTCGAAGCCGATCTCGGCTGGCTCGGCCTTGCCTGGGATGGCCCCACCCTGCACCAGTCCGACCGGCTTGCCGCCTATGCGCAGGCTGCCCAGCGCCTCAAGGCCATGGGCCTGCTCTATCCCTGCCAGTGCACCCGCGCCGAAGTGGCCGAGGCCGCCACGCAAATGGGCCCCGATGGCCCGGTCTACCCCGGCACCTGCCGCCACCGCCCGGCCGATCCGACAGGCGCCGCCTGGCGGCTCGACGTGGCCAAGGCCCTCGCCCTGACCGGCCCGCTCTCCTGGACCGACGAACTGGCCGGCAAGCAACAGGCCCGGCCCGGCCTGCTGGGCGACGTCGTCCTCCTGCGCAAGGACGCCCCGGCAAGCTACCACCTCGCCGCCACGCTCGACGACGCGGCCGACGGGATCACCCTCGTCACCCGCGGCGCCGACCTGTTTGCCGCCAGCCATGTCCACCGCCTGCTCCAGGCCCTGCTCGGCCTGCCCGTGCCCACCTGGCACCACCATGGCCTGCTGGTCGAACCCGATGGCAAGAAGCTGGCGAAACGCCGCAACGCCCCGTCCCTGGCCGACCGCCGCCGCGCCGGGCAGGACGGCCCTGCCCTTGCAGACGCCTTGCGCGCCCATCGCTTCCCTGCTGGCATAAGCCTCGCTTCAAGCCTACATGGTGAACCATGACCTACCTTCTCGTGCCCATCATCGTCATCCTGATGATCATGGTCGTCGTCAGCCTGGTGCGCGGCATCATGGCCTTCCTCAAGAGCACCCGGACCGACCTCGAACGCGGCGACGCGCCGGGGGCGACCGAAATGCAGCTCCTCCAGAACAAGATGATGTTCAAGCGCATCAAGTACCAGGCCGCCGCGATCCTCGTGGTCGCCCTGCTGCTCGCGGTCGCGAAGTCGTAAGTTCTTGGTCAAGCTCAACAAGATCTACACCCGCACCGGCGACGATGGCACCACCGGCCTGGTCGACGGTTCGCGCTGCCCCAAGCACGCCGCGCGGATGGAAGCGATCGGCGCGGTCGACGAGGCCAACAGCGCCATCGGTCTCGCCACCCTCGCCTCGATGTCGGACGAGCATCGCGCCCTGCTCCTGCGCACCCAGAACGACCTGTTCGACCTTGGCGCCGATCTTGCCACGCCCACGTCCAGTGGCGGCGACGATTTCGCCCTGTCCGAGATGGTCCTGCGCATGGTCACGGGGCAAACCGCCTTCCTCGAACAGGCGATCGATCGCCTCAACGAGCACCTCGCCCCGCTGACCAGCTTCATCCTGCCGGGCGGGAGCGAGGCCGCGGCCCGCGTCCACATCGCCCGCGCCGCCGTGCGCCGGGCTGAACGCCGCATGGTCGCCCTCGCCGCCGAGGCCCCGGTCAATCCGGCGGCGCTGAGCTACGTCAACCGCCTGTCCGACCTGCTCTTCGTCCTCGCCCGCGCGCTGAACGGCGGCGGAGCCGGCGACGTGCTGTGGACCCCGGGGGCCAATCGCTAAGGCGGGAACCTTCCCCCACGCGCAAGGCTTGATCGGGCAAACCCGAAAGGATTTGCCATGCCCCCCGAAATCGAGAAACCACCCGCCCGCCCGCCCAGCGATGAATTCGCCAGTGCCCCCGCGCCCGATGCCGTCAACCGCGAGCAGGAAGACGAAAGCACCCAGGCCCAGACCGTTGCCGACGAAGTGCTCGGCCGGGCCGAAGGCGCCGGGCAATTCGGGCTGGACGAGACCGAAAAGGTCAAGGCCGGCGACGAGACCGACGACGTCCAGGACCTCGTCGATCACATGCGCCAGATGGAAACCAGCGGCCGCATCGACATGAGCGCGTTCCGGGGCGAGCGTAACGACGATGAGGAAGAAGGCCGCTACGGGAATGCCGCCGAAGAAGAATAGCCATCAGGCGCGGCGCTAGGCGGCGGACGAATTTCACGCTTTAGGGTCCTGGCGGGAAGTCAGGCCCAGCGGGCGATGGTGGGCGCACCACGTTCGGCCCAGGCGGCGGTGGCGGCGGGGTGACGGCACGCGGCGGCGGAGCGACGGGTTCAACCGGATAGGAGTTTTCGTCCATGGCGAACCATGTCTTGTGCGCCTCGGCCCCGGCGATGATCTCCGCCTGCTTGCGCCCGGCAAGGTCCTCGGCCCCGCTCACCGCCGTCTCGGCGACGCCGCCCTCATGGGTGAACAGGACCGCCGCCAGCGCGAGCGCCAGGGCGCCGAGCGCGGTCTTGCGCCAGTCCGTCCACAGGAAGTCCATTCAATGCGCCTCGCCGCTCGGCGTGGCCACGGCCCAGGGATTGCCGCCGGCATCGGTCCGGGAAGGGCTCGCCGGATCGTCGTCGGGCGCGGGGACCACCTGCCAGGCCAGCAACAGGATGCCCGCCGCCCACCACAGGGCGTTCCAGCGGCTGGCGAAGATGCGGGTCAGGCGAGGGCCGAACATGGCCCCGGCCTAGCAGCATCACGGTTAAGGAACGGCTAGCACCATGCCAATTCAGCTATGGGAATTCCCGTCAGCCGCGCGCTTGAGCGCATAGAGCAGGTCCAGCGCCTCGCGCGGGGACAGTGCATCGACATCGAGCGCCTGCAACTGCTCGCGCACCGGGTCGATCGCCACCGGCTCGGGTTCCGCCATGGCGGCGAACAACGGCAGGTCGTCCAGCCCCGCCGCCAGCCCGCCGGTCCTCTCGCGCCCCTTTTCCAGCCGCGCCAGCACCGCCTTGGCCCGCGCCAGAACCGGCCCGGGCACCCCCGCCAGCCGCGCCACGGCCAGGCCGTATGAGCGGTCCGCCGGCCCCTCGGCCAGTTCGTGCAGCAAGACCAGGTCGCCCTTCCACTCCCGCGCGCGCACGTGATGGAGCGACAGCGCCTCGCAGCTCTCGGCCAGCCGGGTCAGCTCATGGTAATGGGTCGCGAACAGGCAGCGGCAGCGGTTCACCCCGTGCACCGCCTCGGCCACAGCCCAGGCCAGCGCCAGCCCGTCATAGGTCGAGGTCCCGCGGCCCACCTCGTCGAGGATCACGAAGCTGCGCTCGCTCGCCTGCGCGAGAATTGCCGCCGTTTCCACCATCTCGACCATGAAGGTAGAGCGGCCGCGCGCGAGATTGTCCGAAGCGCCGACCCGGCTGAACAGCCGGTCGACCAGGCCCACGCGGGCCGCCTCGGCCGGTACGAAGCTCCCCGCCTGGGCCAGCAGCACGATCAGCGCGTTCTGGCGCAAGAAGGTGGACTTGCCGCCCATGTTCGGCCCGCCGATCAGCCACAGCCGGTCGTCCGGTCCCAGCGCGCAGTCGTTGGCAACGAACCGCTCGCCCTTCCCCGCAAGCGCCGCCTCCACCACCGGATGGCGCCCGCCCGTCACGGCAAGACAGGCCTCCTCGACGATGTCCGGCCGGCACCACTGGCCTTCGGCCGCGCGCTCGGCCAGCCCCGCCGCCACGTCGATCCGCGCCAGCGCCGCCGCCGTCTCGGCAATGGCATGGCGGCTGGCGACGGCCGCGGCGACCAGTTCCTCGAAGTGGCGCTCCTCGGCGGCCAGGGCATGGCCGCCCGCCTCGCCGATCCGGCTCGCCTCCTCGTGGAGAGCGACCGCATTGAACCGCACGGCCCCGGCCATCGTCTGGCGGTGGGTAAAGCCGCTGTCCGGCGCCATCAGCCGGTCGGCATGCCTGGCCGGCACCTCGATGAAATAGCCGAGTACGCCGTTGTGGCGAATTTTCAGCGCCGCCACGCCCGTCTCGTCGCGGTACTTCGCCTCAAGCGCGGCGATCGCCCGCCGGGCATTGCCCGCCGTCTCGCGCAGGGCGTCGAGCGCATGGTCATAGCCCGCCGCAATGAACCCGCCCTGCCCGCGCTCGGTCGGCGGGCTGGGGACGAGGGCGAGGCTGTAGAGATCGGTCAGCGCCGCATGGCCGCCCAGCGCCGGCAGCAGGGCGTCAAGCAAGGCCGGCCGGTCAGCGCGGCGCAGCAGGTGATCGCGCACGCGGCGCGCCTCGATCAGCCCGTCGCGCAACTGGCCTAGATCCCGCGGGCTGCCGCGCCCGGCCACGACACGGCCCAGCGCCCGGCCGATATCGGGCAGGGCGCGCAGCACTACCCGCAGGTCGCCGCGCAGGAGGCTGTCATCGTGCAGCCACTGCACCAGGTCGAGCCGGGCCGAGATCGCCGCCGCGTCGGTCAGTGGCGCGGCGAGATCATCCGCCAGCTGCCTCGCCCCGGCACCGGTGACGCAGCGGTCCACCGCCTCCAGCAGGCTGCCCTTGCGACCTCCCGTGCTCGCCTCCAGCACTTCAAGGCTGGTCCGCGTCGCCTCGTCCATTGTGAGCGCGGCCTCGCTCGCCCGCGCCACCGGCGGCAGCAGCAGCGGCAGCTTTCCGCGTCCCACATGGTCGAGATAGCCCACCAGCCCACCGGCCGCCGCCAGCATGGCCCGGCTGAACATGCCGAACCCGTCGAGCGTCGCCACCCCATGCACCGCGCAGAGCCGAGCCGTGCCGCCCTCGCTCGAAAAATCGCGCGTGGGCCGGGCAATCGCTTCCGCCCCCGCCGCGTCCCAGCCGTCAGGGCAGACCAGCTCGCTCGCTCCCAGCCGCGCCAGCACCGCGCCCAGCCGCTCCGGCGCGCATTCCTCCAGTTCCATGCGCCCGGTGGAAATGTCGCAGGCCGCCACGCCCACGGCTCCGCGCACCTCGCAGGCCGCCACCAGCACATTGGCCCGGCGCGGCTCGAGCAGGGCTTCCTCGGTCAGGGTCCCGGCGGTGACGAAGCGGACGATGTCGCGCATCACCAGCGCCTTCGATCCCCCGCGCTTCTTCGCCTCTTCCGGGCTCTCGACCTGCTCGGCAATCGCCACGCGGCAGCCAGCCTTGATCAGCCGGGCCAGATAGCCTTCCGCCGAATGGACCGGCACCCCGCACATCGGGATCGGCTGGCCCAGATGCTCGCCCCGGGTGGTCAGGGCAATATCCAGCACCTGCGCCGCCGTGCGCGCATCGTCGAAGAACAGCTCGAAAAAGTCGCCCATCCGGTAGAACAGCAGGCAGTCCGCCGCCTCGGCCTTGAGGCCAAGGTACTGCGCCATCATCGGCGTGGTCCCGGCGGGGATGGCCAGACCCTCAGGGCGGACTGCGGCATGCATGGAGCGAGGGCTTAGCCCCGCCCGCAGCGATTCGACAAACACCCGACCCGCACCTTTCCCCTATCGTCTGGCGCCAAGCCGCGTTAGGGAACCCGCGAAAGCACAGGGAGGCCAGCGTGACCGAGGAAAGCAACGTCCGTTTTACCGAGCGCGAGGCGCTGTTCTATCACAAGACGATCCGTCCCGGTAAGATCGAGATCATCGCCTCCAAGCCGATGGCGACCCAGCGCGACCTGTCGCTCGCCTATTCCCCCGGCGTCGCCGTCCCGGTCCAGGCCATCGCCGACGATCCGGCCACCGCCTACGACTATACCGCCAAGGGCAACCTCGTCGCCGTCATCACCAACGGCACGGCGATCCTGGGCATGGGCAATCTCGGCGCGCTTGCCTCGAAGCCGGTGATGGAAGGCAAGGCCGTCCTGTTCAAGCGCTTCGCCGACGTCGATTCCATCGATATCGAGCTGGACAGCGAAGATCCGCAAGCCCTGATCGAGGCCATCGCCATGATGGAGCCGAGCTTCGGCGGCATCAACCTGGAAGATATCAAGGCGCCCGAGTGCTTCATCATCGAGCAGGCCCTGCGTGAGCGGATGAAGATCCCGGTCATGCACGACGACCAGCACGGCACTGCGATCATCGCCGCCGCCGGCCTCGTCAATGCCTGCCACCTCACCGGCCGCAAGCTGGAAGACGTCAAGGTCGTGGTCAACGGCGCCGGCGCCTCGGCGCTGGCCTGCACCGCCCTGATCAAGTCGATGGGCGTGCGCCACGAGAACGTGACCGTCTGCGACACCAAGGGCGTGATCTACCAGGGCCGCGACAACGTCGACCAGTTCAAGTCGGCCCACGCCATCATGACCGACAAGCGCACCCTCAAGGAAGCCCTCGTCGGCGCCGATATCTTCCTCGGCCTCTCGGCCAAGGGCGCGGTCACGCAGGACATGGTCAAGGCCATGGCCCCGCAGCCGATCATCTTCGCCATGGCCAATCCCGATCCGGAGATCACCCCGCCCGAGGTCAAGGCAGTCCGCCCCGATGCTATCGTCGCCACCGGCCGGTCGGACTATCCCAACCAGGTCAACAACGTCCTCGGCTTCCCCTTCATCTTCCGCGGCGCGCTCGATGTGCGCGCCACCACGATCAACGAGGAAATGAAGATCGCCGCCGCCCGCGCCATCGCCGAGCTGGCCCGCGCCCAGGTGCCCGAGGAAGTGGCCGCCGCCTATGGCATTAACCACCAGTTCGGGCTGGACTACATCATCCCCGCCCCGTTCGATCCGCGCCTGATCGAAGTCGTCTCCTCGGCCGTCGCCAAGGCCGCGATGGAAACCGGTGTGGCGCAGAAGCCGATCGAGGATTTCGAAGCCTACCGCCACGAACTCAAGGCCCGCCTCAATCCGACCACCTCGGTGCTCACCACGATCTACCAGCAGGTCAAGGAACATCCCAAGCGGGTGGTCTTCGCCGAGGCGGAAAACGAAGTGGTCCTGCGCGCCGCGATCCAGTTCCGCGATTTCGGCTATGGCACGCCGGTCCTCGTCGGGCGCGACCAGATCGTGCGCGACAAGCTGGTGGAACTCGGTGTCGAGCATCCGCAGAGCTACGAGATCCACAATTCGGCGATCTCCAGCCACGTGCCGGCCATGGTCGACCTGCTCTACGACAAGCTCCAGCGCCGCGGCTTCCTCCATCGCGACGTGCAGCGCATGGTCAACCAGGACCGCAACGTCTTCGCCGCCGCCCTCGTCAAGCTGGGCGTGGCCGATGCGATGATCACCGGCATGACCCGCACCTTCTCGCAGTCGATGAAGGAAGTGCGCCAGGTCCTCGATCCCAAGCCCGGCCACACGCCGTTCGGCGTCCACATGATGGTCGCCAAGAACTACACCGTGTTCCTCGCCGATACGACCGTGAACGAGCGGCCGAGCGCCGAGGAACTGGCCCATATCGCCGTGGAAACCGCCGCCGTCGCCCGCCGCATGGGCCACGATCCACGCGTCGCCTTCCTCTCGTTCTCGACCTTCGGCAATCCCGCCGGCAAGTGGCTCGACCCGATCCGCGGGGCCGTGGCCCTGCTCGACGAGATGCAGCCCGGCTTCGAATACGAAGGCGATATCGCCCCCGATGCCGCGCTCAACCCCAAGGTCATGGCCAACTATCCGTTCAGCCGCCTGTCGGGTCCGGCCAACGTGCTGGTCATGCCGGGGCTGCAGTCGGCCAATATCTCGGCCAAGCTGCTGCGCGAGCTCGCCGGCAACGCCGTCATCGGCCCAATGCTGATCGGCATGGAAAAGCCCGTGCAGATCGCACCGATGACCGCGCTCGCGCCGGACATCCTGACCCTCGCCGTGCTCGCCGCCGGCGGCGTGGTCGGCTGAGAGAAGTGCTTGATCCACAATGACGGGCAGGCTAACGCCCGCCCGTCATCTGGGGAGTAGCCAGCCGCGCCGCCGCGCGGGCCCATGCGTCAACATACTCGGCCGAGAGGCCGTGGCGCACGGGGGATGGGAAACCATCCGGGCGAGACCAATGGCGCCGAACGCTTCGCCTGTGCCGGGCCGAAGCGCCGGCGTCCGTTGTGTTTCGCATCAAGGCCCGGCCGGAGAAGTTCATTGCAAGCTCTGCTCACCTCCACCGCCGTGGTCGCCCTCGCCGAGATCGGCGACAAGACCCAGCTCCTCGCCATCCTCCTGGCCACCCGCTTCAAGCGCCCCTGGCCGATCATCGCCGGCATCTTCGCCGCCACCATCGTCAACCATTTCTTCGCCGCCCTGATCGGCAGCGAGGTCGCCTCGTTCCTCGACGGCAAGTGGTTCCGCTATGCGGTCGCGATCTCGTTCCTCGCCATGGCCGCCTGGACCCTCGTGCCCGACAAGCTGGACGACGAGGAAGAGGTCAGGCCCGCCCGCTTCGGAGTCTTTGTCACCACTGTGATCTCGTTCTTCCTCGTCGAGATGGGCGACAAGACCCAGATCGCCACGATCGCGCTGGGCGCGCGCTATCACGATGCCGTGCAGGTCGCGCTCGGCACCACGCTCGGCATGATGATCGCCAACGTGCCCGCCGTGTTCCTCGGCAACGAACTGATCCGCCGCGTGCCCTTGAACGTCGTGCGCATGGTCACCGCCGCCCTGTTCGCGGTTATCGGCGCCTGGCTTCTCCTGCAAACCGCAGGCCTCGTCTGAAGCCAATGCTCCTCCCCCTCGATGGGGGGAGGATGCGCGGACTAGACAGCTTGCCGCCTGGTCGCAGCTGGAGGGGGGTAAGGGCGCCAACCGCCTTAGCCCCACGCCCGATAAACCCCATAAACACTCGTCAGCGTCAGCACCACGCCAACCATGATCAGCATCAGCTTGGCCGGCAGGTGCCTGGCTCCCCAGGCCCCGATCGGCGCGGCCAGCACGCCGCCGATGAGGATGCCCAGCGTCGCCCCGGCTAGGTCGGCAAAGCCCAGCCGCCAGATGAAGGCGGCCGAGACGGTCAGCGTCAGGAAGAACTCCACCGCGTTGACCGTGCCCACCACCTTGCGCGGATCGGCGCCCTGGATCAGCAGGTTGGAGGTCACCACCGGCCCCCAGCCGCCGCCGCCCGCCGCATCGAGGAACCCGCCGACCAGCCCCAGCGGCGCGATGTGCCTCGCCTCGCGCACCTGCGGCGGATAGAGCAGCCCGCGCACCAGCAGGTAGATGCCGATGCCGGCCAGGTAGAGCAGCACGAAAGGCTTCACCACGCCGGCGTCGAGCGAGGTCAGCAGGTAGGCCCCCGCCACTCCGCCGGCCATGCCCGGCACCAGCAGCCGCAGGAACAGCCGCTTGTCGATATTGCGGTGGTACAGGTGGCTCAGCCCCGACATCGCCGTGGTGAAGCACTCGACCACATGGATCCGCTGCGAGGCAATGGCCGGCGGCACGCCGAGCACGGCGACCAGCGCCGTATTGGAAATGATCCCGAAAGCCATGCCGAGCGCGCCGTCCACCAGCTGCGCGGCAAAGCCCACCGCGATGAACGGCAGCAAGGCGGCCAGGTCGAAGCCCGCAAGGTCCATGATCGAATCGCCCCATCAATCTCCACCGCAATGATAGAGATAAATGTGGCAGGAGCGAGGAACGATGGTTTGGCCGGCCTAAACTGCCGCTTGGCTCACTTGCGCCGATAGCGGAAGTACCAGACCTCGTGGCCGTAAACCGTGCGGGCCTTGTGCTCATAGCGCGTCTCCGGCCAGCCGCCGGGGCGCACCTGGAAATCGCGGGGCTTGTCGCACAGCCATTCGAACTGTTCGCGGTGGCGGCGCATGACCATCAGGGCATGGCGCAGGTAGACCGCATGGTCGGTGCCGAAGCGAAACTCGCCGCCCGGCTTGAGCTTGGCGGCAAACATGTTGACCGGCCCGTCGTTCATCATCCGCCGCTTGGCGTGGCGCGCCTTGGGCCAGGGATCGGGGTGCAGCAGGTAAAGGAACGAGAGCGCCCCGTCGGGAATGCGCTCCAGCACCTCCAGCGCGTCGCCATGGTGGATCCGCACATTGCCCAGATGGCCGTCGCGCACGTGGACCAGCGCCTGGGCGACGCCGTTGAGAAACGGCTCGGCGCCTATGAAGCCATGGTCCGGCAGCATGTCGGCGCGGTAGGCCATGTGCTCGCCCCCGCCGAACCCGATCTCGAAATGAAGCGGTCGCGGCCCAAATACGTCCTCGCCGAACATCCCCGTCGCCGTCACCGGCCCCTCGGCGGGCACGGCGATCTGCGGCAGCAGCCGGTCGACCAGCTCCTGCTGGCCAGCGCGCAGCGGCTTGCCCTTGGCCCGGCCATAGAGCCGGTGGATCGTGGTGGGATCGCCTTGCTTGTACGCGGTCATGAAGAGGGGCCGATGTGCTGCGGGTGAACAGGCTGGATGAAAGGCGCCCGTTATGCGCTCGCCTCTCCGCCCGCAACCCGCATGACGACCAGCACCTCGCTGTCCGGCCCGACCGGCGTCGACCAGTCCTCGGCCAGCATGCCGTCCACCGCCATGGCAAGACCGTGCCCCGCCCGCGCCTCGAAGCCCGGGCCCAGCGCCTCCAGCGCATGAACCACGCCGAACAGGGTCTTGCCGGTCACCTCCACCGTCTCGCGCCCGCCGAACAGCTCGGCGGCGAGAGCGCGCGGGAGGATCACCCGCGCCACGGGTCCCGACTCATGGCTCAGCCTCCGGTCAGCGCCGCGTGGACCCGGGCCGGGGAGAGGGGCAGGCGGGTCATCCGCTTGCCCGTCGCCCGGCTGACGGCATTGGCCACCGCCGCCAGCGGCGCCACGATGGGCGCCTCGCCCACGCCCTTGACCCCGTAGGGGTGCGCCGGGTTCGGCTTCTCGACCATCACCGGCTCGATCATCGGCAGATCCGAGGCGACCGGCATGCGGTAATCGAGGAAGCCGGGATTATCCATGGCCCCGCCGCCGCCCCAGACGTATTCCTCGTTCAGCGCCCAGCCGATGCCCTGGACCGAGCCGCCCTGGATCTGCCCTTCCACATAATCCGGATGGATCGCCGTGCCCACGTCCTGCACGGCGGTATAGCGGGTGATCGTACTCACCCCGGTTTCGGCATCGACCTTAATGTCGCAGATGTGGACGCCCACGCCCGGCAGCCAGCCCTGGGCATTGACCGTCCCACTCGCGGAGATCGGCCCGCCCGAGAAGTTGGCGCCCGCGGCGATCTTCTCGATCGGCAGGGATTTTCCGGCATTGTCGCCCGAACCGCACCAAGCGGCTCCGTCGCGCCAGTCGACCTCCTCCACCTCCACGCCCCAGATCAGGGCGGCGCGGTGGCGCATCTGCTCGATTACCGCCTCGCAGGCCTGGATCACCGCCTTGCCGGTGGCGAAGGTCGTGCGGCTGCCGCCGGTCACCAGGCAAAAGCCGACCTGGTTGGTGTCACCCACGACGACCCGCACCCGTTCGTAGGCGATCCCCAGCGTCTCCGCCGCCATCATCGCCATGGCGGCACGGCTGCCGCCGATGTCCGGATTGCCCTCGGTCACCACCACCGTGCCGTCTTCGGCGATGGAAACCTCGGCCGCGCTCGGCCCGCCGTAGTTGCCCCAGGCCCCGGCCGCCACGCCGCGCCCCTCGCCCTCGGCCAGCGGGGCCGACCAGTGGGGATGGGCCCGCGCCGCCTCCAGTGCCTCGAGGAACCCGACCTCGCCATGCGGCAGTCCGTGGAATCCGATATCGCCCGGCCGCGCGACGTTGCGGATGCGCATCTCCAGCGGATCGAGCCCGAGCTGCTGCGCCAGTGCGTCGATCGCCGATTCGACCGCGAACGAGGCCTGAGGCGCCGACGGCGCGCGATAGGCATGATTGGTGGTCATGTTGGTGAAGGCCGACCGGCCCTTCATCCGGAAGTTGGCGATGTCATAGGGCAGGGCCGCCGAAGCCAGCGCCATGCCGCTGGCCTCATGGGCATAGGCGCCCGAGGTCAGCGTGATGTCGAACTCGATTCCGGTGATCGTGCCGTCGGCCTTGGCGCCCATGCGGATCGTCGAAACGCTGCCCGGCGCCGGGCCGGAAGCGCGGAACACATCGTCGCGGCTCATCACCAGCTGCACGGGCCGCCCCGCCTTGCGCGAGAGCAGCATGGCCACCGGCTCGAGGAACACCCGGGTCTTGCCGCCGAACCCGCCGCCGATCTCCAGCGGCACCACGCGCAGGTCGGCCAAGGGAATGCCCAGGATCTTGCCGACCATCTCGCGGATCATGAACTGACCCTGGCTCGAGGCCCAGATCTGGCCCTGCCCGTCGGCATTCCACTGGGCCACGCATGCGTGCGGCTCGATATAGCCCTGGTGCACCGGCGGCGTGGCGAAACTGGCCTCGAAAACGGCATCGGCCCCGGCCAGCGCCGCGTCGACGTCGCCGCGCTCGTTGCTGGTCTCGGCCACCATGTTCGACGGCTTGGCCGTGGCGGGATCGACCCCGCCCGGGATGCGCCCGGGATGGAGCAGCGGCGCGCCCTCGGCCAGCGCCGCCTCGACGGTCAGCACCGCCTCGAGCACCTCGTAGTCCACCTTGATCAGCGCCACCGCGGCATCGGCCACGGCCTGGTTGGTCGCCGCCACGGCTGCCACGGCATGGCCATCGAACAGGGCCTTGTCGAGCGCCAGGCAATGGCGGGCCGTGTCGAGCATTGCGCCCAGCGGATCGCGCGCCATCAGTTCGGCATCGTCCGGCAGGTCGGCCCCGGTGACCACGGCCTTGACGCCCGGGAGGGCCTGCGCCGCGCTGATGTCGATCGCGCGGATGCGGGCGTGGGCATGGGGGCTGCGCAGGATCGCGCCATACAGCATGCCGGGCGCGGCGAAGTCGGCGCTGTAGATCGCCTTGCCGGTGACCTTGTCCACCCCGTCCGGGCGGACCGGTCGCGTGCCGACCACGCGATAGCCCTTGTCCTGGGCGAGCTTGCCGGTGGGGGCGTTCATGCCACGGTCCTTTCCTGGCGCAATTCGGCGGCGGTTGCCATGACCGCGCGGATGATCTTGTCGTAGCCGGTGCAGCGGCACAGGTTGCCCGCCAGCCAGTAGCGCGCCTCGGTCTCGGTCGGTTCCGGATTGTGGTCGAGCAGGGCCTTGGCCGCCATCAGCACGCCCGGCGTGCAGAACCCGCATTGCAGCGCCCCGTGCTTGAGGAACTGCTGCTGCAGCGGATGAAGCTCATGTTGCTCGGCCATGCCCTCGATCGTCCCGATCCGCCGCCCCTGCGCCTCGGCGGCCAGCACCAGGCAGGAACAGACCATCTCGCCGTCGAGCGTGACCGTGCAGGCCCCGCAATCGCCCGAGCCGCAGCCTTCCTTGGTCCCGGTCAGCCCCAGCGGCCCGCGCAGGGCCGCGAGCAGGGTGGTATCGGGCTCGCACAGGAACTCCTGGGCGTCGCCGTTGACGGTGGTGGCAATATGCAGGCGGCTCATGGCTCAGGAATCCTTTCGGGCGGCCGCGCGTTCGGCGGCCTTGAGAACGGCGCGGCGGGCAAGCACGCCGGCCATGGCAATGCGGTAATCGGCGGTGCCGCGCTTGTCGTCGATGGGCCTTGCCGCCCCCCGGCAGGCCTCGGACATGGCGGCGAGCGCCGCCTCGTCGAGCCCGGGACCAACCAACTGCCTGCCGACCAGCGCCGCCCCCGCGGCCTCGACCAGCACGGCCGTCGGGGCGACCGCACCGAGCGCCACGCGCGCACCAATGCAGGTCCCGTCCGCGCCCAGCGCGATCCACGCGCCGACGCCGACCACGGCAATGTCCATCTCGGTGCGCGGGGTCAGCCGCAGGTAGGCATCGGCTGCCGCCGCGCCCTGCGCGGGAAGCAGTATCTCGGCGACGATCTCGCCCGGCTTGAGGCTGGTCCGCCCGGGCGCCAGGGGAATGTCGGCCACCGCCACCTCGCGCTCGCCCTCAGGCCCGACCACGCGGCAGCGCGCCCCGGCGGCAATCATCGCCGGCACGCTGTCGGCCGCCGGCGAGGCGTTGCACAGGTTGCCCGCCAGCGTCGCGCGGTTGCGCACCTGAACCGAGCCGATCAGGTTCGCGCCCTCGACCACGCCCGGCCAGGCTGCGCTCAGCGCCGCATCGGCCTTGAGCGCCGTGCACGGTGTCGCCGCGCCGATCGCGAAGCCGCCGTCCGCTGTCCGGCGCACGCCGGCCAGCCCGTCCACGCGCTTCAGATCGACGATCGACTGCGGCGCGGCCCGGCCCGAGCCCATCTGGACGATCAGGTCGGTACCGCCGCCGAGCGGGCGCGCCCCGGCCTCTGCCAGCAGGCGCACGGCATCGGCCAGGGACGCGGGCGAATGGAATTGTGTTGCGGTCATGACTCTCCCCGGGTTGCCGGACAACGTTTCCGGTTCGTGCTCCAATGTCAACGCCGCTCGCGCTTGACCGCCCGGTAAGTGGCGGCCACTACCCGGAACCCGTTCCTCGGCAAGGAAACTCCACATGAAGCGCACCCTCGGCGGCCGCGGCGTCAACCCCATCGGCCTGGGCTGCATGAACCTCGGCCACGCCTATGGCGAACCCCTGACGGACGACCAGGGCCTGCGCGTCCTCGATCGCGCGCTCGAGCTGGGCTACGATCATTTCGACACCGCCCGCCTCTATGCCGCCGGCCGCAACGAGGCCCTCGTCGGCAAGGCGCTGCAGGGCCGCCACGACCGCGTCTTCCTCGCCTCCAAGATGGGCATCTTCAAGGAAGGCGGGAAGCGCTGGATCGATTGCCGGCCCGAAACGATCCGCGCCGAGCTCGACAAGAGCCTCGCCGCCCTCAAGGTCGACCATATCGACCTTTACTACATGCACCGCCGCGATTTCACCGTGCCCATCGAGGATTCGGCCGGGGCCATGGCCGACCTGGTCAAGGCCGGGAAGATCGGCGGCTACGGCCTGTCGGAGATGAGCGCGGAAACCCTGCGCCGCGCCCATGCCGTCCATCCGGTCACCGCGATGCAGAACGAATTTTCGCCGTGGGCGCGTAATGTCGAGATTGCCGTGCTGGACGCCACCCGCGAACTCGGCGTCGCGCTGGTTGCCTTCTCGCCGGTGGGCCGCGGGGCGCTCACGGCTACGCTGCGCGATCCGGGAACCCTCGTGCCCACCGACCTGCGCCGCGCCTGGCCGCGCTTCCAGCCCGAGCACTGGCCCCACAACCTGGCCCTGATCGACCGCTTCGCCGCCCTCGCCGCCGAGGCCGGGGTAAGCGCCGCTCAGCTGTGCCTCGGCTGGGCGCTGGCCCGTGGCGATCATGTCCACGTGATCCCCGGCACCACCCGGATCGAACACCTGGAGGAGAACATCGCCCGCCCCGAATGGCGGCCCGATGCCGCGCTGACCGCCGCCGTCGACGCGCTGTTCACGCCCGGCGCGGTCTCGGGCGATCGCTACCCGCCCGCCCTGCAGGCCCAGGTCGAAACCGAGGATTTTCCGGCAAGCTGAGGGGGGTAGCCCTCAGGCCTTGAACACCACCGTCTTGTGCCCGTCGAGGAACACCCGGTCCTCGAGGTGCAGCAGCACGGCCGTCGCCAGCACCCGCCGCTCGATGTCGCGGCCCTTGCGCACCAGCTCGTCGGGCGCATCGGCATGGGTGATCGCTTCCACGTCCTGATGGATGATCGGCCCCTCGTCGAGGTCGGCGGTGACGTAGTGCGCCGTCGCCCCGATCATCTTCACGCCGCGGGCATGGGCCTGATGATAGGGCTTGGCGCCCTTGAACCCGGGCAGGAACGAGTGGTGGATGTTGATGCAGCGCCCGGACAGGAAGGCGCTCATCTCGTCCGAAAGGATCTGCATGTACCGGGCGAGCACCACCAGCTCGGCCCCGGTCTCCTCGACGATGGCGCGGATCTGCGCTTCCTGCTGCGGCTTGGTATCCTTGGTGATCGGCAGGTGGTGGAACGGGATGTCCTCCCCCAAGGCCCCGTTCAGCGCCTCGCGCGGGTGGTTGGAGACGATGCCGACCACATCCATCGGCAGCTCGCCGATGCGGTAGCGGTAGATAAGGTCGGTCAGGCAGTGGTCGAACTTGCTGACCAGCAGCAGCACCTTCTTGCGCGCCGCCGTGGCCCGCACCTTGAGCTCCATGCCGAGCGGCCGCGCCACCTCGGCAAACCCGGCGGTGATCGTCTCGGCATCGGTGCCCGCGCAATCGAAGCCGATGCGCATGAAGAAGCGCCCGCTGTCGACCGCATTGAACTGCTGCGCCTCGCGGATATTGCCGCCCAGCTGGAACAGGCGCCCGGTCACCGCCGCCACCAGTCCGGGCCGGTCCGGGCAGGCCAGGGTCAGGACATAGTCGTGATGCATGTATGCTCCGTGCGGAAATTCACGGGCGCCATGTCTGATCCGCGCCGATGCTGCAAGCCGGTCGATGGGTCGGGGTGCAGTCCCCCACCCTCAGTCGCCGCCGTCAGCCCTTGATCGGCGGCAGTTCGTCCGCGGCCGGAGCCGCCGGTGCGTCCGCCGCAGCCGGCGCGTCGACCGTTGCCGCCTGCCCCGTGACCGGAGCAATCCCCGCCTTGTCGAAGATCGGTGCCGGCTCCTCACGCGGCGCCACCAGGTCGGCGAGGCTGGACGCCCCGCTCTGCTCGGCGCCCTGGCCGAAGCGGTGCTCGCTGTCGGGCGCCTCGCCGTCGAGCGAGAAGGCGGTGGAAAACGCGCCGTCCGTCGCCGCCAGGTCCGCAGGCCGTGCCGCATGCCGATGGCGCACGGGCGCCGCCGCCTCGGCCGGCACGGTCACCGCCATCTGCACACGGCCAAGGCCGGCAGCCGGGGCCACGCGCGGCGCGCGCAGCGGATGGGCAGTCGCCTCGATCGCGGGGCTTGCCGCAAGGTCCAGCATTGGTGCGGAGGCCTCGGCGCGGGCCAGCCTGGCCGTCGCCGTCGCCGGCGCGGGCGCGGGCGCAGCAGCCGCGGCAGGGACGGCCGCCACAGGCGCACCCAGGGCCAGCGCCGGGCTGTCCGGCCTGAAGGTCAGCGCATCGGGGCCCGCCGCAGGTACAGTGACCGGCTCGGCCCAGGCCAGCCGCTCGGTTTCCTCGGCGGTCCGGTTCATGCGATGCTGGACATAGCCCACGCCCGCGCAGTCCGCCGCGACAAAGGCCACAAGGGCAAACCGGGTCGCCTGCTTGCGGGTAATGCGTGATGCCATGGGCCCCTCCTGTCGATCTCGGCAAATCCCTCGATTCGCGCTCGCCGCAATCTAGTCCGTAAACTCGGGAAAGCCCGCTAAAATCTAAATCGACCTCCGTGCCAACCATATCGGCAGGTATCCGGGCCGCCCTCTCCCGTCGATGCCGCTGTAGCGGGCCCCGCGGCCACATGCCCTTCCCAAGCCGTCACGCGGGTGTAACAATCCTCGTTCCATGCAGGTGCCCCGGGGGAATCGCGGCTTGAGGGCGAAGATGAGCAAATTGGCAGAGGCCACCGGGCCGGAGGGCACCGGCGGTCACGCGCGCCACCCGGAACTGTTCTTCAACCGCGAACTGTCGTGGCTGGAATTCAACCGCCGCGTCCTCGCCGAAGCGCAGAACCCCGATTATCCCCTGCTCGAACGCCTGCGCTTCCTCTCGATCTCGGGCTCCAATCTCGACGAGTTCATGATGGTCCGCGTCGCCGGCATCGCCGGCCAGGTGGCGCGCCGGATAGAGGATCTGTCGGTCGATGGCCGCACCCCCGGCCAGCAGCTCGCCGCCCTGCGCGAAGGGGTCAGCGAACTGGTCGCCGCGCAGCAGGCCAGCATCGAGGCGCTCGCCCCGCTGCTCGCCGCGGCCGGCGTGTGCATCACCGGCGAAGGTCCCTGCACCGAGGCCGATGCCAAGTGGCTCGCCGGCTATTTCGCCGAACATGTCCTGCCGGTGATCACGCCCCAGGCGATCGACCCGGCCCATCCCTTCCCGTTCATCGCCAACCAGGGCACCGGCATCCTGTTCTCGCTCCTGCGCGTGGCCGATGGCGCCCCGGTCACCGAGATGGTGCTGATCCCCCCGGCCCTGCCGCGCTACGTGCGCATTCCGGGCGAGGCGGCGCAGTGGATCGGCATCGCCGATCTCATCGCCCGCCATGCCGGCGCCCTGTTCCCCGGCTTTCGCGTGCTCGGTTCGGGCACCTTCCGGGTCCTGCGCGATTCGGACATCGAGATCGAGGAGGATGCCGAGGATCTCGTGCGCTACTACCGCACCGCGATCCAGCGCCGCCGCCGGGGCAAGGTGATCATGCTCCAGCTCCAGCAGGACTTCGATCCCGCCGCCGAGGCCCTGCTGCGCGAACAGCTCGATCTCGGCAATGCGCTGGTCCTGCCGATGGGCCGCCAGGTCGATTTCACCGGCCTCGCCGCGATCATCGACGAGCCTCGCCCCGATCTCAAGTTCCCGCCCTATTCCCCCCGCTACCCCGAACGCATCCGCGAGCACGATGGTGATTGCTTCGCGGCGATTCGCGAGAAGGACATCGTCATCCACCACCCCTACGAGTCCTTCGAGGTGGTGATCGATTTCCTCCGCCAGGCCGCGCAGGACCCTGACGTGGTCGCGATCAAGCAGACGCTCTACCGCGCCGGCAAGCAGTCCGCCGTCATCGCCGCCCTCATCGCCGCGGCGGAAGCCGGCAAGTCGGTGACCGCCGTGGTCGAGCTGAAAGCCCGCTTCGACGAGGAGCAGAACCTCCTCTGGGCCAGCCAGCTCGAACGCGCCGGGGTCCAGGTGATCTACGGCTTCGTCGACTGGAAGACCCATGCCAAGGTCTCCGTGGTGGTGCGCCGCGAGGGCGAGAGCTACCGCACCTACTGCCACTTCGGCACCGGCAACTACCATCCGGTCACCGCCCGCATCTATACCGACCTGTCGTTCTTCACCGCCGATCCCAAGGCCGGCCGCGATGCCGGCGCGCTGTTCAATTTCATCACCGGCTATGTCGAACCCAAGAGCACGGAACTGCTCGCGATCTCCCCGATCAACCTGCGCGCCAAGCTCTACGAATGCATCGACGCCGAGATCGCCTTCGCCCGCGCCGGCAAGCCCGCCACGATCTGGGCCAAGCTCAACCAGTTGACCGACGAGGCGCTGATCGAGCGGCTCTACGACGCCAGCCGCGCCGGGGTCGAGGTCCGCCTCGTCGTGCGCGGGATCTGCTGCCTGCGCCCCGGCGTCCCCGGCGTGTCCGAGCGGATCACCGTCAAGTCGATCATCGGCCGATTCCTCGAACACAGCCGCATCTGGGCCTTCGGCAACGGGGCCGACCTGCCCAATGCCAAGGCCCGGGTCTACATCTCCTCGGCCGACGGGATGAGCCGCAACCTCGATCGGCGCGTCGAGGTCCTCGTCCCGATCCGCAACCGCACCGTGCACGATCAGGTGCTCGACCAGGTCATGCTCGCCAACCTGCTCGATACCGAGCAATCCTGGATCCTTGCGCCTGACGGCTCCTACCGCCGCCTCGAAGCCGGCCCGAAACCGTTCAACCTCCACAAGTATTTCATGACCAACCCCTCGCTTTCCGGGCGCGGGGCTGCTTTGGCGAGCGGGCGCAAGGTGCCCAAGCTCGCCCTGCGCCGCGGCGGCGGGCGTTAAGACCTTCCGCAAACCGGGTGGAACGAAGGGCATGGCCGGCGTGAGCGAGACTGAAGCCAACGATCTGGCGCCCGCGCGCGCGATCATCGATGTCGGCTCCAACACCGTGCGCCTCGTGATCTACGGCGGGCCGGACCGCGCGCCCGTCGTGCTCCACAACGAAAAGGTCACCGCCCGCCTCGGCAAGGGCGTCGCCGAAACCGGGCGCTTGTCGAAGAAGGCCGCCGCCTCGGCCCTGGCCGCGCTCGCCCGCTATCGCTGCCTGCTCGACCTGAAGGGCGTGACACGGGTCGATCTCGTCGCCACGGCCGCCGTGCGCGATGCGGCCGACGGGCCCGAGTTCCTCGCCCGCATCGCCGCCCTCGGCTATGCCCCGCGCCTGCTGGCCGGGGAAGAGGAAGCCCTCACCAGCGCCGCCGGCGTGCTCGGCGCCTTTCCCGGGGCCCACGGCGTGGTCGCCGATCTCGGCGGCGGCAGCCTCGAACTGGTCGACATTGCCGATGACCGGGCCGAACACGGCGTCAGCCTCCCCCTCGGCACCCTGCGCCTGCCGCCGCTGCGCGCCGGCACCCACCAGCAGTTCCTCGACCGGATCGATGCGGTCATCGCGCAGGCCCGGTGGACCACACCGCCCGGCGCCACGCTCTACCTCGTCGGCGGCTCCTTCCGCGCCTTCGCCCGCGCCGCCATGCAGCAGCTCGCCTGGCCGGGCGACGATCCCCACGGCTTCGCCCTCCCCGCCGACAAGGCCCTCGCCATGGCCCGCGGCCTCGCCGGCCAACCCGCCGAAACGCTCGCTCCCCTCCCCGGCATCAGCGCCTCGCGCCTCGCCGTCCTGCCCGATGCCTCGGCCATGCTTCACGCGCTGATCCGCCGCCTCGCGCCCGCCCGGCTGGTCTTTTCCTCCTGGGGCCTGCGCGAAGGCGTGCTCATTGCCAGCCTCGATGCGGCAACCCGAGCCGAGGACCCGCTCGCCGCCGGCATCGCCGCATTCGCCGCTCACCAGGGCTGCACTGCCGAAGAAGCCGGGCTGGTGGCCCGCTGGACCGCACCGGTCCTGCCCGCCACGGACGAGAGCCTGCGCCTCCCGGCCACGGCCCTGGCCCTCGCCTCAGCCATGGTCGAGCCCAACCTGCGCACCGAGATCGCGGTGACCTGGGCCCTGCGCAAGCGCTGGATCGGCATCGATGCCCGCGGCCGCGCCATGCTCGCCGCCGCGTTGATGGCCAACACCGCCCGGCTCGACCTGCCCAAGCCCTGGCGCCAACTCGCCCCCGCCGCCGATCTCGCCGCCGCGCAAGCCTGGGGCCTCGCGGTGCGCCTGTGCCGCCGCTTCTCCGGCGGCAGCAGCGCGGCACTGGCCGGCTCGGCCGTGGCGATAGAGGGCAAGACGCTACGCCTGACCGTCCGCCCGGCCTATGCCGCACTGGTCAACGAAGGCGTCGAGCGCGACCTCAAGTCCCTCGCCCAACACCTCGGCCTCAAGCCGGCAACCGAGATCACCTGAATTCCTTCCCCCGCGATGGGGGCAGGCTAGATCGCCTCACCCGACAAGCGCCCCCTTGGGCACATGGGTAATCCGGCAGGCCAGGTCCGCCTCCCCCGATGCAACGATGAAATGCCCGCCCGCATCCACGATCCCGGTCGTGAACACCACGTCGCGCAGATACATCAGCTCCTCCAGCGGCTCGGTCAGCGCCGGGCTGGCCTCCAGCAGCGCCGCGTGGCTCCCGGCCACCACCCGCCACGGCTCGTGCTCGTCGAGGAGGCTCCAGTAGGTCCGGTAGATGCCGACGATCTCCTTTGGCTCAACCCCGTGCCACAGTGTCAGCCAGCCGCGCCGGCCTGCCACCTCGGTCAGGATCGGCGGTGTGCCGCCCCCCATCCGCGCGGTAGCGACCGTGCCCGCGTGGGGCCGGATGCCGGGCATCAGGTGTGGCTGCCAGTGCCGCCCGTCCGGACTGGTGGCGAGGTTGATCGACGGCCCCGAGCGCCACTGCGAGCCCGGCGGATAGGCAAAGTAGAGATCGCCCAGGGGCCGTGTCTGCGCCCAGTACTTGCCGCCCACCAGCCCCTCGAACACCAACATGTCCTTGTTCTGGTGATCGAGCACGATCCCCTCGAAGGTCCAGTCGAGCCCGTTGTCGGAGACATAGAGCGTCGTCGAATGCCGCTCCGGGCTGACCGAGCAGGTCGTCATCAGGTACTGCGCGCCATCGGTGCCCGGCACCCGGCTGATCCGCGCGTCCTCGATCCCGTAGCACTGCCACGATCCTGCCGGCGCGATCGCCTTGGCGTAGTGGATGGCGACGATCTTCCCCCCGTCCGGCGTCAGCTCCACCGGCAGCAGCCACGACAGCGAGGTCAGCGCCATGATCCGCCAGCCGCCCCCGTGAAGCTCGAACTTGCGCGGATCGGCCGTGTCGGCCAGCTCCAGCGGCCAGCCGTCGAGCACGTACCGGCCCTCGTCCCAGCGGATCGCGTGGACCTGCCCGTCGAAGATCGGCTGGCGCAGCGCCTCGGCTATCCGCACCATCATCAGCAGGTTGCCATTGGGGAGCACGGTCAGCCCCGGGTTGAACGCGCCCAGCACATAGGTTTCGGCATCGAACTGCCCGGCCAGCGGCGAGCGGGCGAGGTCCACGTGGCGCGGGGTGAAGACCAGGTGATCCACCGTCATCGTCATTGGAGCTTCTCTCCTTCGTGCCAGATACCGGCCCGACAACGCGGCAGTCTTCAGGATGATCCACCCCACCCGCGTGCCGGCTCGCCTTGGCCCGTCTTGCCGGAACATCCGGCAAACCGGCCAGTTGCCACGCATACGGGGCACTCTCGCCCCGCCAAGGAACCCGTCATGACCGCCAAAACCGGTGCCAGCCAGAAGCACCCGAAACACCCCGAAAAGCACCCCGTCGATCTCAAGTCCGACAACCCCAGCGAGAACGACCGCCTCCACGCCGCCACCACGATCCAGTCGTCGGTTAACCCGGAGGACTACCCGGAAGAGAAACGCCACCTTCAGGCTGCCGCAGGAACCGACGGCACGGGCGCACCTGAGGACAAGTAGCGATGGCCGACAGCGAACGGCCGCGACTTGGTCTGTGGCGCCGTCAGCTGACCGCCTTGCCGAAATTCCAGCCCTTTTCGGCGACCCACTCGCCCACCTGCTCGCGATTGAGACCGCCGGCGTCCTGCAGGTCGCGCGTGGCGATCAGGACGGGCGCGGGCACCGGCTCGTCGAACTGCACCCCGCGCAGTCCCTCGCGCTCCCAAACGATGGTGCCGAAGGCGTCGAACCGGTCCCACTTGAGCACGATGTCCCGCCCCACCGGCAGGTCGGCCCGGGCAAACACCTTGGCCCCGCCCAGCGAGATGTCGCACAGGACGACCCGCGCGTTGCCCTGGTGGGTGATGGCATGGGCTGGCAGGCGCAGCCTCAGCCGGCTGGCGCCGCGTTTGGCCGAATAGCCCGGCCCGGCATCTTCTCCGCTCATTGTCCTGTCTGCGACCTCAGGATGTTTGCCGCCTCTTTACCCGCACCACAAGGCATTGAACAGTTACAAGAATTTCAGACTGCCGCACGCAGCAGCGCCGGCACGTGGGCCAGCAGCTCGCGGGCCAGGAACCCCAGCGGCCCGATCTGCTCCCCGCAGCGCCGCCCGGCCTCGCCGTGGAGCCAGACCGCCCACAGCGTCGCCGTCAGCGGATCGGCCCCGCGCGCCGCGAGGCCCGCCGCCAGCCCGGCCAGCACGTCGCCCGAACCGCCCGTCGCCAGCCCCACCCCGCCCCCGGCATAGGCGTGGAGCGCACCGCCCGGCGCGGCGACCAGCGTGGTCGCGCCTTTGAGCGCCACCACCGCGCCGAACAGGTCCGCCGCGCGCCGCGCGCAGCCCGCCCGGTCGGCCTGGATCGTCCCGGCCTCGCAGCCCAGCATCGCCGCCATCTCGCCCACGTGCGGGGTCAGCACCAGCGGCCGGGGGCACAGCCGCAGCGCCGGCATCCGCTCGCGGCAGGCCAGCAACGCCGCCGCGTCGAGCACCAGCGGGGCCACGCCCTCGCCGGTTGCCAGCAGCCGATCGACCAGGACCCCGGCCGCGGCGCCGTCGGCCATGGCCGGCCCGGCGATCACCGCGTCGAACCGCGCCACCTCGCCCGCTGCCGCGCCGGCGTCGGCGATCTCGCCATCGGCCGTCTCGGGCAGGGCGATCACGCCCACCTCCGGCATGGCCACGCCCACCGCCAGGGCCGCGCCCGCGATCGTCGCCACCCGCACCTTGCCCGCCCCGGCGCGCAAGGCCGCTTCGGCGGTCAGCTGGATGCCGCCCGGCACGGTCCGGCATCCGCCGATCGCCAGCACCCGCCCGCGCCCGTTCTTGTCGGTCTCGCCGTCAGGCAGCGGCAAGGGGTTGGCGCGCAGCCAGTTGCTGTCGAGCGGCGTACTGCCCGGTACATCGGGCCCGTCAGCCACGCGCGGCCACCATCCGGTCGGGCTCGGCGGTCACCGCGGTATGCCCCTGCTCCATCGGCGCGGTCACGTTGTAACGGCTCAGCACCAGCCCGCCGTCCCGCCCCTGGGCGGGATCGAAGCGGTATTCGGTGATCGCGCAGTTGGCGACATCCCCCGCCTTGTCGATCGCCAGCACCTCGGCTTCCGAGAGGTTCTCGATCACATAGCGCAGGCACAGCACCACCACCTGGTGCGCCACGATCATCACCCGCCGCCCGCCATAGTGCAGCGAAACCGTGTCCATCAGCGCCCGCAGCCGGAAGATCACGTCGACCCAGCTCTCCCCGCCCGGCGGCCGGTGATAGAACTTGCCGAGGTTGCGCCGGAACGCCGCCTGCTCGGGCTGGAATTCGCGGATGCCGTAGGTCGTCAAGCCGTCAAGGATGCCGAACTCCTTCTCGCGCAGCCGCTCGTCGATGCAGATCCGCTCCGCCGGATGGCAGCCGCCAGCCGCCCGGAACAGCTCGGCCGTCTGCACCGCCCGCACATAGGGCGAGGCGAGCATGACCTCGGGCCGCTCCACCAATTCCGCGAACCACTGCCCCAGCGCCGAGGCCTGCTCGCGCCCGAGGTCGGACAGCGGCACGTCCACATCCCGGTGCTCCAGCGCGATCCGCGGCAATCCCTGCTCGGTCGCGAGATCGCGCGCGACATTGCCCGCGCTCTGCCCGTGGCGGACGACCCACAGCACCTCTGGCCACCGCGGGGTCATCAGGTGTTCGAATTCCAGCCGTCGGTGCCATCGTCATGGCCCTTCTGCCCGGCACGCCCATTATTTACCGCGGCATCCTCGGTCGGCCGCCCGGTGCCAACCCCGGCATTGCGCCCGCGAAACGGCGGGTCCGGCGGCGGCCCGCCCGCACGGCCGCCACCGCCGGGGACGTCTTCCGGCTCCGGCCCACTCACCGGAGCGGGCCTGATCGGCTGCTGTTGCATCGCAAATCTCCTCGAGGCCGGAACGCCCCTCGCCCCCGCGCTGTTCCCTCTGCTATCCTTGGCCTCTAAGGAGCTTGCCCCGATGGCCGAACACCGGACCGAGAGCGACAGCCTGGGCGAAATCGCCGTCCCGGCATCCGCCTATTGGGGCGCGCAGACCCAGCGCAGCCTCGAAAACTTCCCCTTCGCCCAGGCCGAGCGCATGCCGCTCCCGATCGTCCACGCCCTCGCCCTGATCAAGCAGGCCGCCGCCCGGGTGAACCGCGCCCCCGGTCCCGCCCCCGATCTCGCCCAGGGGTTGGCCCCGGATCTTGCACAGGCCATCGAACAGGCCGCCGCCGAAGTCGCCGCCGGCCGGCACGACGACCAGTTCCCCCTCGCCATCTGGCAGACCGGCTCCGGCACCCAGACCAACATGAACGTCAACGAGGTGATTGCCGGCCGCGCCAACGAGCTGCTCACCGGCACGCGCGGCGGCAAGGCCCCGGTCCACCCCAACGACCACGTCAATCGCGGCCAGTCGTCCAACGATGCCTTCCCCACCGCGCTCCACGTCGCCGCCGCGCGCGAGGTGACCCAGCGCCTGCTCCCGAGCCTGAAGCGCCTCCACCACGCCTTGGCCGACAAGGCCGCTGAGTGGGCCGCGATCGTCAAGATCGGCCGCACCCACCTGCAGGACGCCACCCCGCTAACCCTTGGCCAGGAATTCTCCGGCTATGCGGCCCAGCTCGACCGCTGCCGCGAGCGCCTCGCCCATGCCCTACACGAGGAACTCATGCCGCTGGCCCAGGGCGGCACGGCCGTCGGCACCGGCCTCAACGCGCCCGAACACTTCGCGGCCGACATGGCTGGCCAGCTCGCCACGCTTACCGGGCTCCCCTTCCGCCCCGCGCCCAATGCCTTCGAGGCACTCGCCAGCCACGATCCGCTGGTCCAGCTCGGCGGCACGCTGACAACCCTGGCCGTCGCCCTCACCAAGATTGCCAACGATATCCGCCTGCTCGGCTCCGGCCCGCGCTCGGGCCTCGGCGAACTCGACCTGCCCGCCAACGAGCCCGGCTCCTCGATCATGCCCGGCAAGGTCAATCCCACCCAGGCCGAGATGCTGACCATGGTGGCGGCGCAAGTCATCGGCAACGGCCAGGCGATCACCGTGGGGGGCCTGCAGGGCCACTTCGAACTCAACGTGTTCAAGCCGCTGATCGGCGCCAACATCCTGCGCTCGGTCGACCTGCTCGCCACCGGCATGGACTCCTTCGCCGCCCGCTGCGTCGAAGGCCTCCAGCCCAATCGCGCCCGCATCGCCGACCTCGTTGCCCGCTCGCTGATGCTGGTCACCGCGCTCGCCCCCGAGATCGGCTACGACAACGCCGCCCGGATCGCCAAGCACGCCCACGCCAAGGGCCAGACCCTGCGCGAAGCCGCGCTCGAACTCGGCCTCGTCGATGGACCTACCTTCGACCGGCTGGTCCGCCCCGAAAACATGGTCTGACGTTCGCCAGCAGCGCTCACGCGCGGAACAGGCGGCGCCCCCGTCCTTTGGTTGGTCATCCACTCCATTGGAGACCATTCATGTCCATCTTCGACAAGCTCGCCGCCAGGATCATGCCGCCCGAGTCCGCGCAGGACCGCGCCAATGCCCGCAAGGTCGCCGAAAGCCTCGCCGGCGATGGCGATTGGCTGGCCATCGTGCTCGAACATCACCGCCAGATCGAGGCCTTCTTCACCCAAGCCATGGTCGCCCCCGACGGCCCGAGCCGCCTCAATGCCCTCAAGCGTCTCGCCGTGCTCCTCACCGGCCATGCCAATGCCGAGGAAACCGTGCTCTATCCCGCCCTCGCCCAGAGCGGCGAAAAGGGCCACGCCGCCATGGCCTACCAGGAACAGGCGATGGCCAAGGTCGAAATGGCCTTGCTCGAGAAGCTCGACCCCATGGGCCGGGACTGGCGCGAAAAGCTCGAACACATCCAGGGCGCCGTGCTGCACCACGTCTACGAGGAGGAAGGCACCTGGTTCGCCGAACTCCAGCAGCAACTCCCCACCGCCGAACGCCCGCGCCTGACTCGCCGCTTCGTGGAAGAATTCGAACGCTACACCCGTGGCCCCAGCCAGCACGAAACCCCGATGCAAATGGCCGCCCAGCAAAAGGGGACGCCATCCGCCCCGATGGGCAAGTAAGCGCCAATAGGTTGCTCCCTCCCCGGCGGGAGGGGTTTCCTTCTCTTCTCCCTCCCCCCGGGGAGGGGTTTCCCTCTCTTCTCCCCTCCCCGGCGGGGAGGGGTTGGGGGAGGGGGTTTTGCTCCAGCAATGCCGAACACCCCCACCCAACCCTCCCTCACGGTTCCGTCTGTTCGCCGGGCGGTGGTTTGGAGGCGACAGGCTCGCCCACTGCTTCCTCGATCAGCTCCAGCGCGGCATGGGCCGCGAGCATGCGCACCCGGTCGCGGCCAATATCGCCGTAGTGGCACTCGCGCGCATAGAGCCGCCCACCCTTGCGCCGCGCCGCCACGTGGACCAGCCCGGCCTCGCCCTGGTGCTGGTTCGTCGGGCCAGGCCCGGCATAGCCGGTGATCCCCACGCCCACCTTGCCCCGGCTGTGCGCAAGGGCTCCATCGGCCATGGCCGCGGCAATCTCCCGGCTCACCACGCCATGCCGCGCGATCAGCACCGGATCGATCCCCAGCAGCTCGCACTTGGCCTCTTCGGTATAGGTGACGAACCCCCGCTCGAACCCGTTGCTGAGTCCCGGCAGGTCGGTCAGCAGCGAGGCCAGCAGCCCCCCGGTGCAGGACTCCGCGGTGACGACCGACAGGCGGGCCTCCCCCACCTTGTTCATCACCCGCACGGCAAAATCGGCAAGCTCACGGCTCTCTTCAGGCAAGTCCTTGGGTTTCATGGGAAATTTGACGCGCGAGGGCGGGGGCGGTTCCTGCCGTGACTTACATCGAACCCGTTCGTGTCGAGCGCAGTCGGGACACTGCTGCAAGTCCCTCAAACCAGCGGCAGCGTCTGCGCCGCCAGCCCCCAGCCCTGCAACGCCTTCCCCGCCGCCCGCTCCAGCAATTTCCCCGCATCGCGGATCGTGAACTCATGCGCGCTGGCGAGCCCGTCGAGCTCCTCCCAGCTCACCGGCACCGCCACCGGCGCATTCTCCCGCGCCCGTGCCGAATAGGGCATGACCGCGGTCGACCCGCGCTGGTTCCTCAGCCAGTCGACGAAGATCTTCCCCGTCCGCTTGGCCTTGCTCATCGTCGCCACGTATTTCTCCGGGTCGCCGAGGGCGAGCGCGCCGGCAAAGCGGTGCGCGAAATCGGCGTGCTGCGCCCAGGTATGCCCCGGGGTCAGCGGCACCACCACGTGCACCCCCTTGCCGCCCGAAAGCATGGCGAACGACACCAGCCCCAGGTCGGAAAGCTTGCGCCGGATGTCCCGCGCCGCCGCCTTGACCGCGTCGAACCCCAGCCCCTCGTCGGGATCGAGGTCGATCACCAGCCGCTCCGGCGCCTCGACATCCCTCGCCAGCGAACACCACCCGTGAAACTCGATCGCCCCCATCTGCACGCATGACAGGATCCCCGCCGCATCCTCGACGAAGATGTATTCCTCGAGATGCCCATCCTTCTCGGTGATCGGCACGTGATGGACATGCGGCCCGAAGGTCCCGGCATCGTGCTTCTGGAAAAAGCACTGCTTGGCCCGCCCTTGCGGACAGCGGATCAGGCTGATCGGCCGCCCGCCCATGGTCGGCAGCATCAGCGGCGCGATCTGCAGATAGTAGTCGGCGAGCTCGCCCTTGGTCAGCCCGCTCTCGGGATAGATCACCCGTCCCCGGTTGCTGATCTTCACCGGGCTCTCGGGCAGCGTGTCGCCACCCTCGGCAAGATGTTCCGCGCGCTCCGGTACCACGTCCTTCGCCTGCTTGTCGGCGCGCAGGCCCAGGAAGCTCGCGTGCCGGACCGAACCATCAGCCGTAAACTCGGCAAAGGCAACCTCGGCCACCAGCTGCGGCTTCAGCCAGGTCACCCCCCGCCGATCCGCCTTGGGCACTTCGGCCGGAGCCGTGTCGCTCAACAGCGGCGCCATCGCCTCGGCCACCTCGCGCAAGGTCTTCTCGTCGAACCCGGTGCCGACATTGCCGGTGTAGGTCAGCGTACCCTCGTCGTACTGCCCGAGCAGCAGCGATGCAAAAGGCCGGGCCCGGGCGCTCGATTTCTTCCACCCGATCACCACGAATTCCTGCCGCCGGATGCACTTGACCTTCATCCAGTTGCGCCCGCGCTTCGCCAGGTACGACCCATCGATCCGTTTCGAAACAATGCCTTCCCCGCCCGCCCCGCACATCGCCTCGAACAGCTTCTCCCCCGCCCCGATGACGTGATTGGCGAAGAACACCGGCGGCTGGGCGGTAGCCAGCAAGGCCCCCAGCCGCTCCTTGCGCTCGAGGTTCGGCCGGCCGGACAGGTCCTCACCGTCCAGCTCCAGCAGATCAAACGCATGGAATTGCAGCGGATTGTCCTCCCCCTGCGAACCATGCCCGCGCTTCAGGACCGCTTGAAGTGCCGAAAAACTGGGGTTCCCATCCTTCCCCGGCGCCACGATCTCGCCATCGATCAGCGCTCGCGGCAGGTCCATCCCCGCCAGGGCGCGGGCCAACGGCTGGAACTTCTCCGTCCAGTCCAGGCCATTGCGGGTAAACACTTTCACCTCACCGCCATTGACCGCCACCAGTGCCCGGTAACCGTCGAACTTCACCTCGTGCATCCAGCCATTGCCCGCCGGCACCGCATCGACCAACGTCGCCAGCTGCACCGGGCGAAACTCCGGCAGCCCCTTGGCCCGCTTCGCCGGCTTCGGCTTCAGCGCGGCATTCCTCTGCGCCGCCTTGTCCATTTCGGCCGCGAAGGCCTTGCCGCTCTTGCCCTTGAGGCTGTGCGCGCCCCCCGCATCGGCGGCGATCTCGGCCATGGTCCGCCCGGTCAGGACGGAGGTCAGCCCCCGCTCGACCAGCGTGTCGCCGCTCGCGGCATAGGCATCGGTCACCTTGCGCAGCAGCCAGTTCTCGCGCTTCTCGCCGGGGCGGGGCTTCAGGCGGAAGATGATCCACTCCCCCTTCATCCGCTCGCCATGGAGCACGAAGTGGAGGTGGCCCTTCTCCAGGTCCTTGGCTGACTTGCCGGCAATCGGCTCCCACGTCCCCTTGTCCCACAGCATCACCGTGCCGCCGCCATATTCGCCCTTGGGGATCGTCCCCTCGAACTCGGCATAGGCCAGCGGGTGATCCTCAGTCCGCACCGCCAGCCGCTTCTCCTCGGGATCGGCGCTCGGCCCCTTGGTCACCGCCCAGGATTTGAGCACGCCGTCCACTTCCAGCCGGAAATCCCAGTGCAGCCGGGTCGCATCGTGCTTCTGGACGATGAAGCCATTGCCGCCGGTCTGCGCCACTTTCCCAGAAGGCTCGGCGGTGCGCGTGAAATCGCGCTTGCGGTTGTATTCGGCAAGCTTGTCTTTTGTCGCCATCACGCCCGCTTCCGCTTGGCCGGGGTCTTCGCCGCCGGCTTCTTGGCGGGAGCCGCGGGCCGCTTGCGCGCCGGCTTGGCCTCAGCCGGCTCGGGCGGAGCACCACCGCCCAGCGAATTCTTCAGCGCCGCCATCAGGTCGATCACATTGCCGCCGCGCGGCGCCGGCGCCTGCACATCCTCCAGCACCAGCTTGCCCTTGGCCTTGGTCTTCTTCTCGATCAGCCGCTTCAGCGCATCCTCGTAGCGGTCGTGGAACTTGCCCGGCTCGAAGCTGCCGCTCTTCTGCTCGATCAGGCTCGTCGCCAGCTGCAGCAGCTCGGCCTGCGGCTTGTCCTCGCCGATCTCGGCAAAGAACCCGTGGGCCTTCTGCACCTCGTCGGCATAGCGCAGGATCTCCAGCACCATGCCGCGCCCGCAAGGCTTCAGCGCCACCAGGTGTTCGCGCCCGCGCACCGAGATCTGCCCCACGCCCACCTTGCGCGCGGCCTTGAGCGCATCGCGCAGCACCACATAGGCCTCCTCGGCCAGGTCATCCGCCGGGACCACGAAATAGGGCTTCTCGAAATAGAGCACGTCGATCTCGCCCGCGTCGACGAACTGCACGAGATCGAGCGTCCGCCGGCTCTCCACCTTCGCCGCCTCGATCTCCTTCTCCTCGAGCAACACGTAGTTGCCCTTGGAAACCTCGAAGCCCTTGACGATCTCGTCGGGATCAACCTCGCCCACGCCCGGGACCACCTTCTGGTAGCGCACCCGCTGGCCGGTGGGCTCATGGATCATGTTGAACCCGATCCGCCCGGCCGAACGGGTTGCCGGGTAGATTTCGACCGGGATCGAGACGAGGGCCAGCCTGATCTGGCCCGACCAGTATGCGCGTGCTGCCATGCAGGGGGAGCGCGCGGCTGCCGGGAATGTTCCGTGAATTCGCGATGCCGATCCGGTTGCGGGTGTGCCTCGAATCCGCCCTTTCGCGAACTCCAATCAGACTCTCAAGCCGGGGGCCGCCCGCGACAAACCATGAAGCGGCGCGTGATCGCCAGCCTCGCATTCAGGTAATTGTAGAGCGCCATCGCCACGGTGGCCACCATTGCGGCGGCCCACATCGGCAGTCCTAACGGGCCCCGCAACAAGGCGATGGCGCCCCAGGCGAGCGGAATACCGATGGCGCTTCCAGCCATCATCTGGAAATATCCGCGCCAGCGGGCCGCGGTGCGAAAGGTGACGCTGTGGTGCCAGAGATAGCCGATTGTGCCTCCAGTTAGCCAGGCCATGATCACGGCCGGCAGATTGCTCACGCCGCGCGCGGCGGCGACGATCAGCACCACATTGTTGGCGAGCGCGCAAAGCCCGGCGCCGCCAAGGTAGCGGAGCAATTGGGCGCGGTCCGGGGCATCCAGCGCCGAGTCAGTCACGCAAGATCCGGAACGCATAGTTGTGTGACCACGGCCGGATGGTCGTTTCAGCGGTGATGGCGCCGGGGCCGAAGCTGCCGGCAACCAGCGCGCGCGCTTCGTCCGGGCGCAGATAGGCCACCCGGTCGCCGGTCAGCCAGCGATCCGCGCCATGGACCAGGTAATGGACCGGCGAGAATGGGGCCCGTTCCCAGTCTTTGAAGGCAAGCACGCCGCCCGGCGCGAGGACCGCGTGAATCGCATCAAGGAGTCCGGCGCGTTCGGCTTGGGGAACATGGTGCAGGACATCGGTGAGGACGACCAGATCGTAACCGCCCGGGCGTTCGGCGGCGACCTCCTGAACAAAAGCGATGCGAAAGGTAACCGCTCCGGGTGGACCATCATATAGTCGGCCGATATGGCCGGCGATGTCGATTGCATCGATGGGGATGCCGGGAAAGGTTTCAGCCAGCCGCGCGGTTGAATAGCCTTCGCCGCAGCCGACTTCCAGAATGCGGCGCGGAGCGGGGGACCAGTTGCGGATCACCGAGGTCCATTGATCGAGATCGACGAACAGCGCGCGCCATGCGTTGGCGACCTGCGGTTCGAACGGGCCGAACAGACCCCGCACCCACGCACCCAGCGGCATTGTCAAAATCCTCCCGAAAGGGTCAGCCGCGCCCGCGCCCAGACCCTGTCGATCAGGCGGGTTTCATTCAGGAACCGGGGCAAATGCGGAGAAATGGCAATCAGCCGCGCCAGGCAAGCGCCCAGCCCGTCTGATTTGCCGCGGGTGCCGGCGGCCAGCGCGCAGTTGGTGGCGATGGCCGCGCGAGCCAGCCGTTCCTGCCGGCGGCGCACCGACGCCGACACGGCGGGCAAATGACGGTCGAGTACGGTTTCATGCTGGTGGCGAAACTCTTCGGCATTGCGGCTGCCGGTCATCGTCAGCGACGATCCGTGGAGCCGGAAGGCCGTCGTCGTGCCGGGGCGCACCTGCACCGGGCCGGCCTGCGCCAGCTTCAGGTAAAGATCCCAGTCCGCCGTATACCACAGTGCCTCGTCCATCCCGCCCACCGCCAGCCAGGCCGCGCGGGAGATCACCGGGCTGGGAATGGCAATGGTGTTCTGCACGATCAGCGCGGCCACCACCTCGCTGCCCTCGTGGAGGCCCGGCGGAAAGGGCAGGGCCCAGCCGCCCACGTCGCGCCCATCCGCCGCAATGAACCGCGACGGCCCGATCGACAGCGCCGCGCCGGGCGCACCGGCAATCCCCGCGCGCACCGCGGCAAGGTGCCCGGGCAGCCACAGGTCATCCTGATGGAGCATGGCCACGTGGCTGGCCGAAGCCTCGCGCACCCCGCGGTTGGTCTTGGCGGTCCACGGCTTGCACTCGGGCGTCGCCACATAGCGGATCATCAGCCGGTCGGCATAAACCTCGGCGATGGCCTGGCTGGCCCCGCCATCATCGCTGGAATCGTAAAGCAGGAATTCCACGCCCGCCGGCTGTTCGGCCGCCGCCGCCGCCAGCGTTGCGCCCAGAAACCGCGCGCCATCGTGCACCGGCACGACGACGCTGAGCCACGGCGTCATGCCCCCGGTCGCACCGGTGGCTGCACAGGGGGCCGCGCAGTGCCCGGCCGCGGTTCCAGCGGCACCGGCGTCAGTTGCGCGCGGTGGCCGGCGATCACGGCCAGCAAGACCCCGCCGAGCACGGTCTGGAACCCGATCACCCCGGTGCCGATCGCCAGCAGCAGCGGCAGTTGGTTGGGCAGGGCGGCAAAGTCGTTCTCGCTCCACCACACGCCCACGGCCGCCAGTTCGACCAGCGACACCGCGATCAGCAGCCCGCCCGTCACCAGCGCCGTCTCCAGCGTCAGCGCGCGCTCCAGCCGGGCCAGCGTGGGCCGCAGCCGGCGGTAGCCCTGGCGCACGCCGTAGAAGTGCGTCGCCAATGCCATGATCGCGGCGAAGTGCCCGGTGGTGACCATGAAGGTGGCCAGCGTCGTCCAGCTCACCCCGAAATGGGTCGGCCCGGGCACCACGCCCAGCGCGTGGAGCGAGGCAATGGCGAGGATCACCGCGCCGATCCCCGCCAGCAGCAGGGCGGGCACCCCGAAGGCCCAGGTCGGGCTCAGCATGAACAGGTAGCGCAGGTGCCGCCAGCCGTCGCGCCACGGGCGCAGGTGCGGGGCGCGGTCGCGCAGGTCGGGCGACAGGGTGGCGGGCACCTCGTCCATGCGGATGTGCTTGAGGCTCGCCTTGATCACCATCTCGCTGGCGAATTCCATGCCGGTGCTTTCCAGCCCCAGCGAGCGGTAAGCATCCTTGCGGATCGCGCGCAGGCCGCAGTGCGCGTCGTCGATGCCGGAGCGGAAGAACAGGTTGAGGATGCCGGTCAGCAGCGGGTTGCCGATGTAGCGGTTCTTCCAGGGCATGGCCCCCGGCTTGATCCCGCCCTTGAAGCGCGACCCCATGCACAGGTCCGCCCCGTCCTCGAGCCGCCCGATCATCGCGACCGCATCGGTGAAATCGTAGGACCCGTCGGCATCGCCCATGACAAGGTAGCGCCCGCGCGCGGCGTCGAACCCGCCGATCAGCGCCGCACCATAGCCCTTGGCCGCCACCGGCACGACCCGCGCGCCCAGCGCCTCGGCAATCGCTTGGCTGCCGTCGGTCGATCCGTTATCGGCGATCACGATCTCGCCCGGGAGGCCGTATTCGGCCGCGATCCGGTCCAGCGCCTCGCGGGCATTGGCCACGCAGTGCGCGAGCGACTGCGCCTCGTTCAGGCAGGGCATCACGATCGAGACGGCGACGGCATCCGGGCTCGCGGCGGGGGCGACAGCGGCGGCAGAAACAGGGTCGGCAAGCGGCATGGGCGGTCATCATTCCCCGAGCAGGCAGGGCCTCTTAGCCAAACAGATCGGCCAAGTCTCGCTGCGCGGCCGCCACGCGGCACTTTTTCCCCGCTCCAGCGCGCCGCCAAAGCGACCAGCCGCCCCGCGCCGGCGTCCAGCCCCGGAGCCACGCCCCCTGCTGGCCGGTTGATCGCCCACAACCACCCCATGCGGAGTATCCACTCAGCCGAAACAGGCGACGTCACCACCCTCAACACCCTCATCACCACCCTGATCGACAGTATCGAGGGCTACGAGACCTCCGCCGGCGATATCCGCGATCCCGCGCTCGCCCAGCGCTTTACCGCCCGCGCCCAGGAACGCCGCCGCGCCGTGACGGACCTCCAGGAATCGGTCCGCCGCCGCGGCGGCAATCCGGCCGACGACGGCAGCATTG
>Ga0207681_10000235_pt1 | contig 42936 bp, 38 predicted proteins | sample KBSS53metaG_FD_184324 | JGI IMG/M metagenome (GOLD analysis project Ga0207681, IMG submission 184324) | Switchgrass rhizosphere microbial communities from Kellogg Biological Station, Michigan, USA - KBS S5-3 metaG (SPAdes) (version 2) | ecosystem: Host-associated > Plants > Roots > Rhizosphere... | reverse complement strand
GCGGTTGGCCGACCGACAGGATATGGTCGCAGCCGTGCGCCGGCGGGGCAAACGCTGCGCCGGTATGGTTGACCAGGGTTGGACGCGACCCGGCGACCAACGTGATGAGCCCGGCGGCGGTGGGGGCATAAATTATCAATCCGGAATTGCCCGGATTGTTCAGCGCGCTGGCAATGCTGCGGAGAAAAGGCTCGGCGACCCGGTACGGTGCGCGTCGAACAGCTTGCCCCTTGTTCGCCTCCCGCGGTCGTGCTGCGCTTCGATGAAGTCGCGCCGAATATGCCGGTGGGGCGCACGGTAATGGTGTGCGATGCACAGACAAGGGGGCGGGCAGTGCTGGAATGGCATGTCGATCGTCTTGCTGATGTGCGCCGGATGTCGCCGTTGCTCTGCCCGCCTGAACCTGGCTTGATTGAGGCACGGGGCGATTGTTCGAAGGGCCGGATTTTTGTTTTGGCCAGGGCAAATCCGGGACAGTTTCTAAAAAATGGCCGGGCTCCATAGCCAGTTGACGGAAAGCTGAATGTCACGTCCATCCCTGCCTGGGCCAACGCCAATATAGGTTCTGCCAAATTCGTGCTTGAATGGGTGGTCTCAAGCCGCAGCGCGAACTGGCCGGGTGGGCAGCCGAGGCGCTTGCGAAACGCAGTGCTGAAGGCGCTGGTGGACTCGTAGCCTATCTCTTCTGCGATCCGCTGCAGCGTCTTGCTGCCGCGAGGCAGGGCGTCCTTTGCGATTACCATGCGCCAGCGCATTAGATACTCGATGGGCGCGCATCCCAATACGTCTCCGAACTGGGCCGAGAAGGTAGAGCGCGACATACCCGCAATGCTCGCAAGTTCAGCCACCGTCCAGTTGGCGCGGACATCGGCATGGATCGCCTGAAGCGCGCGGGCGATTGCCGGGATCTGCATTCCGCTCAACAGGCCTGCAGGTACAGCCTCGTTGCCAAGGCTGCGCCAGCGAAGCGCCTCGACCAGCAAGGCCTCCAGCATGCGCTGAATGATCAGTTCCTTGCCCGGATAATCGATGATGCATTCCTCGGCCGGGAGACCGATCAATCGTCCGAATCGCGTCGAGCGGCCTTCAGATGCCGGGATATGGATTTGCTCGGGTAGAAGCGACGGCAGGAGGGGACCGGTTTGCCCGCTCGAACGCGAAGGTCCCACCCAACGCCACGAAGTCGGGCACCCCATCGGGGTCGCCATGCCGGACGGCTTCGTCGCGCGGCGTTGCCAGCGAGAAGGCAGGCGTGGACGGGAGCAGTAGAAAATCGCCCTCGACGAGATGCATCGGCTCCTTACCCTTGAAGGTCAGCCATGCCTCCCCTGAGAGGATGATCGTAAAGCCAGGTGCGGGATGCGCGCCATAATGAACGGCCCAGCGGCCTTTTCCCGACATCGGCTTCGACACCGCAGCCCTCGGGCGCAGCAAGGCGATCATATCGCTGAGCGGATCCATATATCTGGACGATCCGTAAGTTATCATGGCCTCGTGATTATAGATCGTATGGGCCGCTCTGTCTGTCTCCTGGATGTCAAAATGAAGGAGATTGACATGTCCAAGACCATCCTCATCACCGGAACGTCGTCGGGCTACGGCAAGGCGATCACCGGGCATTTCCTCGCACAAGGTTGGAATGTGATCGCGACGATGCGGCGGCCTGAGTCGGCCGCATTCGCTGGCGATACCAGCCGCCTGCGGGTTCTGCCGCTCGCCGTCACCGACGAGGCGAGCATAGCGGCGCTGCTTGAGGCCGCCGGTTCCGTCGACGTGCTGTTGAACAATGCCGGCATCGGAGCGGTCGGGGCGTTCGAGGTGACGCCGATGGCGCTGGTCCGCCAGTTGCTGGAGACCAACACTATCGGCGTGACGGCGATGTGCCAGGCGGTCATCCCGCAGATGCGCGCGCGGCGATCGGGTATCATCGTCAACGTGACATCGAGCGTCACGCTCCGCAGTTTCCCTTTGGCAGCTGCGTACACCGCGAGCAAGCAGGCGATCGAGGGCTTCACTGGCTCGCTTTCCCATGAGCTCGCCTATTTCGATATCGCGGTGAAGTTGGTCGAGCCCGGTTACGCGCCGACCACCAACTTCGGCGCGAACGCCATCATTCCGTTCGATCAACTGCTCCCGGGCAAGTACGCCGATTTCGCCAAGCCCATCATGGAAGGATTTGCCGCGCCGGCGCTGATCACTCGGGAGAGCGATGTCGCCGAAGGAGTCTGGAACGCCGTGCATGATGCCACCGGTCGCCTTCGGTTGTTCGCCGGGCCTGATGCTGTATCGCTCGCGGAGGCGGGATGACGGCCCGTCCTATGGTGTGGCCTGGGACAAGGCGCATTCCCGTCCGGCTTTCCAAATGTCCGCTTTTACCATAAACGGGCATAGCTATCGTGGCCAGCCCGCTCAGGAAGAGCGCCCTGAAACAACCACTCATATTCATCGGTTGCCGCCGAACTGGTTGAGCGGGAGGAGATCAAACACCGTCGCGAAACCTGCTGTCGCGCTGAAGAATCGCTTCTTGGGTGACTAACCAGAAGGTGCGGCGTAGCCGCCCGTTCCAGTAGTTGGAAGGCTTGCTCTCACCGCGATCTGTACCAAGAGACGTGACGTAGACGTGATCCCGGATTTAGTGCTGAAAATTGAGGACGGGCAATGCTCTTTGATCTTCAGACCCTGCAAATTGCCGAAACACCCACCTGCTGATCCTCCAGGGACCTTGAGCTTTGGTATGACCGGCCGGTTCTCTCGAACGTAGGAGTAACAAAATGATCTGGTGCGATGCCTGACTTGCCCGAAGTGGGCACCGTTCGGCGGCTCAACCTCAACCTTCTCTATCCGCTCGACGCTATCCTTCACGCGCCCACGCTTACCGAGGCAGGACGACGCGTGAACCTTAGCCAATCTGCAATGAGCCATGCGCTGCGCCGTCTTCGCGATCATTTCGGTGACGAGCTCGTAGCGCATCAAAGTGGCGAACAGCACCTCACGCCGCTTGGGCGCGCGCTGCGGGGAGAGGTGCGCCGCGCGCTGCAAGAGGTTCATGGTGTGCTGGAATTCGCGTTGGACTTCGATCCGCGGTCGTCTACGCAGACCGTCACGATCGCCGTCTCCGAAGCAATTGAACAGATGCTGCTCGCGCCGGTGCTGCGCAGTCTCTCGCGCGAGGCTCCGCGGATGACGGTAAACCTCATCGCGCTGGGGCGCAAATCGCCGCGGCATGCGCTTGAGGAAGGGGCCGATCTTGTTCTGGTGCTGCAATCCAGTGCGGACGAGCGGTTGGAATCCCTGGCGATACTCAGCGATCATGCGTCATGCATGGTGTGGAGCGAGCATCCGGAACTCGGCAGCCAGGACCATGTTACCGAAGAGCAGTATCGCGCCGGCCGGCACATCGTAGCCAGTGGCGAGGCAACCCCGATCATTCCAAGAGATGCATTGGCAGCCGATATTCTCAATTCGCGCAGGATCTGGATACAGGCCACGTCCCAAGCGACGCTGCCCGCCATCGTCATTGAGAGCGACCTTATTGCGACAGGCAGCTCGTGGCTGTTTCAGTACTATGCGTCCACTCTGCCTCTCAAGGTGCTCGCCACACCATTCTCGACGATTGACACGCCCATCGTTGCTCAGTGGGCAAGCCATCGGCGGCGCGATCCAATGCTCGATTGGTTCCTCCAAAGACTCCTGAAACGCTAGCCCAGCCTTGGCGGAAGTGTAGGTGGGGTGGACGCCAATGCGTACCCACATTGAAGACATCAAGCGGCGTGCGCCGTGCATGAGCCAGGCAAGCGACCGGCGAAATCCGCCCCGGCTCGCGATCAGGTGCATAGAGGCGTTCGACACCGACATAGGACCGGCCTGCAGGATGCCTCGAATGTCTTGCGGTGCTCGCGTGGGCGCTCTCCCTCGCGATCGGCTCTGTAGCGGTACAGGGCCCGGCCTGGCGCCACCGACGTGGGGCAAGTGCTTGGCCTGACGGTCCAGCAATCGAGCCGCCGGCGATGAATTGCAGCGGTTTACGCGAAGGCTTCTCTGCCTCCCGGGCGCATCTGTCGCGAGCAATGGATCAGCCCGGCGACAGCCCCACGGGCTTGGCGACTCCCCCGATCGCGGTCTGGGGCTAATCATTCGGGCATCGAGAGCATTCATGCCGGGTATGAAGAGTTCGCATTTGTCCGTCACATGGCTGCAGCATAGGCTCCATGCGTTGGGATAAATCCTCCGGAGCATTGCTCGTCAGATGAGGCCGCCCGGCAGCAGGAGAACGGCCATGGTGTAGTGTCGGCGCAGCGCCGCACGACTTGGCAACAGGGTCTGTTGGACGTGCCACCCTAGCCAACGCGAGGATTCTCGCGCCGGGAGAGGTGTGCCTATGGGAGGTGTAACCATGATTGATGTTGCGGCCGGTTTGCGCTGGCTTCTGGGAACGGTCAGCGCTGGTACGATCGCCAGCGTCGCCATAGCGGCATCGCCGCCGGCGATGGCTCAAAGCGAGCAAGCGCTCGATATAGACGTTCCTGCGATGCCGCTTGGGCAGGCGCTCAAGGAGATCGCGCGCATCAGCGGCGCCAAGATTGACTTCGATCCGGATGCGGCTCGCACAGCCATCTCGAGGCGGGTACGCCATGCTCATTCCGCCCGCGATGCGGTCGCAGCCGCCACCTCCGGCTTGAACTTGACCGTCGATGTGAGCCCGGACGGTGTCATCGATGTCTATGAAGGGATCATGGTCACTGCGCGTCGCGACGAGGCGGAAACCAACACGCTCGTGCGCCAAGCCTCCACCTCGGACCGCAGCGGCCTGTCGTTGCGCGAACAGCCGCGCAATAACCAAGTGATCTCAGCCAAGACGATCCAGGATCAACAGGCCCTCAGCATCAGCGAAGTCTTGCGCAATGCGGGCGCCGTCTCGACCATCAGCAACAGCCCGGCGGGTGGCTCGACCTACTCGGTAAGAGGCTTTTCCAGCGGCGGCTTGGTCAACGGCCTGTCCAGCTCTGGCAACTTCGGCGTTTCTTCGGGCGCCAATCAGCCCATCGCCAGCATCGAACGCGTCGAAATCCTCAAAGGTCCCGATGCTTTGCTGGTGGGCTTCGACAATTTTGGCGGCAATGTGAACGTTGTAACCAAGAAGCCCGATGCCGAAGAGCGTTTGATCATGAGCATGGATGTCGGCTCGTACGGGCTGGTGCGCGGCGTGCTCGATGCCAATCAGGCAATCACCGCCAACAAGAGCGTGACCGCCAGGCTGATCGCCAGTGCGCAGACCATGGACCGAAACTATGGTGGTTACACAGGCAACAAGGACTACCTGCTGGCGCCTTCGATCCGGTTCAAGGACGGCAGGACCGACATCATTCTCGGCTTGAGCGCGTCTGACTCGACGAGCGGGCTTACACCATTCACCCTGTTCGACCCGCATACCGGTCAAATCGTAAAACGCGACCTGGGCACGCCAATTTTCTCGAGCGATCAGTCGATCAAGATCAAGACGACGCGGGTGTATGCCGACGTAACGCGCGAGTTGACACGCAACGTAACCTTCATTGCCCGTGGTCTGCACGACGACAATAAGCTGGGGCTCGATGTCTATCCATTCTATCTCGACCGGGCAGGTAACCCCACCGTCGCCGTACGCGGCTCGGGTCAGGTGGGCAAATCGGACGCTGCCGACGCATTCTTCCGCGTTCGCTTCAAAGCGGCAAACTTCGTTACTGTACGCCTCAATGTCGGCTACAATTTTTCCCGAGGCTATTTCGAGCCGCGCAGTAGCGCGAGCTATGCTACAATCCGGCCGGTGCCCCTTGGCGCCAATACCACCGTTCCCGTGCCGCCACGGCCCGCCGCGACCGACCGTTCATTCCGGCTCAGCTCGCAGCAACAGGGTGTTTTCGGGCAGGCCCTGCTCGATTTCGGCAAGCTCAAGCTCCTCGGTGGGCTTCGCCGCAACTGGTACAAATCGACTTTCGAATTCTTTGGCTTCGGTGTCTTTCCGCCTGACAGGGATGCCGCGACGGTGCCCAACTTCGGTGCTGTCGTGGACCTGACCGACAACGTCTCGATCTTCGCGAATTACGTGAAGGGCTTGTCGGCAAGCACTTCGACCGACTTTGCGGGCAACCGGTTGCCGAATATCAATTCGAGGAACGAGGAGGCCGGCGTCAAGGTGGACTTGTGGAACCGTCGGGCGACAATCAACGCGTCGTACTTCGATCTTCTACAGGATAACACGCTGGTCAACGATCCGGCACACCCCGGATACTCCATCCCAGGCCCCGGACAGCGTGGACGCGGTGTCGATCTCAACATCGTCGGTCAGATCGTGCAGAATTGGACCGTTCAGGCATCTTTCACCCGGACGAGATATGCCTTCCTCAGCCCGTCAGATTTCCAGGCGGTCATTTCCAACCAGCCGCGCGATAAGTACAGCGTATACAGCAACTATCGAACACAGATCACGTCCGGGATCAGTGGCGGCTTTGGTGCCGGATTGTTCGGCCGATCCAGCTCGTACGCCGAAAATCTCGGGAAATTTGTCGTACCCGAAGCACGGCAGGTCGATGTCAATGGCTTCCTGACGATCGCTGGTTTCGAAATCAACGTGGGCGTAAGGAATGTCTTCAACCGGCGTAATTACGGCACGACCACGGTGTCTGACTTCGTGCCGGTCGACGAACCCCGCAACGTGCGTCTGACCGTCACCAAGCAGGTGTTCTGATGTCTGGCCAACGCGGTATGCCTTTCCCCTCCAATATCCAGGAGTCCCGCCGCGAGGCGGGGCTGCAACGGCCTCAGCCGCGCCGCGAGCGATGGGTGCACGCGTGGGGCCTGACGAGCCGGTACTTCCGTTCGGAGGACTGGAAAGCGGCGTGGCTTTTGATCGCCTGCTATGTCGGGCTTGAGCTCGGCACCGTCTATATCTTTCTGCTGTCCAACAACTGGCAGCGCGAATTCTTCGACACGATCGAGCAGCGCAAGGCGGGGCTGTTCCTGTCGGTCATTCTGACGTTCGTGATGATCGCGGCGCTGGAAGTCGGAGTGTCACTGATCAGCAATCTGGTGAGTTGGACCCTTTCCATGCGCTGGCGGCGCTGGTTGACGAACTGGTACATGAATCGCTGGTTCGCTCGCGATCGGTTCTATGAAATCGAACGGTTGGGAATGATCGACAACCCCGATCAGCGGATTGCCGAAGACATCAAGGCGTTCACGTCGTTCGTCCAGGGCAATTCGATCATCGGCGTGGCGATCGGTATCGTCACGAGCCTGACCAGCGCGGTCAGCTTTGGGGCGATACTGCTTCAGACATCCTCGCCGCTCGCGATCTCGTTCGGCGGACACAACATTTCGTTTCCCGGTGGCGATCTCATCTGGTTTGCGATCGTCTATGTCCTGTTCGGCTCGGTGTTCGTCACCTGGATCGGCCGACCCTACATCCGCCGCCGAATGCGTGAGCAGCACTACGAAGCGGACTTTCGCGCCGGCCTAATCCATGTGCGCCGCAACAGCGAGCAGATCGCGTTTTCGCGCACCGAGGTGGTCGAGAGACAGAACCTGCTGCAGGCGTTCGATAATATCCGGCGCAACTGGTATCGGTTGATGTGGGCCAACCTGGGTTTGAATGTCGGCACCGGCATTTACCAGCGCGTGATGGGCGTGGTGCCACTGTTCCTGACCGTGCCTAAGTTTTTCGCCAAACAGATCAGCTTTGGCCAGGTGATGGCATCGCGCGACGCGTTCACGCAGTTCACCTCGTCCCTTTCCTATTTCGTGCAGGTCTATCCAGGCCTTGCCGAGCAGATTGCGAATATCAATCGGTTGAAGGCATTGGACGATTCGCTCGACAACGAACGCCCCCGGGGGATTGCATTCACGGCCGGGGGAACGGCTGCTGATGTGGCTCTCACGGTGGAAAATCTCGAGCTTCGGCGTCCATCGGGAGAGACTCTCCTCGCGCTGCCGGACTGGACCGTGCACGAGGGTGAACGGTGGGTCATCGAAGGCCCGTCGGGGGCGGGCAAGACGACGCTGTTGCGGGCGATCGCCGGCCTGTGGCCCGATGGCGCGGGTGCCGTCAGGATGACGAACCGAGGAACCGCCATGCTGGTCCCACAGCGCCTCTACCTGCCGCTCGGCACGCTCAAGAACGCGATCTGCTTTCCGGATCGACCGGAAGACCACGACGATGCGACCATTGCGGCGCTGCTGGAGCGCGTGCGCCTGGGCATGCACTCCGATGCGATGCACGCGGTGCGCGTGTGGCAGGATGAGTTGTCACCCGGTGAGCAGCAGCGTGTCGCGCTCGCACGCATCCTTTTGCAACGCCCGAAATTCCTGGTCGTTGACGAGGCGACGAGCGCGCTCGACGCGGAAAACGCCACCTATTTTTATGAAACCGTGCTCGCCGAGGTTGCTGGCGCCACCCTCATCAGCGTGGTGCATGACGAACAACTTGCCCGCTATCACACGAACCGCCTGACCATTTGCGACGGCAATGCGCGACTGCAGCCAATCAGGATGACTTCATGAGCGAACTTCTCACTCACGGCGAACAAGAGTTGCGTGACGCTGCTGCAATGGCTGTGGAGCTTGCCGCGCGCCACGGCGTATCCGCACGCGCTTCTGCGAGCAACGACGGCTTCGCCAAAATCGAAATGCAGGCGGGCGAGGTACAGACTGCCGAGCGAAGCGGAAGCCAGTCCTTGTCACTCACGGTGTATCGCAGCGGTCAGCGCGGCTCGGCGTCCGCCGCGACGTTCGACCGCGACGCGATCGAACGCGTGGTGACCGAAGCAGTCCTCATCGCCGACCATGTCCAGCCGGACGCCGATGCCGGAATGGCGCCGCCTGAATGGCTCGCGTTCGAGGGGCCGCAACCCCATATGTTCGCCCACGGTCGGCGGGACACCGAGACGCTAATGGCCAGCGCGGGTCAACTCGACCAGGCGGCGATCGCCGTCGCCACTGCCAGCAAGGGTGCGTTGCGCGTTGGCCAGTCCGTAGCGATCGGCAGCGAAGGGATTTGGGCGCTCGCCACAAGCGACGGCTTTTGCCGCAGCAGCCGCACATCGAACGATGGCCGCTGGTGCGTCATGCTTGCACAGGACGAGAGTGGCAGCACATCGGACTATTGGCAATCACAGGAACGCAGCCCCGAAACCCTGCTGCAACCAGAGGAGATCGCCCGGCGTGCCGCCGAACGCGTACTGTCGGCACGCGGCGCAAGAAGCGTCAGAAGCAGCCGCCATCCCGTACTGTTTGACGCGAGAACATCCGCTACCCTGGTCGGCGAGCTGGCAGGTACACTCACCGGCACGACGCAGTACCGGAGAATGAGCTTCCTTGTTGAGCCCATGGGTCGCGCGATCTGCGCCTCGCACATCGATCTGACCGAGGATCCGTTCGAGCCGCTGGGGCTCGCCAGTGGTGGCTTCGATAGCGAGGGCATTGCCGGCACAACCCGGTCGATAATCAGCGGCGGCATTTGTGACGGTCTGTTCCTGTCCGCCTTCAGCGCGCGCAAGCTGGGTATGGCGCCGACCGGGAATGCCGACGGATTTTTCAACCTGCGCTTTACGAGCGCCGTGGATGGAGGAGACTGGCAAGCCATGCTGCAGCGGCTCGGCACCGGGCTGGTCGTAACCGCCTTGGAAGGTGGTTCGACTGATCCTGCAAGCGGCAACTGGACGCACGCCGTCAGAGGACTTTGGGTCGAAGGCGGCGCAATCGTCCACGCCGTGACGGATGTGACGCTGGGCGGGTCGATGCCGGCGATGCTGAACGGCATCGTCGCCGTCGGCAGCGGGGTCGAGCGGCAGGGTGCCATCCGAACAGGGCCAATCCTGATCGACGAGATGCAAATAGGAGGCAGCGCATGAACGGCGGGGAAATCGCCGTCGCGCACGTGCGCGATCGGCTTCTGGCGCCGGCACACGTCGATGAGGCCGTAATCGGCCGCGCACTTGGCGAACTGGCCGGCGGCGGCGCGGACATTGCTGACCTCTATTTCGAGGTTACGAGCGTGAGGAGTTGGCGGCTCGAGGGTGGCAGGGTCACTAACGGCAGCTTCAGCATGCGCCAGGGCGTCGGCGCTAGGGCCGCGCATGGCGCGGCAGTCAATTTTGCCCATTCGGCTGACGTGCGCGAACAACCGCTGCTGGATATTGTGCGTGCGGTGCGCACGTTGGCCCGGCATGGCGACGCGGATCGGCATCCGCGCGGGGTCGAACTGAACCGCAGGGCCAGTGCACATCCGCTCTACCTGCCAGCAGACACCGCTGCGGTTGAGGACGCTGCCGCCTGGATAGCTTTGCTGGAGCGCATCGACCAAACTGCCCGCGCGGCCGATCCAAGGATCGTGCGCATCGATGCCAACGTGCGCGCGTTCGATAGCGGCATTCTGTTCGCGAGTGCCGACGGCGAGATCGCGGCAGACATCCGCCCGTTGACCATTCTCTCAATGATGGTGGTTGCCGAGCAGAACCAAAAACGGGCACGCGGGCAGGCCGGCATAGGCAAGCGCGCGGGATTTCCTGCGTTCGATATCGCCTCGGTCGATGCGATGGTGGCAACTGCGGTGCGAATGGCGCTGCACAATCTCGAAGCTGTTCCAGCGCCTACTGGTGAAATGCCGGTGGTTCTCGGCCCAGGTTACCCTGGCGTCCTCTTTCACGAAGCCGTCGGCCATGGCCTTGAGGGCGATCATCATCGCAAGCGGCTTTCTGCTTTCGACGGCAAGGTCGGCCAGCGCATCGCCGCACCGGGCGTGACCGTGATCGACGATGGGGGCCTTCCCGGCCGCCTTGGCTCGCTGGGCATGGATGACGAGGGCACCGCGCCCAGCCGCACCGTGCTGGTGGAAGATGGCATCCTTACTGGCCTGATGCAGGACCGCCTCAACGCTGGTTTGATGAACCAGCGATCGACCGGCAATGGGCGGCGGCAATCGTATGCCGATCTGCCGCTGCCGCGGATGACCAACACGTTCCTCGCAAACGGCACCCACGATCCGGCCGATATCATTGCCTCCATCGACCGCGGCATCTACGCCACCGAGTTCGACGGTGGGCAGGTCGACATCGTCACCGGACGCTTCAACTTTACCACGATAGAGGCCTGGCTGGTCGAGAAGGGCAAGCTCGTGGCACCGGTGCAGGGCGCCACCCTGATTGGCGTAGGCCACGAAGCACTCCAGCATATCTCAATGATCGGCAACGATCTGAGCTTCGACACTGGCATGGCAACCTGCAGCAAGCAGGGGCAGTCGCTCAACGTCAGCGTGGGGCAACCGAGCGTGCGGATCGATCGCATGACTGTGGGCGGCCAAGCCAACTGAGCCTCTCTCCCCCAAAAGAAAATTCGCAGAAGGAACAGACATCATGCGCAATGTGACAGAGCACGACTTTGACGAGGTCGTCCTTAATAACCCGAAGCCCGTCCTGGTGGATTTCTGGGCACCGTGGTGCGCACCTTGCAAATCGCTTGCTCCCACTCTCGACGAATTGGCGAAGGAGTACGCCGACGAGATCGAGGTGGTGAAAATCGACATTGACGAAAATCCAACGCTCGCCGAGCGCTTCGGAGTTCGAGGCATTCCCTTGCTGATGATGGTCCAGGACGGAGCAGAACGCGCCCGCACCGTCGGCACGATCTCGCGCAGCCGGCTCGATGCGTTCGTCGAAGCCAATCTAGGTAGCCAGTGATGGGCAGCATCGCATTTGGCGGCAATCCTGCGGTCAAGCAGGAGGCTTTGGCCAGACTTCGCAGCCACATCGTTGCAGGGACATTTCTCTATGGACCGGCCTGGTCGGAGGAAGGTGTCAACGCGATCGGGGCCATTGTCGAGGCCGACGATACGCACAAGTATTCCGACATGCTGGGATACCCACTGGCACTGGCCACTGCATTGCCTTCGATCATCAATGCGATCGGCCCGCTCGACAATGCCGCGCAGTATGCCGAGGTCTGGCTGGAACGGACACCGCTTGGTGCAGACCTGTCCAAGGTCGTGTCCCAAGTCCTGGTCTCGGTCCTCGAGGAGCCGGGCGTCGCCGCGCTTACGACACAGCATGCCACCGTTGAAGCCAGTCGCAGTGCTGTCGTCGCCCTGCACCGCAGGGTGATTGAGGGCAATGAGCCCGACCGGGCGGAATGGAAATCGGTCCGCATGGCGGCAGTCGCCGCAAGCGACACGGTAACGGGTTCCCCACTGGTGCGCGCCGCAGGCGCAATTGTCGAAGCCGCTGCGTGGCCCGGCAGCATGCGCACTGTCCTGCACGACGTGCTCGGCGCCCGAGGCGGGCTGGAGACCAAGCAGCTTCTCGATGAGATTGAATGGAGCGAGGACAAGGAAAGCCAAGTTTTTCGCATCAGGGAGGCCGCCGAAAAGACCGAGCGGTACGCCGAGCTCAGCGGTTTAGACCGGGTCTATGCTCTGCTCGATGCCGATCACCCAGAGCTGGCAAAAGGGTTCCGGCAGCGAATTCAGCAGTTCGAGAAGCTCGGTGACGCGATCAGGGCAATCGGCCGACAGGTCATCGAGCTTTTGGAAAACGCACCCGTTGCGGCGGAACGCGGCGATGCCCTGCCTGCCGACCGAGCCTGAACGTCAATGAGGTCGATGAACATATGACTGCGATGAATCCTCTTCTCGACACCTTGTCCCTGCCGCGGTTCGGCGAAATCAGCCCGCAGCATGTCGCAGAGGCAATTGACAGTGTCATTGCCGATCATCGTGCTGCGGTGAGGTCGGTCGTTGCCGACAGCAACGTCAGCTTCGCCGACACCTGGTTGCCGCTGGAGCGAGCGGCCAGCGCAATTGACGGGGTTTGGTCCGTAGTTTCGCATCTTCACAATGTAGCCGATACGCCGGAAATGCGAACGGAGTATCGGAACGGCCAGCAGCGACTGGTCGATAACGCGCTGCAATACCTTCAGAACCGCGATGTGTACGACGCTCTTGTCGCGCTGACCGGCCGGCCCGATTTCCTGATGCTGAGCGAAGCAGACCGTGCCGCGGTCACCCACCAGATTCGCGACTTCAAGCTGTCGGGCGTGGGGCTCGACGAAGGCGAGCGAGCCAGGTTCGCTGCGATCTCGACCGCGATGTCCGCGCTTTCCACCGCGTTTGGCAATGCGGTGCTCGATGCCACTCAAGCGTGGTTCGAGCATGTGACCGATGAAGCGCTGCTGGCTGGCATCGGCGAGACCGACAAGGCGATGTTCGCAGACGCCGCGCGCGAACGTGGTCTCGATGGTTGGGCGATCACGCTACAGCAGCCAGGCGTCAACGCGGCCCTGACGTTTGGCGAAGATCGCGGGCTTCGTGAGCGGATTTACACATCGTTCGGCACCCGCGCTTCTGACCAAGGGCCCCATGCCGGGCAGTTCGACAACGCCAGGCGTATGTCCCGCATCCTTGAGCTTCGGCGCGAGGCGGCGGCATTGCTGGGGTTCGACAGCCCCGTAGCTTGGTCGCTTGCCACCAAGATGGCCGCGAGTGCCGACCAGGTGCTGGAGTTCCTGCGCGACCTTGCGACGCGCGCAAAGCCTGCTGCGGAGCGGGAAATCGACGAACTGCGCGCTTATGCTGCCGACGCGCTGGCAATCAGCGAACTCCAGCCATGGGATATCGACTTCGTTTCCAACCAGTTGCGGCAGGCTCGCTATTCGATCGACCAGCAAGAGGTGAAGGCCCACTTCCCGGTCGAGCGGGTGATTGCCGGCTGGCAGAATCTGCTGAAGCGACTGTTCGTTATCACGCTGGTCGAACGGATCGATGTCGTTGTCTATCATCGCGATGCCCGATATTACGACGTGGTGGATGAGAACGACCAGGTGCTCGCGGGCGTCTATCTCGATCTCCACGCGCGTCCTGGCAAGCGGGGAGGGGCGTGGATGGCGCAGGCCCGCCCGCGTCTCAATGATGGCCACGTCTCTCGCGTGCCGGTTGCTTACCTGGTCTGCAACTTCGCGCCGAAAGGCGACGAAGCGCCGTCACTTCTGTCGCACAACGAGATCGTGACTTTCCTTCACGAGACCGGACACTGCCTGCATCACCTGTTCACGCGCGTGGACAGACCAAACATTGCCGGCACCAGCGGTATTGAATGGGATGCGGTCGAACTGCCGAGTCAATTGATGGAGGATTTTGCATGGGACCGAGACGTGCTTACTGACATGTCGGGCCACTATGAAACCGGTTCCCCTTTGCCGAACCATCTGTTCGATCGACTGGTTGCGGCGCGACACTTCCTGTCCGGGATGTTCGTTGTCCGACAGATCGAGTTCGCATTGTTCGATCTGTTGCTGCATCTTGGCGGCATTGGGTCAGATCCGATGGAGGTAATCGAGGCGGTGCGTGACGAAGTGGCCGTGGTTCGTCCGCCCGCGTGGCATCGTTTTCCGCACACCTTCACTCACATTTTCGCGGGCGCCTATGCCTCGGGCTACTACAGCTACTTGTGGGCCGAAGTGCTCGCTGCCGATGGCTTTCAGCGTTTCGTCGATGCCGGACTGATCGACCCTGCCACGGCATCGTTGTTCCGCGAAGAAGTACTGGCCCGTGGCGCTAGTCGCCCGGCGGCCGACAGCTTCAGGGCTTTCCGCGGGCGGGACCCGAACCCCAAGGCGATACTCGAACGATACGGGCTTGCCAATGCAGATGCCTCGTCGCGAGCGTACAAGTCGGTCATTGGTCATGGTTGACAGCTCCGCCGCCTGTGATGCCCGTGCGTGGCGAGCAGAAGCGATCCGCAAGATCGAGGCGGACTTCAACCGCTCGGCCGACACCCACCTCATACGGCTCGACCTCCCACGCTACGCGGGCATCACGCTTTACCTCAAGGACGAGAGTAGCCACCCGACTGGCAGCCTTAAGCATCGGCTCGCGCGCTCTCTGTTTCTCTATGCATTGTGCAACGCCTGGATTGGGCCGCAAACCTGTGTCATCGAGGCTTCATCGGGGTCGACTGCCGTGAGCGAGGCCTACTTCGCGCGGATGCTTGACTTGCGGTTCATTGCAGTCGTGCCGGCGGCGACTGCTGCCCCCAAACTCGACGCGATCCGCTTCCACGGAGGGGAAATCCGTGCGGTCGATGACCCACGTACGGTCTACGACGTGGCCAGTCGCTTGGCTACGGAGACAGGGGGGCATTATCTCGACCAGTTCACCTATGCCGAACGCGCGACCGACTGGCGGGGCAACAACAATATCGCAGAAAGCATCTTTAGCCAGATGGCGGCAGAGGAGCATCCGGTGCCATCCTGGATCGTGTGCGGTGCGGGGACGGGGGGCACTTCGGCGACGATCGGTCGCTTCATCGGCTATCAGCGGCATGCCACCCAACTGTGCGTGGCAGATCCCGTCGGCTCGGTCTTCCATCAACACTATGCCGACCCTGCCGTCGTAGCTCTTCCCGAAGGGGCAGCGAGTTGCATCGAAGGCATCGGCCGCCCGCGAGTGGAGCCGAGCTTCGTCCCCTCGGTGATTGATCGTATGATCGCGGTCGAGGACGCGCACAGCATTGGCGCGATGCGCGCGATATCGAAACGCCTCGGCCGACGGGTGGGCGGCTCAACCGGCACGAATCTTGTGGCCTGTGCGCAGCTGATTGCCGAATTGGCCGCCAGCGGTCGCCAAGGCTCGATCGTCACGCTGCTATGCGATAGCGGAGAACGCTACGGATGCACGTACTATGCAGATGCCTGGCTGGCCGAACGCAATATCAGGTGGCAAGCTGCGGCCGAGCACATCGAGGCGCTTTTTGCTTGAACCAGCGAATGCGGCAACGTTCGGTAGCCCGATCGCCAAGAGCACGATCCGAAAGTTGTTGAGTGATGCCAGTATGTTGTGATGGATGTGGCGATCGTCGTCTTTGACGAGGCGTCGGAACCGGTTGCCCATGCGAAGGAGCGTTCGACGACCCATCGGCGTGGCAAAAGGATGAACTACGCTTCATGTCGGGCAGTTTGACGATCTCCAACCGTGGTTAGTTAAGGCTGAGCCTTTCCCGATTCATCTTGGCGAATGCGAATGATGCAGTGCAGCACACATTTAAAGTCGTAGAGCGGGCAACACGGTAGCGTAACGCCGCTTGATCGTCATAGAAGTAGTTGAATTTTGATGGAGAAAATGTAGATGGCAAAAAGATAATTTCCAAGCCAAATTTTGCAAATTCTTCGAGCGTTGCGATATTTTTGCAAGAGAGTCATTGGATCCCGAGCATGATCGCCGTGAATGATCGACTGAATTTCAGGTGAGATTGGGTCTTGATTGGAATACTATTCTCGAGTCGTCTTGAATGTAGCCTAAATCTCCTGGTGGGATCGTTCGCACTTTGCGGGCCTTACAGGTTTTATCAGTGTTCTTGGCCTGTGTTTCGGCGTGCAAGTGGTACCCACCTGACTCGGTGATCGGCGCCTAATCGGGGGTCTGACTCAAATTCCGTGCAATCCGGGTCATGCGGGCGCCATAAGTCTGGCCTTGAGTAGGTCGATTTTGGCGCGCCCGTACATCTGGCGCTTGATGGCCTTCAGGCGGTTGACCTTGCCCTCGACCTGACCGCTGGACCACGGCGTCGAGATCGCGGCGGCAATGGCATCCTTGTCGGCCCGACGCCAGCGGCGAACGCCGCAAGCTTGGTTTCGGCCGCCATGGCGATCCACGGATCGAGCCGTGCCTTGTCCTTTGAGCGCATCATGGCATGGAAGCGATCGAGAGCCTCGCGTGCACTGATCAGCGCTGGCACGGCCTTTTTGATCACCGCGTTGATCAGGGCGGTGTGTGCTGATCCGGTGTCGCGCTCGGTGGTCATGCTGGGCGCGATGGTCCGTGCACTCAGCCCCGCACCGCCGGTGTGGCCGAGGTTCTCGTCGCGTCGCCGGCGGGTCGCCAATTCGCTGACCATGCGCAATGAACCGCAAAACCGGATTCCTTCAGCCGCCGCCACAGTTCAGCGCCGATCCGGCAGCCTGCATTCCATTCCGCCTCGAGGGTCAGCGACCAGGCATCAAGCGAACTCTGGCGCGTGCGGAACGTGTCGTGACGCTGGCCGCGCAGGACCTTGCGGATGGTCTTGCGCGACACCCCGGTCGTGCGTGCCATGGCCCTGATCGGCACGCCTTGCCCGGCTAGATCGATAATTTGGCGGTTGAGGGCCTCGCGCAATTGGTATCCATCCCACTGGATGCGCTCGGCACGGGTCAGGGTCGCCCGATCGACCGGCCCCGTTGGCGCCAGCGCGCGCCGCAAACACGGCATTTCCGAACGCACCGCCGCCAGAAATGCTGCCGAGGCATTCTCGAACAGGTGCCAGCGGTCGGCAACCTGCTGCGCCTGCGGGGCCGCCTCGCTGGCGGCCGCACCATAACCCGGACCACGGTCGCGGCAGATAATCTCGACTTGCGGGTTCTGGCGCAGCCAGGCGATCACCGTGTCTCGCTGGCGATCGGGTAGCAAATCGATGACCTCGCGGCGCTCAAGATCGACGACGATGCTCCCGTAACTGTGGCCGCGGCGCCAGGCGAAGTCGTCGATGCCAACCACCCGCGCAGGTGGCGGCGGGACGGTGGCAGGGTCGCTGCGTCTCAGAACCCGAAGCATCGTGTCGCGCGACCAAGGTGCCGAAAGACGCGCCATCATGCGCGAACCCGGCCTACCGCCCAGAGCGACCGCCACCGCACGCACCAACGCGTCGCAACGGCCCACTCTGCGGCCGTATCGCCGGCCAACCGGCGGCGCCAACGGCTCGCTGAACGTCCGCCGTGGGCAAGCCGTGTGCGTGCACCGGAACCGTCGAACCGACAGTCGCAGTGACGGTGCTGCTGACCGGCAGATCCGAAAGCGTGCGGGCGTATCGGCTGTGGAGGGACGTCGATGGCATCGCGCAATCAGGGCAGTTCGCTCCCACCGCCGCCAAGCGGCCCGACATCTCGACAATTCCGTCGATCACAGTCCGGCTTTCCACGATCAATCCCGGTCGCCGCAGGCTACTGTCCCATGCATTCGAGGCCATCGACCTGCGCTCCTTGCTGCCCCCCAATGGAGTTGGTCGGACGCAGTGCGGGAATGTCAAATCTGCACGGAATTTGAGTCAGACCCCCTTATTGCACGCCGATCCCGGTCCCCGGTTGCGCGCCGATTGACAGGCGTGTGGGACGTCGTGCATGACGCAAGCGATCGGCTCGCTTCGCTGCGAGGCTTGATGTTGTAGCGCTCGCGGAGGCGCGCTGATAAACTCATAAGTTGCATCCTGGACGGTGATGCGTAACACAGCCTGCGCTCCAGCGCCCGCCCAAGCTGATCAAGCCTAGCCCGTGTTGATAACGTACACGACCTCACCCTCGGTTGATCTTTTTTGGTCTCGCCGATGATCATCAATAAAAGTGGGCTGGGCCCAACTCACAAAGTGATAGCGCTAGGCCCGACTGGCGCTCTTTTCGCCTACCCAGCTGTCGCGCTCAGCGAAAATCTTTTGCATCTCCGCCATGTTTTCGGTGCCCCAGGTGCATAGCGGCTCAAGCGCCAGCGCGAGGCTCTGCCCGAGCGCGGTCAGCGTGTAATCGACGCGAGGCGGCACTTCCTTATAGTCGGTCCTGAGCAACACGCCGTCCGCCTCCAGCTCCTTGAGCTGCTGGATCAACACCTTGTCGCTGACGTCGCGCACGGCGCGCTTCAGTTCCCCATAACGGGTCGGCCCGCGCAGCAGAAAGTACAAGATCAGCGGCTTCCACTTGCCTGAAATGATTCGCAGCGTCGCATCTAGCCCGCAGGTGAAACGGGGAGCGATGGACGCGGGATCGACGACGGTGGTTTCGAGCATATCGGACATTTTTTTGGGTACTTACCAAAAGGTGCATACTTGTCGATAGGTAGGAGGAGAGCCAGCTGCGTGCAACCAAAAACTGGAGGCACGTATGAACAGATTGGAAGGAAAGACCGCCATCATCACCGGAGGCGGTACGGGCATTGGCCTTGCATCGGCGAAGCGCTTCATTGCGGAGGGCGCGTTCGTCTATATCTTCGGTAGGCGGCAGGAGAAACTCGACGCCGCTATCGCCGACCTTGGCGCGAGCGCCCGCGCCATTGCCGGATCGGTGAGCGATGTCGCCGACCTCGAACGGCTATTCAATGCCGTGAAGCAGGAGCGCGGCACGCTCGATATCCTGTTCGCCAATGCCGGGACCGGTGTCCTTGTCCCGCTGGGCGAGATCACGCCTGCCCATTATGACGAGACCTTCGACGTCAATGTGAAGGGCACGATCTTCACGGTGCAGAAGGGCCTTGATCTCATGCGCGAGGGCGGCTCGATCATTCTCACCGGCTCGACCACCGGCGTGATGGGCACGCCCGCGTTCAGCATCTACAGTGCGTCGAAAGCCGCTGTTCGCAATCTCGCGCGCAGTTGGGCGCAGGACCTGCGCGGCACGGGCATCCGCGTCAACGTGCTCTCGCCTGGGCCAACCCTGACCGAACTCGCCGCCGAGGTTGTTGGCCGCGACGCCATGATCGAGATGGGCGCGACCACGCCGATCGGGCATGTCGGAGACCCGTCGGAAGTCGCGGCGGCCGCTGCGTTCTTGGCGTCTTCCGACAGCAGCTTCATGACGGGCAGCGAGCTGTTCACCGACGGCGGTATGGCTCAGATTTAAGGCTGCTTGCCAGCGGGGCGACCAGGCCGCTGCCTGTCGGTCCTCCACCGCCCCGCTGGCGACTGCGATTGCTTTTTGGATCGAAAGGTCGAGGGGCGATCACTCTGGTACGATGACCAGCTTTCCTTTTGGCGATCCCGTCTTCTCGAGTTCGGTGATCGCCGGGATCGCTTCCGATAGCCGGACGCTGCGGCCGATCGCCGGAACGAGTATGCCGCGCTCGGTGGCATCGGCGATGCCCGCGAAGCTTTCCCGCGTCGGGTTGCCGAACACCAGGTGATGGCGGGACGAGAACAAGGCGCCGGCCCATTTGGCAAAGTTGGGCACGATGTGCAGCGACATACCGGACGGCTTCAACATGACGCCGCATTGGCGCAGCGACAGAGTACCGACCGTGTCGAAGACCGCGTCGAAGCGCCGCGCGAACGCCTGGACGTCGAGCGCGCGATAGTCGGCCACCTCGTCCACGCCCAGCGCCCGGGCCGCCTCGAAGTCTGTTGCGCTGCAAGTGCCGACAACAATCGCGCCACGCATGCGCGCGATCTGCAATGCCGAACGAGCAACTGCGCCCAGGCATCCGTTGACGAACACCTCCTGGCCCTCGCGCAGCTTCGCCTTCGCGACCAGCGCGGTCCAGGCCGTCAGGCCGACAATCGTCAATGCGGCGGCTTCCTCGAACGGAACGCCGGCGGGCTTGCGCGCTATATTTTTCGCGTCGGCGACGACGTAATCAGCCATCGCGCCGGCCTTCGGGATGGGCGTGACGCCGATGATCTCGTCGCCCGGCTTGAACGCGCTCACTCCCGGTCCGACACATTCGACGACACCGGCGAAATCATGGCCCAGGCCGCGCGGGAAGCGAGACCCCGAGAGTATCTTCATTTCTCCGCGCCGGATTTTTCCATCCATCGGGTTGAATGAAGCAGCCTTGACGCGAACACGGACCTGCCCCTTCGCCGGATCGGGCAGCGGCACGTCGTCGAGCCGCAATTCTTCGGGGCCGCCATATCGCGAATATTGGATCTTCTTCATCAGCGTTGGAGCCCGTCTTTACAGCAATAGGTGCGGCTTTTCCTCGCCAGGATCATGGCCGCCGATCAGCTGGGTGGCGATGTCCGTCCGTCGCTGACGGCCAGGCGAGCCAGGCAGCGAGAAGGACCACGAACGTCACCGCCATCTCGAAATAGATTTGCGGTCCAAAGTCATCGAGGCTCTGGTCAGGCCTCAGGAATTTGGGGTCGGTCCAAGCGATGCCCGGCACGGTATATGCAGCCGCCTGCGCCCATAAGGTAAGGCCGCCTGTTATGGCCGCCGCCAGGATATTGGTCCGCCTGTCACCGGATCGACGCCAGGCGAAAAACAATGTGGCTGCAGCGCACAGGACGCCGAATGCCAATGTCTGCCCATTGTGGAATTTGGCGTGCGGCGGCCAGTCAGGATTGAAGATGTGAGTGTGGTTCCAATCCGCGGCGAAGCCGCCCACGGCGATACCGATGGCATTGGTGGTGAAGAGGCATCGCGCGACGAGAAGTCTGTTCATACAAGAGCTTTCATGGCGGCGCGCGCACCCTAGACCGCGCCCATCTTCGTTGCCCTTGACGCTAGGCACTTCCTTTCAGACGATCTATGTTCCTGCGCCCAAGCTTTGTTGGGGATCGTCCAGATGGACCCTTTGTCCGACGTCATCTCGTTCCTGCAACTGCGCAGCTACCGTGTTGGTGGCTTCGAAGCCGGCGGAGACTGGTCGGTCGGGTTCGAAGCGTACGCGGCCATCAAATGCTATGCCGTGACCCAAGGCGCGTGCTGGATCGCGGTCGAGGGCGCCGGTAAGCCCAAGCGTGTCCTCGAGGGTGATTGCGTGTTGCTGCCGCACGGGCGACCGTTCCGGATCGCGAGCGACCTTGCATTGCCCCCAGACGATTGGCGAAATCACTTCCTCGATGCCGGCGAGGGCGCGGTCGTCAAGCTGAACGAAAACGGCGGGGTGACCATGCTCGGCAGTCACTTTCAGCTCGCGGGCTGGCAGGCCGAGCTACTGCTCGACGTGTTGCCGCCCATCCTCCACCTCCAGGCGGGAACCAGCCTCGCGAGATTGGGGTGGGCGTTTGATCGGCTGCGTGAGGAACTGAACGATTGCCAGCCGGGCGGTATTCTGATCGCCCAGCAGCTCGCGTGCATGATCTTCGTACAGGTGCTGCGCCTCTATCTCGGCGAGTGCGACGGCCGAGGCTGGTTGTTCGCGCTGTCCGACAAACATGTAGGGGCGGCCATCGCGGCGATGCATCGCCAGCCCTCAAAGCGCTGGACCGTGGCCGCGCTGGCAGACTTGGTCGGCATGTCGCGATCGAGCTTCGCGGCTAGGTTTCGGGCCCGGGTTGGCGATGGGCCGATCGAATATCTCACGCGCTGGCGCATGCTGCTCGCCGGACGAGGCCTCTCGCGCGGCGAGCCCGTCAGCAAGATCGCTTGCGCCCTTGGCTACGAGTCCGAAAGCGCATTCCGGACTGCGTTCAAGCGTGTGACCGGACGGACACCCCGTCTTCACGCCCGCCTGGGGGCGTCGGCCTGGCAACCGCATAGGTCATAGGTCAGCTCAGCACTCGCTCAGGGCCAGGACGACCAGCCTTATGCGCGCATCGCGTGCGCTTTCCCGAATTCGGCCCGCATGCTCCAGCTGGGCCAGGCCGTGAAGGGTCGCCCAGAATGTTTCGACCACAAGTTCGGCAGCATCGGGCGCGGCATCGATGACGGCTGCCAATGCCGCAAAGGCGTCCCTTAGTTCCGGCGCGGTACCGGCTTCCGCGAAGCGCAGGCCCGTCGGCATCGTGAACATCGCTTCGTAGAGGGCGAGATGCTCGCGGGCGAAGGCGAGATATGCCGAAGCCACATTCAAGCGCGCAGTCTGACGACTGGTCGCCCCCTTGGCCGCCTGCCGAAGCGTCGATGCCAAATCCCTAAAACCCTCGACGGCGACCGCCGTCACGATCGCGTCCCGGTTCTCGAAGTGCGAATAGAGGACCGGCTGACTATGTTCGATCTCCTCCGCGAGGCGGCGGATCGTGACTGCATTCCATCCCTCGCTTTCGGCGATCGCCTGCGCTGCCGCGATGATGCGACGCTCTCGTTCTGCTCGGTCCCGCCCCTTTCGTTCCGCAACGCCCAATCTCACCTCCGACACCCACATCGGGTGCGACTTATAACATCGCTTGAAAAACTAGCAATGCTAGATTATCTACGTCTTCAGCCTGGAGGTGCTCATGTATTGGTTCTCAATGGGGATTGCGCTGGTCGCGGCGCTCGGGATCATCGCGATCGGCGTAATGTATCTTTCCAAACCAAGAACCGCAACGCAGAGCTTCGGCCTCCCGTTGCCCGAGCAAGGCGCGAACATCGCGTGGTGGCTTCGCCTCAAGGGTGTGCGCGACATCGTTGCAGGGCTGGTCGTGCTCGCCTTGATGCTGTGGGGTCAGCCTCGAATGCTGGGCATCATCCTGTTGATCGAAGCGATGATCCCCGTAGGCGACATGTCACTTATTTTTGCCGCGAAGGGTTCGACTGGAAGAGCAATTGGCATTCATGGTCTTACGGTGGCCCTGATGGTCCTCGCGGCGGTTCCTTTGGTCACGGGCTTTGCTTGAACCCTCGCGCACGTTGCTGACGGAGTGAGGGCAGGATAAGCTGGACGATTGCAGATCGCCACGGCTGCATCCGCGGAGGACGGGCAAAGGCTACTCGCCTTCTTCCGCCGCCACGGCGTCTGATGGCCGACAACTTCTGGTGTAGCAGGCGGCGATTAGATGACCCCATCAGCTTTCGTCAGATATGCTCGTCTGCGGCGCCGCCGTTCAACGATCTGACTCGGTCGCCCCCTGCCTTTGCTACCGCGTGGCGTGCGACCACCACCGGTACAAATGCCGGAATTACTGGAAGGGCCGCGTGGCTCTCCCGGGACTTGATTAGGCGGCATCAACCATGACGATCTCGCTATCTTCGACCGCAGTCACACGGATCACATCGACATCCTTGATTGCAGCGCCGTCACGCGCATTGATCTGTACGTCGTCGATCTTGATCGAGCCGGTAGCGGGAACGAGATATGCCTTGCGGTTCCTACCGATCGGATATTCGGCACTCTCGCCAGCCTTCAGGGTCGCGGCCACGATGCGAGCATCAGTGCGGATTGGTAGGGCTTCATTGTCATGCTCATAGCCGGACGCCAGCGTGATGAAATGGCCTGCGCGATCGCCCTTGGGAAAGGGCCGGGCACCCCAACTTGGCGCGTCGCCATTCCGGGTGGGCACGATCCAGATCTGGAAGATCTTTGTCGTCACATCCTCGAGATTGTACTCGGAATGACGCACGCCAGATCCGGCGCTCATAACCTGCACATCGCCGGCCTCGGTCCGACCCTTGTTGCCCAGGCTGTCCTCATGCGTAATTGCGCCTTCGCGAACATAGGTGATGATTTCCATGTCGCGGTGCGGATGCGGCGGAAAGCCCGTCTTGGGCGCGATGGTGTCGTCGTTCCATACGCGCAGATTGCCCCAGTGAATGCGGGCCGGATCATGGTAGCCGCCGAACGAGAAGTGATGCTTGGCGTCGAGCCAGCCATGGTTTGCGCCGCCAAGGTCGGCGAAAGGGCGAACTTCGATCATATCTTCTCCTTGAAACAGCGTGAGGCTGCCGTTGGAGCCTTTCTACCGCTTGCCATATCTTCGGCGCAGAGAGATAAAGTTACCCTGTTTGTTCGAGAAAGTAGAACGATGAATTCACCTGGCACGCCGACATTCGACCAGCTTCGCATCTTCCTCACCATCGTCGACATGGGTAGTTTCGCGGCCGCCGCGCGCAAGCTCAATCGCGCGGTGTCGGTGATCAGCTATGGCATCGCCAACCTCGAAGCGCAGCTGGGTCTAACGCTGTTCGACCGGGAGGGCACGCGCAAACCCCAGTTGACCGTCGAGGGACGCGCCCTGCTGGCCGAAGCTCGCGGCATAGCGCAGGGGTTCGATGGGCTGCGCGCTAAAGTGAAGGGTCTGCTCGACGGACTGGAAGCCGAAGTTGATCTCGCTGTCGATGTCATGCTGCCGTCCGAGAGGCTCGGAAAGATTCTGCGCAAATTCGCAATCGAGTTTCCAACAGTCCAACTGCGTCTGCATGTGGAAGCACTGGGCGCGATCACCGCGATGGTGCTGGACCGCGGCGCGGCCATCGGAATCTCAGGGCCGTTGGCGGCCGGCGTAGAGGGAGTGGAATGCATTGCCGCCGGCTCTGTCCCGATGGTGCCGGTCGCCGCGCCCGATCATCCGCTTGGTCGCATGGAACGCATCCCACCCGGCGCCGGGCGCGAGCATACCCAACTGGTGCTGACGGACCGATCGCGCTTTACCGAAGGACAGGATTATTCGGTCTTGAGCCCCAAGACATGGCGCCTGGCGGACCTGGGTGCCAAGCACGCGCTGCTGCGGGAGGGGATCGGGTGGGGCAATATGCCATTGCCAATGATCGAACCCGACCTTGTCGCCGGCACGCTGGTACGGCTTGTGATGCCGGATCATCTCGGTGGAACCTATCGCTTTGCCGGTGTCTGGCGCCGCGACTCGCCGCCGGGACCGGCTGCCTCATGGCTGCTTGATCAGTTCGTCGCGCTCGGCGCGGACGATAGCGAACTGGAAGGCATGGGCGATGTCTGATCACGCCAAAGCCCAAACCAAGCGTGGCATGAGGACTTGCCGGCCTGAGGCCTTCACCGACGGCGTCGTCGCGATCATCTTCGCGATCATGGTGCTTGAGTTGAAGGTGCCGAAGGAAGGAACGCTCCAGGCGCTGTCAGGCAGCATGCAGATCCTGCAGGCCTATGTCCTGTCGTTCATCAATGTCGGGCTGTACTGGAACAACCATCACCATTGGATGCAGGCGACCCAGTGGATCGACGGTCGAGTCCGGTGGGCGAACCTGTTTTTGCTGTTCTGGCTGTCACTCGTGCCATTCGTGATCCGGTGGCTGGGTGCCAGTGGCTGTTCTCCCATGGCCACGGTTTCCTATGGCGTCGGGCTGGGGAATGGCGGCTGTCGGATACGAGCTGACCGAGCGGTCGATCATCGCTTGCAATGGCCGTCAGTCGGCCGCGGGACGAGCGATCGGCCGCGACTTGAAAGGCAAGATCAGCCTTGCGCTCTATGCCGTCGCCGTGCCCGCGGCCTTTTTCGCCCGGCCTGTGGCGATCATATTGTACATCGTCGTCCTGCTATTCTGGCTCGCGCCCGATCGCAGGATCGAGCGCGAACTGGAGGATCAAAGCGGCTTTGAAGCGGCGGGGTGAAGCATGCAGGCGATGGTGCCCGCGAAGATCAGCCCGCCGGTGAGGATAAGCGGGGCCACCAATCCACCATGGGTGACGAGATAGGCGCCGATCGCCGCACCGAGGAAGATCGCGGCCACGCTGCCGATGCGGCGTGCCCAGTTCGGGTTGGCGCCGCCCGCCGCGCTTGAATCGGCCGCGAGACCGGTGATCGTGAGCGTCAGGACGGTCGTGGTCAGGTCGGGCACCTTGAGTTGGCGGATCGTCGCGTTGCGGAAGCCCATGGCCAGACCGGTCAACGCAATGATGACGGTGACGCTTGAACCGGGTGTCTGCGCGGCTACGTCCAGCCCGACAGCGACAGCGGCTGCAATCCAAAGCAGGATGGCTTCGACCGATGCGGCGGTGAGCAACCAGCGACGAAGCGGCAAGCCAGTATGATGCTTGCCGACGCGCCCGGCAATCAGGGCTCCGACCATGAACGAAGCGATGGCGAAGACATAGGACGCGACCTTGAACCCGGGCGCGCCGCTGGCGGCAAAGCCGAGGAAGACGACATTGCCGGTCATGTTCGCGGTGAAGACCTTGCCGAGACCCAGCACCGAGATGGCATCGACCAGGCCGGTCGTCACCGAGAGGAGCAGGAGAAGCCAGGGCAGTGGCGATGGAGCGGGCTTGTCGGTGGTCATGAAGGTCTCCCTGACTGTCTATTCCCACCGTCTAGCGGTTGCCAAAGCATCGATGCAGCGGAATAAGATCGATCCTACTGTTCAATAAAATGGAATGGTGGAGTCAGAAGCGAAAGTTACTTTCAAGGCCCAGCATCGTGATCGTTTTGGCTGGGCCAGTCTCTTGGATAAATGCTCCCGGTCCAAAGGCGGAGAAGGATGCCGATAATTCCCACGCCGGCGTCGCCTGCCAGGCGATGGTTGCTTCGGCTTCCTTGCCGATGAACTGCGCAGTGCTGCCGTTTGGGGGGCGGATCAGGTTGCCCGGAATGTCATAGACGCCGTCCGCAACGCTGTGCCGCCAATAGGCCATTGCCGCCAGACTGAACAAGACACCGCCGCCCAGCGTGCCGCTGACGCGAGGGTTGACATTGATGATGTTGGTAGGAGCAACCGGCGACAGTTCGCCGAAGTATTTCCCCTTGGGGAAAAGCGCGTTGAACGTATTGATCTTGCCGTCGCCCGCTCGGCTGTCGCCGCTGACGACATTGACGCGAAGGGTCGCGTCCGGGGCGGTCGGGAGTGTAGGCAAGCTGCGGCCGATTTCCGTGCCGACCGTCCAGGCGGCGATCCGCTGCCCTTCGAAATGGCCGAACTGCGTGACGCCTTCCACATTCCAGTGCCAGTCACCTCGAACCCCGTGGGAGCGCAAGCCGATGCTGTGACGGACCTCGCGCCCAACTTGCCCGCCGAAGCGTGCGAGCCGATTGCGATAGCCCAGATAGTAGATGTCAAGCTCCGGCAGGGTCCCATAGGCGCCCCACAGGGCTTTGTCCTGCGAGGTCGCGTCGTCGAAGCTGCCGGGACCGGGCTGGACCGGCCGCATGTGCAGCACGCTGATCTTGGCGTGCCCGATGGTGACGTCGGCGCGCGCGCCATCGAAGGCGAGCGGAACATTGGGGCCATAGCGGGTGCCCACCAGCCGTTCGGTCCCAAGTGACAGCATCTGTCGTCCGGCGCGCAGCGTGACCGAACCAAGATCGATCTCGCCGAATCCCTGGAGCAGATCGGCCCGCGTCTGGTCGATCGGGCTCGCTGCCGGCGAAACTCCCACTGCATAAGCAACGATCGGCTGGACGAACGCCCGTACCTTGCCGACGTGCAGATCGGCGTAGGGCAGCGCGCGAAACCAGACATAGCTGTCGTCAGGAGCGTCCGCTCCGCCCCAGAGGTTGTCGTGATAATTTTCACTGCGGGCGCGCAGTTCGACGCCGGTGGTCAGCCAACTATCGTCGCCGAGCGGAATATATTTGAACGGCCCGGTCCAATGATGGGCGCGCTTGTCCGCATCGGCCAGGTCTGACCAATCCTCATCATAACGCGTGATGCTGAGCATGGGCGCCTGCCACGCCTCGCGCTGATGGGCACTGGCGGGCATCGGGATGGTGCCCGCCAACAGCCCGGCCGCGATGACAAACCTAAGCACGGCGCCGTTCCCGCTCCGCGACCAGCGCCACCAGTACGAAGCCGCCGGTCAGGCCGACATGCTCGAAGAAGGCATTGGTCGCCCTGAAGCGTTCCTGGCCTGCCGGCATCGCCCAGAAGGCATTGGCGGTGAAGGCGGCCAGTAGCGTGAAGACCCCCAACATGCCAGCGCCCAGCCAAACGAAGCGGCCGGTCAGAATGAGGATCGGCCCGACAAGCTCGATGCCGATCGTTAGGGCCGCCCACAAGGCGGGCGGCGTCATCCCGAAATGCGCCTGCTCGGCAACAGCCGCCGGCCAGTCGGTCGCCTTGACAATGCCGCCCATAAGATAGGCACCGACCAACGCCAGGCGAGCCAGGAACCATGTCGGCCGCCAGTCGAGGATCGCGTCGACGAAGCGAGGCTCATCCCTGCCGGTCATGGCTTCACCGGCGCGTGAATCTCGGCGATGTAGCCGCCGGGAAACCGAACGACGGCTGCTTGGCGGTCACCTTCGGCATGTGCGGGCACAAGCGTCTCGACGCCCGCCGCCGTCGCCTTGGTGAGCGTAGCGGGAAGGTCGCTCACCTCATAGCCGGTCATGTCGCGGCCATAGGGCCAGGGAAGCTGGCCGTCCGAGACGATGACCGTCATCTTGCCATAGCCGGACGTCATGCGGATGCGGCGATAGGTCTTGCCCATCTGGCCGATCTCGGACCCTGGCGCGGCCTTGTCATCGGAAGTGATCGTCGCATGGGCGAAACCACGCCACTGCTTCACGAACTGGTCGGCTGCATCGGCGGTCAGATAGGTGCGGTTCTCTGGCACGGTAACGAGCGCAGGATAGTTCGGCTTGTTGGTATGCCAGTAAAGCTGCATGTTCACGCCGCCCGCCCATTGCACTACGACATCGCGGCCAATGGGATCGGGGAAGCTGGTGATGAGGCGGGTCGCGCCATGCCGCATCGCGGAAGCGACCGCCGCATCAAGATCGGTCACGAGATAGCCGGTCCGCTCCGCACCGAAGGGCACCGGGATCGGCGTGACGAAGCCGAAGACCGACACCGTGCCCGCCGGCGTCAGTGCAAGCTGCGACTTCGTCTTGCTGCCGGTCGGCGTGACCTGGAAGACGCCCTGCTTGCTCGTAGTGCCGCCAAAGGTCGCGGTGAAGCTGGTGACGAAGCGGTCGAAATCCTCTGGCGCGACATAGACATGGGTGGTGTCATATTGCGGGCCGACTGAGAAATCGGCGGTGGAGGCAGAGACGGAAGTGGTGGTTTGCGCAGGCGCGGCGACAGGGCTGATGGTGACCAGAGCGGTCGCCATCACGAGGGCGATGCGGTTCATGAGGATGTCTCCGTAAAATTCGTTTGGCGTCCGATCAGGTCGCGAGCACTTTCTACACCGCTAAGAACTTCCAAACGATCCGCATAAAATCAGACGCGGCGTTCCAGATAATCGAACACGAGAAAAGCGCGCCTCGCTTTGCAAGGCGCGCTGCCTTGATCAGACGGCCCAGCAGCCGCAACCCATGACGCCCCAGAAGCTCTGCACGTCCGTAGCCGGCACATTCGCACCGAGCGCTGCAGCATGATCATGGCCGTGCACATTACAGGAGGAGGCGCAGCCGCAAGCAGAAGCCATCTTCTTGGCCGTGTCGTCCCGGCGCCAGTGGCCACCGAACGTCGCGACCGGCGACCAGTCGGGCATTGCCTTTGGCGCTTTGGGTGCGAGCGGACCAAAGCTGCCTTCGCCATAGACGATCTTGCCGCCCAGCACGGTCAGGACGGAGCGAAGATGCGCAATCTCGCTCTCGGGCACGCTGAAATAATCGTCGGACAGCAGCGCCAGGTCGGCCAACTGCCCTGCCTTGATCTGTCCCTTCTTGCCGATCTCGTTTGAGAACCAGGTGTTCTTCTCGGTCCACAGGCGCAGCGCCGTCTCACGGTCAAGCCGGTTGCGGGTCGGATAGAGGGTCAGGCCACCAACAGTCTTCGACGTCACCAGCCAGCTGAGCGACACCCAGGGATTGTAGCTGGCGACGCGGGTAGCGTCGGTGCCAGCGCCCAAAGGTACACCCGCATCCATTATCCGCTTGATCGGCGGCGTCGCCTCTGCCGCCTTGGCGCCGTAACGTTCGACGAAATATTCGCCTTGGAAAGCCATGCGGTGCTGGACCGCGATACCGCCTCCGAGGGCGGCGATCCGGTCGATATTGCGCTCGCTGATGGTTTCGGCATGGTCGAAGAACCAGTTGAGACCCTTGAGAGGGATATCCTTGTTCACCTTCTCGAACACGTCCAGCGCGCGGCTAATGGTCTGGTCATAGGTGGCATGCAAGCGCCAAGGCCAGCGGCGCTCGGCCAGCAGGCGGATCACAGGTTCGAGATCGCCTTCCATCTCCGCCGGCATGTCGGGGCGCGCGACGCGGAAATCCTCGAAGTCGGCCGCCGAATAGACCAGCATCTCGCCCGCGCCGTTGTGGCGATAGGTGTCGTCGCCATCGCCCGGCTTGATCTGCGTCGACCAGCTCGCGAAGTCCTTCAACTCCTCCTTCGGCTTTTGCGTGAACAGGTTGTAGGCGATGCGCAGCGTCAGCTCGCCGTCCTTGTGCAGCTTGTCGATCACCTCGTAATCGTCGGGATAGTTTTGCGAGCCGCCGCCCGCGTCGATCACACTGGTCACACCGAGCGAGTTCAGCTCGCGCATGAAATGCCTCGTCGAGTTGAACTGATAATCCTGCGGCAGCTTCGGCCCCTTCGCCAATGTCGAGTAGAGGATCGTCGCATTGGGCTGGGCCAGCAGCAGGCCAGTCGGATTGCCCTGCGCATCGCGAACGATCTCGCCACCCGGCGGGTTAGGAGTATCCTTGGTATAGCCCACGGCACGAAGCGCTGCGGCGTTGAGCAGCGCGCGGTCATAAAGGTGCAGGATGAAGACCGGCGTGTCTGGAGCCGCAGCGTTGATCTCCGCGATCGTCGGCAGGCGCTTCTCGGCAAACTGGTGCTCGGTGAACCCGCCAACCACGCGCACCCATTGCGGCGGCGGGGTATTCTCGGTCTGCTTCTTGAGCATCGCCATGGCATCAGCGAGGGTGGGCACGCCTTCCCAGCGCAGCTCCATATTATAGTTAAGGCCTCCGCGGATGACGTGGATGTGGCTGTCGATCAGGCCGGGGATGAGGCGCCGGCCGCCGGCGTCGATCACGCGGGCGTCGGGCGCGGCGGCGGCACGCACGTCCTGCTCGGTACCGACGGCGAGGAATTTGCCGTCGCGGATGGCCACTGCCTGCGCCTGGGGATTCTCGCGGTCGAGCGTTGTCACCTTTGCGTTGGTGAGGATCAGGTCGTTTTGGGTCATGGCAAAACTTTCCGGGGTGGCGAAGATGGCGGTAGTGCCGGCGGCGCTGCCAAGCCGCTGGCGGCGGTTCATCATGCGTCGCGCTTTCCATGTGTGGGCAGCTTGCCCAACACATGATGGGCGCAGTCCTGACGGACGAAGCGGGCGAGTTCGGGCTGGTCGGCAAGTCGCTTGGCTGCCGGGATCAGCTGTTCACCCAGCAATATTCCGGCGAGCCCGACCAGCGCGATGACCGGCGGCGCGGGAGAACGAACACCCAGCAGGCTATAAACGACGCCGACCAGCAGTCCGGCGCCGAGGGCAATCAGATAGGCTTTCATGTCCGTTCTCCCTTGCCTGTTGTCAGGCTTTGATGAAGGTGAGCAGGTCCGCGTTCAACCGGTCCTGGAAGATGGTCGGCACGGCGTGCGGCGCCCCTTCATAGACCGTCAGGGCCGCATTCGGGATGATCTGCACGGCCTTGCGCGCCGTAATGTCGATCGGCACGACATGGTCGGCGTCGCCATGGACGATCAGCACCGGGACATCGATGCCCTTGAGGTCGGCAGTGAAGTCAGTTTCGGAAAATTGCGCGACGCACTCATACTGGGCGTAGGCACTACCGGACATACCCTGCTGCCAGAACGCCTGGCGAAGTCCCTCGTCCTTGGCAAACCCAATGTCCCAACCGAAAAACGTGTCGGGGAAGGACAGGTAGAAGCCGGAGCGGTTGTCGAACACCGCCTTGCGGATGCCGTCGAACACCTTCTGCGGCAGACCGTCCGGGTTGCTTTCGCTCCGCTTCATCACGGGGGTGACGGCGCTGACCAGGACCATTTTGGCGACCCGCTTCGTACCGTGCCGGCCGACATAGCGGGTGATTTCCCCACCGCCGGTTGAATGGCCGACGAGGATCGCGTCCTTGAGGTCCAGTGCCTCGATCACGGCGGCCAGGTCATCGGCATAGGTGTTCATGTCGTTGCCGGTCGCCGGCTGGCCCGAGCGGCCATGGCCGCGCCGGTCATGGGCGATGACGCGATAACCGTTCTGGGCAAGGAACAGCATCTGTCCGTCCCACGCGTCGGCGTTGAGAGGCCAGCCATGGGCGAAGACGACGGGCTGGCCCACACCGAAGTCGCGATAGAAGATGTTGGTGCCATCGGTCGTGTTGATGAAGTTGCTCATGAAAAATTCCTTTGGGATGGGATGGAAGATGAGAGAACTCAGTGAGCTTCCGATGCGCCGAACATGGTCTTGGCGTAAGTGATGCCGAGGCCGTAGGCGCCGCCCCACTTTTTTGCGATGCCGGTGGTCATGTCGTAGGTTTCGGTGCGGGCCCAGTCGCGCTGCAGCTCAAGCAGATACTGGAGCGAGGTCATCGGCTTGGCGCCCAGCTGGATCATCCGCTCGACGGCGCGCTCGTGTGCCTCTTCCGATATGTCGCCACAGGCATCGGAGATGAAGTAGACGTCGAAGCCTTGGCCGACCGCCGAGGCGACGGGGCCGACGATGCAGACCGACGTCCACAGGCCAGCAAAGATGATCCGCTCCTTGCCGATGCGGTTGATCTCGTCGATCACGGCGGCGTCTTCCCAAGTGTTCATCGAGGTGCGATCAAGCAGTTGCTGATTTGGAAAGGCATCGGTGATTTCGCTGAACATCGGCCCCGAAAAGCTGTCCACGGCAACCGTGGTCAGGATGGTTGACACATTGAAGCCGGCGGCGGCGTTGGCGACCAGCGCGGCGTTGTTGCGCAGAAGTTCGGTCGAGATCGACTTGGTGGCGAAGGCCATCTGCGACTGGAAGTCGATCATAACGAGGGTGTGGTCGTTGGCGTTGATGAGGGATTTGCCGGGGGTCGGGGTCGCTTTGATGGTCATGTCGGTCTCCAATCGAAAGTCGTCTACTCGGTTCGTTCCGGTGTGATTGGAGTTCTAGCGGCGTGGATTACTGCCGCGCAGTCCGATAAAACATGCCCCATCATTCTATTTTATCGAATGATTTCGGTCGGATGCAAAAGGTTAGAACGGAGCGTTGAGCCATTATATGGGCAGTTTGCGGCCCGAGAAGCGGCGGCTTCTGTCAAGCTCGTTCGTTTGCAAGTGACCTGCCCCCCGGCGGTCCCTCGGTCATAACGAGAGTCTTGCGGTTGAATATTCCGGCACGCTCGCCTGCACAAGCGCGTCGGGCGTGATGCTATCGTCCTGCACGAACGTCCGACGCGCTTGTGTAGGCGTTCGATTTCCCAGTGATGAGCGGGGTCGAACATGGTTGTAGTCGTAGCGCCAGATGCCAGCTTCCGGCGGGCGTCAGCGAGGTTGTCGAACAGTTCTTCGTTGAGCAGCTCATCGCGCAATGAGCCGTTGAAGCTCTCGATGAAGCCGTTCTGCTGAGGCTTACCGGGATCGATGTAATGCCACTCGACCTTGTTTCTGCTGGCCCATTGCAGGATGATCCGGCTCGTAAATTCAGTGCCATTGTCACTGACAATGCAAGCCGGTTTCCCGTGCAGGCGCAAGCCACAACTCTACCGATGTGGGGATGCGTTTTCCACGACCGCTTGGAATATCTGCGATCGATCTGGACCCTCGGCAATATGCAGCAATACCCAGGTATCGGCACGGCGGGCGATTATCACCCGTATCCTGTCGTTGAACAGGCCGTCAGCCAGACCGACCGGCGCCACTTTACCTGAATTGAGGATCAATGCGCCCATGTCGCGTCCGCAGGACGGGCCGACGCACGAATAAGCGATCAAGAACCCCGCCTTCCTCAAAAGATCTTCATAATAGCGTTCGATCTGCAACGGCGCGGTGGCCGGTTTTACCCGATAGTCGATATGGGTGACTTTGCCTTCGAGCACGTCTCGGTTGGTCTGCACCTCGACGTCGGCGATCGGGCCAGTCGGGATGACGATCTCTTCCAGCGAGGGAGCGCGATAGCCGTCGATGACGGACTGCGGGTAGCGCGGGAGGTCCGGGTGATCCTGGCCGTCAATGTCCTGCGCAAATAGCGGACTGCTCAGGGCGAAGGACGCCAAAGCCAAAACGCACCGATATCTGCTCGCTGGCCGTTCCACTTGCATTCTCCATTCGCAGCGGATCTTTGATGTATTGCATTGATATATAATGGACAAGCGGCATTGGTGGCTGATCGGATTCCGCATGGGAACGGCCAGCGAGACGGCCTTCCGCTTGCCGACATGCTCATTGTCCTGGGCGACAATCCTCAGCGGATCCGATCTGCGGCTGCATTCGCCAAACAATGCGGCGTGGGCCCCGTGCCGGCATCAAGTGGCAAGACCAACCGCCGCCGACTCAACCGCGGTGGCAACCAACGGGCGAATGCGGTTCTGTACCGCGTCGCCCTGGTTCGCATTCGCCACCATCGGCCGACCCGCGAATACATCTAGCGGCGGACCGCCGAAGGCAAGTTACCTCGCGACATCCGGCGGTGCCTCAAGCGGGACATCGCCCGCGGAATCTACCAACCCCTCTGCACTGAAAAGCCGACGTCAGCACTCGCGAAAGGCTCTTGATCAACATAGAGGCATCCGTGATGAAACATGCGTGCATGGACCGTCACTCCAGGTAGGCGGCTTGGAGCTTGGCTATGTCCGTCTGTGACACGCCGACTTCCTTGTTCAAGTAGCCCTCGACCGAGCCCCATCTGCTCTCGATCTCGTCAAAGGCGTAGCTGAGAAACGCAACGCCCTTGACGGTCTTGAGCGGCTGAGGCTTGGCCGTGGCAGGGTTGCTCTGGAACTTGGCGAACATCTGCGCCGCGATATCGCCGGGATGCGCTGCGGCGTCGATCTTCGGCATTTCCCATTCAGGTCGGCGCAGCGCGGTCGACAGGTGGTAGTCCGCCAGGATCGTCTCACGTGGGACGCCCAGTGCCGAGAGGATCATCGCGGTCACGAAGCCGGTACGGTCCTGCCCGGCCGAGCAATTGTAGGCCACCGCCCCGTCGCGAGCGAGCAGGTCGCGGAACACGAGCTTCAGGTGCGGGGCGAGCATGATTGGCATCTTGCGGTACACGCCTTCGCCATTGGTGGGTTTGTCACCCTTGATGAGGGCCGTCATCGAATAGCCGATCGCCTCGTAGGGCACGCCTTCCACACGCGATGGGGCGAGCGCCCGCTCCTCGCTGGAACGCAGGTCCACCTGGTGCGCCAAGCCCAGCGTGCCCACTAGCGCAACATCGGCGTCCGTCAGCAGCGGCTGTCCGCCCGAGCGGTAAATCAGGCCCCAGCGCACATGCTTGCCGTCGGCCGCGGGGTAGCCGCCGACATCGCGGAAGTTGGACGCCTGCATCAACGGCAGTGAGCGTTCGCTGACTCGGACCGAGGTGCCGGACGCGTCCCTTAGCAGGAAGTAGAGGCGCTGCCCCGCTTGAACGGGTACGGTTTCGTGACCGTCTTTGTCCGCCTTCGAGACCAGTTTCATCTGGTCGGCGTGTGCTGCGGGATCGCTGGAGACGAAGACGTCGACCGGACTCTTATCGGTCCAAGCGACCGTCAGTTGGCCTGGGGCGGTGCGCGTCACTGTCGGAGCGGCGATGGTGCCCGCGCTGGCGAGGGTCGGCGCGGCGACCCCGAGCATAAGCGACAGCAGAGACAGAACTTGGTTGGGTTTCATCTTTTCAGTTTCCAATAACAGAGGACCGATCCTACAGATGAGAGGGAAAGGTTCGCCGTCGTCTTAGTAGCGGACGTTCAGTTCGCCGCCGAAGGTGCGCGCTTCATTGAAGAAGCCGGCCACACCACTCGTCGCGGCGGCGGATTTCAGGAAGATATGCTCTTCATTGAAGAGGTTGCGGGCCCATGCCGAGATGGTCAGCTTCGCGCCGCTATGACCCATGTCAATGTCGGCCACGGCGATGCGGCCGTTGAAGACCAGACCGGCTTCGCCTTTCGGCTGCTTGTACGTCACCACACCCGTCAAGGCGTTGAAGCCGGGATCGGTATAGTTGCCGTAATAGCCGCTGTCATAGTTGCCATCGAGGTGGAAGCGCAGCGCCATGTTATCGAGCGGTACTTCATAGTCGATCGATCCGCTGGCCGAGTGGGCGGGTGTATAGACCTGATAGATGGGAACCGGGAACAGGCTCGGCCGCCCGTTGTTGCCTGTGATCGGGAAGGGGTTGAGTGCGTCCGCGATCTTCACGCTGTTGTAGGCATAGCTGGCCGTCAGGGTCAGCCCGTCGAGCGGGGCCAGCATCAACTCGGCCTCGACGCCCTTAAGCTTACCCTTGCCGGTGTCGTTGACCGTGTTGGTCGTCGTGCGGGTGGTCGTGACGCGGACGCCATTGACCACGTCCTCGTATAAGCCGCTAAAGTCGAGCTGGATATCCTTGTAGGTGCCGGTGTAGGCGGCGATATTGAACCGGGCGCGATGGTTCCAAAACTCGGTTTTTGCGCCGATCTCGAACATGGAGACCGTCTCCGGGTTGAACGGCTTGTAGTCGGTCGCGCGGGAGTTGGCGCCGCCCGACTTGTAGCCGGTGCTCCACTTGCCATAGAGGTGCACGTCCTGCGTAGCATCGACCGCGAGGTTGATCATGGGATCGACGCGCGACCAGTGCGCGTTCAATCCGATGGGCCCCTGTACGTTGACGCCGTTGATCGGCAGGATCGGAAGGGCGTTGTTGACGATGTCCAGCGAGCCTACCTTCTTGTCCCGCGTCCAGCGCAGGCCGCCGGTGATATGCAGGATGTCGTTCGCGAAAGCCGGCGTGTAGGTCGCCTGGCCATAGACGCCAATGCTGGTGGTCTTTACATGGCTGGCGCGATCGATGTTACGCGTCGCTGGGTCGATATTTAGAATGCTATACTGGCTTCCCACCGCGTCGAGGAAGTAGTTGGTGTTGAACGCCTGCGCGTTGTCGTTAACCTTTTCCTCATAGTACAGCGCACCGACGACGTATTTCAACTGATCGCCGAAGTCGCCGATCGCCTGCAGTTCCTGGCTCCACTGGTCCTGCTTGAAGTGGGCGAGGCTATAGCGCCCGAAAGCGAAGCCGGGATAGCTGGTGACGAAGCCGGTACCCGCCGTGGTGACGGTCGATGGCAGGTTGAAGGCGCCCGTCGGGTTCGCTGTCGTCAGCGGCTGCTGCGCTGCGGTAGCAGCCGATGCATTGTCGAACTGGCTCTGGGTCAGATGGCGGTAGGCGGAGATCGACTTGAGCATGAGCGAGGGCGCCGCCTGCCATTCCAGGTTCAGGCGGACGCCTGTCGACTTGCCGACGCTGGGCTGTTCGGGAACCCCAAACACGGCGGTTTTGGCCCGGTGCGGCTGCAATACGGCAGCCGCCGCGAGCTTGTTGGTGCCGGCCGAGATTTGCTGCTGGTAAAGGGTCGTCGCGGCGTCGTATGACGTGTCGGCGGCCAGATCGACCGTGAACTCGGGTGCGACCTTCCAGAGAATCTCGCCGTGCACGCCGCGTTTGTCAAAGCCGTTGAAGTCGTCGGCGCTCTTGAGCGGGTTCTTCACCAGGCCATCGCGATGCGCCACGATGCCGTCGAGCTTGATGTTGAAACCGTTGAACTCGGGCAGGTCGATGTGGGTCTCGGCCTTGTAGCTGCCGAAGTTGCCGGCACCCACGGTCGTGTTCGTCTTGAACTCGCCGCTAGGGCGTTTGGTAACGATGTTGAGGGCGCCGCCTTCTGTGTTTCGGCCGAACAGGGTGCCCTGCGGTCCCTTGAGGACTTCGATGTTCTCGATGTCATAGAGCGCTGCGCCGAGACCTTGAGGGCGCCCCATGTAGACCCCGTCGATATACACGCCGACGCCCTGGTCGCGCGCCGGCTGGTTGCTATCCGACAACACACCGACCCCGCGAATGTTGACGATTAGCGCGCCAGGGCGGGAAAAGAAGGGCGCCACGCGCAGCGACGGGATCGCGCCGTCGCCCAGATCGGTGAGTGACTGTACGTGGCGGTTGGCAAGGTCGTCGCTGCGCATCACCGAGATCGAGATCGGCGTCTCCTGCAGGTTCTCCCGGCGCTTCTGCGCGGTCACGATGATTTCGCTCAAGCCGCCGCCGTTGGCATCCTCAGCCGCTACAGAGGCAGGCGCCTCTTGGGCATGCGCCGTCAGCGGAAGGCAGGCAGAAGCAAGCAGGGCGAGCGACGACGTCGCCAGCCATTGAGACCGGAGTTGCATGAATCATCCCTGTTCAGAAGCCGCAGCGTACGCGACGTTCGGCGGGGCTAATATGCATGCTGTATTGCAGCATTGTGTCGGAACTTGTGTCATGCCGCATCGGCGCGGCCGTCAGGCGGGCGCTCGCCGGCGCCTTCGATGGGCGGATCGTCGACATCTGCGATGACGTACCGCCGACTATCTACGAGTTGGTGCATTTTGTCGGCAGGGATATGGACGAGTTGTCAGAGCCGATGCCGGACCTTTAGTATCTGCATGCGGATGGATGCTTGGCCCGCAGCCTCGGCTTTCGACCGACCGTGCGCAAAGTCCGCGAGGCGGTCGAGCTGGACCTGTCTAACCGACATTGTCTTCGCTTGGCCGCCACTCATGCTCGAGTGCGCAGCTCCGTATCCAGCATATGGAACGTCTCTCGTAACAGGGCGGGCATCGGGCGCGCGCCGGCTTCGCGGTTGAACGCTTCAGTGGACAGGCGGATGGCACCCATCGCGATCATCGCCACCAACTGGAGCGCGGGTTCGCGTTCGGATTGCGGCCAGCGCTCCCGCAGAGCCGCGAGCAATACTCTCTCATGCTCGACATAGCTGGCCTGCTTTCGGGTCTGCACGGTTTCGCTCGATCGCATCAGCCGATCGATCGCCAGCATGTCATCGGGCGGCACCGCAGCGCATACTTCGACGACAGCGTCGCGCACGACCTCGATCGGTTGCTTGTCCAGTGGCGCCTTGCGGATCGCGTCGGCGATCATGGTGCCCATCCCGCTCTGCAAGGAGATGAGGATATCGTCCTTGGACTTGAAATAATGGAAGAAGGTTCGCCGCGAGATCGCCGCTGCGGCAGCGATGTCGTCGAGCGTGGTCGCTTCGTAACCGCGATCGAGGAAGAGGCGTATCCCGGCCTGGGTGATGCGTTCCAACGTTTCACGGCGCTTGCGCGCCCGTAAGCCTTCCTTCGGGACGACGGTGGCGACTGACATGGAAACAGGTAATCCTTGAAATATGCACTGAGTGCAAATATACTCCTGCACTGAGTGCACTTATAGGCGAATGAAACATGCGTAAATGGACGGCCGCGGATATTCCTGCGCAGCATGGCCGTGTCGCGGTTGTCACCGGGACAGGGGGCTTGGGCTATGAGACTGCCTTGGCCTTGGCGCGCGCAGGCGCGGATACGATCATCGCCGGCCGCAATGCGCTAAAAGGGGCGGAGGCGGCGGCCCGGATTTCTGCCGAGCTTCCCTCTGCACGGGTGCGGTTCGAGCTGCTCGATCTCGCAAGCTTGGGCTCCGTTGCAGCTTTCGCGGCCCGATTGGCAGGCCGGAAGGAGAAGCTCGATCTGCTGATAAACAATGCTGGCGTGATGGTCCCACCCAGGCGTGAGGAGACGAGGGACGGGTTCGAGCTTCAGTTCGGAACGAACTACCTCGGTCATTTCGCGCTGACGAACCACTTGCTTCCGTTGCTTCGCAAGGCTGGCGGCGCGAGGGTCGTCTCGCTTTCGAGCGTCGCCGCGCGGAGCGGCGCGATCAATCTTGACGACCTCAACGCCCAGAAAAATTACCGGCCGATGCCGGCATACAGCCAGTCCAAGCTTGCCTGCTTGATGTTCGGCCTGGAGTTGCAGCGCCGCAGCATTGCGGGCGGTTGGGGTGTGACGAGCGTCATTGCGCATCCCGGCGTCGCGCGCACCGACCTGCTGCTCAATGCTCCCGGTCGCTGGAGCGGAATGGGGCTGGCGCGGACTCTGTTATGGTTTCTCTTCCAGCCGGCCGCGCAAGGGGCGCTCCCGACGCTCCTCGCGGCAACCTCGGCCGACGCCGAACCAGGCGGCTATTATGGCCCGGACGCTCTGGGCGAGACGCGCGGATATCCGGCGCCCGCACGGGTTCCCCCGGCCGCATTGGACGAGGCTGTTGCGCGTGGTCTGTGGGAAGCATCCGACAAGCTGATTCAAAGCTTGGGTTTCTGACACGGGCCATGAGGCTGAAGCTTCTGTCGGCGAAGGCCGCGTCGGGGTGGCCGCCTTTGGTCGGCTGCTGCCGGCAGTCACCGGGGTCTCATGGGTCAAATCTGCCGTTCGCAAAGATTTAGCCAAACGGCGGGTTCGACCGACAGCTGCCATGCGCGAGCGTCCCGAAAAGGATGGTTGACCGGGAATGAGCGTCGACGGTCAGCTTAGCTTGATCGGCTCGAATTGGGCGAACATGTCGCGAGTCTCCGGACGATCGTGGAGTGGCATGTAGTCGCAAACGGCTCCGCAGCGTTCCCACATCGCTAGCACGTCCGGATGGGTATGGGCGGCGCTGACGCGCCGTCCTGCCACTCGAACACCTCGACGATAATCCCATCCCTTGAGCGCATGGCGAGGGTCGTGCGGTCGGCGGCAAAGCCAAGCCGGCGCAGCTCGGGCACCTGGCGCGGGTAAGCGCTAGCAGCTCATCCTCTTTACCCGCTTCGGCCGATATGCGACGATCACCATAGCACCCATGTCGCATCCTCCATGATGTCTGCAGTATGGCCGCGGAGACCGCGCCCTGTCGAATCGATGTTCCCGAAAATGAACGGTCAGTGAGGCGACGACGGCATTCCAATCGGGACTGAAAAATGGGAACGTAAGGCGGTTCTTTAAACTCGTACCCAGTGAGCAGCCCGTATAATCAGCGACAGATTATATCAAATCGCCTCGCTTACCGCCCGTGCTAGATCGGTCGCCATGCTCCTCGCCAATTGGCCCTGAAGCGGCACATAATCCTGCATGTCGGTGGGAGCGGCGAACTGGCCGGACCACAGCACGCGATCCGAACCTTCCTCGGCGAGCGTCACGACCACTGTCGTTCTCTGGTGCGTCTGGCGCACGCTGACCCGCGCATGAAGATCGGCCTGTTGTCCGTTGGCCGCCACGGAATAATTGGCGGGCAGGCGATGGCTGGCTTCGGCGATGAAGCTTTCGCGAAGTCCGGCATTGAAGTGCGGGAACAACACATACTCGCATAGCCCCTTCACCGGCTCGATCGCGATCCTGTGTTGGGTCGGGAAGATCGCTCCTTGCGCCCACACCGCGCCCCCGATCGCAAGCACGCTCAAGGCCCCGACCGTAATCGGGCGACGGATTCCGGGTGCGAGTTTCGTGGGTCCGGTCTCCGGATCGTCTGCGTCGATCGTACCGATGAAGCGATAGCCGGCCCTTGGCCGCGTCTGGATGAAACGCGGGGTGTCGGCGTCATCGCCGAGCATGGACCGGACGCGACGGATACAGGTGTTAAGAGCGGCGTCGCCACCCGTGCCTGACCGCGGCCAGAACCGATCGAGCAACTCTGATCGGCCGACCGTCCGCTCCCTGTTCTCGATCAGGAAGATCAGGACCTCGACGGTCTGAGGCGATGCGTCGAGCGCCGTACCGTCACGGCATATCCGCAACGCAGCCGGATCAAGGTCGAAGTCGGAGAAGCGGATCATGCCAGGTTACCGAAAAAGCGAAGAAAAACAGGTTCGGTTTCCATATGTCAGATCAGGTCATGGATTGTCATGCGGTGTTGGGAGCCGGAGCAGGATAACCGATCGCGGCGTCGACCGCATCATTCCGAAAGGCCGTCCTTGCCGCAGAGATTCCTCACCGCCGCTGCCGACAGGCGAAGCGTCCTGGGTGCCGGCCTGACCGGCCTCGTGGCGTCGATGAGCTGGACCGCGCCTGCTCCTGCGGCGGCAACCTGGACCGGTATCGACGACCTGCTCGACCTCTCCGCGAGCGCCTATGGCACGGTTGGCCACTCCGTTGCCGTGTTGCGCCGGGACAGGCTGGTCTATTCCCGCCACGCGGGATTGTCCGACCGTGAGACGGGCGCACCGATCACGAACGCTTCCGTCTACCCGCTCTTCTCGATCTCGAAGCTGTTCGTGATCGTGGAACTGCTGAAGGCGCAACGGGCCGGGCTGATCCACCTCGACGCGCCGCTCGGCGCGATACGGGCCGACCTGCCGTCGGCCTGGACGGGGATCACGCTCGCGCAGGCCCTTGCCCACGTTTCCGGCCTGCCCGACTATATTCCCGATCACGTCGAACCGACCGAGGACCAGGCATTCGCCGCTATCGCGGCGCTTCCCCTCCGCTTCGCGCCCGGCACGCGTAACGATTACAACCAGACCAATTTCCTGTTCGCCAGAAAGGCGCTCGAACAGGCGACCGACGCGCCGTTGACGGCTCTGGTCGGGCAACAGTTCCACAGCGCCGGGATGCGACGGACCAGCTACCACGTCGAGGGGCAACCCCGGCTGGCGCGCCTGGTCTCCAGCTATCGCCCAGCGCTTGGGCGCGATCGACCGCCGCTGCCCTATGTATCGCCGT